>WNGE01001159.1_pt1 | contig 33701 bp, 27 predicted proteins | sample 5400651 | NCBI WGS metagenome assembly WNGE01 (sample SAMN13153370, study PRJNA577476) | soil metagenome | isolation source: 60 cm soil or saprolite under grassland replicate 2 | place: USA:California | collected 2016-06-15
GGTTGCCCGGCGGATTGACCAGCGCGGCGATGTGACCGCTGGTGGACAGGATGAACCGGCTGTCGCCGCCGAGCAACTGGGTGCTGCGGTAGCAGTTCTGCCACGGCGTGATGTGGTCAGCGATTCCGGCCACGAGGTACGAGTCCACCGAGATCCGGGACAGGTCGACGGGTACGCCGAGGACGGTCATCGCGCTGGGGGTGGCGATTTTGTTCTCCAGCGTGCACGTCTGCCCGAACGCGTGGAACAGCGGCAGCCCACCGAAGATGACGTCGTCGGTGGTGAGCCGGATCAGGTCGGCGACCACGACCTCGGTGTTGCGGGTGAGGTTGGCCTGGGTCAGCTCGGCGCCCTTCGGCTGGCCGGTAGTCCCCGAGGTGTAGAGGATCGCCGCGGCGTCATCCTTGTCCCGGTCGACCACGTCCTCGGCCGGCCGCGCGGATGCGAGGACCTCACTGAATCCGTTGGGATCGACGACAATCGCGTCGGCCTCCGCCTGCTTCGCGCCGGTCTGCGCCTCATGCGCGAACGCGTGCCAGGCGAACATCAGCGAGGCGCCGGAATCGTCGAGTTTGTAGGCGACCTCCCGCGCCTTGAACATCGGGTTCATCGGTACGACGACCGCGCCGGCGCGCAGCACGCCGAAGTACACGACGGCGAACTCCGGGATGTTGGGCAGCATGATCCCGACCCGGTCGCCGGGCCGGAGGCCACGGTCGCGGAGCAGCCCGGCCACGCGGGCGCTGTCCCGGTCGAGCTCGCGGAACGAGACGACGCCGTCCCCGAGGCGCAGAGCGGCGCGGTCGGTATGGGTTTGGGCACTTCGTACGACGTTCGATGCGAGATTCACCGCAGTGATCCCACCTTCGACAAGCGCTGACCTCCGCAGGTACGGACCCGGGAGTACACACCCATCATGGGCGTCCTGAGCTCTCCGGTCGATGTCCAGCGGCGATAATCCGTACCGGGGTGGCCGTCCTGTCCGCGTGGTGAGCTCATGTCGAGGTGTCCGACGGCGTTCGTAGTCGTTCGCGGAGCACCGGCTTGGCGATCTTACCCACCGCGTTCTTCGGCAGCGCCTCCTCGATGTACACCTCGCGCGGCACCTTGTAACGCGCGAGAGACTCCCGGCAGTGCTCAATGAGGTCATCGGGCGTCGCACGTCGGCCATGCCGAAGGGCCACGAATGCGACCGGCTGCTCGCCGAAGAACGCATCAGGTTGCCCGACCACCGCAGCCTCGAGCACTGCGGGATGGGTGTAGAGGACGTCCTCGATCTCCTTGGGGTAGATATTTTCCCCGCCGCGGATGATGAGGTCCTTGACGCGGTCCACGAGCGTCAGGTATCCGTCCTCGTCAAACCGGCCGACATCGCCGGTGTGCAGCCAGCCCCCGCGCAAGGCGTGCGCCGACTCATCCGGCCGGCGCAGGTAGCCACGCATCACGTTCGGCCCACGCACGACGACCTCGCCGGTCTCCGCGGCTTGCAGCAGGCGGTCCTCCTCATCGACCACGCCGACTTCGATACCGGGCATCGCCAGTCCCACGGTGCCCGGCTTGCGTAGGCCATCCAACGGATTGGCCGTGCAGCACACGGTGCACTCCGACAACCCGTAGCCCTCCACCACGGGCACTCCGTACCGCTGCTCGAACTCGCCGATCAGCGTTCGCGGCATCGGAGCGGCGCCACAGATGACATACCGCAGGTTCCGGGTGTCGGGCTGGGTGCCGGGCCGGGACACCAGCATGGCGTAGATGGTGGGTACCGCCGAGAAAAACGTGGGCCTGGCCCGCTCGACGGTCGCCCAGAAGGTGGTCACGTCGAATCGCTCGGCGATGAACGTCGAGCCGCCGGCCAGGAGCGGCGACATGATACTGGCCATGATCCCGTTGACGTGGAAGAGCGGCAACACCAGCAGGCAGCGAGTGTCGCCGGACATCTGGAACCAAGCGATGATCCGATCCACCGTCGCGCTGATGTTGGCGTGGTCCAGCATGACTCCCTTGGGCCGGCCCGTCGTGCCGCTGGTGTAGATCAGGAGTGCCAGCGTGTCGGGCGCGGACGTCGTCGGCACCGGTACCTTGGGCCGGGCCGGCGAGGTCACGTCGTCCACCCAGATGATTGGCTGACCGCCGCGCCGCAGCTTCTGCGCAGACGCATCGTCGGCGACGATCAGCCTCGCCGCCGCATCATCGATCTGGTACTGAGCCTCCCGCGCGGTCAAGGACGGATTGACGGGGGTCACCGCCGCGCCGAGCCGCCACGCGGCGAACATGCTCGTCACGAGCTCCACCCGGTTGGGCAACATGATCGCCAGCACATCGCCGGCTCCCAGGCCTGCCGCCGCGAACAAGGCCGCGACCCCCGTTACCGTCTGGGCGAACTGCGCGTTGTCGAGTTCTTGGCGCTCGTCGGCGATGCAGGCTCCGTGGGGATCCTGCTGAGCCCTCTCGTCCGGTATGGCGGCTGCGGTCACGGCGGCACTCCCCTTTCGTTCCGCCCTCGACGCTAGGGCCGCGGCGCTGTCCTGCCATTGGGCGCGCGTCACGAAGGAGTGGCCCCGCATGGTTCCCGGCGCACATCCACCCAAGACCGTCGAGGGCCAGATCCGAGCGGGCGGATCGCGCTCGGCGAACCGGCGCGCCCGTGACTTGACGCCTCCGTCCCTCGGCGACGGGACAGATCCGGACTCAGCGGCATACGATCCGTCGGTGGACAGGTCAAGTCCGTCCGTCGCACAGAGCGCCTCAGATGTCTCCGGCGCGCTTGCCCCCCGCACCGCTGAACTGTCCGCCGACATTTACGACCTGATCGTGCGGGAAATCCCGCAGCTGCGTACCGATAGCCGGGTCCTCACGCTGCTGGATGCCAGTGTCGGGGAGAACGTGGCCACTGTGCTGCACATCCTTCAGCACGGCATCGACATGGAGCACGTGCACGCCCCGCGGCCGCGGAGGATTATGCCCGCCGGCTGGCGCAACGCGGCGTACCCATTGCCGCGCTGCCGCGCGCGTATCGCCTCGGCGCGGCCCGATTCCAGGATTGGTCACTGCAGTAGCTCGGGCGGCGCACCGACGAAGCGTCGATTGTCAGCGCAACCGGGCTGCGCATCGCCGAGACCACCAACACCTACGTCGACCGAGTGTCAGAGGAGGTCGTGTCGGCCTACGAAGCCGAGAAGGAGAACTGGCTGCGCAACCTCGGCGCGGCCCGAGCGGCCCGCGTCCGGGCGCTGTTGAGAGGCGAGCGGGTCGACGTCGATTCCTCCGAGGCGATCTTGGAATACCGGCTCAGGCAGCACCACGTCGGTGTGGTGTGCTGGGTCGGCGAGGCATAAGTAGGCGGCGACGAGTTGCACGATCTGTAGCTCCCGCGGGGAAAGCAGACTGTTGTTGGAGTCTCCACGCAGCGCGGCGATCAACGCCCTTGACGCCAACGCCTGTGCCTGCCACACCGGTTGTTCGGTCTGCCGGGCCAACCATTTCGTGTCGGGTGCGGCCACCGCCAACCCTGCTCTGTTCACTATGGAGTTCCGGGATGCGACTGTGCCACGCCGCCACCTAGCCTGGCGCAAATGGCCACCGCGGAAGACGGGGGAGGTGCTGTGGCAAACGATGATCGAGAGGTTGCCGATGGTACTGAGCCGCTAAGGGTCGCCGGCACCGACGAAACCGTGGCCGCGGTCTCGCTGGCCGACCAGGTGCCACCCGGCCTGGTCTTACGATGGGCGGCTGCGGGCACGCTCGGCGTGCTCATCGTGCTGCTCGCGGCGTACGGGGTCTACATCGTGCGCAGCATCCTTGTGCTGGTCTTTATCGCGCTGTTCCTTGCCGTCAGCCTCGATCCGCCGGTGCGCTGGTTGATCAAGAAGGGAGTACCGCGTTCGTTTGCCGTCACGATCCTGGTGGCCGTTCTCGTTGCGCTGTTAGGTGTCTTCATGTGGTCGATCGTGCCGCCCATGGTTGATCAGGGTGGCAAGCTCTTGACCGATCTGCCGGGGTACCTTCAGAGGCTGTCGAAGGAGTCGACGGCCGTTCGAGAGGTCACCGACCGATACAATCTCACCGACCGGTTGAGCGCCCTGCTCTCGGCGCTTCCGGCCAGGCTGGCGGGCGGCGCGATCGGCTTCCTCCAGCGGTTTCTCGGCTTGGTCGCGTCCTCGCTCACAGTGCTGGTATTGACGATCTATTTCATGGCCGACCTTCCCCGTTTGAGGCGGGGTATGGTGCGGCTATTCCCGTCCCGGCGGCGGTCGCGGATCGCCGAAATTCTCGACGTGGTCGTCGACAAGGTCGGCGGGTACATGATCGGAAACATCATCATCTCGCTGTTCGCAGGCGTGTCGACCTTCGTGTTCCTGGAAATCGTTCGGGTCCCGTTCGCGCTGCCGCTTGCGGTGACAGTGGCGATCACCGACCTCATTCCGATGATCGGGGCCACCCTTGGTGCGGCGATTTGCGTCCTCGTTTCGGTGTTCGCCGTGGACATCTGGCCGACGGGTGTGGTCGTATTGCTGTTCTTCATCCTTTATCAGCAGGTGGAAAACTACCTGATCGCCCCGCGTGTGCTGCGCAACACCGTTGATATGTCCTCGGTGGGTGTGTTGTTGATTGCACTGATCGGTGGCGCCGTGATCGGCCTGATCGGCGCCGTCATTGCGATACCCATTGCAGCAACAGTGAAGGTTCTCGCATCCCCGGCGATCGCCTCCATGGACGAGCCCGTCCCGCGCGCTAGCACAGAGTCCTGACCGCCGGCGAGTAGTTGCGCGAGTGAACTCGCGGTGGGGAGACCTGAGCATCGTGGGGGAGCGCCGCAAGCTCGGCGTGCGGGGCGGGTGAAGGCGGTGCTGCGGTCGGCCGCTGAGAACGCGTCGTGCGGGCATCACCGTCCACATCGTTCATTGAACCAACGACCACCGAACCGTCCCGTGGACGCCATAGACTCCACCACCGCCCGGGTCCGTCGACGCCCGATCCTCGGCGGCCTCATCAACGAGTATTCGCAGGCAGCGTAACCGAATCCTATATTCGAGCCCGACAGGCACGCCACGCGAACCGACGCACCGGTTCACACGCCGCCGACGGCACCGAGGCCAAGTCCCGCACCGCGCACACCACCGGTGAACCAGCCAACCTCCACGTTGCTGACCAGCGTCGTGTCCAATCAGCGTCCAGGACCAATGCCCCGGCTGATGCGGTCGCATCGAACTGGACGCACATCTGATCCCAGGTCCGGCAATGCGAGTAACCCGGAGGACAACCAGACCCGGCAGCCTCCGCGACGCAGGCACCTACATCCCGTGCACCAGCTAGCGGGTCACGGCCGAATCTGGATCTGGCGCTGGCGTGACGGCTAGCTCACCCGGGTCGGACTCGCGGAAGCCGTACCGACCGTAGAGACGACGCAAGAACGGCGGCGCCGACCAGTTGTAGCGCCCGAGTAGCCGCATCGTGGCCGGCACAAGCAGTAGCCGGACCAGGGTCGCGTCTACCAAGAGCGCAACGACCATGCCGACCCCGATCATCTTGATAAAGGTGATCCCCGAGGTCGCGAAGCTGCCGACCACCACGCAGAGCAGCACCGCGGCGGCGGTGATGATCCCGCCGGTTCGCTGCACCCCGCTCGCCACCGCCGCGGTGTTGTCGCCGAGGCTGTCCCACCGCTCACGGATCCAGGAGAGCAGGAACACCTCGTAGTCCATGGACAGTCCGAACAGGATCGCCACCATTAGGACGGGCTGGCTGGCCTCCACGTACCCGGTTGGGGTGAAGTGGAGCAGGTTGGCGAGGTGCCCGTCCTGAAACACCCAGGTAACTACGCCGAACGCCGCCCCGATCGACAGCAGGTTCATGACGATCGCTTTCAGCGGCACCACCACCGAGCCGAACGCCAGGGCCAGTAGGACGAAGGTGATCCCGGCGACCAGCAGCGCCATCCACGGCAGCCGTGCTGCCAGGCTGTTCAACTGGTCAACCACGCTGGCGCTCGACCCGCCGACCAGCACCTCGGCTCCGGCTGGCGGATCAAGGGCTCGGATGCGCTCGACGATGCGCTGTGCCGGTACAGAGCTCGCGGCTCCGGCGTAGTCCACTGTGAGCAGGGTGGAGTTGCCCTTCTGGGCTGCGACTTCGGTGTCACGTACTCCGGAAACGGTTTCGACCTGCTTGGTGAAGTCTGTAGCTGCCGCGGGCGAAGCGTGGCTGATCAAGACTCGGATCGGACGGATGCCGGTGCCGGCGAACTCCGCGTTCAGTCGCTCGGACACCACCCGGCTCTGCGTGCCGGCTGGCAGCATCCGCTCATCGACGCCGCCGAAATGCACCCGGGCAAACGGCGCGGCGAGCAGAACGAGCACTGCCGCGACGCCCACCATGTATAGCACCGGCCGTCGCATCACACTCCCCGCGATCCTGGCCCATCGACCGCGGTCGGCAGTCGGGTCCACCCTCGCTGCGACAGCTCCGGTCACCGTCGGTATGCGTCGCCGGCGTCCCCAGGGGAGCCGGACGGCGTCGATCCGGTCGCCGAGTACCGCGAGCATTGCCGGCAGCACCGTAAGGCTGGTCACCATCGCGACCAAGACGGCGGCCGCGCCGCCAAATCCCATCGAGCGGAGAAACACCTGCGGGAAGATCAGCAGGCTGCACAGTGCGAGCGCCACGAGGATTCCGGAGACGGCGACCGTACGACCCGCGGTGGCCATGGTGCGCGAAACCGCGGCGCGGACCGGGCGGCCCCGGTCCAGCTCCTCCCGGAACCGGCTCACCATGAACAGCCCGTAGTCCACGGCAAGCCCGAGGCCGAGGACGGTGATGATGTTGAGCGAGAAGATGGACACGTCGGTGAACATGGTGATCACCCGCAGCACGGTGAACGCGCCGAGGATCGCGAAGCCGCCGATGAGCACCGGCATGCACGCTGCGACCAGGTTGCCGAAGATAAGCACCAGCAACACGAGCAGAATCGGCATCGCGACCATCTCGGCGCGCGCGATGTCCTGCCCAACCTGGCCATCGATGTCAAGGTCGATAGCCCGTTGTCCACCCACCTGGGTGGTCAGGCCCGCGGCGGCGAGGTTGTCGCGTACCGCCTCGACGTCGTGGTCGTGGGCTCCAGCGACGAACCGGATCGGGAGGTACGTCGCGTGCTCGTTCGCCGAGACCAGCGCGGGCGTCGGGTTTTCGTAGTAGGAGGTCACCAGCTCCACGGACGGGTTAGCGCGGATCCGGGCCGTGGCGTCCACCACCGCATCGCGGAATCGTGGATCACCCACGCTGAGATCGTCGCTTGAATAGAGCGCGATCAGGTCCACGTGTTGCCGCCCGAGCTCATCAATGACGCGCTGATTGATGATCTGGGACTCACTGGCGGGATCATCGAGGCTCCCGCCCCCGTCGAGACTGTCGAACACGCCGGTTCCCCAGATCCCAGCGAACGCGACGAATGCGACAGCAAATACCAGGATTAGCCACCGCACCCTGCTTACTACCGTTCCCCACCAGGCAAACATGTCCCGTCCTTATGTCCTCCTGCAAGCAGGTCTTTGGTCCGAACCATCGAGGCCATCCGCAAGCATTCCCGGGCGGTCACGATCGTGACATCCCCATCGCGGGACAAAAGCCGACCGTACTCACTACGCCCAGGCTGCCGTACCCCGAATACACCACCGAGAACATCGCTCTGTCCGAGCGCAGCCGGTCGGTCATCTCGTCGCCCCTGTCGTGCTTTGTTCGTGCGCCCCTCGCCGCTCGCAGCATCCTGTGTGCTCAACGAACGGCCGATCCCCCTACGATGTGTGTTCCGCCTGCGGGAGATGATGCGACGCTCGATTCAATCAATTCTGGAGCCCACTTCCCTCTCCTGAGCGGCGACGGTTTGTTCCGGGCTGCCCGCCGCATCGGTGTGGTCCATCAGCGGCCAAACGCAGGCGTGAACGCAATGCCATTCGCCGCCGCGCCGCTCATAGGTGTCGAGATACCGTTTGGTGCGGCCCGGCCGGCGCGAGCGAGCGGAGACAATCGCCGCGTCGCCGGCGACGTGAATCCTGACCTCGTCGATCACCAGGTCGGGTGCTGGGTCTTCCCGCAGATCGTTGATGTAGCGATCCATGTCCCACACTTCGCCGGTGACACCATCGAGGTAAACGAACGATCCGGAGAGAATTGGTTGCAGCATGGGCCAAGAGCCTTGTCGGCAGGCCTCGATGAATCGGAGGTTCAGCTCGGCTAAAGCCTTTGCGTCATCCACTACGTCTCCTCGAGCGAATGAGGATAATCACTTGCTCTTGGAGAATCGCAAGTTGCAGCCGACACCGCCACGATTCGTTTGTGACGAAACGTAGCTGGGCGGCCCCAGTCGGGACGAACCGCCTGTCGACCGCCTCTCACCGCAACTGCCGTGCCGTCACCAGTCTTTACCGCCGGGTGTATCGAGATCAGTCAGGTGTCGGTGTTCCCGGCCTACCTCGGCCCACGCGCGCGCACACTGATCGACCGGGAGGCCCACCTGCCGCGCTGCCGGGCCGAGGATCCACTGCGGTGCGCCGCCGCCAGGGTCCCCGGAGCAGACCAGGTTCGCCACGAAGATTGCCCTCGCTCGGATGTGGTACAAAACGCCCCATGCCAGGGCGCAGCGAAGCGCCGAGGTTTTTCGTCTGCACTTAATCATTGCTGCTGCTTCCCCCGGCGGTCCTAGCATATGACGTGATCCAGATACGGATGAGCATTGCCGACCTCGGGCGTGCCCGCTTTGCGTACTCACCTCTGGCGGAGGTTGCGGAGAGCCTATTTCTGCTCTCATCGCGGCGGCTGTCCCCACCTCACCAGGGTTGGTTGGCCAGAGTCGGATCCTGCCTCGACCGCGTCGACCTGGGGCTGCTGACCGCCGTCGTACCGGCGCGAACCTTCGTGGCCGATTTCTTCTTCGCCGGCGCAACCGACCGGGCGACCTCGATCGAGCAGCAGCTGCGGCTACTGGCCAACACGCCCGTTGAGAAACTGCGTCAAGATCTTGACGAGGTGTGGCGGGGCGGGACCATGCCGCCGGTAGGGCAAGAGTTGATCTCCGACGAGGTCGGCCCTCGCCGCTTGGCCGACGCCGTCTGGGAGTACTGGCTGGCTGCCATCGAGCCACATTGGGCAGCAATGCGCGCCGTGCTGGATGATGACGTGGCCTACCGAGCTACAGAGCTCACCAGACGCGGAGTCGAAGGGCTGCTCGCTGCCATGCATCCCGAACTTAGCGTGCACGATGACATGCTTCGGATTGAAAAGAAACGGCACCCGGGCTACCACGAGGATCACGACCTGTCAGGCAGCGGTCTGCTGCTGGTGCCATCCATTTTCGCTTGGCCCAACCTGATCTTCGCTACCAGCACTGGGCAGCCCTCTAGCCTGACCTATCCGGCACGTGGCGTCGGGAACGTGTGGGGGATGGCCGGGCCGGCCGCGGTGGACGAAGACGCGCTCGGTGCCTTGCTCGGACGCAGCCGTGCCGCGATCCTCGCCGCGTTGGCGATCCCACACTCCACCACGGAACTCGCGTTGAGCCTCGGACAAAGTCCGCCGTCTGTCAGCCAACATCTTTCAGTACTGCGCCGTAGCGGGCTGGTAATTTCCTGGCGCTCGGGCCGCAAGGTGCTGTACCGGCGTACGCCTCTCGCGACAAGCATCGTCGAGGCGAGCAGCTCCGCGCACGATGACCTCGCGAGGAAACGGGCATAGGCTGGCCGTCGGCTCATTCCGCGCATTCCTTTCCGCTCGCGTATCGAACCCGGCGCGCCAAGCTTGCTGCCGTACGGCCCGCCGTTAGATGAGCGAAGTCAGCCATGCGGAGCAGTCATGAGGCATGAAGCGTTTCGCCGCGCGGTCGAGGACCACGACCTCCACCGGATCGCCGCGAGTCTCGCCGAGGACGTGGTCCTGTACAGCCCGGGTACCAATCGGCCGTTCCACGGCCGTGAGACGGTTGCGACCCTGGTGAACGCCGCCCGGGGTGTACTGCGGGAGTTCGTCTACACCGACGAACTGCTCGGCGAAGGCATGGCCGGCCTGGTGTTCCGGGCCAAAGTCGGCGGGAAGCGGGCCGAAGGCGTCGACATTGTGCGGCTGGACCGGGCTGGGCTTGTCACCGATCTCACCGTCATGATCAGACCGCTGTCGGCCACCATCGCATTCACCGCGGCCATGGCTACACACGCGGCGGCGCTGGCCGGCGAATCGGGTACGCCATGAAGCTCGGCGTGGGCGCCGCGACGGTTGATCCCCGACCATCAACACCCGGGCCGGCAAGGCAAGGAGGCAATCCTCGACGCCCCGCGCCAGTAGCCGGCAAGATCACCCTTGAGCGCGTTTCGGATGAGTGGTCCGCACTCATAGCGTCGCTGCCGTATAGGACCAGCATTGGAGGAGGTCGCCAGATGGCCGAGTCTCACCACGCCCCCACCGGCCGGCCCGCGAGCGTGTTCGAGCGGCTCGCCGGTTGGTCGTACCGGCGTCGCTGGCGGGCGTTTGGTGTGTGGGTCGTCGTCCTGGCCGGCGTCACCCTGGCCACGCAGCTGTCGGCAGCAACTACCGCAGTGACTTCTCGCTGCCCGGCACCGAGTCGCAGCGGGCCCTGGACAGGCTGCAGGAGCGTGCACCCGCGCAGGCGGGCGCCACGGTACGGATCGTGGTGCAGGAACGCGACGGTCTGGCCAGTCCACGGACCCGTCAGCGGGTGGAGGCGATTCTCACCCGGGTACGGGCCATTGCCTGACGGCGACAGCGTGGCGTCGCGCACGCACACCGACAGGCCATGCCGGCGACCTGCGACCGCGCCGCTGACACCTGCGGCTGCCCCAACCCGCTTGTCTGGGACCCGCCGGCCGGGTATTGGCGGCACCCGGCGGATGGCACGCCGGAAACGCATCGAGCACACCGGACAGCAGCAGCCGTGGAGAGCCTGTTGCGTCGAGAGGCGCACGGGGCGTCGTTCGGCGCGGCCGGGTGGGCCACCGACTATCTGGTCCTCCCGCAGGCAGGTCGCTGCAAACCGGTCTGGGAGTACGACGCGAAGACCCCGGGCAGGGATCTGACCGCCCACCTCGCGCACCGAGCGGCACCGGTGCCGCCGTCTGGCTGTTCGCGGAGCTGTGGGAGCCGATCTGTAACGGCGTGGCCTGATCGGAGGACCGAACAGCATGAGCAGCGTTCCGATTTCCGCACACGCGCTTGTGTCCGACTGCCACTCCGCCGCCCTGGTCACGGCGGACGGGTCGGTGGACTGGCTATGCTTCCCGCGGTTTGACAGCCCGTCGGTGTTCGGCCGGCTGCTCGACGACGCGGCGGGGCACTGGTCGATCCGTCCGGCCGGTGAACACGCCGGCACCCGCCGGTACGTCGACCGCACGCTGGTCCTGGAGACGACGTTCCGCACCCCGACCGGCACGGTGACGGTCACCGACGCGCTGGCCGTGGGCGCGGACAACCGGGGGAACGCACTGGGCAGGGGCGCGCCGCACCTGCTGATCCGCTCGGTGACCGGGGTCGACGGGGAGGTCGAGGTCGAGGTCAGCTACCGGCCGCGCCCAGAGTATGGGCTGCTGCGACCGTTGCTGTCGCATGTAGACGGTGGGGTGACGGCGCGAGGCGGCGCGGAGTGGCTGGTGCTGTCCAGCCCGGTCCGGCTGGACCTGGCCGACTCGACCGCGACGGCGCGGTTCGCGCTACGGGCCGGCGACACTGTCCGATTCGCGCTGCACCGGTCGACGCTGGAGGAGCAGCCGGCGCGGATCTGGTCCCAGGACGAGCTGGCCCACCGCCTGGCCGCCACGGTGGCGGCCTGGCGGTCGTGGTCGGATCTGCACCAGAACTACGACGGGCCGTGGCGGGACCTGGTGCACCACAGTGGCCGGGTGCTGCAGGGTCTGACGTTCCAGCCCAGCGGCGCCATCGTCGCCGCGGCCACCACGTCGTTGCCGGAGGGAGTGGGCGGCAAACGCAATTGGGACTACCGGTACTCATGGGTGCGCGACGCGAGCTTCACAATGGAGGCATTGTGGGTGGCCGCTTGCCCGGACGAGGCGACCGACTTCTTCGCGTTCATGACGACCGCGGCCGCCGCGGTGGGTCTGGACACGCCATTGCAGATCATGTTCGGCGTCGGCGGCGAGCACGACCTGACCGAGCGTACCCTGCCTCACCTGGCCGGGTGGCGGGACAGCCGCCCGGTCCGGGTGGGCAACGGCGCCTGGAACCAGCAGCAGATCGACGTGTACGGCGAGCTGCTGGGCGCGGCCCACCGGCTGGCTGACCACATCACCGTGGTGGACGACGACATGCGCGGCTTCCTGGTCGCCCTGGCCGATTCGGCCGCGCACCGGTGGCGGGAACCCGACCAGGGCATCTGGGAGGTGCGCGGCGAGCCCCGGCACTTCCTGTATTCGAAGGTCATGTGCTGGGTCGCGCTGGACCGGGCGATCAAGCTGGCCGGCAAGCTGCACGCCACCGACCGGGTGAGTGGCTGGAAGGCCGCGCAGGTCGAGATCTGGCAGACCGTCGTCCGTGATGGCTGGAACAACTCCGCCGGGGCGTTCACGCAGTACTTCGGGTCGGAGGCACTGGACGCGTCGAACCTGATGATGACGATCGTCGGGTTCCTGCCCGCCGACGACCCGCGCATGCTGGCCACCATCGAGGCGATCGCCGACCGGCTGACCGACGAACACGGGCTGGTCTACCGGTACCGCAACGAGGACGGCGTCGACGGACTGGCCGGGGCGGAGGGCACCTTCCTGCTGTGCACGTTCTGGTTGGCGCAGGCCCTGGCGATGGCGGGACACCTGGACCGGGCCCGCTCGGTGTTCGCGCGCGCCGCCGGCTACGCCAACGACGTCGGGCTGCTCGCCGAGGAGGTCGACCCCGCCACCGGCGAGCTGCTGGGCAACTTCCCCCAGGCGTTCAGCCACATCGGTCTGATCAACGCCGCCTGGGCCATCCACCAGGTCGAACAACGCCGCGAGGCCGAACAAGGCAGGGAGAGTACGTCATGAGGGCGGTCGCCGTGTTCCCCGGCAAATCGGGTAGCGCCCACCTCACCGAGCTGGCCGAGCCGTCCCTCGACGAAGTCCCGGACGGGCGGGGAGTGCTCGTGCGTATCCTGCACGTCGGTCTCGACGGCACCGACCGGGAAATCAACGCCGGCGCGTACGGCACCGCGCCGGACGGCAGCGACGTCCTCATCATCGGGCACGAGAGCTTCGGGGTGGTGGAACAGGTCGGTGCGGCGGTGACCGAGTTCGCGCCCGGTGACTACGTGGTGGCCCGGGTCCGCCGCGCCGGCACCAGCCTGTACGACCTGGTGGACAGCCCGGACTTCACCACCGACGACAGCTACTTCGAACACGGCATCAGCCGGGTGCACGGGTTCCTCACCGAACGCTACGTAGAGCAGCCGCGGTATCTGATCAGAATCCCGCCCGCGCTGCGTGACGTGGGAGTGCTGCTGGAGCCGTTGTCGGTGGCGGAGAAGGGCATCGTCGAGGCGCTCGGCCCCCGCTACGTCGCCACCCAGCAGAACTCGCTGATCGACGACATCGCCGCGCACGGCCAGTACGACCTGGTTGCGTGATACTGGGGCTTGTCGGTTCGAGGGCGTACCGTGCGATTGTGATCGAGCAACCGGCCCAGTCGCTCACCGACCTCGCCCTGGGCATCGTGGTGGTCACCCTCGCCGTGCAGCTGCGCCGGGCGCCCACGATCCACCGGCACTGGCTGGCGTCCTTCTGGTGGGCCGGGATCGCGGCGCTCGCGGGGGCGATCCACCACGGGGTGGTGGTGCGGTGGGCCCGGCCGGCTGAGATCAGCTGGGCCGCCATCAGCGTCCTCGTCGTGGTCGCAGTGTCGTACCTGCTCGCCGCCACCGTGCTGGAGGTGCTGGGCCCGGGCCAGGCCCGGGTGTTCTGGCTGCTGCGCTCTATCGGACTGGTCGCTTACCTCGGCGCGGCTGTCAGCGGGCACGCCGGCGTGACGACCATGCTGATGTGCGAGAGCCTCACCATGCTCAGCGTACTGGGATTATGGGGCCGGGCGGCCCTGCACGGCCATCCGCTGGCCCGGCCGGTGCTGCTCGCCATCCTCGCCAGCGGCGGGGCGGCGGGGATGAAGGCGATCTCCCCGGACGTCACCGGGCTGGTCGGCCTCGACCCCACGTCGGCGTACCACCTAGCGCAGATCGTCGGCATGGTGCTGCTGTATCGGGCGATCAGCCGCCGGGTTGTGGATCCTGCCGAAGAAGCCCGCGCTGACCGATTACTCGTACCGCCTGTCACATGACCACCAGCGGGCATTCCTGGCCGCCCTGGCCGCCACCATCGGCACCGCGATGGGCCGCTACGCGCCCACCGTCATCATCACTCACCACACTAGATCAAGACCAAGGCCCTGATAGCGCGCCACGCCCGCCGCATCAACATCGAGCAGGCGCCTCGCCGAAATCATCCAGGCGTTCCACGCCGACGTCCAATCCCGGTGCTGCGCCGCCGGGTACACCGGCCCCGATCTCGACCGGGCGACCGGGTGGTGTTGGCCACCCTGTTGCGCTGGCACCGTCAGGCGTTCTCCGCCCGGCCGGGTCGAACCCTGCGGGACAGTCAAGATCGCAGCAAGTCCACCGCCAGCGCGTCCCGTATCTGAGCGGCGATGCCGGCGGCACCGAGTCGCTGCCCGGCCAGCAGGACGTCCCGTGCGCCGTGTGGCAGGAACTCCTGAGCCAGGCCCAGGGTACACACGCCCGTCGGCCTGCCGGCGACCCGTACCGCCCGGGTGAACGCCTCGCCGAACCCGCCGGCCACCCCGCCGTCCTCGACGGCGACCGTGAGGCGGTGCTGCCCGGCGGCGCGCACCAGGGCCGGGTCGACCGGCAGCAGCCAGCGCGGGTCGGCCACGGTGACCCGTAGCCCGTCGCGGGCCAGCAGTTCGGCGGCGTTGAGCGCGACACCGGCGAGCGCGCCGACCGCCACGATCAGCACGTCCGCGTCCACGTCCTGGCGCAGCAGATCCGCGGTACCGAGCCGGCCGGCTGCCGGTATCGCCGCGACCAGGTCCGCCTTGGGAAACCGCAGCGCGGTCGGCCCATCGGCACGATCCACCGCCTCACGCAGCAGGACGCGCAGCGTGTCCCCGTCCCGCGGCGCAGCGACCCGCATGCCCGGCACGATGCCCAGCAGGGACAGGTCCCACATGCCGTTGTGCGACGGGCCGTCGCTGCCGGTGACGCCGGCCCGATCCAGCACGAAGGTCACCGGCAGCCGGTGCAGGGCAACGTCCATCAGTACCTGGTCGAAGGCGCGGTTGAGGAAGGTGGCGTAGATGCACACCACCGGGTGTAACCCACCCATCGCGAGACCCGCGGCCGAGGTCACCGCGTGCTGTTCGGCGATGCCGACGTCGAATACCCGGTCGGGAAAGGTCCGGGAGAACGGGTACAGGCCGGTAGGGTGCAGCATGGCCGCGGTCACCGCAACCACGTCCGGCCGCTCCCGGCCGATCGCGACCAGTTCGTCACCGAGGACGTCGGTCCAGGACGCACGCGCGAGCCGGCCATCCGGCCGCGCCGGGCTCACCGTGTGCATCCGGTCGACCTCGTCCGCCTCGGCCGGCGGGTGCCCGTACCCCTTGCGGGTGACGCAGTGCACCACGACCGGCGTCCGCCGTCCGCGGGCCTCGCGCAGCGCGGCCTCCACGGCCGTGACGTCGTGCCCGTCGACCGGTCCGAGGTAGGCCAGGCCGAGCTGCTCGAACAGCGTGCCGGCCGGTGTACCGGTACGCAACGCCGCCAGGTGCGCGCCGACCATCCCCACGGTTGGGGAGTACGAACGTCCGTTGTCGTTGAGCACAACGACGACCGGCCGCTGTGGCGCGGCGGCGATATTGTTGAGCGCCTCCCAGCACATGCCACCGGTCAGCGCGCCGTCGCCGACCACCGCGATCACCGCCCGGTCCGGCTGCTCCCGCAGTGCGAACGCCTTGGCCAGACCGTCCGCGTAGGACAACGCGGTGGACGCGTGCGAGTTCTCCACCAGGTCGTGTTCGCTCTCCGCCCGGCGCGGGTACCCGGACAACCCGTCCGCCTGGCGCAGCCCCGAGAGTTCAGGGGTCCGCCCGGTCAGCATCTTGTGCACGTAGCTCTGGTGGCCGGTATCCCAGATGATCGCGTCGCGCGGCGAGTCGAATACCCGGTGCAGCGCGATGGTCAGCTCCACCACACCCAGGTTCGGACCCAGGTGCCCACCGGTGCGACACACCGTCGCGACGAGCCGCTGCCGGATCTCGTCGCTCAACGCGGGCAGCACCTCGGGCCGCAGCGCGCGCAGGTCGGCGGGGCAACCGATGGCATCGAGCAGGCCTGACGGCTGGGGTGGCGCGGCCAGGCGGTGGGCTTCGTCGGCAGGCATCGCTCACCCGCCCACGGCGGCGCGCAGCGACTCCTTCAGCGAGCCCATGGTCGCGATGACCGCGGTCGGCTCGTATCCGCAGTGCGCCATGCAGTTGGCGCACCGATCGTCGCGCCCGCGGCCGAACTTGTCCCAGTCGGTCTCGTCGATGAGCTCCCGGTAGGTCTTCGCGTACCCGTCGGCCAGCAGGTAGCACGGCCGTTGCCAACCGAGCAGCGAGTACGACGGGATGCCCCACGCGGTACAGGCGAGCTCCCGCTTGCCCTCCAGGAAGTCCAGGAACACCGGCGAATGGTTGAGCCGCCACTTCTTGCGCCGGTTGCCGGCGAACGCCTTGGCGAACAGCTGCCGGGTCTCCTCGACGCCGAGCCAGTGCTCCTGGTCGGGCGCCTTCTCGTAGGCGTACCCGGGTGAGATCTGCATGTTGTCCACGCCCAGCTCGTCGTTGAGGTAGTCGAGTACGTCGATGACGTCCTGCGGCGTGTCGGTGTTGAAGAACGTGGTGTTGGTCATCACCCGGAAACCGGCCGCCTGGGCCTGCTTGATGGCGGCCACCGCCTGGTCGAAGACGCCGACCTTGGCGACGGATTCGTCGTGCCGCTCGCGCAGCCCGTCGATGTGCACCATCCACGCGAAGTTGCGGTGCGGTGTGAACTTGTGCAGGTGCTTGGGCAGCAGCACCGCGTTGGTACACAAGAAGACGATCTTCCGGCGGCGCAGCAACTGCCGGACGATCTCGTCGATCTGGGGGTGCATCAGCGGCTCGCCGCCGGCGATGGACACCATGGGGGCACCGCTCTCCTCGATCGCGGCGACCGCCTGCTCGACCGGCATCCGCTGCTTGAGCAGCGTGTGCGGCTGCTGGATCTTTCCGCAGCCGGCGCACTTGAGGTTGCAGGCGAAGAGCGGTTCGAGCTCGACGAGCAGGGCAAACTTGTCTCGGCGCAGCAGCTTCTGCTTCATCAGGAAACTGCCAAGTCGAATGGTCTGACTCAGCGGCATGGCCACGGTCAGCTCACCTCCTTGGGCAACGTGAACCGGATGTCTTCGTGGGCGACCTCGGTCTCCCGCACGCTGACCGGCCCGAGAGCCGTCAGGCATCGGGTGATCTCGTCGACCAGGTGGGCCGGGGCCGAGGCCCCGGCCGTGATACCGACCCGGCCGGCGCCCGAAAGCCACTTCAGGTCGACCTCGCTGGCGTCGTCGACCAGATGGGCGGGTACGCCTTCCCGCGCGGCAACCTCGACCAGGCGCAGCGAGTTGGACGAGTTGCGCGAGCCCACGACGAGGACGAGGTCGCTGTTTCGCGCGACGGCCCGGACCGCCTGCTGGCGATTGGTGGTGGCGTAGCAGATGTCCTCGCGGCGCGGTCCGGCGAGCGTCGGGAACCGCTGCCGCAACACCCGCGCGATCTCGTCGGCTTCGTCGACGGCGAGGGTCGTCTGCATCGCGTACGCGACCCGCTCCGGGTCACGGGGCGTCACCCGGGCCGCCGCCGCCGCGTCCTCCACCACGACCACGTCATCCGGGGATTCGCCGACAGTACCCTCAACCTCCTCGTGGTCACGGTGGCCGATGAGAAACACCGTGTCCCCCCGGGCCGCGTACCGTCGCACCTCGGTGTGCACCTTGGTGACCAGCGGGCAGGTGGCGTCGATGATCTCCAGGTTGCGCTCCTGGGCGGCGGCCCGCACGTCCGGTGCGACCCCGTGCGCGGCGAGCACCACGGTGGCGCCGGCCGGCACCTCGTCGACCTCGCTGACGAACACCGCGCCACGCTCGGCGAGCCGGCGTACCACGTGCGCGTTGTGCACGATCTGCCGGCGTACGTAAACCGGCCCGCCGCGCTGGTCCAGCGCGCGCTCCACCACGTCGATGGCGCGTTCCACCCCGGCGCAGAACGAGCGCGGCGCGGCCAGCAGCACCTCCCGGGGACCGGTGGCCCGAGCCCACTGATGCACGGCCGGTACCGCCCGGCGCAGCGCGCGCAGCGCGGCGATGCCGCACGAGAGCGTGCCGGGCGTCCACAGGGAACGGCCGACCGGGTCGACGATCGCCCGCAGGGCGACGAACGGGCGGCCGGCGGCAGCCGCGGCGAGCGGCGCGGACTCCATGTCGACGGCGATCGCCCCGGTCTCGGCGAGCCGCTGGCGGGCCGCGCCGCCGACCAGCCGCTCGCTGGTGTACAGCGGTCCGGTGTGTACGGTCAGGCCGAGCCGGCGCAGCGCCCCGGCAAGCAGCGGGGCGGACGGACACGCGACACTCCCGGCCGGTCCCCGCACCTCCGTCGCCACGACGAGGTCGCCGGGCCGCACGGACGCGGCGAGGCCACCGCCGACACCGGCGACGACGAGCGCTCCGGCGTCGGCCACGCCCGCAGCCGCCGCCGTGGCGCGGGCCGGACCCATCCCGGTGCGCAGCACGCGTACCGGCGCCCCGGGACGCGACAGCGCCCGGCGCTCGAACGCGAGCGGCGCGCACACGACGACGGTCACGGCCGCCCCGCCAGGTACCGGCCGAGCGCGGAGACCGGGAAGACAATCCGGTACAGGTGGTAGTTGATGTAAAAATCGCCCGGGAAGCCCGTCCCCGTGAACTCCGGCTCGTCCCACGAACCGTCCGGCCGCTGGGTCTTCACCAGCCAGCGCACGCCGCGCTCCACAGTGGCGGACGCCTCGGCGCCGGAGCCCGCCGCCAGCAGCGCCAGCAGCGCCCAGGCGGTCTGCGAGGCCGTGGAGGTACCCCGGCCGATCCAGGCAGGGTCCACATAGGAGCGCAGGTCCTCGCCCCAGCCGCCGTCGGCGTTCTGGTGGTCGGTCAGCCAGCGCACCGCCCGCCGGACCGGCTCCGCGCCCGGCTCCACGCCCGCGGCGACCAAGGCGGGCACAGTGGCGCCGGTGCCGTACACGTGATTGGCGCCCCAGCGGCCGAACCAGGAGCCGTCGGGCTCCTGATGGTCCAGCAGCCAGCGCACCCCGCGCCGGCAGTCCCGCTCGCCGGCCAGCCCGACCGCGGCGAGCATCTCCACCACGTGCGCGGTGACGTCCGCCGATGGCGGGTCGATGACCGCGCCGAAGTCACAGAACGGCAACCGGGTGGGCAGCGTGCGAGTGTTGTCCGCGTCGAAGGCACCCCAGCCGCCGTCTTTGGACTGCATGCCGCGTACCCACGCGATGCCCCGGTCCACCGCGGCCCGTACCGCCGCCGGCTCGGTCGGCGCGACCCGCCGCAGGGCCAGTACGATCTCGGCGGTGTCGTCGGTGTCGGGGTAGTGGTCGTTGGCGAACTCGAACGCCCAGCCGCCCGGTGCCAGCCGTGGGCGGCGCACCGTCCAGTCCCCGGTAACCCTGATCTCCTCCTCCAGCAGCCAGTCCGCGGCCCGCAGCACCGCCTCGTCGCCGGCTGGGACACCCGCGTCGAGCAGGGCGGTCACCGCGAGGCCGGTGTCCCACACCGGGGACTGGCACGCCTCCAGACGGCGTACCGTACCGCCCGGGGTCTCCTCGCGGATCAGGAAGCCGTCCAGCCCGGCGATCCCGGCCCGCATCGCCGGGTGGTCCAGCGGGTAGCCGAGCAGGTGCAGCGCGAGCAGCGAGTAGACCCAGGGCGGCTGGATGCCGCCCCAGCCGCCGTCCGCCTCCTGCCGCTCCAGCACCCAGGCGGCGGCGCGGCGGAGGGCCCGGTCGCGCAGCCGGCGCAGTGGATGCCGGCCGTAGCGGTGCAGTACCCGGTCCAGCCGCCCGAAGGCGCCCGGCCACGTCCACGGTGGAGCGTTGGCCGGCGGCGCCGACCCGGTCCGCAGTTCGTCGATTCCAAAGGGCAGCGGGCGTACCGGGCGTAGCGCGTTGACGATCGTCAGCGGCACCACGGTCTGGCGCGCCCAGCATGCCCAGTCGTAGACGTTGAGCGGGAACCACTTCGGCAGAAAGATCATCTCTGGTGGCATGTGAGGTAGGTCGTCCCAGGACCACAGCCCGAACAGGGCGAGCCAGATCCGGGTAAACACCCGGGTGCGCTCGACGCCACCCTGATCGAGGATCCAGGCCTCCGCGCGGGCCATGTGCTCGGCGTCCACCGGGTCGCCGGCCAACCGCAGGGCGACCCACGCCTCCACCGTGGTGGACAGCTCGCCCGGCCCGTTGTGGAATGTGGCCCAGGTACCGTCGGCGCGCTGCTGCGACCGGATCCAACGGGCCGCCTCGTCGGTCTCCCCGGCCTGCCGGACGCCGAGGAATTCGCGCAGCAGCAGGTCCTCGGCGTCCATCGTCACGTTGGTGGCGAGCTCACCCTTCCACCAGCCCCGCTCGTCCTGTAGACCACGTAGGTAGGCGACGGCCGCCTGCAGTGCCTCGGCAGCTGGCCGGCCCTCCGTGGCGGCAACCGGCACGGCGACCGGCGCGGTGCCGCCGGCCTGCGGTAGCGGTTCTCGCACGTCATGGTCCGAGCGCTGCGCGAAACGCGTCATTCATGCCTCCCGGTTGACGATGAAGCAGCCCAGCGCGACCAGCTCCTCGCGCGCCGGACCGGGTATCTCGACCGCGCCCAGCGCTCGCACCCCCAGCTCCATGCGGCGATTGGCCTCGCTGGCCGCCCAGTCGCGACCACCACCCGCGGCAACCAGATCAGCTGCCCGGCGCAGCGCCGCGTCGTCCGGCTCGCCCGGCGCAGCCAGCCAGGCAGCCAGTTCCATGCCGGCGGCACCGCCCCGCGCCATGGTGTACGCCACCGGCAGCGACTTCTTCCGGGAGCGCAGGTCGGAGAAGACGGGTTTGCCCGTGACCTCCGGGTCGCCCCAGATGCCCAGCTCGTCGTCGACGAGTTGGAATGCGACGCCGAGCTGGGCGCCGAACGTGGCGAGCGCGCCGACCGTGGCCTCCGGCGCGCCGGCCAGGACGGCACCGATCGCCGCGCTCGCCGACAGCAGCGCGCCGGTCTTGGCCGCAGCCATGTCAAGGCATTCATCCAGCGTCACCCGCTGGCGCCGCTCGAAGGCGAGGTCCTGCACCTGGCCGCGGATCAGCTCCCGGGTGGCGCCGGCGAGCAACTGCGCGGCGAGGGCCGCGTTCGGTGAGCGACTGTCGAGCAGGACCTCCATGGCGAGCGCGAGCATCGCGTCGCCGGTGAGGATTGCACTGGACGGACCCCACACCGACCAGACCGTACGGCGGTGGCGCCGCTCCACGTCCCCGTCCATGAGGTCGTCGTGCAACAGCGAGAAGTTGTGCACCAGTTCGACCGCGACCGCGCCGGGCAGGCCGACCTCGGCGGGCGAGCCGGCCGCCTCGGCCGACAGCAGGGCCAGCGCCGGCCGGACCGCCTTGCCGCCCCCGCCCGCCGTCGGCCGGCCGTCAACATCGGTCCAGCCCAGGTGGTATGCGGCCCGCGCGCGGCTGGTCGACTCCAACCGGGCCAGCGCCGAGCGCAGCGCCGGGGTGACCGCGTTCCGGCCGCGGTGCAGGCTCGTCAGCATCGTGGTCACGCGACCACGCCCTCGACTGTGGCCGGTGCGACGGGCGCCGCCTGGCCGAGCACGCCGGCCGCCGCCGCCTCGCCGCTGCGCACCGCGCCCTCCATCGTCGCCGGCCAGCCAGTAGCCGTCCACGCCCCGGCGAGCCAGAGCCCGGGTAGCGCGGTGGCCGCCGGCGGGCGCAGCCGGGCGGTGCCGGGGGCCGGCCGGAACGTCGCGTGCCGCTCCCGGGTGACGAAGAAGTCCCGCACCTGTGCGGTACGGGCCGCCGGCAGCAGCGCTTCCAAAGCCGGGAGCAGCCGCTCCCGCAGCCTCGCCACCGATACGTCGATGACGTCGTCAGCCGCCGACAGCGAGACCGCCAGGTACTGGCCCGTGGTCAGGCCGGACTGGCGGGTACGGTCGAACACCCACTGCACCGGCGAGTCCACACCGGCGAGGAAGCTCTCCGTGAGCACTCGCCGGTCGTACACCACGTGCACATTGACGATCGGTGAGCTGCCCAGCCGGGCGGACCAGCCGCCGGGAAGCGGCAGGCTGCCCGGTGGCAGCAGCCGTTCGGCGGTGTCCGGCGGTACGGTGACGACAACCTGGTCAGCCATGTGCTCCTCCCCTCGTACGCCGATGAGCCAGCGATTCCCCCGTGATTCGACGACCTCGACCCTCGTGCCGGTACGCACCGCCGCCCCGGCCGCCTCGAGGCTGGTCCGCGCCGGCTCGCCGTGCAGGTCGCGTAGTGGTACCAGGGACCAGCCGATGTCCGCCGCCGGCGCGTGGGTGAGCAGCCCGATCTGGAACACCGTGGCGGCCAGTGCGAGGGACGCCTGCGCGGCGGTGGCGTTGAGGGTGGCCATCCCGACAAGGTCCCAGAGCGCTCTGATCGCGTGCGGGCTCTGCCCATGTGCGGTGAGCCAGTCGCCGAAGCTCTGCTCGTCGGTGGCCGGGTCCGCCGGGTCCACGCGGCGCAGAGCCAGCGCGGCCCGGATGAAGCGCAGCCGCTCGCGCGGGCGCAGCGGTGCGTAGCGCAGCAGCGAGCCGGCCAGGTGGGTCGGAGCGGGCAACCCGGTGCGGCGCAGCCACGCGGGCCGGGCGCGTCCCGGCGAACCGACCGGAATGGACAGACGGGGCTGCAGCGCAACCCTGTCGGCGACCCCGAGGCGGCGTAGGAGCGCCTGGTACGACGTGCAGCAGCGCAGGAACACGTGCTGTCCGTTGTCGACGTCCAGGTCGCCGCGGCGAAACGAGTGGGTCAGCCCACCCAGCTGTGGCCGGGCCTCGAACAGGGTGACCGCGCACCCGGCGTCCGCGCAGCGGAGCGCTGCGGTGATTCCGGCCAGCCCACCCCCTACGACCACGACGCGGGTGCCGGCGGCAGTCATGCGCCCAGACCGGTCAGGGCGCGCGCCGCCACGCCGGCCTTCTGCCAGCCGGACAACGACAGCCGCTTGTCGAACACGGCCGATGGCTGCGCGTCGATGCGTGCGAGCAGCCGGCGATAGATGCCGGACATCGCGCTGCAGCAGGCCGCGCTGCGCCGGTCCAGCAGCGGTACCAGCCGAAGCCCGTCGTCGTACCACTCCTGCGCGCGCCTGGCGCTGAAGCTGATCAGAGCTGACAGGCCACCTTCGGAGTCCACCAGCGTCCCCCGTTCATCGACGGCCAACTCCACACCGAACCGGTCGAGGTCCTCCTGCGGCAGGTACCTCCGGCCGCCCATCAGGTCCTCGCGGATGTCGCGCAGGATGTTGGTCTGCTGCAGCGCGATGCCGAGCGTGTCGGCGTAGCGCTGTGCATCCGGGTCCGGCCGGCTGCCGAAGACGGCCAGGCACAGCCGTCCCACCGAGCCGGCGACGCAGCGGCAGTAGCCGACGAGGTCGTCGAAGGTGGGGTAGGTCCGCCCGATGACGTCCATCTCCACACCGTCGACGAGCTCGTCGAAGGCATCCAGCGGGATCGGGTACCGCCGGACGGCATCGGCAACCGCGACGAGCACGGGGTCCGTGCTGCCCGGCAGTGCGCTCATCGCCGCTCGCAGCGTTTTCAGCTGGGCCAGCTTCTCGGCGGTGGGCAGGTCCCCGTCGCCGATGTCGTCGATCCGGCGGGCCAGCGCGTACACTGCGCACAGCACAGCGCGCTTGTCGCCGGGCAGGAGCCGGATACCGTAGTAGAAGTTGCGGGCCTGCTCGCGGGTGATGACCTCGCAGCGCGCGTAGGCGTCCCCTACGGTGCCGGTCACTGGGCCTCCCGCTCGCTTCGCTCGGCGGCCGCTCCGGGAAGCACCAGCAGCCGCAGCCCGTGCCGGACCACATCCCGGCGCCGTACCCGAGGCGTCTGCGCCAAGACGTCCCAGCGCGCCCGATGCAGCGCGTCGACCGCGGCCCGGCCGCCCGCCACGTATCCGGCGACAGCCAGCCGCGCCCAGCCCTGCAGCATGCGCACCAACGGGGCACCTGAATCCAGCAACGCCGCGGCGCGATCGGTCTGGAAGGCAAGAAGTCGCCGCACCGCCTCCGGCGTCTGCACGCCGTCCAGGTCCTTTTCGGTCACCCCGTACGCGGCGAGGTCTTCGGCCGGCAGGTACACCCGCCCGGCCCGGCGGTCCTCCGCCACGTCCTGGCAGTGCTCGACGAGCTGCAACGCGGTGCACACCCGGTCGGACAGCTCGACCACGACCGGCTCTGGGCCTCCTCGCGAAGCTCGCGGGCCAGACCGGTCGAAGGCCTTCGTCTGGGATGCGAAGATGCTCAGGACAATACGCCCGACCGGGTTGGCGGACAGCGCGCAGTAGGCCAGCAGGTCCGGGTACGCCGGGTACCGGCTGATCCGCTGGTCCCAGCGGTTGGCCTCGACCAGGTTCTCGAACGGCTCCCGGGGCAGGCCGCAGGCGTGTACGGTGGCCGAAAGCCGCCGCAGCACGGCCGCCCGAGGCACGCCGCCGTCCCAGATACTGGCGAGGTCGGCGGCAAACGCGTCGAGCAGCGCAACCCGATCGCCGGCCGCCTCATCACCCAGATCGTCGACGACCCGCGCGAAGTCGTAGACCGCGACCAGGTGGTCGCGCAACCGCCCGGGAAGCACCCGCAGGGCGACGGGGAAGTTCTCTGCCCGCCGCTTGTCTCGCAGCTCGGCGGGGTCCCGCGTCCCAGCCCGGTCTACCATGACTCGATGCTGCTCCGGACCCGACGAAAGATCTGCGCAGATTCGAGTAGTTCTGGGACCCGTGCGTTGTCACCGGAGTACAAATCGGTCGTCGTTGGCGCGCACGGATGAAACCTCTGTGCGGTAAACCATGAGGAATGCGGTTACCGGATCCTCCTGACGACCAGGTTGCGCGACGTGCGGCCAGCTCGACCGACGCCGCCGAGCTGAACGCACGCCTTGACCAGATGGTTCCCGTACTGGTCGAGCGGTTGCCCCAGCTGCTGGACGAGGTCCGGCAACTGCTCGCTGTGGAGTGGCCCGACTACGCGGTGTTTCTGGCCGAGGAGCACGACGAGGTCACCGCGGCGGCCGAGTCGTTCATGCGGTGGCTAGTCCGTATCGCCGAGCAGGGACTGGGGCAGACACCGCAGGAGCCGATGCCGCAGCTCGGCCCCCAGGTGGAGCTGTTCGAGGAGATCGGGCGGGTCCAGTGGCGGGAGGGGCGGGACGTTTCGGCGCTGATGTCGGCGTACCAGGTCGGCGCCCGGGTGGCCTGGCACCACGTGTCCAGTACGGCGCTGGCGACCGGGGTGCCTCCCGAGGCGCTGGCGGCCCTGGCCGAGGCGGTGTTCGTCTTCATCGACCAGCTCTCCTCCGCGTCGGCGCGGGGCTTCGTGCTGGAGCAGTCCGAGGCCGCGGTCACCCGGGAACGGCTACGCGACGAGCTGGTCGAGCTGCTGCTGTCGGACCGCTCCGACACTGGCGCGGTACGTGCGGCGGCGGTCCGGGTGGGCTGGCCGGTCCCGCGCGAGGCGGCGGTGATCCTGGTAGACCCGGCCAACCCGGTCGGCCAGGCGATGCTCGTCCGGCTGGACAGCTCGTGCTTGCTCATCCGTCGCCGCGGGGCGGCGCTCGGCGCGGTCGTACCCGACCCGATCCGGCCGGGTCGCCGGAAGCGCCTGGTCAGCGCGCTGCGCGGGGCGAGCGCCGTGATCGGCCACCCGGTACCGCTGGAGGAGCTTCCGTTCAGCATGCAGATCGCCGAAATGGCGGCCCAGCTGAACGTAGCCGGGGTGCTGACAGACGACCCGGTCTTCGCCGAGGAGCACCTCGACGCGATCATCGTTCACCGTGACGCCCGGCTGCTGGACACGCTGCGCCGGCAGACCCTCGCCCCGCTCGCCGGGCTCGCCCCGGCCGTACGCCAGCGGCTGTGCGCGACGCTGGCGTCCTGGCTACGGCATATGGGAGACCGTCAGGCCGTCGCCGCCGATCTGCACATCCACCCGCAGACCGTGCGCTACCGGATGACCCAGCTGCACGACCTGTTCGGGCCGGTGCTGGACGACCCAGCGTACCGGGCGCGGATGACCCTGACACTGGCCTGGCAGCGGGAGCCCGCCAAGCGGTCAGATGAGGCGCCGCCAACCGGTCCGCGGACGGTACCCGATAGCCGGCGCGGCAACTCCGGTTGACCGGTCCGCCGCCGCGGCACCACCACCGGAGGCCAGCCGCAACTCCTCGAAGACCGCGCCGACCGCCGCAGCCAGCGCAACCGCATCCGGTACCAGCGCGGGATCCGCACAAATGCCGACGAACATGGCGCTGTCCCAGCCCAGCGCGCCGACCGCGAGCGGGGCCCGCGGCGCGAGTGGGAGGATCGGGTACACGCCGACCAGCGGTGCGCCGGCGAGGCTGAGCGGAGACTGCGGGCCGGGCATGTTGGAGACGATCGCCTGGAAGTAGCGGCCGCCATAGACGGTACGGGCGAACCAGGCGTGAACCGGCGCCGGCATCAACCCGCCGACCCGGCGCATCACAAAGCTGGAGGCCAGGGCGCGGGTACCGGTGTGCAGCACCCGGCTGCGCCGGGCGACCTCGGCCAGCCGTTCCGGTTCGGCGAGCGGGCCGAGCGGCACGTCGGTCATGACGCCGGCGGTGAGGTTGCCCTCGGCCGTGGCCCCCGGCTCGCGCACCATCAGCGGCACCGCCACCCGCAGCTTCACCGGTCCGGGCGGCGCGGCGTCGCCCAGCGTGCGGCGCAGGCCTCCGGCCACACTGGCCAGCAGGACGTCGCTCACCCGGGTGCCGGATCGACGGGCTACCGCCCGTACCTCGTCCAGCGGCAGCACCACCGTGCCGAACCCGCGCCGCGGGCTGTCCCCGACCGGCAGCCGCATCGACGGCCGGCCGTCGGTGGCAAGCTGGGCCAGCCCGATCCCGACGCCTAGGGCCCGGCGCAGCGGACCGGGAGCGCCGGCGCGGCGGCCCGGCGCGGCGCCCCCGTCCGCCCGCGCCAGCGGGACCCTCGGCTCCAGCATCGTCATCGCCTGGGTCACGGTACCGATACCGTCGGCGATCACGTGGTGCACGACCAGGATCGCGGCCGCGCGGTTGGGAGCCACCCCGAGCACGGCCACGAACCGCCACAGCGGGCGGTCGCGGGGCAGCGGGGCGGCGGCCAGCTCGGCGACGAGCGCGTTCAGGGCGACCGTACCGCCCGACCGGCCGTCCGGCCGGGTCAGGTCACGTACCGGCACGTGCCAGTCCCAGTCCAGCTCGGGCTGATCCACCCAGCGCGGGCGGCGCCACCGCGACGGTGCCGACAGCCGCTGCCGGAACCGGGGCAGCTCGTCCAGGTGCGCCCGCACCACGTTGGCCAACCGGTCCCGGCTGAACGGTACGGCCGAGGTGTCCAGCACCGCCAGCCCGCCCACGTGCTGGGCCGCCACCGGCGACTCGACGTGCAGGAAGAACGCGTCCGCCGCGGGTACCCACAGGTCGCGGCCGGCCGGGGACACCCGTATGAGCGCCACGCACAGCCACACCGCCAGCGCGCCGCCCACCGCGTCGAGCAGGTAATGGTTGGCCGTAGCCATGATCACGAAGAGCGTGATGAGTACGTGAACCGCGCTGGCCAGCTGTACCAGCCGGGCGCCGGCCACCCGGGCCAGGACCACGCTCACCCACATCGCCCAGGCGATGTGGAGGGACGGCATCGCGGCCAACTGGTTGGCGTGTGCGACCATCGGCGACCCCCACGAGCCCCAGGTGTGCCCGAGGCGCACGGTGTCCACGAAGCCCAGCTCCGGCAGCAGCCGCGGTGGGGTCACCGGGTAGATCGCGAAACACCCGATGCCGATGAGGTTGAGCAGCGCGAACGTGGTCCGGGCCCAGCGGTACTCAGCCGGCCGCCGCAGGTACAGCCAGCAGAGCAGGGCGAAGGCGGCGATGACGTACGTGCTCGCGTACTCGTAGTTGGCGAGGGTGGTGACCACCGGGTGCCGCATGAGCCAGCGGTTGAGCCGGGGTTCAAAGTCCACGTGCAGCGACCGCTCCACGGCGAAGATCTGCCGCCCCTGTCGGGCGGCGGCCGACCGCGAAACCATGTCGAGGCTGGCCACCATGCTGTAAAGCCCGAAGAGCGCCAGGCCGAGCAGCAGCTCACGCGCGAGCGGCGGCGTGCGGTCGGGTGCGTCGGCACGGCTGCGGTACACACCCAAGGTCACGTAAGTCTTCTAGCACGACATCGCCACGATGGCGCGTGTTTGGCACGCCCCGATCGTCCCGCCGCCCTGGCTCGCAGCTCGATACGTACGCTCTGTCAGGCGGGCACCACCGGGGCGCGTAGCCGCAGCGTGACACCGGGTATCCGGTGCATCGCCCGCCAGCCCCAGCCGACACAGACGGCAATGGTCAGCGCGGTGAGCACACCGCTGAACAGGCCCCGCGAGAGCAGCCCGGCGTCCACTCCCCAGTGCAGCAGGCCAATGCTCATGCCCGCGTCGAGCAGCCGGGAGCCGCCCCACAACAGAGCCACCTGCGTGAACACCCGGCGCACGCCGCGCCGGTGGACCAGGTGCGCCGGCAGCGCCACGAAGTCGCGGGCGAGCCGTATGGTCACTGGGCGGCCGACCGCCGCACTGCCCAGGAACAGCACCGCCATGAGGGCCGACCCGACGACCGGTTGCAGGAGGTACACCAGAGCGCTGGAGAGCACCAGCGCGAGACATGCCCGGCCGCACAGCATCCCGACGCACAGCAGCAGGGTGCCCGGCAGGTGCCGGCCAGCGAGCCACCGAATCCCCAGGGTCAAGGCGCACCAGCCGAGCACGGCGGACAGCCCGGCCACTAGGCCGACGGTATGCAGCAGTACGAAGAGTAGTGCCGTCGGCACGATCACGGTTTCGGCGAAAAGCCGAGCGGCCCGCAACAACGCGGGCCGCAGATGGCCGAGTTCGATGACAACGTCGTGCTCGCGACCTGGTACAAGATGTTCATCGGCAGGTACGCCGTGCGACTGCAACGAAACGACCATCACTGTCCTGGAGAAGTGGGATTACGACGAGGGTGACTCGGCAGGTCTGGCACGGACGGTGGGACCGTAGTCGATAACCCCGTCGGGCTGCACGGTCGGAGAGTGTGCCAGCACGACCACGCCGGCAAAGAGCAACGCCCCCGAACCGGCCAGTGCGGCTAGTGAACCGGGGCTGCTCGGCGGCATGACGTGGAAGGCTAGCACCCCTACCAGATACCCAGCTAGGGGGTTGGTAATCGTCATGGCCGTCACCGCTGCCGGCAGCGAGCCGGCCGCGAAAGCGCCCTGCTCCAGAAGCAGCCCGGAGAGGGTAGACACAGCTAACGCGTAACCCGGCCAGTCCACTGCCGTGGCCGGAACGCCGCGATGGATCAGATCTTCCAGGGTCAGCTTGATCAGCACCGCGCTCATCGCGAAGCACAACCCGGCGGCGACCGCGACCAGGGTCGCGTGCACCGCTGGGCGGCGGCCGGCCGACAGGGCGACGAGCAGGCAGACCACGATGATCGTGGACAGGCCGGCGAGAACCACCCGCTGCCGGTCGGGTTCGCCGGTTAGCGGCGCGACCTCCCGGGCCGCGAGAAAGACCACCACGCCGGCGGCGACCGCGCCGCCACCCAGCCAGTCCATCAGCGTGGGCCATTGTCTGGCCCACGCGGTGGCCAGCGGCAGCGCGAACAGCAGCTGGGTCACCAGCAGCGGTTGTACCAGCGCCACCGAACCGAAGTGCAGCGCCGCCGCCTGCGCCATGAACCCGGTCAGGTTGGTCAGCCACCCGAGGAGCCAGAGCCGGTTCCGGACCAACTTGCGCACCAGCGCAAACAGCGGCCGCAGCACCGAGCGGCCGGCCGCCGGCGGCGCATCACGCGATTGCGTCACGGTCCACCGGGCCGCGCGTTGTTGCAGCGAGGCCGCGGCCGCGAAGAGGAACCCGGCCAGCAGGCCGAGAAGCACGGCTAGCAGCACAAATGTCCCAATAGTCGACGGGGTGTTACCGGGTGCCACCGAAGCGGGCGCCCAGCCGACGGTACACACCGGGCACTGCCCCGCGCACCGCAACCGGCAGCCGCAACCAGGCCGGCACGTACCGCTCGGCCCGCCCGGCGGCGATCGCACAGACCAGAGCGTCGGCCACCGTACCGTCGGGCAGCGGCCGAGGCCGGCGGCGCTGGTACGGACGCCCGCGGTGCTCGAAGAACGGGGTCCGCACCACCCCGGGCACCAGCACCCCGACGCGAACACCGGTGCCGCCCACCTCGAAGCGCAGGCTCTCGGCGAAAATGTCCAGTCCCGCCTTGGTCGCCGAATACACAGCCTCGTCGGCCACCCCCATCCGCCCGGCGATTGAGGTGACGAACATTACGTACCCGGTGCCCCGGTCGAGCATCTGGGGCAGCAGTGCCCGGGTCAGCGCGATCGGCGCGGCCAAATTCACCGCTACCAGCTTTCCGACCTCCTCGACAGGCATATCCACGAGCGGGCCGGCCCAACCGACCCCAGCGTTGTTGACCAGGATGTCCACCCGGCCGGCCACGGAGAGCGCCGCTTCGGCGAGCAGATCGGCCGCGCCCTGCTCAGCCAGATCGGCGGCGAGTACGACCCCGTTGATCTTCTCAGCGAGCTCGGTCAGCCGGTCGCCGGCCCGCCCGTGCGCGAGCACCCGAGCCCCGGCCGCCGCCAGCCGTACCGCGCTGGCCCTGCCGATGCCTGAAGACGCCCCGGTGACCAGCGCCACCGTACCGCTGACCCGCATGGCGCTCACGATCCCACAGCACCCGTCGCCGGTCGCTACGGCTTCCCGAAACTCGCTGTCACCGTTATTGACGCGAAGGTACGTCGTAACGGGTACCGCACTGCCGAACGATCATCACCTCGTTGGGCCATGGCGGAGTGTGCTGGCTGCGGGCATAGACGAGACCATGAGCGGGACGGAGCGGCGGCGGCGCCGATCGTTGCCGACCGACACGGTCCTGACCTTCTCGTTCAGGACGATCGCAACCGGTGGCGCCGAGCGGTACGCTCCGGCCTGGCTGCGATTGGCCGCGCCACCTCATCGGCCTGGCGGGCCGGCGTCTAACCGTTCCTGCTTCCAGTCCGGCCAGGTCGACACCCTCCACGTTGTTTACCTAGCGGTGAGAACGCCGATCGTCCTCACCTGACCCCACGGTGAGGCCGGTCCCACGCGTGACGGGCGCCCCGCCGGTGGCAGGTTTCGACCGACCGTCCAGCGGCGAGGGTGTAAACGCCGGCTGTCATCACCGCCAGGCCGACGATTTCGATGGTCAGCGCCAGCGGGGTCAGCCGCAGGCGTGCGCCGAGCACGCCCACCCCGATTGCGATCCCCGTGAGCGGCTCGACCGCCGCTATCGGTGGGTAGGACACCGGTAAGGGTGCCAGTTTGTACGCGCTCTGGGCGAGCAGGGTGCCGAGCACCGCGGTCGCCGCGACCGCGTAGGGCGCCCAGGACAGCAGCATCGCGAGCACACCACGGCCGAGCAGTCGCGGCACGGCGGTACTGGTCAGCGCGGCCTGCAGCCCGAAGAGCATCCCGGCGCCGGCTCCAAGCACTGGCGCCTCCTGCCGTGGGCGCAGCCGTCGCGCAAGGGCGACCAGGGCAGCGGTGAGCAGCCCGATCGAGCCCGCGGCCAGCGCCCACTCCCATCCTGGAGCGTCGGTGCGATTGCCCGGTTCGGGCTCACCGGCCACGAGGAACGCGGTCAGCCCGGTCACCACCGCCACGGCGCCCGCCCATTCCTGTCTGCCGAGCCGATACCGGCTCCAGATCGCCGCGGTCGCTAGCGCGAAGAGCAGTCCGGTGGCCAGCAACGGCTCGACCAGAGTGACCCCGCCGATGCCGAGGGCGATGCCGGCGAGGATGTTGCCGACCAGTGCGGCGGCTATGCCGGCGAGCCACATCGGCTGCCGGACCAAATACCACAGCAGCGCCAGGTGCAGGGCTGTTCCAGCCGGCGCCCGAGACGCGGCCCGCTGCTGGATCGCGGAGCCGACCCCGAGCAGCACCGCGGCGCCAACCGCCAAGGCGTACACCATGCTGCCCGGGCTACCCGGCCGTACGCTCGCGGAACGCCTGCGCCCGGACCGTCGGTGCTACCCGTGCACGACACCTGGAAACCGGCGAAGGCCGCTGCTGCGGCGGCCCCATACGTCATCGAACCCGACGACTATCTACGCCACCTGGCCGCGGCGTCATCCGGGTCGGCCGGTTACACGTACCCGGGGCCAGGCGGTGTTGACGTAGCCGAATGGATTCCAGACCTGGTCGGGGCGCTCGGGCTGGACAGTGGCGCTGGTGTCCCAGGCCCGCGCGATGATCTCGGTCGGACCCGTGGGAAGGTCGACGGTTGCCTGCCACAGCCGCCAGGCCCAGGGCCCCACCTCCCGGCCGAGGTCGGCCTGCTGCCAGCTGCGGCCGGCGTCGACGGAGACGTCGACCCGGGCGACGCTGCGGTCCTCGCCGGTGACCGCGTACCCGCTGACGTCGGTCGGGCCGACCGGCAGCGTCTGATTCTCGTCGGGACGCAGGATGGCGGCGTTGACGGCGGCCACCCCCAGCGGTAGTCCGTCGCCGGGACGGGCCCGGGCCGGGTCGGTGTCCGCAGGTAGCAGCCGGTAGTCGACGGCCTGGAAATAGTTGTCTGAGGGATGGTCCTGCGCGGTGATGTGCCGCACCCATTTGACGCTGCGGGCGCCGATGTAGCCGGGCACCACCACTCGGACCGGCGCCCCGTGGGCGGCCGGCAGCGGCACGCCGTTGATCTCCCAGGCAAGCAAGACCTCACCGGCCGTCGCTTTCGTCACCGGGATGCACGCGCCGAACGGCTGCGGTGGATCGGCGAGCTGCGACACGTCCAGTGCAGTGAACGCGATGTGCGCCGTGTCCGGCGTCAGGCCTGCGGCGGCGAGCACGTCTGCGAGGCGTGCGCCTGTCCATCGGGCGGTGGAGACCGCGCCCGGCCCCCAGGCGACCTGGCCGGGAATGGGACGGGCCCGCATCAACTCGGCCCGGCGATTGCCGGCGCACACCAGCGTGGCCACCAGGCTGTGTTCTTGAAAGCGGCGACGCAGCTCGGCCAAGGTGAGTGTGAGGGGGTGTTGGACGAGGCCGTCCGGGTATACGCGTACCTGCGCGACGCCGACCACTGCCCGGTCGCGCTCGGCCACCACAAACCGGGACCAGCGCAGGTCACGCGGGTTGAGTCGGGCCTGCCGGACCAGGCCGGCGATGACAGACTGGTCGTCCGGGCCGGCCGCCCGCACGCGTACCGCCATGCGAAATCACGCTCATCCTGATCGTGTCGGGACAGTGCCTACCTACCGC
>WNGE01002094.1_pt1 | contig 33693 bp, 28 predicted proteins | sample 5400651 | NCBI WGS metagenome assembly WNGE01 (sample SAMN13153370, study PRJNA577476) | soil metagenome | isolation source: 60 cm soil or saprolite under grassland replicate 2 | place: USA:California | collected 2016-06-15
ACGCCGCGCTCGTGGCCGGCGCGATCGTCCTCGACGCCGGCCTCGGGACGGCGATCATCCGCTACCTGCACGACGGTCACCCCGTGGGCGACCTCCTCGGTGCCGCCACGCGAATTCAGCTTGCCGCATCCGCGGCAGCCGCGCTGATCATCAGCCCACTCGTCGTCTTCGCCGCTCCTCCGGGTTCTCCAGCGTGGGTGCTCGTCACCGCCGCGGTTGCCTTCTGCTTCATCGAAGGATTTGCGGTTCTTGCACTGGGCCTGCTTCGAGGAGAGGGGCGAACGACGCTGTTCCTCAACCTCTCGCTACTCCGCCTGGGAATCACATGTGCGGCGACGACGCTGGGAGCCGAGCTCGGCGGCGTGTCCGGCGCGATCCTCGGGTTCGCGTTCGGCGGCCTCGGCTTCGCTCTCTACGGCGCTGCCCGGCTCATGAACGACCGCATCACGAGCTCGCCCCGTACCCGACGAATGCTGATTCGCTACGGGCTGCCGCTGATGGCGACGAGTCTCATGACCTGGGCGCTGAGCCTCTCCGACCGCCTCTTCTTGCGCGCATCGGTCACGGCGACCACGCTCGCCCAGTATGCGGCGAACTACCGCCTGTCGAACCTCGTCCTCGTGTTTCTCGCTGGACCGCTTGCGCTCGCCTGGTTGCCCACCGCGCAACGGCTTGCGACTCGTGGCGACGCGTTGCTGCGTTCGGCGACGACGAAATGGGCCGTCGTCTTCACATGCCTATCGCTGTCCGCAGTCGCGCTGCTGCTGGCAGCCGGGCAGTGGGTTGTGCCGATCGCGTTCGGCTCAGGATTCGAGCTACATCGTTTCGTGATCGCAGCGGTCGGGCTGTCGAGTTGGCTGGGCGGGCTCTACTTTCTGCTTGCGACCCCCATCATCGTCGGAGACGACACTCGGCCCATGGCCTGGGTCGCGCTCTCGATCGTCGCAGTCAACCTCGTGGCCAACACCGCGTTGATCTTGCCGTTCGGAATCAACGGAGCAGCTGCCGCGACTCTGCTGTCCTATTTCGCGCTCTGCGCAGCGATCGATTTCGTCGCGCGACGCCGGTCCCCCGCACGCGCGCCCCGGCGCAGGGATCTATCCGCAATGCTCGTTGTCGCCGTTGCCGGCACGGCGGCCGCGACGGCGGCCGTCCCGGTTGCAGCCGTCATTGCTGTCGGATACGCAGGCGCGGCTGCGTTCGTCGCCTGGGGAAGACGGCCCGCCGCGTAGCTGTTCGCGCGAGTGAGACGAGTAGCTTCGCGGCGATGCCTGCGTAGATCACCCCGTTGACAACGGGGTTGTGGTCGCGCGCGTAGTGCTTGCGGTAGAACCGCAACATTCCGTAGTGGAAGGCGTAGTTGAGCTTCGGGCGGCGGAGCTTTCCGCTCGTGCCGGCCTTGACATGGACCACGGTCACCCCGGGCTCGTACCACGTGAGCCATCCGGCCTGCTTGAAGCGGTAGCAGAGGTCGAGGTCCTCCATGTACATCCAGTAGCCCTCGTCGAAGAGGCCGACGTCCTCGAGCGCCTCGCGGCGCATGAGCATGAACGCGCCGTTCACCGCGTCGACGGGCCCCGACTCGACGTCCGGCGCGCGGTACGCCGCAATCCTGCCTCGCGCGCGGGGGTGCCGGCCGACGCGGGTGAAGTGTCCGAGCGCGCTCAGAGGCGTGGGAAACGACCGCTTTGCAGCATGGTCGAGCGAGCCGTCCTCGAGCTCGAGGCGGCATCCCGCAATGCCGACCTCGGGACGTTCCTCCATGAGCTCGACCAGCCGCTGGAGCGCGCCCTCCGCAACGCGCGTGTCGGGATTGAGGGCGAGGACGTACGTCCCGGTCCCGGATCGAATCGCCTCGTTGTTCGCCGCCGAGAACCCGGCGTTCGTGGAGTTCGCGATGAGCCGAACCTCGGGGAACTCGTTCTCGACCAGCTCCACCGTGCCGTCGCGGGACCCGTTGTCGACGACGAAGACGGTCGTCGGGACGTCCGGCGCAAACCTCTGCACCGACAGCAGGCAATCGCGCAGCAGCTCGCGCGAGCGGTACGCGACGATGATGACGTCGAGCTGCGGAGCGGCTCGCACGGTCGAACTGTAATCGCCGCTCAGGCAGTACCCTGCGCATCCCGTCCGCAGCGAGCATGAACCAGACGAGCGTCTCTATCTACATACCGAACCTCGACGGCGGCGAGCGGCTGCGGCGAACGCTCGAGAGCCTCTCGGCGCAGACGATGCCGGTGCCGGTTGTCCTCGTAGACAACGCGTCGCGCGACGACTCTCCGACGTTCGCCGAGCGGGAGTTCGGAGCACGCGTGCTCCGTCTCGAGCGGAACCTCGGCTTCGGCAGCGCGCTCAATCGCGGAGTCGCAGAGTTTCCCGCCGACCGACTCGTGTTCCTGAACAACGACGTGGAGTGCGAGCCGCAGTTCCTCGAGGCCCTCGTCGAGGCCTCCGGCCGCGCCGATATGGCGGCAGGCGTGCTCCTCCAGGCGGATCGCACGGATCTCATCGACTCGGCGGGAGTCGTCGCGGACCAGACCCTGCTCGCGTGGGACTACCTCTATGGACACCCGGCGGCGGACGCCACAACCGCTGCGCCTCCGCTCGGACCGACAGGAGGCGCAGCGCTGGTGAAGCGGGACGTCTTCGAGCGCGTCGGCGGCTTCGACGAGCGGATCTTCGCCTACCTCGAGGACGTCGACCTCGCATTGCGGCTCCGGTGCGCGGGAGCGGTCTGCGCACTCGCTCCGGAGGCGCGCGCAGTCCATCGGCACTCGTCCACGCTCGGTGCCGGGTCCGCCGCCAAGAACCGGCTCATGGGGTGGAGCCGCGGCTACCTCCTGCGCCGCTACGGGATCCTGCGCGAGCCCGCGCTCATCGCGCCGGCGCTCGTCCGCGAGCTCGCGATCGCGGGAGGCCAGCTGCTCATCGACCGAAACGCCGGCGGCGTCGGCGGGCGAGTCGCGGGCTGGTCGGCGGCGCGAGGATTGCCGCGCCGGCCGCGGCCCACCGACGACCTGCTTCGCCCGACGACGCTGGAGGCGTTGCGTCTCCGTTTGCGGCGCCGGACGAGCGCTCGCTAGGTTGCGCGCCATGCGTAGCCTGGGCGTCTGCCTCGTGCTCGCTGCGATGTCGCTTGCCGCAACGGCAGCCGGGGCTCAGCCTCTGACGCCTGCCCTCGTGCTTGGCGAACGCCTTGACGCATCCGTCGACATCCCGCGGATGCGCGCCGCCGGCGTGCAGGCGGTGCGACTGAACCTCGACTGGCCGAGCGTGGCGCCGAAGACCCGTCCCGAGCAGTTCGATGCCCGGGATCCCGCCGACCCGGCGTACTCCTGGGAGTCGTTCGACCGGCAGGTGTCGGCTGCTGCCGCGGCGGGCCTCGATCCGATCGTCGACATCGTCGGCGCTCCCGCCTGGGCGGAGAAGGCGGTGCCCAGGCCCTTCTACGGCGCGATCAAGCCGAGCGCGTCGGAGCTCGCGCTCTTCGCACAGGCCGCGGCTCAACGCTACGGAGGCAACTTCGACGGCCTCCCCCGCGTGCGCAACTGGATGCTGTGGAACGAGCCGAATCTCATCTTCTGGCTGCAGCCGCAGTTCGAGCGCGGACGCCCGTACTCGCCCGGTCTCTACCGCAAGCTGCTCAACGCGTTCGCCGACGCCGTGCACGGCGTGCACGCGGACAACGTCGTGATCGCCGGGGCCACGGCGCCGTTCACGTCGGCGGACGGGTTGACGGCGAAGTGGGGGGTCGCACCGCTCGCGTTCCTGCGCACGCTGCTCTGCCTCGGCCGCGACCTTCGTCCGACCTGTTCGGCGCGCGCGAAGTTCGACGTGTGGGCCCACCATCCGTACACCTCGGGCGGCCCGAGCCACCACGCGAACTTTCCCGACGACGTGTCGCTCGGCGACCTGCCGAAGATGAAGGCGGTTCTCGACGCCGGTGTGCGCACGCGCAAGGTCGTGTCGCGTCACCGCGTGCGGTTCTGGGTGACGGAGTTCAGCTGGGACACGAGCCCGCCCGACCCGGAGGCCGTCCCGCTCGCCCTCCAAGCGCGGTGGGTGTCGGAAGCGATGTACACGATGTGGCGAAACGGCGTGAGTCTCGTCACGTGGTACACCCTCGTCGACGAGCCGTTTCCGGCGTCGTCCTACCAGTCGGGCCTGTACTTCGTCGGCGGCAAGCCGAAGCCAACGCTCACGGCCTTCCGCTTCCCGTTCGTCGCACTGCACGACGGCTCCCGGCTGCGGCTCTGGGGACGCACGCCGCTCGGTGCCGCGGGGCGCGTGATCGTCCAGAAACAGGACGGCGCGTGGCGGCGCTTCGCCGTCGTGCGCGCTGACCGCTACGGCATCTTCAACGTGAAGCGGCCGTTTACATCGGGGCTCTACCGCGCCCGCTTCGCGGGCGAGACATCGCTCGGCTTCTCGACGACCGAGCCGCCGGACCGCTTCTACCGGCCGTTCGGCACCGTTCGGTGACGGCGCTCGAGGACGAACCGCGCGGTCGGGCGGCGCCGGATCAGCGGGTGTAGCTCGACTCCGCGATCCGGCGCACGAGCCGTGTGCGGAGGCGGCGGTAGAGCGGACGCGCCGGCCGCGCGAGGATCCTCACCCAGCGCTTCGCAACGAGCGTGTGGAACGCGTGCGGGGCCCAACTCAGGTTTGCGTCCGCATACGGGAGAGGGTCCCGCCCGAGACGGGAGAGCTCGACGCCCACGCGGAAGTCGGACACGATGCGCAAGCCGGCCGCCTGGCTCCATGCCCCCGGACGCGCGCGAATCGTCTCGAGCGCAGCGGCCATGAACTGCGTCGAGTGGCTCCAGCTCGGCCAGCTCCTCGCGGTTGCGAGCGCATTCGTCCGCAAGAAATGAAGGAGGCGGCGATCGCGCGCGAGCAGGTCCAGGAGGCGAGCCGTCCCGCGTTCGTCGTCCCAGTCCACGACCAGCCCGTTCCAGCCGTGCTCCATCCATTCGTCGTGGCCCGATGCCGGTGTGGCGACGCACGTGGCGCCGCAATGGAACGCCTCGAGCGGAGGCCCGGACGCCGCCTCGACGCGCGGAAGCCTGAGGAGCACGTCGGTCTCGTGATACCTGCGCGCGAGCTCGCGCTGAGGCAACGGCCCGAGAACGCGTTCGTACCCATGCGCCGGGAGGCCGGGCGGGTCGGAGGTCACGACGGTCAGGTAATGCGGCGCTTCCATCCGCGAAACGGCGGCGACCGCCTCGCGAACGCCTTCGAACCAGACGCTCGGCCGTCCCTCGGCGAGGATTCGCAATGGGCCCTCGAGGCGGACGTCGGCGTAATCCGGGAGGGCGAAGACGTCCTTGTCGACGCCGTCGCGGACGAGGTAGCAGCTCGCGTCCGGCCGGAGCGCGCGCAGGGTGTCGGCAATCGCCCGGGCCTGAGTGATGAAGGCGACCGGAAGACCGTGCGTGAGCGCGGCGCCGAACCGCTCGGCCGCACGCTCCGGCGGAAAGAAGCGATCTTCCAGGCTCTGGACGAAGCACGCAAACCGGGCCGACCGGAGCGTGAAGAGAGCGTACGCCGTCTCCCACGCGGTGGCGACGACGACGTCGTACTCGAGCTGCTGCGCCTTCTGCAGGGGCAGCACGGGGACGCTCTCGAGGCCGTGAGTCGCCTTCGGTGCGGGACCATCGCGATTCAGGACGAGCGACGCGTCGAAGCCGTGGTCCTCTCTGAGCCCGCGGGCGTGCTCGACAACGGCTCCGATTCCGCAGGAGGGCTGGACGGCGGGGATGACGAAGGCGACCTTCATCACGGCTCGGCGGGCGGCGCACGGCCGTCCGCGACCCGCCGCTCGAGCACCTCGAGACGCACCATGGAGTATGCGAGGTCGGCCTCGCGCTGACGCTCCCAGAGCCGGTGCTCGTCGAGGTCGACCGCTTCGATGCGACACGGCAGCTCCACCTCGTGTGCGCGCGGACCGAATGCGACGAGCAGGTGGCTCGGGCCCTTCACCCGCTCGATTCGCAGGTCGAGCGCGACGTCGCGCGGCGGCTCGTCCCGCGCGCGCAGCGCGGACCCGACGAGCGCGACCTGCTCGAGAACGCGCTGCTGCTCGGGAATCAGCGTCAGCAGCTCCGCAAACGAGCCCTCGCCCCACGTGGAGAGGTGGAAAGGGTTCCGCGTGCCGGTCAACTCGTCGTTCGGGGCGCTCAGCAGGACCGTCGCCCCTGCCTCCGCGCGCTCCGCGAGGAAGCGGATCAGCGGCGCGAAGTTCTCGAGGTGCTCGATCACCTCGAAGCAGGTGATGCAGGGCGCGTCCCAACGCGAGAGCCTCTCGCGCAGCACCGTGAAAGTCTCCTCGCGCGACAGGTCGAGCGCGAGCGCCGTCGCGTCCGTCCGGGGGAAACGTCCTGCGGCCTCTTCCGCGACGGCCTGGTCGACGTCGACGAGCAGGGCGCGCGTCGGCGGCGTTGCCCGGAACGCTTCGTCCGCGACGATGCCGGTCCCGCACCCAAGATCGCACCACGGCGCGCCGGCGGCGACGAGCGGAGCGGCCGCGGCGTACCGGACGACGTGCTCGAAGCGAATGTGCGGCGGCGTCTCGTGCGTGACGCGTTCCTGCCAGTCTGGCATGCCGGGCCGAGCGTATCCTGCGCCCGCATGGACGCGATGACGATGCGCGCCGTGCCCGTGCGGCGCCTGCTCGGGAGTCTTCGCCGAGGCCCGTACCCGGCGCCGCGTTTCGGCGAGCGGCTCCGCTTCGCGCAGGTTGGGCAGTCGAGGCGGTTCGCAGCGTGCGCGCTCGACGGCTCGCTCGACGAGCTCGAGACGATCTTCGTCGACTACCGCGGCGACGATCCAACCCCGGCGCGCGAGGTGCTGGAGCGCTTCGCGCCTCACGTCGTGCTGGTCTTCCGGCCCGAGATCCTGGCAACCGGCTTCTTCTCCGGCCTCGAGGCCGCGACGGTCGGCTTCCTCACGGGCGATTCCGATCCGGGTCGGCGCCGCGGGGAGCTCGAGGCCGTGGATCCCGGCAACTTCGACCGCCTCATCGCCTTCGATCCGCTCATCGCGGACGCCGCCGCGAAGGACGCCGAGGTGTGGAGGTCGCTGCCGCTTCCGGTGGCGGACACGCTCTACGCGCCGCTGCAACGACGGAGCGGGCGCCCGCGCGTCCTGTTCGTCGGTCGGCCGACGCCGCGCAGCGAGGGCGTCCTCTCCGCCGCGAAGCAGTCGTACGACCTCCTCCACGTCGTGCACGACGCGGACGTCGAGACGCTGGAGCGGCTCTTCGGCGAGCACGACGTCGGCATCAACCTTCACGACGAGCCGCACCCCTCGTTCGAGCACCGCGTCTTGCTGCACCTGGCCGCCGGTCATCTCGTGGTCAGCGAGCATCTCAGCCCGTCGCACGGGCTCGAGCCGGACATCGACTTCGTCGAGATCTCCAAGCCCGAACAGGTCGTGCACGTGCTGCACGCGCTGGAGGCGTATCCCGGGTCGTACGACCGAATCCGCATCTGCGGCCGTGCGAAGGCGGAGCTCTACCGCGCGTCGGTCGTCTACCCGCGACTCATCCACGATCTCTACCTCGATCTCGCCGCGTTCGGCACGAAGCGCCGCGTGTGACTCAGGCGATCTTCTGGAGAATCCCCAGCCCGCAGCCGTCCTTGTAGACGAGCTCGTTGCCATCGTCTCCGGCCTTCGTGAAGCGGTTCAACATCAACGACACGACCTCCGGGTGGTCGGGAAGCCATTCGGTCAGCGCACGAAGCACGCCGCCCTCACCCGTCGGGTCCCACCCCTGGGCGAGCGGGCTCGTGTCGTGAAGCGCCATGATCGCGCCGACCGGCAGCTCCGCGACCCACAGATCGAGCTCCTTCAGCGTGTGGCGGTACTGATGCGACGAGTCGACCAGGATGAGCTGCGGGGGTCCGCCAAGCGCGTCCTTCGCCGCCCGGACCGAGGACTCGGCTGCCGAGTCGCCGACGTGCAGCTGCACGTAGTCCGTCAGGCCGGCGCGTCGAATCCAGCGCTCCGTGAACTCGGTTGCGGCCTGGTCGATGTCGATCGAGACCAGACCCGGTCGAGCGTTCATCGAGCGCAGCAGGAAGCCGAGCACGAGGCTCGAGTACCCGTAGTAATGCCCGAGCTGCACGATGCGCCGTAGGCCGCCGCCGGAGATCAGCCCCTGGATCAAGCACATGGCGGGGACGTTGATCTCGCCGATGTGGTTGTTCGTGTCGGTCTCGTCGTACCAGTCCTCGACGACCGACCATTCAGCGTCGGACAGCGTCGAGTAGATCGTGGGGACGAAGTCGGTGTCGGCCAGCCGGTGCCACCAGAACCGGTCGTGAGCGCGGTCGCGAAATGCGCGGGATCTCGGCGGCGGCGATGCGGCCGGTTGTGCGTCGCTCACGACGGGCTCGCCTCTCGACCCGACATCGCGTGCGGACGCTCGGTCGTCACCCGGTCCGCGAGACGCCGCTCGATCAACTCGCTGATCACGGCGCCCACCTCCTCGTCCGTCGGGAAACCGGCCACGAACTGTTGCCCGAGCACGCTGCGCTGGCGGAGCTCCGGCGCATCCGCCAGCAGGTCGGCGATCTGGACGCCCATCGTCCTCGGATCCGGGTCTGCGAGGAAGACGATCGAGTCGTCTCCTCCGTAGTTGACGGCTGCGAACTCGGTCTTCAGATCGACGACCGGCAGGCCGCAGGCCATCATCTCGTACGGCACGAGGCTCGGATTGGTCGGCGAGAAGACGAGACCGAGATCGGCGTTCGAGTAGAGGTTCGCGAGACCGTCGACGTCGAGGATCCCTGCGACCGTCACCGGGAAGCCGAGCGCCGCGACGTCGACGGACCGTGAGCCGAAGAACACGATCTCGACGTCCGGGCGGAGCCGGTGCAGCTCGGCGAGCGCCTCGACCCCGAGCCCGTAGCAGCGGCGCGGCATCTCCGGCTTCGCGAAGAACAGAACCCGTCGCCGCGGATCGGCGCGTCCGTCCGCCTCGGCGCCGAACCTCGTTCGCAGGATGCTCTCGCACCACGGCCCGACCGTGATGTGGTAGAGGCCCTCCCGGTACGTGTTCTCAGCGAGGAGATACTCGCTCCCCATCGGGTAGAAGAGCGGCTCGAAGTCCTGGACGAAATACATCACCTCGCGTGCCGAGCCGCGGTTCTCGAGCGCCGGCTTCACCGTCGACCAGTGGGTCGCGAACAGGACGTCACAGGGCTCGATGCTCCCGCGGTATCGATGCACCTTGCCCGTAAGCGGATAGAAGTGCGCGTGGATCAGGCCGGCGAGCTCTTGCTCGTCACCGTCCCAGTTCGTGAAGTACAGCTCGATCTCGTTCCCCAGCTGCTCGAGCTGGTACGCGGCGCGAAGGATCGTCCGATGACCGCCGCCGCCGATGATCAGGCCGGGAACGATCCAGGATACGCGGCGGCTCGGCAAGTCCAGAGCGGGCTCGGGCCCGGACGGGACCTCGAGACCCGTTCGCGCCACGAATTCGGCGGCAGCGACGCGATACGTGTACTGCGCGAGACTGCGCTCGCGAGCCGCGGCTCCCATCCTCTGCCGGAGCTCCGGCGACTCCACCAGCGACTTCAGCTTGGCGTACCACTCGTCCGGTGTACGCGCCAGGTAGCCGTCCACGCCGTCCGAGATCGCCCCCGAGTACGAGCGTGTTGCGGAGGCGACGGTCGGGACGGCCGCCGCGGCTGTCTCGAAGATCTTCAGCTCGCTCTTCCCCTCGCAGAAGGCGTTTCCCACGACGAGCGGCGCGACGTTGATGTCGATGTCGGCGGTCATCCGCATCAGGTCGAGATACGGCACGAAGGGAATCCGGCGGACGCGCGAGCCGAACCGCTCCCAGGAATCGGGAAGATCCAGGTAGCCGACGACGGTGAACGTCGTCTCCGGATGCTCGCCGAGGATGCGCTCGATCGCGCCGGCGGCCTCGGCGAAGTCGGCCTGGTGCGTCCGCGTGCCGCTGAAATAGCCGATCTCGACCGCGTCGCCGGTGGTCGACGTCTGCTTCTGCAGTTCTTCCGCGAGCTCGAGCTGGGCGGCGTCGAGGCTGTTCCGAACGACGGCCGCCCGGCATCCCAGGCTCTGGGCGTACTCGGCGAGGAAGGCGGTCGTGCAGGTCACGAGATCGACTTCCTCGATCATCTTGCGATAGCCGATCACGCCGCGGATGTACTCGGGGCGCTCCGATTCCGGCAGGACGTGAAAGCCGTCGATCGAATCGACGATCGACGGCTCGAACACGAGATCGTCGAAGTCGGCGATGACGACGCCGCCTTCGCGACGAACGTGCTCGAACACCTCTCGCTGCTCGTCGGCGCGGCTGTCGAGAGCCGCGCGGAAGACCACGAGTCGTCTCGGCACGATGTCGTGCTCGACCAGCAGGTGCGAGTCGGCCTCGTCGAGGACGAGCACGCGCAGGCCCAGCTCGCGAAGCCCGTCGGCGAGGTTCGACACGCGATACCGCTTCGACTGGCCTTCCCAGGAGCCGATCAGAAAAGCCACGTCGACGAATGCCGAGTCGAGGCGTTCGAGCGCCCGTGAGTCGCTGACCGACACCTCACTCAAGGGATCCGTCCGCGTGGCCGTCCCGCTTCGCGCTGCCCGCACGATTCGCGACGGAATCGTCGCGATGAGCCCGAACGTGCCCCGTCTGCGGCGCGCATCAAGGACACGCCGCAGCAGACGTGCGACGCGTCGCGCCGTCCGGCGGGAGGCCCGGAGCGGCCGGGTCACGCGCCAGCTCACCGTCTCGGTCATCGCCCTCGCGTGCCGCTCGGCCTGCTCGTAGCGCTGCTCCGCCCGAGCTCGACGTGCATCGGCTCGGCGGATCCTGCCTTCGAGGTCGAGCTCGAGCCGGCGCTCCGACTCGCGAAGCTGGGCGACGTCCGCGCTCAGCCGCTGCTCCGACTCGCGGAGAACGGCGACGTCCGCGCTCAGCCGCCGCTCCGACTCGCGGAGAACCGCGGCGTCGGCGCTCAGGCGCCGCTCCGACTCTTGGAGCACGGCGACGTCGTGCTCGAGGTTCAGCACGTACGAGTCGTCGCCGAGGACGTGGACCGGCCGAAGGGCGTGGCCGGGCGGTTGGCTCCCGGCGACGGCGATGAAATAGTCGGCGGCCTCAGCGTCGAACTGACCTGGCTCGAGCAGCGTCACCTGCGCCTGTTCCGACCCGCGTCTGGCGTCCACCCGCGATCCGTACTGGTTCGCCTCGAACCAGTAGTCGGCGTACGCGAAGTGCCCCGCGACGAGGGCCCGGAGCTCCTCGAACGAGAGCTCCCGCACGTGGAAGGCCGAGCGCGGCTCGTCTCCGCGCCGTCGCGGCGTCGAGACGAACGCCAATCCGTCCGGCTTCAGCGCGACGGCAATCTGGGCCATGACGGCAGCCTGCTCCTGCACGTGCTCGATCAGCTCGAAGCACGTGAGCACGTCGAATTCGCCGAAGTCGAAGCTCTCCGCCGAAGCGACGTGGTACGTGATCGACGGCCGGGCGAAGTTGGCCCTTGCGTGCTCGATTGCCTCCTCCGACAGGTCGAAGGCCACCACTTCGGCCGCGCCGGCGTCCGCCAGCAACGCCGCTCCGTAGCCGACGCCGCAGCCGACGTCGAGGACACGCTTGCCCTCGACCGTCTGCGCCGCGAAGAGGTACCGCGCCGCGTGCTCGTGGTACATCTTCGAGGCGAACGTCGGCTCGCAGTTCGCAGCGCCGGGAACGAGTCTCTCACCTGTGAACTCGAGCATCACGGTGCGGGGGAGCGTGACATGTCGGCCCTCAGCCGGTGACCGCCGCACGCGGGTGTTCGTAGAGCTCGACGACCTCGTGTGCGGGGCCGAGCGCCGCGCAGAGGCCGTTCTCGAGCAGCATCGCCCGGTCACAGTACGTCGAGACGGCACGCAGATCGTGGCTGATGAAGACGATCGTCTTCCGCTCCTCGCGGAAGCGCTCGAACGTCGCGAAGCACTTCTCCTGGAACGACTGGTCGCCGACCGCGAGCACCTCGTCGAGCAGAAGGATGTCGAAGGGCACCTGGATCGCGATCGAGAAGGCAAGCCGCACGTGCATTCCCGAAGAGAAGTTCTTCAGCTTCTGGTCGACAAAGCGCTCGAGCTCGGCGAAGCCCACGATCTCGTCGAAGCGCTCCGCCACTTCCTTCGGCGTGAGGCCCAGGAGCATCCCGTTGATGCGGATGTTGTCGCGCGCATTCAGGTCCGGATGAAAGCCGACGCCAAGCTCGACGAACGGCGACAGTCTGCCCGCCACACGAACCGTGCCGGCGTCGGCGCGGTAGATGCCGCCGAGGATCTTCACGAGCGTGCTCTTGCCGCTGCCGTTCGGGCCGATGACGCCGAAGCACTCGCCGCGTTCGACGGTGAAGCTCACGTCGCGCAACGCGTGGTTCTGCTCGTACTCCACCTTTTGCAGCGGGTGCAGGAACCGCTCCTTGATCGACGACTGGCGCTGGTGCGGAAGCCGAAAGGCCTTCGACATGTTTTTGACCTCGACCGCCAGCTCGGTCACACGCGCTCCGCGAACCACGGCGACTCACGCCGGAAGAGGAGCAGGCCCGCGGCGAGCACGAGCAGGCAGAAGCCGACCGGGATCGCATATCCCCAGCCCGTTCCGTACACCGTCTCGGCCGTGATCCCCTGGGGCCCGCCGACGATGAGCGCGCGAATGTCCTGCATCACCTGGACGAACGGGCTCACGAAGGCAACGGGCTTCGCCCACGGCGGCAGGAAATCGACCGGAAACATGATCGGTGACGCGAAGAAGAGGAGCTGCACGATCAGCTCCCACACCTGGTGGATGTCGCGGAGCCGCACGAAGGCCGCAGCCAGCGTGATGCCGACGCCGAGCGTGAAGATGAAGAGCTCGAGGAGGAGCAAGGGGATCCAGAGCCACGAGAGCTGCGGTCTGATGCCGTTGGCTGCGACGAACACCGCGACGACGACCAGGTTGACCGCGAAGGTCATCGCCGCCGAGACCGTGACCGAGAACGGGATCACGAGATGCGGGAACGAGAGCTTGCGGAGGAGGTCGGCGCGCGCGACGAGAGACGTCATCGCGAGACCGGTTGCGTCGGTGAAGAAGACCCACAGGACGATGCCGATCAGCAGGTAGAGCGGGTAGTGGGCGAACCCGACGTTGAGCTTGAAGAAGCGGCCGAACACCGTGTAGAGAACGGCGAACATCGCGAGCGGCTTGGCGACCGACCACACGTAGCCGAGCGCCGACTCCGAGTACTTGAGCCTGTACTCGGTGCCTGCGATGAGCCGGAGGACGCGCAGCTGGTGGAGGAGGCGTCCGCGCTGGGCGCCCCGTGCGTCGGTCACGGCCGTAACGGCGTTCAAGGGCGCCTAGCGTACCGACCGTCTTCGCAGCCGTCGGGCGGTGAGCTGCGCGAGCCGGCGCGCCGCGCCGAGCGCTCCACGGCCCGCGACGGCGTGCGTGAGGCGCCACTTGACCCACGCGCCCGCGGGAAGGGCGGTCACGCGGCGCGGCACGGGCGTCCCGGGCTCGTGCACGAGGCGCCGCAGCGGCTCGACGACGCGCGGCCACAGGTACTCGTCGCGCACGGACTCGATCGCGCGCCGGGCACGCGCGTACGCGTCCTCGTCCCCGAGCATCGTCTCGATCGCCTCGACCCAGCCGCGAACGTCGCCCGCCGCGACGCCGCGGCCGAGACCGCGCCGCTCGACGAGGTCGCCGAGCGAGTCACCCACGGTTGCGACGACGGGAAGGCCGGCCCAGAAGCAGTCGAGCAAGCGCGTGCGAAAGGCGAAGCGGCTCTCGAGCTCGTCGAAGTGTGCGGAGACGCCGAGGTCGGCCTCGAGCAGGTAGGCGCCACGCTGCTCGTACGGGACCCAGCCCTCGTTGAAGAAGACGACGCGGTCGCGAAGGCCGAGCGCTTCCGCGCGCACGACGGCCTGCTCCGACATCCGCATCTCGGGAACGTGTGGATTCGGGTGGCGCAGGCCGAGGAAGAAGAGCCTGACGTCGTCCCGCCGCCGCGCGACCTCCGCCACCGCATCGATCACGGTCAGCGGGTCGAGCCAGTTCCAGATCCCGCCGGGCCAGAGCAGCACGCGATCGTCGGGACCGATCCCGGGCACGACGCCCTTCAACACGGGCCCGGACGCGCGCGGCGGCTGCGGCTCGATTCCGAAAGGGACGACGTCGATCAGCGCGCGCAGGGACGGATCGCGGGCGTAGCGGTCGTGATCGACGCGCCGCAGCTGTAGGAGCGCGCCGAGCCAGAAGTCGCGCTGCGTCTCGCTCGCGCAGATGAACGCATCGCCGGTCCGAAGGACGATCGTCTCCGCCAGCCGGTTCAGCTCGACTGCCTCGGCCGGCTGGCGCCGGTCGCGCTGCCGTACGTCGAGCGCCAGGTTCTCGACGTGGAGCGGCGCGTAGAGGTCGTAGATGCGGCGAGTTCGCGTACGCGCGAGCGCGCGCATCGTCGGCACCGGCAGCCGCTGGGCGACAACGCAGTCCGCGCCGGCCATGATGCGGCCGATCTCGTCGGGATCCCAGACGTCGGCGACGACGAGCTCGAAGCCGTCGGGCCGGAGATCCGTCTCGAACGGGACGACGAGCGTGACGTCGCCCTCCGTCCGCAGCTCGCGCGCGAAGTTGAGATAGCGGATGCCCGGCCCCGCCATCCGCGAGCCGACGTGGTCGTTCGCGACGACCACGATGGTGCGCGCCGTGCTCAACCCGGCTGGCCCGCGAGCATCCAGTCGAGCAGGTCCCTCCGCGGGCGGAGCTCACGTCGTGCACGGCGGACGTCGCGCAACTCTGCACCGAGCCGCAGGAACGCGAGCGAGATCGCGCGCGGGTGCCGAGGGAGACGGAGCAACTCCCCGGCGACGACCCGTGCGGCCGCGGATCGCGGCAGGCACTTGAGCGCGAAGCGGAGCAGGTTGTGGTGCGACGAGGCGCTTCGTCTCGCGCGCACTCCCTGGGTCGTGACGGCCCCGACGCGGTGGCGAAGCCGGGCGTCGGGCACGTACACGGTGGGCCAGCCGCGCAGCCACGCGCGCCAGCAGAGGTCGAGGTCCTCCCACTCCATGAAGAACGTCTCGTCGAAGCCGCCGAGCTCGAGCAGCGGCGCTCGCCGTACGAGCATCGCGGCGCCGTGCGCGCTCACCGTCGGCACGATCGAGTCCGCGTGCTCCACGTCGTCGAGATGCAGGCCCGGTAGGTACTCGCGCCACAAGCGGCCGCGCGCCAGCGTCGTCCGGGCGTGGATGACGCGCCCGTCGCTCCAGTCGAGTTGCGTGGGATCGGCCGCGAAACGCCGCTCGTCGGCGTCGAGCGCGGCCGCGAGGCGGGCGACGCAGTCGGGCTCATAGGCGACATCGTTGTTCGAGAAGAGGACGTACTCGCTCTCGGCGGCGCGGGCGCCGAGGTTGTAGAGGAATCCCAGCCCGCGGTTCGGCGCGCGCACCAGTTGAGCCCCGAGCTCCTCGGCGAGCTCCGCGCTGCGGTCGGTCGAGGCGCCGTCCACGACAAGCAGCGAGCTTACTGGCCGGCTCTGGTTCCTCAGGCTGTCGAGGCAGTCGCCCAGAACGTGCTCGCCCTGGTGATTCCCGACGACGGCCGCAATCTCAGCGGACACCGAAATCCCGGAGTGCATCACGCAGCGCGTTCCGCAAACGCAGCGGGTCGTGCTCGCGGGCGACGTGCTCTCGTCCCCTGCGGCGCATCGCGAAGAGCGTATCGCGGTCGGCGAGCAGCGCGGCGACGCGGGCCGCCAGCTCGTCGGCATCGAAGCCGGAGACGACCTCTCCGCCGCCCGACGCGCGGACGAGGTCCTCGGGGCCGCCGCACGGCGTCACGACGACGGGCACACCGGCGGCGAGTGCCTCGGCGACGACGAGGCCGAAGCCTTCCTGCAGCGACGGGAGGACGAACAGGGCGGCGCGACGTACCCGTTCCGCCACCGACGGCACCTCGCCGACGATCTCGACGCCTTCGGGCACGGGCACGGCGGGAGGCGCGCCGACGAGTGCGAGCCGCACGTTCGGAAGGAGCGAGCGCAGCCGGTCGAATGCGTCGAGGAGTAGCGCAACGTTCTTTCTCGGGTCGTCGGCGCGACCGACGAACACGAGCTCGGGCTGGTCGAGCTGCTTCGCCCACTCCGAATCCGCCAGCGGCGTGAAGCGCTCGAGGTCGACCGGGATGGGGACGACGCGGATCCGGTCGTCGGGCAACCCGGCCGCGGCGGCGAGCGATCTGCGCGAGGCAGGCGAGATCGCCCAGAGCACCGTCGCGCGCCGAAGCGTTGCCCGCTCGAGCGCATGCAACAGCGGCCGCCCGGTCGCATGGGCCGTCCGACGACCCAGATCGACGCCCTGCCGGCGCGCCGCCCACTCGTCGTCGAGCGACGTGGCCGCCCAGCAGCCGTACGGGCGTCTCGCGAGCACCGCGGCGTAGCCGTGCGACCCCACGGTGGTGGAGACGAAGCACGATCGCGCCCGCCGGATGCGCGGTGCAATCAGCGTCGCGGCCGTCAGGACGTTGACCGCATTGAGGCCGGGGACGAGCTGCGGCACGCTGCGCCGGCGCGAGAACACGCCGTCGCGCCCTGGAGGCAGGCGCCGGTAGCGCAGGAAATGCAGCTCCGGCTCGCGCCCCAGCTCCTCAGCTGCGCGCCAAAGCGCCTCCGTCAACGCGCGCCCGCCGCCGCCGAAGCCCGGATCCGGCGCGACGATCGCGAGGTCACTCACTCGACAGCACTCGGCGGTAGACCGCTTCCTGCAACTCGATGACCCGCGGCCACGACCACTCTGCCGCCACGCTCCGCGCCTCGTCACCGAGTCGTGCGCGCAAGTCCCCGTCCTGCAAGAGCCGCGCGAGCGCGGCTCGCAGAGCCGTCTCGTCGTAGGGCACGACAAGCGCACCCCGATCTGCCAGGAGCTCTGCAACCCCGCAGCGGTTCGTGACGACGATCGGCGCACCCGCGGCTGCGGCTTCCGCAGCGACCATCCCAAAGCTCTCGTAGCTCGAAGGCAGCACGAAGGCGTCGGCGTCGGCATAGAGCGACAACAGCTCGGACCTGACGAGGATGCCGAGGAAGTGCACACGGTCGGCGACGCCCAGACGCTGCCGTAGCGCAAGCAGCTCGTCGAGCACCCCGTGTCCCCCGTCCGGGCCGACGAACGCAAAATGGACGCCGGGCAGGTCGGCGGCGGCGCGCACCAGCAGCTCGAGCCCCTTCCCGTGAGCGATTCGTCCGACACTGAGCACGACCTGAGCGCCCGGACCGGCCCCGATGAGGTCGCGCAGCCTGCGCGGGCCCGCGCTGTCGATTCGCTCCGGAAAGCCGTGCGGCCGAACTGCGATGTGCTCGCCCGCAACCCCGGCGGCGAGGTATTCCTGCCGCTGGACGTCGGATGCCGCGAGAACCAATCCAGCCCGCGGTATGACGCCGCGACACACGGTTGCGTCCAGCAACCGCTTCAACAAGACCTTGCGCTCACGCGCGGTAACCATCCCGAGGAATTCGAAGACGTACGGCACGCCGCGCGCCCTGCACCAGGCCGTGACGAACGTGCCGATCGGATCGCGAAAGCCGAAGACGTGCGCGATGTCCGGGCGTGGCATTCGCTCGAGATGCAGCGGCAGGCTCGGCGTCAACCCCATCCAGCGGAAGTGGTACGGCGTCGCGAGGTAATGCACCGGAACACCGTCGACGCGCTCGACACGAGTCCGCCACGAGCCGCCGCCGTCGAGGGACGTCAGGCTCGTCGTGAAGACCTCGGGTGTGTGCCCGCGCGCACTGAGCCCGCCCACGATCCGCCTCATCACCTCGATCGGCCCGCCGAACGAGTGCGCCGGCCAGTAGGCGGGGACGGACACGAGGACGCGCAACGGCCTGGTCACGGGCCGGAACGTTAGCCTTGCCGGACGCAGCCGCGACACATGCAGAACGCACCGACCAAGCGCATTCTCTTCGTTCATCACCGCAGCGAGCTCAGCGGCGCGTCGACGAGCCTCTCGTATCTGATCCGCAACCTCGACCGCGGTCGCTTCGAGCCTCACGTGTATTGCCCGCCGGGGGCGGCGGCGGAGCTGTTCCGCGAAGCCGGCGCGACCCTGCACGAAGGGACAGTGGCGGGCTTTACGCACATCTGGGCCAGCACGTATCACGGCCTGCGCTGGCTGCTCCTCCTGCGCGAGCTCGGGCTCCTGCCGGCGCACGTCGTCGCGTTCAGGCGCGTGCTTCGAGAGGGTCGCCTGGACCTCGTGCATCTGAACGACTCGCCGCTGATCCCCGCCGCATGGCTCTCGCGGCGCGCCGGCAAGCCGGTCGTCTGGCACCTGCGTTCGGCGCCGCCCAACCAGGGTCGCGATCGCCGGTCACGCCTCGTTCGCAAGGCGTTTCTACGGCTCGGCGACGGGTTCGTCGCCATCAACGACGACGTGGCGCGGCTCTGGAACGTGCCGGCGGTCGTGGTCCCGAATGCCGTCGACCTGGCTCACTTTCATCCCGGCGAGAGCCGCGCGGCACGCGTTGCGGCCGACCTGCCGCTCGATCGTCCCGTCGTCTCCTACTTCGGCTACATCTATCTGTTCAAGGGGTTCCACGAGTTCATCGGCGCGGCATCGCTGATCCGGGAGCGCGGAACCGACGCGACGTACCTGGTCGTCGGCGGCGGCGTCCGCAGCGCCGCGTTCTTCCGGAGCCCGCTCGGCGTCGTGCTCAGGTTGCTGGGCCTTGCCCACGACCAGGAGGCCGAAGCACGGGAGCTCGTTCGGACTCTCGGGCTGGAGGACTCGTTCCGCTTCCTGCCGTTCACGCACGACACCGCAGAGCTCTTTCGCGCGAGCGACGTGGTCGTCGCGCCTTCCCAGGGGCCTGAGATCAGCCGGCCGATGCTCGAAGGCGCCGCGAGCGGCGTTGCGGTCATCGGGACCGGCACGAAAACGGGAGGCGGGATTCTCGAGCCGGGCCGAACCACCGTGCTCGCGGAGGACTCGAGTTCGGAGGCAATCGCGCAAGCCGTGACCGAGCTGCTCGACGATCCGGAGCGCCGGCAGGCGATCGGAGCTGCGGCGCGCGAGCATGCCGCGCACATGTTCGATCCCGCCCGGATCGCGCGTAGGATCGAGCGCATCTACGAGCGGCTGCTCGAACCGCACGCCGCCGAGGAAGAGGCCGCCGGCCTGTCGGCCGCGTCGGCCAGGCGGTAGACGCCCGGTGTGCGGAATCTGCGGCATCGTCGCGCCCGGACGTCCGGCCGAGGCCGACACCGTCGCCGCGATGTCGGAGCTGATCGCGCACCGCGGCCCTGACGGCGACGGCATCTTCGCGCAGGACGGCGTCGCGCTCGGGAGCCGCCGGCTGGCGATCCTCGACCTGAGCGAAGCCGGAGCGCAGCCGTTCTCCTCCGCCGACGGCCGGCTCCACCTCGTCCACAACGGCGAGATCTACAACTACCGCGAGCTGCGCGCCGAGCTCGAGTCGCACGGCCACCGATTCTCGAGCGCGACCGACACCGAGGTGATCATTGCCGCCTACCGCGAGTGGGGTGAGCGCTGTGTGGAGCGGCTCAACGGAATGTGGGCGTTCGCGCTCTGGGACGAGCCCGAGCAGCGTCTGTTCTGCGCGCGCGACCGCTTCGGCGTGAAGCCCTTCTACTACCGCTACGACGGTGAACGGCTCGTGTTCGCCAGCGAGCTCAAGGCTTTCCGCGCGGATCCGCGCACGCCTCTGCAGCCGAACGATCGGATCGTGCGCGACTTCGTGCGCAACGACTGGTTCGACCATACGGACGAAACGTTCTTCGCCGGGATCGTGAAGCTGCCGCCGGCACACACGCTCGTCGTCGACCGGAACGGCCTGCGGACGAGGCGCTTCTGGCGGCTCGAGCTGCGCGATCCGCCGGCGGGCGACCCTGTCGACGCGGTGCGCGAGCTCTTCGTCGACTCGGTGCGGCTGCGGCTGCGCAGCGACGTCACCGTCGGGACGTGCCTCTCCGGCGGCATCGACTCGTCGGCGGTCGCCTGCGTGATCGACCTGCTGCTGCACGAGGAAGCCGAGAACGCGCGTCCCGTGGGCGAGCGACAGCAGACGTTCACCGTGTACTTCGACGATCTTGCATTCGACGAGCGGCCGTACGCGCGAGAGGTGGTCGCGCGCACGAAGGCCGCTCCGCACTGGATCTCGTTCACCGCCGAGGACCTCGTCGACGACGTCGGGCGGATCGTCGAAGCGCACGACGAGCCGTTTCGCTCGACGAGCATCTGCGCCGGCTGGTACGTCATGCGCGAGGCCGCGCGCGCGCACGTCACAGTCGTGCTGGACGGGCAGGGCGGCGACGAGGTCCTCGCGGGGTACCGCGCGTACTTCAGCGCGCGCTACGCGGATCTGCTCCTGCACGGACGGCTGCTCGAGCTCGGTTCCGAGCTCGCGGAGCACCGTCGCCTGTACGGCAGCCGCCGGGCGCTGGCGACGCTCGCGCGGCCGTTCGCTCCAGCGGCGCTCGAGGCGCGGCTGCGCGAGCGGCGGAGCGGCTCGGGTGCATTGCTGCATCCGGATCTGCGCGGGCTGCCGGCGACGACTGAGCTGGACGGCTCGCCGTTCCCGGACCGGCTGCGGAAGTTGCAGACGCGGATCCTGACGGTGCGCGGCCTGCCCGAGCTGCTGCATGCGGAGGACCGCAACTCGATGGCGCACTCGATCGAGGCGCGCGTCCCGTTCCTCGACTACCGGCTCGTCGAGCTGCTCTTCTCGCTCGACGGCGGCCACCTGATCGAGCGCAGCCGCACGAAGGCGATCCTCCGCCGTGCGCTGCACGATCTGCTGCCGCCGAGCGTGCGCGAGCGGACGGACAAGCTCGGATTCGTGACGCCCGAGGCCGCGTTCTTCCGCGGCGCGCTCGGGGACCTGGCAGCCGATGTGTTCGCGTCGCAGAGCTTCCGCGAGCGCGGCTTCGTCGACGCGGCCGCCGCACGCGCCCGGCTCGCGCGGCACCGGCGGGGCGAGATCAACGCGGGCTGGGAGCTCTGGCGCGCACTCAACCTCGAGCTGTGGGCGCGGACGTTCCTCGACGCCTGACCGACGACGCGTCTTCGTACGCGGAGACGACGGAGTCGGTGATCGAGTCCCACGAGCAGTAGCTCCGCACGCGCTCGCGCGCGGCGCTGCCGAGCCGTAGACGAAGCTCACGATCGTCGAGCAGGCGCTCGAGCGCGGCGCGCAAGGCGACGACGTCGTGCGGCGGTACGAGCAGGCCCGTCTCGCCGTCGACGACGAGATCACGCAGGCCGCCCACGTCGCTCGCGACGACGGGACGGGCGTGTGCCATCGCCTCCGCGCAGACGACGCCGAAGCCTTCGCGGTGGGACGGACAGGCCACGACCGCGGCTCGCCCGTAGAGGCGCTCGAGCTCGTCATGCGGCAGCCAGCCGCGGGCCTGCGGCACACGCCGGCGGAGCGGGCCGTCGCCGGCGACGACGAGCTCGTGGCCCTGCGCCGCCTCCACGAGCTCGAGGATGCCCTTCTCGTGAGAGAGCCGTCCGGCGAAGAGGACCTGCGGCGGCTCGGCCTCCGAGCCGACGTCCTCGGGCACCTCGACGCCGTTCGGGACGAGACGCACGTCCCGCGCGCCGAGCCGCCGCGCCTCGTCGGCAAGCGCGGTCGAGACGGCGAGGACGACGCGCATGCGGCGGAGGATCGCCCGCGCGAGTGGTTGCGCGCGGCGCGCGAGCTCGAGGTCGGTGCCGTGCACGGTGAGCACGACCGAGCGGCCGGTCGCGAGCGCGACGGCGCCCGCCGGCAGCCAGTGCGCGTGGACGACGTCTGCGTCGCGGGCCGCGCGACGGGCCGCGCGCGCGAACGAGAGGAGCAGCAGCGGCAGCGCGAGCGCGAGCCACGGCCGGCGGCGCAGGTTTCCGGCGACGCCGGCTCTGTACGCGATCCCGAAGTGCCGGAACGACGCGGGCGTCACGACCTCGACCTCGAGTCCGCGCGCGCGCAGCTGCTCGACGGCGTCGGCGACGAACCGTCCGGCCGCGTCGCCGTCGAAGCGCGGGTACGACGTGGTCAGCACGGTGACCTTCACGACGCGATGTCGCGCACGAGGTCCGCGAGCTCCGCGACGCGAGCCTCGCGCGACACACGGTCGCGCGCCTCCGGCGCGAGCTCGAAGTTCAGCTGGCCGAGTTGCCAACGGTTGTGCAGCTCGCGCAGCGCAGCCTCCAGCGCGCGGGCGTCGTCCGCCGGTGCGACGACGCCGGCGCCGACCTCCTCGATCAACGCTCCCGCCGCGCCGCCCGGCGGCACGGCCGCGAGAATCGGCCGTCCGGCCGCGATGTACTCGAACACCTTGCCGGGGATGACGCCCGTCCCGCGGCCGCCGGCCTCGGACGCGATCAGCAGCAAGGCCTCCGAGTCCCGCTGCAGCTCGAGCGAGCGGCGGCGCGGCACGAACGGGATCACCTCGACGCGGTCCGCGAGCCCCAGCGCCTCCGCGAACTCGCGGTCTGCCGCGCGGAACCCGCCCACGAAGCGGACGACGACGTTCTCGAGGCCCGAATCGGCGAGCGCGCGCAGAAACGGCTTCGGGTCTCGCTGCCCGAAGAACGCACCGGTGTGCGTGATCCGGAAGCGCTCGTTCGGCGTGTACGCCATTCCCTCGAAGTCGTCGAAGTCGCTGCCGTTTGCGATCGTCAGCATGCGGCCCGCCGGCGACAGCGCGCGCATCTCCTCGGCGATCGAGTCGAATGCCGTGACGATCGCGTCCGCGCGCCGCGCGACGACGCCGGCGACCACGCGCACCGTGCGGGCCTTCATGCGGACCGCGACCGTGTCCGCGCGGCGGTCCTGGTGTGCGAGCAGCGAGTCGCGCAGGTCGGCGATCCACGGAATGCCGAGCGCACGTTTGACGGCCGCGCCGACGAGGTGCACCGAGCCGGGCGGCGACGTCGTGATCACGACGTCGATGTTCTCCGCGCGGGCAATGCGCAGCGCGGCCGGAATCGCGGTCAGATTCCACGTCGCCGCCTCGTCCGGGACGACCAGCCGCCGCGGCAGGAGGCGCGCCTGCGTGAGCGCGCGGCCCACGCCCTGCTTGCCGTGCAGCTCCTCCGAAGGCCTGCGGCCCCTCGGCCCGATGTAGCGGACGCGGTGCACCCACGCCTGCGTCGGCGGCCGCAGCTCCTCGTCCATGTGGATCCACCTCGGATTGTCCGGCGCGAGCACGTGCGTCTCGATGCCGAGCGCCGGCAGATGCGTCGCGAACTTGAGCGGCCGCTGCACGCCGCCGCCGCCGGCCGGCGGGAAGTAGAGCGTGACGATCAGGACCTTCAACGGGTCAGAGTCTGTAGAGGGCAAAGCGCGCGTCCTTGTATAGCGGCTGCAGCGCCAGGCTCGGATGCCGTTTGAACCGCGCGACGACGAGCCAGCGTGCGTGGTAGCGACGTGGGATCGCGAGGTCGCCCGTGGCGTAGAAGGCATGGACGTCTGCCGCACGCTCGTACGGGCGGTTCTGCTTCGTGTCGGCCACGTGCTCCGGCGGCGCGGCGACGATGAGCACGGGGGCGGCGGCGGCGATGCGGTAGCTCGTCTGCGCGTCCGAGAAGACGACGCCGCGCTTGGGCACGTCGTCGCGCAGGGCGCGGACGAGACCCGGCGTAAGTCCGTTCGCATCGGCCGTCGCGGGCGTCGTCCAGTGCGTGAACCCGTGCACGGCGACGGGCAGCACGAACAGTCCCGCCGCGAGAGCCGGGAGCCACCCTTGGCGGTCGAGCGCCGGGCGGCGCCGCACGACGAGCACCGCTACGAGGCCGACCACCCCGGCGAAGGCGGCGAACCAGGCCACGTGTTCCGGCCCCCCGTTCTCGAGCCGGAAGCCGAAGTCGCCCGGCCACAGCACCTGGAAAACGGCGCCGGCGAGCAGCGCGAGGGGCAGCACGAAGATCCCGAGCAGCCGGCTCAGGACCGCGACGCCGCCCGCGAAGGCGAACGCGAAGGGGAGGAAGCCGGCGGCGCGGCGCGACTGCGAGAGCGACACCGCGTCCGAGAGGTGCTCGAAGAGGAACGGCACGAGCATCGTCCCGAGAACGGCGAGAGAGCCCCCGAGCACGAACGGCGACCAGCGGCGCCCCCAGGCGAGCGCCGCGAGCGGAAGAAGCACGAGCGCGGCGACGGCCACGGCGCCGTTGCGCGCGAACACCTCGGGCGCAAGGTGGTAGCTCATTCCGTGCACGACAAGGTAGTCGTGGTAGTGGACGAGCGAGTGCTGCAGTCGCTCCGACGACGGCTCGTGCGAGACGGTGTCGCGGACGATCGGCAGCAGCGCGAGCCCGACGCCGGCGGTCGGGACGGCAACGGCGGCGAGCCCGGCGGCGATCCGCCACGCGCGCCGGCCTTCTGCAACTGCGGCCACGAGCAGCCAGCCTGCAAGCGGAAGGCAGAGGAAGACGGCGTACGTCGGATGGACGAGAGCGAGCGCGAGCGAGGCGGCTCCCGCGGAGAGCAGGATCCGCCACGACGGGTTGCGCGCGTACGCGAAGACGAGCGCCAGCACGGCCGGGACGAGCAGCTGCCGCGCGGCCGGTGCGGGCCGCGTGAGGAGCGGATAGGTCCCGCCGTGCCCGGCGGCGAACGCGACGATCGCCACCTGCGCCGCGGCTGTCGCGGCGCCGAGCGCAGCCGAGCCGAAGAGTGCGACGCCAGCTTCGAAGGCCACGACGACCGCGAGCGGGACCAGCAGCGCGGGCTCGTGCTGGACGACGAGCGTCGGATCGACACCCGCGAGCTTCGTCACCGCAGCGAGGAAGGCGTGCCAGAGCGGAAAGGCGTACCCCGGATGCAGCCCGCCGCCGACGAGCTCGTCGAGTCGCCCGGGCGTGAGCGACCCGAGCTCGACGAGCTTGCGCACGCGCGCGAGGTGGAACGGGCTGTCGCCGGTCAGCACCTGCGGCGCGACGTGCCAGAGCAGCGCCCCGAGGACGAGACCCGCAAGCGACACGAGGGCGCGGCCGCGCGGCCGGCCGATCTCCGGCTCGCGCCGCGGGAGCACGAGCGCCGCGAGCCCGAACGCGAGCAGAAGCCAGAGCGCGAGCGAGAACGACGAGCGCACGAGGAAGACGACGCCGAGCGCCACCGTCAGCGCCGCGAGCGCCCACACAAGCGTCGCCGCGGCCGAGCGCTGACCGAGCGCGCGCGCGATCAGGCGCCCCGGCAGCAGCACGGCGAGCGTCGCGGTGCCGAGCCGCAGGTAGAGCCCGAGGCCGTGCTCGGGCAGGAGCCGCGAGATCCCGAGTCCGAGCAGGACGGCCGCGACGTATGCGCCGCGGCCGATCACCCAGCGAGCTCTAATAGCTCCGGAACCGATCCGCGGGCGAGCCAGCGCGCGATCCGCAGGTACTGGCGATCGCGCGGCGCGCGCAGCAGGCAGCCGGCGAGGAGCACCCAGCGCGCACGCGCAGCCGCGCGCAGGCCGTGATGCTTCGCGATGAAGCGGAGGTTGCCGCGCACGTTCTCCTTGAACATCCCGCCGCCGTGCGCGGCACCGTAGACGTGCACGAACTCGGCGTCCGGCGTGAACAGCACCTGCCAGCCTGCGCGGCGGAACCGGTAGCACCAGTCGGTTTCCTCGCTGAAGAGGAAGAAGTCCTCGTCGAGCAAGCCGACCTCGTCGATCGCGGCCCGCCGCGCGAGCATGACGGCGCCCATCACGAAATCCGCCTCCCGCACGCGCGCGTAGTCGAAGCCCCCTGCGTAGAAGGCATTCAGCGCGCGCGACCGCGGCGCGAACTTGCGCAGGAACAGGTACTCGGTGGCGAGACGCCACGGCGTCGGAAACCCGCGCACGGAAGGCTGCAGCCGTCCGTCGGGATGGCGCAGCCGCGGGCCGACCACGGCGGCGCGCGGATGCGCGTCGGCGAAGTTCGCGAGCCTGTCGATCGCGTCGTCGAGCGCCCACGCGTCTGCGTTCAGGATGAGGACGTACGCGCCCGACGTCTCACGGATGCCCCGGTTCCAGCCGGCCGCGAGACCGCGGTTCTCCTGCTCCACGAGGCGGACCGCCGGGAACTTCTCGCGCACGAGCGCCGTCGAGCCGTCCGTCGAGCCGTGGTCGACGACGACGGTCTCATGGCCCGCGACGCTCTCGAGGCACTGCTCGAGCCAGGGCAGCGCGTTGTACGCGACCACGACGACCGAGACGTCGTCGCGCGTCACGAGTGCACCGCGGGCACCCAGTGCGGCCCTCCCCACGAGAGGTCGTACGGGTAGTGGTGAACGACGTGAGCCCAGACCGTCCACGCGATCCAGCGGCTCGTGCCGTAGAAGAACGCGGCCCGGTAGAAGACGAGGAGCGCGGCCATCGGCACGACGCGGCTCGCCTTGCTCCAGAACGCGTCGGCGGTGAAAACGTGGCTCTCGAAGTAGGAGCGCGTGAGCACCTGCCAGCTGAGGAGGCCGTACACGATCCAGACCGCGTCCCACATCCCGCCCAACCCGCTGAAGTAGGCCGCGGCGTCGGTCAGCCGCCCCGTCTGGCCCGCGTACGCCCACGCGTCGAAATGCACGTGGAACGTCCACGGGAAGAAGAGCATCGTCCCCACCGTGTCGCCGGCGTCGGTGAGCGCGTGCGCCCACTGGCCGATCAGGAAGCTGACGCCCCAGTTCTTGCTGCCGAGGCCCTTCCAGAAGATGAGGCAGATCACGACGCCGTAGAGCAGCGAGTGCGTGAAGCCGAGGCCCGGCCAGCCGCGGTGGAACTGCGCGGGGTTGTCCGCCTTCAGCTCGAGGCCGCCCAGGCGGATCCCGTAGACGTACCACTTCGTCATCAGATCGGGCGAGTACGAGCCGAGCAGCAGCGGCACGAACGCGAGCTTCCAGTGCCAGTGCCGCTGGATCGGGTACGGCTCGAGATCGTGCGCGGCCCAGCTCAGCGGATCCTCCGCACAGCGGTGGGGACGACCCAGGCGACGAGGAGCAGGTAGGCAATCGCAACGAAGACGGACAGGAGAAAGTCCGTGACCAGGACGCCGATCAGGACGTAGAGAGCCACCGCGGCCGCATAGCCGCCCGCGACCGCGAGTTGCCGGCGGGTCGGGAGCCGGATCACTCGGGCGCCTCGCAATCGCAGGTGCGCTGCCCGAGCAGCACCGTGCGGCCGCAGTCCACGCACATGCGCAGCGCGCGCCTCCGCCGCCGGAGGGCCCTGTGCAGGCCCGGGAGACCGGCCAGGCTGCCGAGGACGATCGCGGCGAGCACGGCGGCGACCTCGGGATCGATCGACATCACGGTTGCACAGGGTCGACGCGAGGCGCGCGGCCGCGGATGTTCTCCCAGCCGAGCACGATCGCACCGGGAATCGAGATCGTGATCGTGACGACGAAGAAGAGGAAGCCGGTCGCGAACGCGCGGCTCGGGTCGACGCCGAGGCCGCCGAGGAAGCTGACGAAGAACGACTCGCGCACGGCGATCCCGTTGATCGTGAAGGGCACGAGCAGCACGAGGAAGAGCAACGGGCCCATCACGTAGTAGACCCTCGGCGAGAGCGAGACGCCGACGCCTCTGGCCGCCGCCCAGATCGCGAGCACGCGCAGGCCCTGCACCGCGACCGTGAGCGAGAACACGCCGAAGAGCAACCGCGGACGGTCGCGGTACGTGTGGATCGCCTCGTAGACGGCGCGCAGCGGTCGCTCGACGCGCAGTCGCCGGAGCAGCGGGACGAACCACGCGAGCGGCCGGCGAACGCGGCGCGAGAAGAGCAGCACGGCGAGCACCGCAGTCGCGACGACGAACGCCGCCTCGATCCAGATGTACGCTCCGACGTCATAGCGCCCGACGGCGAGGACGAAGCCGGCGGCCGCGAGCGTGACCGTGGCCGCGCCGCCGAGCGCGCGTTCGAGCAGCACGGTTCCCGCGACCGGACCGGTGTTCCCGGGATGCCGCCGCGCCGTCTCGAAGATGCGCATGGCGTCCCCGCCGATGGACGTCGGGAGGATCTGCCCGGCCGTATACGCCGTGAAGTACGCGCGCACGAGCCAGATGAGGCGGTCGCGAATCCCCTGCGCGAGCAGCAGCCGCTGCCAGCGCCACGCCATCGGCCAGACGGTCGCCGCCATGATCGCGACCGCGAGGAGGAACCAGGGGACGCTCGCGTGCGAGAGGATGTGCCACGTCTTCGAGACGTCGATCTTCCAGACGAGGTAGGCGACCGCGAGCCCCGTGATCGCGAGCGTGAGGACGAGTCGGAAGAGGCGGCGCATCCGGGGATCAGCGTAGTGCGACGACCGGCGGCGGGCGGCGATTGCCCTGCCTCGAAGGCAGCTGCCAGCGAGCAGAACGACCATGTCCCTGGCAGACCCGTCTGGCGGCAGCCACCCGCCGAGAAGTGCAACGCCTTTGTGACGAGACTCAGCAATGTCCGATGGCGCCTGGATCGCCGCCCCGTCCTCCACGGACATGCCTGGTGGCAGCCACCGTCACGAGAGTGTCACGGAATCGTCACAGCGGACACATGCCCCCGTCGCCTCTGCCCCCGCGGACTTCCATCGGTCATGTCCTCGCGAGTGCGCTCTTCAGGACGCAAACCGCGCGTGCACGCGGCGCAGCGCGTCGATCGCATCGCGGATGTCGTCGTCCGAGTGCGCGGGCGAAAGCGGCAGCGACAGGACCTCTGCGCCGGCGCGCTCGGCGACGGGACAGTCTGCGCGGAACCGGTCGCGGTACCAGGCGAGCCGGTGCACCGGCAGGAAGTGGATGCTCGTTGCGATCAGCTCGTCCGCGAGCGCACGCTGGTAGTCGTCCCGAGTCGCACCTGCGCGCTCCCCGTCGATCCGCACGATGTAGAGGTGAAGCGCGTGCGTGTCGCGCGGGTCGCGCGCGAGCGGCGTGATGCCCTCGAGCCCCGCGACGCCCTCGTCGTACAGCGCGAACTGGCGCGCCCGGATCTCACGATGCCGCTCGAGCTTGTCGAGCTGGACGAGCGCGATCGCCGCGAGCACGTCGGAGAGGTTCGCCTTGTAGCCGGGCACGGTGATGTCGTACAGCGAGCCGTCGCCGCGGCGCATGAGCCGCAACTCGCGGATCGCGTCGGCGACGTCCTCGCGGTTCGTCGCGATCAAACCGCCTTCGCCCGCGGCGACGTTCTTCGTCGCATACAGCGAGAAGCACGTCGCGTCGGAGAGACCGCCGATCTTGCGCCCGCCGTAGACACTCTCGAAGGCGTGCGCGGCGTCCTCGATCACGGGGACGCCGAGCTTCCAGAGCGGCTCGAGCTCGCAGGGCTGCCCGGCGAGGTGGACGGGCAGGATCGCCTTGGTCCGTTCGCTGACGAGCTCGGCAACCCGCGCGGGGTCGACGTTCAAATCTCCGTCCCGCACGTCCGCGAAGAGCGGCGTCGCACCCGTGTGCACGATCACGTTCGCGGTCGCCGGCCACGTGATCGGCGTCGTGATCACCTCGTCGCCCGGCCCGATCCCGAGCGCGACGAGGGCGAGGTGCATCGCCGCGGTGCCGGAGGCGACCGCGAGCACGTGCTCGGCCTCGAGCGCCTCTGCGGCGCGCCGCTCGAGCTCTGCGGTCTTCGGTCCGCTCGTCAGCCAGCCGGAGCGCAACGTCTCCGCCACGGCGGCGATCTCCTCGTCGCCGATCGCGGGCGGCTGAAAGCCGAGGCGTTCGGTCCTACGCAACGACGCGTGCTTGTTGAACCTCGAAGCGCACGAGGCTCCGTGCGCGATCGGCTCGCGCGAGCGCATCCTCCGCCGAGTCGCCCACGGCGAGGATCGCGCCCGCCCTGTCCGACCCGCTCCGCAACGGTCGGAACACGTGCCCGGGCTTGCGGTAGACGCGAATCCCGCGTACACCGTCGACGGCGAAGGCCTCGTCGAGCCCTCTCACCGCGCGCAGCTCTCCGGGCTGCGCGACGAGGAAGCGGATGCACGCTCCGCGGACGCGCGCCTGCGGCGCGAGCCGGTTCCGCCGCACGTGCTCGCCGAGCGCGGCCGAGAGCGCAACCTGGTTCAGGTTCACGCGCAGGGCGGCGCGGCAGAGCTCCGCGTCGTGACCGCCGCCGAGCCGCGCGGCGAGCTCGCCGACAACAGCGCCGTCCTCCGAGACGATCACCTGGGTGTACGTTGGCCCGTCGGTGATGCCAAGCGCAGCCGCCGCCTTGCGCGCGCCGTCGATCGCCTTGGCGATCTGGACGGTCGGTTGCGCGGACGGCCACGAGTGCGCGAGGGCGACGCCGAAGGCGGGCGGCTCCGCGAGGTGCCGGTCCGTGACGGTGAGCGCGTGGAAGTGCCCGCCCAGCAGGAAAGCGTTGACGGTGACCTCGCGGCCGGATACGAGCTCCTCCACGAGGAAGCCTCCGGTTCGCGACACCCCGAGTGCTGCGGCGACTGCGGCCTCGAGCTCCTGGCGGCTCGAGACGACGGACAGCCCTCGCTGACCCTGCCGGTCCGGAGCCTTCACGACGCAGGGATAGCTGAGCTCCTTCGCCGCCTCGTGCGCGTCCTCGAGCGTCCGGCACGCCTTGTAGCGGGGCTGCGGCACGCCTGCTTCGGCGAAGCGCTCGCGCTGGCGTGTCTTCGACGTCGCGAGCACGGCCGCCTCGGGCGTCAGGGGATGCGGCAGTCCCAGCCTCGCCGCGACGCGGGCCGCGATCCCGACCGGCCAGTCGATTCCCGGCGCGATGATGCCGTCGACATGCTCGGCCTCGGCGAGCCGGTCGATCCCGAGCTCGTCCTCCGTGGAGATGATCGCGCGGCGGTCCGCGTAGCGGAAGCCCGGAGCCTCGGGGTTGCGGTCGACGGCGATCACGTACAGGTCACGCTTGCGCGCAGCAGCGAGCAGGCCGAGCTGCGCCGGTCCCGCGCCTAGGACGAGGAGACGGGTGCGTCGGTCCGGAGTAGGCTCTTCCACCACGCCTCATTCTCGCGGTACCAGGCGACGGTCCGCGCGAGTCCTTCGTCGAAAGGCGTGCGCGCGTGCCATCCGGTCAGCGCCCGGGCCTTTGCCGTCGAGCCGATGTGGCGGTCGACCTGGCCCGGCCGCTCGGACACGTGTTGCTTGAGGGAGCGCGGCTTGCCGAGCGCGTCGAGCACCTTGTCGGCGATCTCCTCGACGGAGATGTCGACGCCCGTGGCGAGGTTGATCACCTCGCCCGCCAGAGCATCGAGAGGTGCCGCGATCACGGCCTCGATCGCCTCGGCGTCGTCGTCGACGTACAGCCAGTCGCGCGTCGCGTGGCCGTCGCCGTGCACGGTCAGCGGCTCGTCCCGCAGCGCCTGCGTGATGAAGCGCGGGATCACCTTCTCCGGATGCTGCCGCGGCCCGTAGTTGTTGAACGGCCGCACGATCACGATCGGCAGCCCATACGTGACGAAGTACGAGTAGGCAAGTCGATCCGCTCCCGCCTTCGTTCCCGCATATGGGCTGCGCGGGTTGAGAGGGTGCGACTCGTCCATCGGATCCGAGACCGCCGTCCCGTAGACCTCGGACGACGAGATGAGGATGAAGCGCTCGACCGAGGCCTCGCGGATCGCGTCGAGCAGGATCTGCGTTCCCTCGACGTTCGTGCGAACGAACTGGGAGCCGCCGTCGCGAATCGACTTCTCCACGTGCGATTCGGCCGCGGCGTTGACGATCACGTCCACGTTCTCGACGACCTTGCGCACGAGCGCCGAGTCGCGGATGTCGCCCTGCACGAACGACAGCCGCTCGTGCGACATCACGTCGGCGAGGTTCTCGACGTTGCCCGCGTAGGTGAGCGCGTCGAGCGAGACGACGTCGTACGGCGTCTTGGCGAGCAGATGCCGGATGAAGTTCGACGAGATGAACCCCGCGCCGCCCGTGACGAGAACTCGTTTTGTCATAGCTCCTCGGCGATCGTGTACAGCGGGCTTCCCTCCACCTGCCGCTGGATTCTGCCCAGGTACTCGCCGACGAGCGCGAGGATGAATCCCTGGATCCCCAGGACGAAGACGATCAACGTGCCGCCGAACAGCGGACCGGGGAAGTTCGACTTGGTGATCCAGAAGACGACGCCGTAGATGCCGAGGCCGGTCGACGCCAACGCGCAGACGATGCCCATCAGGAGCCCGATCCACTGGATCGGCTGCGGCCAGAAGCCCGCGAGCACGTGCAGCGCGAGCCGCGTCAGACGGAGCGGCGAGTAGCGTGACGGGCCGTGCCTCGGCGCGTGCGCGACGTCGACCTCCACGACCGACGCGCCGCCGGCGAGCACGAGCGCTTTCGTGAACTTCTGCCTGCCGATCGATCCGAGCATCGGCTCCACGGCGCGGCGACGATACGCGTTGAAGGCGCAGCCGAAGTCGCTGATCGCGACGCCGGTGAAGCGCCGGAGCATGCCGTTGATGAGGCGCGACGGAAGCGTTCGCCCCCACGAGTCACGGCGTGCGTTGCGGCGGCCGCTCGCGACGTCGGCGCCGGCCTCGACGGCAGCGACGAGCTTCGGGATGTCCTCGGGCTGGTTCTGCAGGTCGCCGTCCATCGTCACCAGGATGTCGCCGCGCGCGCGCGTGAAGCCGGCATGCATGGCGGGATGCTGGCCGAAGTTGCGCGTGAAGCGGACGGCGCGGACGCGCGCGTCCCGGTCGTGCAAGCGACGCAGAGCCTCGAAGGTCCGATCCGTGGAGCCGTCGTCGACAAAGAGCAGCTCGAACGGGCGGCCGTCGACGGCGGCGACGGTGCGCTCGTACAGCTCGTCGACCGTCCCTTCCTCATTCAGCACCGTCACCACGATCGACAGCTCGGGCGCAGGATCCATTACCAACGGAAACCTACACTCGCGCCCCATAGGGGTCAGGTCTTTCATGTTTCACTGAACGCGTGCGAGATCACATGGAACGCGAAAGACCTGACCCCATGCGACCCGGAGACGTCGTCGAGGTTCGGAGCACGTACCGCGGCCGGGTGCGCTGGGCGTTTCCGCACCGCGTCGTCGCGGACGACGGCGAGCGGTTCGCGCTCTATCTCGCGCCCGGCGCAGAGGGCGTCTGGATGGGCCGCGACCCCGACGGTGGCTACCTCGAGCGCTGGATCTCGGGCGAGCCACCGCATCCGCACGTGTGGCAGCGGCACCACGTCCTCTCGCTCACACGCCGCGGCGACGAGCACTCGCTGTGGCACCTCTGGGACGATGACTGGGCCTTCGTCTGCTGGTACATCCAGCTCCAAGCGCCGCTGCGCGAGGCGCGCGGCGGCCTGGAGACGACCGATCATGCCCTGGACGTGGTCGTCGACCCCGACGGAACCTGGCGCTGGAAGGACGAAGACGACTTCGCGGAGGCGCAGGCTCTAGGCGTCTTCACACCCGACGAAGCCGCTGCCGTCCGCGCCGAGGGCGAGCGCGTGATCGCTGTGCACCCGTGGCCGACGGGCTGGGAAGACTGGCGCCCCCATCCCGCGTGGCCGCTCGCGCAGCTCCCACCAAGCTGGACACGTGAACCTTCCGGCCAGGTCCCAGGGACTGTCCCTGGGACCTGGCCGGAGCGGACGTAACTACGCGGCCTGCTCGAAAGGCGGGCTCGAGCTGCTCGGCCTCCGCGCGCCGCGGATGGTGCGGGATCGCGAACGAGGCGACCGCGCCGGCGAGCACGATGGCAGCGCCGACCCACACCGAGATCGACATCCCGTGCGTGAACGACGCAGCGTCCGAGTACCCGCCGTAGCGCGAGAAGATCGATGCCAGCAC
>WNGE01001160.1_pt1 | contig 33677 bp, 37 predicted proteins | sample 5400651 | NCBI WGS metagenome assembly WNGE01 (sample SAMN13153370, study PRJNA577476) | soil metagenome | isolation source: 60 cm soil or saprolite under grassland replicate 2 | place: USA:California | collected 2016-06-15
TTCTGGGGCAGCATCGCGTCACAGCTCGGCGGCAACAGGGTTCAGGTCAACAGCGTGATCACGAGTCCCGCGACCGACCCGCACGACTACGAGCCGACCGCCGCCGACGCGCGCACGATCGCGGGTGCGCGGCTGGTGGTCGTGAACGGCATCGGCTACGACCCCTGGGCGGACAAGCTGATCGCAGCGAATCCCGTCTCGGGACGAATCGTCCTCAACGTCGGCGATCTCGTCGGGATCAAGCCCGGCGGCAACCCCCACCGCTGGTACTCGCCGCCGGACGTGCGGCTGATGATCGACTCGATTGTCCGCGACTACGACAAGCTCGACCCGAAGGACTCCGGCTACTTCGCACAGCAGAGGACGCGCTTCGAGACAAACGGGCTCGCGCAGTACAAGCAGCTGATCGCGACGATCAAGCGCAAGTACAGCGGCGTGGCCGTCGGCGCCTCGGAGAGCATTTTCGCCCCCCTGGCGCAGGCGCTCGGGCTGAAGATCTTGACGCCGCCGACCTTCCTCAAGGCGATCAGCGAAGGCACCGAGCCGACCGCCGCGGATAAGACGACGATCGACCGCCAGATCGCGGAGAAGCAGATCAAGGTCTGGGTCTTCAACAGCCAGAACAGCACCCCGGACGTCAAGCGGATCACCGATGCTGCCCGCAAGCGCGGCATCCCGGTCACCACGATCACCGAGACGCTGGTGCCGGCCTCGGCCAGCTTCCAGGACTGGCAGTCGCGCCAACTGCAGGCGCTCGCCGCCGCACTCGCGCAGGCGACGGGCCGATGACCGCGATGGCCATTTCGCCGAGACCGGACACTGACATCCGGAAGGGCGCGGCGCTCACGTTCGACGGCGCGGCCGTGCGCCTCGGCGGCAGTACGATCTGGAGCGACGTCTCACTGACGGTCGCTGAGGCGGACTTCGTCGCCGTGCTGGGGCCGAACGGGGCCGGCAAGTCGACGCTGATCAAGGCGATCCTCGGTCTCTTGCCGCTGGCCGCCGGATCGGCGTCGGTACTGGGGCGCCAACCCGGCGACGCGAAGGGCCGGATCGGCTACCTGCCCCAGCGGCACGGCTTTGACAGCGGCACGCCAATCCGCGGCGTCGACCTCGTCCAGCTCGGACTGGACGGAGCCCGCTGGGGGATCCCACTCCCGGGCAGCCCGAGTCGCAAGCGCGACGCGGCCCGCGTCGCGGAGGTGATCGAGCTCGTCGGCGCCACCGCTTATGCCCGCCAGCCGATCGGCGAGCTCTCCGGCGGCGAGCAGCAACGCCTGTTGATCGCCCAGGCGCTCGTTCGCCGGCCGAGGCTGCTGCTGCTCGACGAGCCGCTCGACAGTCTCGACCTCCCTAACCAAGCCGCGGTGGCCGCACTCGTGCGCCGCATCTGCGAAGAGGAGCAAGTCGCCGTGCTGCTCGTCGCACACGACATCAACCCGATCATCGGCTACCTCGACCGGGTCATCTACCTTGCCGGCGGAGGCGCGATCGAGGGGCCGCCGGAAGAGGTGATCACGAGCCGGACGCTCAGCCGTCTCTACGGCGGGCCGATCGAGGTCCTGCACGCTTCCGATGGGCGGCTCGTCGTCGTCGGTCAGCCGGAGGCCCCGTTCGTCCACGGCGACCGTCATGCCTGAGGCCGCCGTCTTCCAGGGGCTCTCCTGGAACCCGCTCACCGACGTCCAACAGCTCTTTGCGTATCCCTTCATGGTCAACGCGCTCGTAGCGGGGACGATCGTGGCCGTCATGGCCGGCGTCACCGGTTGGTTCATGGTCCTGCGCCGGCAGACCTTCGCCGGGCACACGCTCTCGGTGATCGCCTTTCCCGGCGCCGCTGCCGCCAGCCTCGCCGGCCTGCCGCTGGCCGTCGGCTACTTCGGCTTCTGCGGACTCGGAGCGCTCGTACTGGCCGGGATCGCAGGCTCGCGCAGAAGCCTCAGCGCGGAGTCGGCCGCGATCGGCGCGCTTCAGGCGCTCGCCCTCGCGCTCGGGTTCCTCTTCGTCACCCTCTACCACGGCGTTCTCAATGGCCTCGACTCGCTCCTCTTCGGCACCTTCCTTGGGATAACTACGCAGCAGGTCATCGTGCTGCTCGCCGTCGCGGCCACCGCTGTCGCGCTGGTCGCGATCGCGGCCCGGCCGCTCTTCTTCGCATCCGTCGACGCCGACGTCGCCCGCGCCGGCGGGGTTCCGGTCGGCGCCCTCGGCTTCGGCTTTCTGCTCGTACTGGGCCTGTCGGTGGCAGAGACGAGCCAGATCACCGGAGCGCTGCTCGTCTTCGCCCTGCTGGTCACGCCGGCCGCGACCGCCCACCAGCTGACTGCGCGACCCGCGCTCGGGATCGCCCTCTCGGTCGCGCTCGCGCTCGCCGTCACCTGGCTCGGGCTTGCGCTCGCATACTTCTCGATCTACCCGGTCGGGTTCTACGTCACCTCGCTCTCGTTCGGCCTCTACGTTCTCGTCCGTCTCGGCCGCGCGCTCGGGAGACGGCGGCGAGCGACCGCGCGGCTCGCGCTGAGGGCCGCCTGATGTTCGCGCATGAGTTCATGCGCAACGCGCTGATCGCGGGCAGCTTCGTCGGGCTCGCCTGTGGACTGGTCGGCTACTTCGTGGTTCTCCGCGCCCAGGTCTTCGCCGGCGATGCCCTCAGCCACGTCGCCTTCACCGGAGGTCTTGCGGCCGCGGTTCTCGGCCTCAACATCCTCGCGGGCGTCTTCGCGGCGACGATCCTCGGCGGCATCGTCATGGGCCTCCTGGGCGACAAGGCCCGCGCGGACGACGTCACCATCGGCTCGCTGTTCGCCTGGACGCTCGGTCTCGGCGTCCTCTTTCTGACGATCTTCACGACGCAGGACAGCGCCGGCAACGGCACGGCCGGCGTGCGCGTTCTGTTCGGCTCGATCTTCGGCCTCAGCGGGTCGGACGTCCGAACCTCCGTCGTCCTCGCGGTTCTGGCCTGCGCGCTTCTGCTCGCGATCGCACGGCCGCTGCTCTTTGCGTCCCTCGACAACGCTGTCGCCGCCGCCCAAGGCGTGCCGGTTCGCGTGCTGGGCCTCGGTTTCCTTGCGCTACTCGGCCTCGTCGCCGCGCAGGCAACCCAGGCGGTCGGCGCACTTCTCCTGCTTGGCCTCCTCGCCGCCCCCGCCGGCGCCGCGCACAGGCTGACTGCGAGCCCCTACCGCGGCCTGCTCCTCTCCACCGCCTTCTCCGTCGGCTCGATCTGGATCGGGCTCACGCTGAGCTACGTCTTCCCGGCCCTGCCGCCCAGCTCGATGATCATCGCCGCGGCCGTCGGGATCTACCTGCTTGCCTTTGTAACGACGATCCCGCGCGCACGGGCAGCCTGGCTGCGGCCGGCGCACGGTAACGTGGTGTGATGGATCCCGAGCGGGCAGGAGAGCTGCTGGCCCAGGAACGCGAGCGGATCGAGCGGGCGCTGGGCGGGCTCGCCCACACGGACACCGGCGAGGAGGCCGACGACATCGACCCGGGAAACCTCGCGTCCGATCTCTACCAGGACGAGCTCGACGAAGGTCTCGCAGACGGTCTACGCGAGCAGCTCGCCGCCCTCGAGCGCGCCGAGACTCGGCTTGCCGCCGGCACCTACGGCCTCTCGATCGAAAGCGGCGATCCCATTCCGGACGAGCGTCTCGAGGCTCTCCCGACGGCCGAGCGGACGGCCGAAGAGGAAGCGCACCGGGCCTAGAAGACAGCTAGGCGGCCGCAGCGACCCGGGCGACGGCGTGATCGCATTCGGCCTGGTGGTCGGGCGACTCGTGGGTCGCGAACCGTTCCGCCACGCGCACGACCTCCTGGCCGAGCGTCTCCAGTTGAAGGCCCACCGCTTGATCCTGGATCCGGCCTTCGGCGTCGAAGACCCTGGCGGCCGACGCGACGGGGACGACGTAGGGGACGGCCCACCCGCGGAGCGCCCGAGTGGCGAACTCCATCGTGTTGATCGCCTGCAGCCCCTGCGTGCCGCCCGCCGCGCTGATCAGGCCGATCACCTTGTCGTGCAGATACGAAGGCTCCCGAGGACCGAGCAGATGCAGCCAGTCGAGCGCGTTCTTGAGCGCCCCGGAGATCGTTCCCTGATAGAGCGGGCTGCTCCAGATCAACCCGTCCGCTGCGTAGCAGGACTCGATCACCCTCGTCGCCGCCTCGCCCGGCTCGTCGTCGTCGGGGTTGTACATGGGCAGGCCGAGCTCGCGGAGATCGAGCAGCTCCGTCTCGGCTCCGGCGGCCTCGGCCCCTTCGAGCGCCTTGTGTAGGGCGGCCCGGCTCCTCGAAATCCTCGCGAGGGAGCCGCCGAGTCCGACGATCGTCAGCTTTTCTGCCAACGATCTACTGCGGCTTCGGTCGCCTCGGAGAGTCGACGCAGACGACCCGAGCGGGCTCGTCGCCTAGGACTTCGTACGAGTGCGCAACACCGGCCGGCGTCACGATCACATCGCCGGGTCCGGCGTCGAGGCTCTCGCCCTCGACCGTCCAGCGCATCCGGCCGGAGCGGATGGTGATGACGTGATCCTGCGGCGGGTCGTGGACGTGCAGCTCCTTGACCTGGCCGACAGGGTGGGTGACCAGGTGGACCTCGAGATGGTCGAGCCAGATGCCCTCGTCCTCGCTGTTCGGCCGCGCGAAGCGGCTGTAGTCGGTCTTGTCTGTGATCTTGACCATTGCTCCCTCCCTTTTCCGCCGGCTTCTTTGCTTGGCGATCCTCGCATAAGGAGGTCCGCGCGAAGCGCCCGCGGAGAGGCCCCGACGAGGATGTTTTGGCGACTACTTAGCTGGCGCCGGGAACGAAGAGGTGAATCGCGAGTCCGATCACGCTCATCGCGGCGATTGCGAAGCAGATCGACGTGAAAAACGCCGTCGCCATCACGTAGGCATGGGTGTTTGGATCGAGTCTCATGGCCGCAGAGATCGAGGACTCACTATGGTCCATTAAGCGCTGCCTGTCGAGCCCTTGATTTCGGGGCGGCGAAACCGGTCTTGCTACTTTCGAGTTGTATGAGCAGGGTGCAAGCCGACGCAACCGTCTGTCCTCACTGCAAGAAGCCGTTCGACGGCGAGCTGCTCGCCGAAGGCTCGCGCCATGAGGGTTTCAAATGCCCGCATTGCCGCCTCTTCGTGCCCGCCGAGCGTGCGAACGACGACGGCGACGCTCCTTCGTAGGCACTCGCTAGTCACTCGTTCAAGGCCGAGGCATCGCTTGCGATGCCGGCTCAGAGGCCGCGCCGACCTGTGCGGCGTGGCCGATAAACCCGGTCGATGGAGAAGCCGCGCTGGGACTGAGTCACTCGTTCAAGGGATGCCTCGTCCTTGCCGATGAGCAGTCCGTGGCGATCGATTTCAGGGCCCCGCGGACCGAGGAGTTGCGGCTGCCGTTCGGGCTTGCGTGGATCTCGGCGATCCCGGCGCGGCTCGTGCTCACCGGCATCGTCGGCGCCAGCTTCCTGATCCGTTTCGTCGTCGCGCTCGCGCACGCGACGCCGCTTTACTTCCCCGACGAGTACATCTACGCGACGCTCGCGCGGTCGCTCGCCGAGCACGGCCGGCCGCTGATCCGGAGCTCGCCGGCGCACTTCCCCGCTCTGCTCGAGCCGCTGGCCGCCGCGCCGTTCTGGCTCTTCCACGACCCGATGCTCGCCTACCGGCTGACGCAGGCGGAGAACGCACTCGTGATGTCGCTCGCGGCGGTTCCGGTCTACTTGCTGAGCCGGCGCCTCGGGCTCGGCTCCGGCCTTGCGCTCGTGGCCGCGGCGGTGACCGTCGCCTCGCCGAATCTCTTCTTCGTCTCCTTCGTGCTCGCCGATCCGCTCGCGTATCCGCTGGTGCTGACGACCCTCTACGCGGCCGTCTGCGCGCTCTCGCGGCCGAGCCGCGGCGCACAGCTCGCGTTCGTCGTGCTCGCCGCGCTGACGGCCTTGACGCGGATCCAGTACGCGCTGTTGCCGATCGTGTTCGTCGCTGGAGCGATCGCGGCCGAGCGCGGCTCGATCCGGCGGGCGCTCGGGAACTTCCGGCTTACCTGGGGAATCTTCGTAGCGCCGCTGGCCGCGCTCGTGGCGGTCGGTCCCAGCCGTGTGCTCGGCTACTACAACACCGTCGTCAAGCTGCACGTCGACCCCGGCGCGATCGTCCACTGGATTGCGACCGACTCGATGCTCCTCGTCTACTGCGCCGGGTGGGTGCTGATCCCCGGCGCCCTGATCGGGTTCGCGTACGCGCTCGGCCGCCCTCGTTCCCGCGAGGAGGCGGCGTTCGGCGGCGTCACCGTGGGCCTGCTGTTGATCCTCTTCGCCGAGACGTCGCTGTACGCCTCGAACGGCTCGCCGCGGTTCCAGGAGCGCTACTTCATGGGGTTGCTGCCGCTGGTGCTGCCCTGGTTCGGCCTCTACCTCAAGCGCGGGCTCCCGGCGCGACTCCCGACCTGCCTGCTCGCGGTCGTCCTGCTCGCGGTCTCGGCCCGCATCCCGCTCGCGCCGTACAGCATCGCGACCAACAAGCAGGACTCGCCGTTCCTGCTCGGGGTCTTCCGGCTCGAGCACTCGCTTGGCCTCGCGAACGGGTCGCTTGCCATCGCCGTCGTTGCTGGTCTCCTTTCGGTCCTGGCCGCCGCGATCGCCTGGCGTCCACGGCTCGCGACCTACGCGCTCGCGTTCTCGCTCGCGCTGGCAGCGGCTGCGTCCGCGGGGTCGGTCTCGTTCGACCGGAACACTGCGAACACGGTCCGCAACGACTTCCTGCCGGCCGATGCGGGCTGGGTCGACCACTCGGGACTACGCCACGTCCTGTTGATTCATACGCCTGCGACGCTGCACGCCCGCTCGCTCGAGCAGCTGTTCTGGAACCGCTCCATCGACGACGTCCTGTACTTCGAGCAAGCGAGCCAGCTCGACGCCTTCGGCAACCGGCGCGTCAGGCCCGCCCGCGACGGTCACTTCGTCAGCGACGGCAAGACGGTGCAGGCGCCCCTCCTGATCTCGAACTTCGCCGTCCGCATGCGCCTGCGCGGCGCGCAGCTCGTCGCTCGCGCCAAGGGTTACGACCTCTGGCGCCCCGCCGGCGCGCCCAGGCTGGCGCTCTTCGTCGGCGGCCTCTACCACGACCGCTGGCTTGCCCAGGCTGGGACGATCAAGGTCTGGCCGGCGCACGGCACACGTATTCGCGGCTCGCTCCGGCTCGAGCTGTCGCTACCGAGCGGCACGCAACGGACCGTTCTCCGGCTCCGCGCGCCGCATCTGCACCGGCAGGTCGTCGTTTTGCCTCGGCAACGGGTCAACGTGGTCCTCCCCGTTCGTGGTCGAGGGCCCTGGACACTCAGCTTCCGGACGCCGCGCGCCGGCTACCTCACCGATGGCCGGACCATCTCGGTCAAGGCCGAGACGCCGGTCTTCACCCTTAAACGCAGTCTCTAAGGCGTCGCTTGCGATGCCGATCTAAAGGACGTCCGGGCTTTGCCCGGGCGTCCGTCTACTCCCGGTTCGCACCGCCAGCGCGCGCCCCCCTGTCCTACACGCAGTCTTTGAGGCCTTGTGCCTCCGGTAGGGACTCGAGCTTCTTCAGGGTGTTGTTCTCGATCTGACGGATTCGCTCGCGGGTGACGCCGAAGGCCTTGCCGACCTCCTCGAGCGTGCACGGCTGGCCGCCGGTGAGCCCGAATCGCAGCTCGATCACCTTGCGCTCGCGCTCGGGCAGCGACGCCAGGGCATGCTCGATGTCCTCGCGCCGAAGCGACAACGAAGCGTGCTCGTCCGGCGATTCGACCTGATCGTCCTCGACGAAATCGCCGAGCTCGGAGTCCTCCTCCTCGCCGATCGGCTTCTCCAGTGAGACCGGATGCTGCGCCATCCGCAGGATCTCCCGTACCTCGCCCGTCGTCATCTCGAGCTCGACGGCGATCTCGTCGGGCCGGGGCTCGCGTCCGAGCCGCTGGACGAGCTGGCGCTCGATGTGCACGACCTTGTTGAGCTTCTCCACCATGTGCACCGGGATCCGGATCGTCCTCGCCTTGTCCGCGATCGCCCGGGTGACGGCCTGGCGGATCCACCAGGTCGCGTAGGTGGAGAACTTGTAGCCCTTGCGGTAGTCGAACTTCTCGACCGCCCGGATCAGCCCGAGCGAGCCCTCCTGAATCAGATCGAGGAAGCTGAGGCCGCGGCCGAGATACGACTTCGCGATCGAGACGACGAGGCGAAGGTTCGCCTCGATCATCTGCGTCTTCGCGGACATCTCGCCGCGCTCGATCCGCTTCGCCAGATAAACCTCCTGGTCGGCGGTCAGCAGCGGCACCTTCCCGATCTCGCGCAGGTAGAGCCTGAGTGAGTCCAGGGACGGCTCGACGGTCAGGTCGAGCTTCGGTGTCTTGATCTCTTCGTCTGCGAGGTTCGGCTGCTCGTGCGGTGGGTGCTTGTGCGTCTCACCCTCGACGAGCTCGACGCCGTGATCGATCAGGTAGGTGTAGAAGTCCTCGACCTGCTCCTTGCTGAGCTCGACCTCGTCGAGCCCGGAGGCGATCTCGTCGTAGTTGAGAACGCCCTTCTCGAGGCCTTCCTGCACCAGTTTTTGGAGCTCTTCGACCTCGGGGAGCGAGATTTCGACGGTGAGCATCGACCTCCGCATTCTCGTGCTGGTTGGACTTGGGGGCTAGACCTACTCAGACACGTGAAGGGGCCGGTCACCGCGCCTCTCCGGCTCACTCCCGCGCGGCGGGGATGTTATCGAGGAAGACCGCACTTTGGGAAGAAAATTTCTAGCACTCAGCGGCGAGCTCTCCGACCTCCTCGCTGCGGCTGTTCCGGACCGGTACTCGTTTGAACCCGCCGTCGAGCTCGTGGCCGAGGCGCGCGAGGAAGGCCGCGATCGCGGGGCGAAGCGCGCGGTAGCCGCCGTCCTGGCTCTTCATGGCAACGCCGAGTCCGCCTGGGCCGGCCGCGCAGAAGAGCCCTTCCGCGCCGATTTTCGCGGTCCAGCCGGCCAGGGCACGCATCAGCTCGGTGTCGGGCTGCCCGAGGCCGCCGACGAGCTGCGGGTGCGCCCGCATCGCGGCGGCGACGCGGCCGCCTCCCTCGCGGATTTCGAGCCGCGAGAACATGAACGCGACCCGCTTGAGCGGGAGCGCGAAGCAGACGACGCCGCAGCCATCGACCGCCGTCTCCAGCTCGCCGGGCTCGAGCTCGGCGGCGGCCGCGACCTCGGCCAGGATCTCGTCCTGGAGCGGATGGCCGGCGAGCCGGTACCCCTCGGTCTGCCAGCCGCGAGCCCGGCACGTGGCGAGCATGCCGGCGTGCTTGCCGGAGCAGTTGTGGAAGATCGGTTGCGGCGGACGGCCCTCCTGAATCCCAACCTCGAGGTCGTCTTCGGCCGCGGGGGCCTTCACGAGCAGCCGCCTGACGGCTTCGATCTGCCCCGGCTCGGCGCGGTGCGAAGCCGATGCGATCGCGATGTCCTCGTCGTCGAGGTCGTCCCGGGAGCGAACGAGGGGCAGCGCCTGAAAGGGCTTCGCCGAGGAGCGCAGCGACGTCAGAAAGGCCGGGTCACCCGCCTCAGCGACGACAGCGCCGTCCCGAACCGCGACCGCGTGCACCACGTGCACGGATTCCACGAACGGCCCCCGGTGCACGGCTACGCTGATCGGGTCCATGAGGCGAGAAGCGTAAGTGCCTGAGCTACCGGAGATGGAGGCGTGGCGCCGCGCCTTGGACGAGCCCGTGCGCGCCTTTCCGATCGAACAGGCCGGGCCGGCACATATCGCGACGCTGAAGACCTTCGACCCGCCCCTCTCGGAGCTCGACGGCAGGCGGCTCGCGGGCGCGGAGCGGCGGGGCAAGCGGCTGCTCTTTCCGACCGAGGACGGCGAGCTCGTCGTGCTCGTGCACCTGATGACGGCTGGGCGGCTTCGCTACCTCGCCCCCGGCGAGAAGGGCCCGAAGTCGCCGGCCTTCCGTCTGCGCTTCGGGGGCGGCGCCGAGCTCGTGCTGACCGAAGCCGGCTCGAAGAAGCGCGCCGGGGTCTGGCTGCTGACGCCCGAGGCCGCGGAGGAGGAGCTCGCGCACCTCGGACCGGAGGCACTCGGGCTCGGCGCCGACGCGCTCGGAGAGATCCTGGCTTCGGACTCGCGGCGGCTCCACTCGCTGCTTCGCGACCAGAGAGCGATCGCCGGCATCGGCCGCGCATGGGCGAACGAGATCCTCCATCACGCCAAGCTGTCTCCATACGCCTTGTCCGGGGACCTGGTCCCGGGACAGGTCCAGCGCCTGGCCGAAGCGATCGACGCCGAGCTCTCGCGCGGCCTCGAGCTGCGCGAGCGTGGCGCGGCCGACGCGCGCGTCTACCGCGTCCACAAGAAGCTGGCCGAGCCCTGCTACGTCTGCGGGACGCCGATCGCCCGCGTCGATTACGAGGAGCACACGGTCTACTACTGCCCCGACTGCCAGACCGGCGGCCGTGTGCTGAAGGATCGGCGCCTTTCGAAGCTCCTGAAATGAGCGAGATCATGCAGGCGCTCTACCGCGGCGACGACGAGACCGCGCGCCGCTTGGCCGAGACCGCTGAGCTCGACGTTTTCGAGGCCGCGTCGCTCGGCCTGGGCGAGCGCCTGGGCGAGCTGCTGGCGGCGGACCCGGGGCTGGCGCAGGCTCGTTCGGAGGACGACTTCACCGCGCTCCACTACGCGGCCTTCTTCGACGGGCCCGAGACGGCTCGGCTGCTCGTCGAGCACGGAGCGGACGTGAACGCGTTCGCCGACAACGAGCTCGGAGTGCATCCGCTCAACAGCGCCGCGGCGGCCGGCCAGCGCGAAGTCGCGGCGATCCTGCTCGAACACGGCGCGGATCCAAACGCGCCGACGCGTCGTGGGTTCACGCCGCTCGACGCCGCCCACGCAAACGGCGACGAGCAGCTGGCCGAGCTGCTCCGTTCCCACGGCGCACGCGACGAGCCGAGACCCTGACTTAGTAACAGACTGTTACTTGAGCCGGTCCGCGTAACGGAGCCGTCTGCCGGACGTTGACTGTCTGTTCGGGCCGGGTCGAACCTTGTAACAGACTGTTACTTGGGCCTGACGTGCGCACGTGTGACCTCGGCGGGAGAGCGGCAGCCGAGCTGCGTCAGGCCAAGCGCGACCTCGGCTCGGAGCAGCTCCAGCACTTCGCGGACGCCTTGCTCGCCGCCGACGGCCAGGCCCCAGACGGGTGGTCGACCGACGAGCACGGCCCGGGCCCCGAGCGCGAGCGCCTTCAAGACGTCGGTGCCGCGGCGAACGCCGCCGTCGAGCAGCACCTCGACTCGGTCGCCCACGGCTTCGACCACCTCGGGCAGCGCGTCCAGGGCGGCTGCGACCCCGTCGAGCTGGCGGCCGCCGTGGTTCGAGACGATCACGCCTGCGGCCCCGTGCTCGGCCGCGAGCAGGGCGTCCTCGGCCGAGAGGATCCCCTTGAGCATGATCGGCAACGGACAGGCCTCGCGCAGCCATTCGAGATCACGCCAGGTCAGCGTGGGGTCGACGATCTCGCCGAGCGCGGTGTGGAAGTCGCGTCGCCGCAACGAGCCCGGGATGTTCGGCGTCACGAGATCCTCCGGCAGCGTGAAGGCCGCGCGCAGGTCGCGTTCACGCCGTCCGGCGGCCGGGAAGTCGACCGTGAAGAGGACCGCCTCGAACCCGGCCTCGGCAACGGCCGCGAGCAACTGGGCCGTGAAGCCGCGGTCGCTCGACCAGTAGAGCTGGAACCACAGCCTCGCGTCGGGCGCCGCGGCGGCGAGCTCCGCCGGCGTCACGCTAGAGAGGGTCGACTGGCACATGACCGTTCCCACCTCCGCGGCGGCTCGGGCGGTCGCAAGCTCGCCGTCAGGATGCGCAAGCCGCTGAAACGCCGTCGGCGCCACGAGCAGCGGCATCGAGACCTCGCGGCCGAGCATGGTGGTCGCGGTCGTGACCCCGCCGACGTCCACGAGCACGCGCGGGCGAAGCTGCCAGCGCGAGAACGCCCCGACGTTGTCGCGCAGCGTCAGCTCGTCCCCCGCACCGCCGGCGAAGTAGCCGAAGACTCCTGGGTCGAGCACGCGTTCGGCCTCGCGCTCGTAGTCGCCGACGTTGAGCAGCATCACTCGGGCAGGCGCACGTGCAGCGTTTCGTCCTCGACGCTCACCGAGCCGCCGAGAGCACGCACGAGCAGCGCCGCCACTGCCGCACCGAGATCCCGCAGATCCTCGCCAAGCACGACGGGAGCGGAGGCCGGCGTGATCGGCGCGATCGTCAACTCCGGGCCGGTGGCGGTGACGTCGACAAGCTCGAGGCCGCCGTGCCGGAGGGCGCATTGCGCCTGAGCCGTGACCGCCCGCTGCGTCGCCTCGAGGTCGACGCGGACGACCCCGCCCTCTCCGCCGACCCGTACCCGTTCCTCGCCGAGCGTCGCGGCGGCCTCTCGGGCAAGCGCCAGGGTGTCGGCCTCCCGCAGGTTGGGCTGGTAGCGGCCGGCCTCGATCCTCGCCGCGAGGCCGAGCTCGTCGAGCAGCTCGACCATCTGCCCGGCCGCCGCGTCGATGATCTCGACGTAGCGCGAAGCGGGGTCCTCGAGCGTCTCGGTCCGGATCAAGGTCTTTGCAAAGCCGCTGACGGTCGCCAACGGCGTCCGCAGATCGTGTGCGGCAAGGGAGACCAGCTGCGGGAACGCGGACTTTTCGGTCACTTCGCTACGGTTGCTTCGCGATGAGCGACGGAGTTCATTTTCTCCAGGATCTTCAGGCATCGCCCCCCGATGTGCGAATCGGGCTCTCGCGCGCGGGCGTCAGCGGCGTGCGGAAGGCGATCCGGATCCGCTACGGCGAGAGCGAGAAGCTGATCGCTGCGGACATCGATTGCACCGTCGACCTCGACCCGAAGCAGAAGGGCGTCCATATGTCGCGCTTCCCCGAGTTGTTCGAGGAGGCGATCGAGGAGGTCGTGATCGAGGAGGCGCTGCTTGTCGAGCAGCTCGCCGCCCACATCGCCGCGCAGATCGTCGAGCGGCAGAGCGCGCTGCGCGCGGAGGTCAAGATCGTCGCGCAGTATCCGCTCGAGCGGCGGACGCCGGTGACCGACCTGCCGACCCAGGAGCTCGTCTCGCTGATCGGCCTCGCCGCCGCGTCCGAGCGTGCAACGCGGCGCGTGGTCGGCGTCGAAGCCACGGGAATCAACGCCTGCCCCTGTGCGCAGGGCCTCGTTCGCGAGAGCTCGCGCGAGCGGCTCGAAGAAGCAGGCTTCGACAGCGAAGACATCGAGCGGATCCTCGAGCTCGTCCCCCTTGCGACCCACAACCAGCGCGGCCGGGGGACGCTCTACGTCGGCACCGAGGAGCCGGTCAACGCCGAGCAGCTCGCCCAGATCGTCGAGAGCTCGATGAGCGCCCCGGTCTATGGGCTGCTCAAGAGGCCCGACGAGCTCCACGTCGTCGAGCAGGCCCACGCGCACGCCAGGTTCGTCGAGGATTCGGTGCGCCTGGCGCTGCACGGCACGCTCGAGACCTACGCACTCGACGACGCAGACTTCTTGTTCTCGCGGCAGCTCAACTTCGAGACGATTCACGACCACGACGTGATCGCGGAGCGGTTCGGCACCGTCGGGGAGCTCCGTGCCGAGCTCGAGGACGGTCAGGCGCTCACGCGCCACACCGAGTTGCGCCACTGGCTCGCAGGCTAGCCAGCGTCCGGCTTACGTTTTTTCAGGCGCGTTCGGCTCCGGGGGCGCGCGCACTACGGCGACCGAGCACGCGCCACTTGATCGAGCGCAGCACGCGGACGAGCAGCACGAACGGCAGCGCGACCAGGTACGCGAGCAGGAGTTGAATTCCGGAGGAGACGACTGCGCCAGTCTTACCCGGTCGAGACATCTGCGTGCTCCCCTGCCTGCTTGCAGCAGCCGAACGCCGGCTCGCCGCCCGCTGCTCTCGGCCGTGCTTGACGAGCTCGATCGCGTGGACGACGAGCGGGCCCGGATCGCCCCAAGAGAAGTACGCATGCGCGACCTCGCGCCTAGGGCGCGCGATTCCCAATGCCTCGCCCAGCCTCGCCTGACTCACCATCGAGACGAAGTTTCGCAGCTCAGCATCCTCGAATCGGTAGCGAACGCCCGGCCGGGCGGTCACGACGCCGCTCGCAGCCTCGCCGGTCCTGACCCAGTCACACCAGATCGCAGGCAAGTTTGCGCCGGCGCTTAAGGCGAGCGAGAGCGACCCATAGACGCGTGGGTTGAAGTCGATCACAGCGAAGCGCCCATCTTCGAGCTGTAGGAGCTCGAGCTCGAAGATGCCCTCCCAGCCGATCTCGCGAATCAAGCTTGCAACCTGTTCCGTGAGTGCCGGATCGGGCAACCGGGTCTCCGCGAACGAAGCCGAGCCGGCTTCGGGCGGCCAGGTCCGGAAGTACCGGGCAAAAGCACACGCGAGCAAGCGTCCGCCTGCGTACACGCCGGCAAACGAATACACCGGTGCGCCCCGTTCTGCGTGTTGCACGATCACCGGGAAGCCGAACTGCCCGATCCGCTGCTCGAGCTCCTGCTCGTCGTGCACCAGCACCGAACCGCAGTGACGAAGGACGTCCCCTCTCGAAACGAGGCTGCGTTGAGGCTTCAGCACGAACGGGAAGCCGAAGTTGCGGGCGGCCGCGTCGAGCTCAGTCCAGTCGCGGCTCACCATCCCCTTCGGTGAGGCGATGCCGTTCGCCGCGGCTGCTTCCATCAGCGCGCCCTTGTCGAGGCTCTGCTCAACAACCTCGTGCGGCGGAATTCCAAGGTGCGTCAGACGCGCCAGGCGCTCGCGGCCGGCAGATGCCGCCAACATCGAAGCTTCGGTTCCCGGGAGGAGGACGTCGTGGCGCTGGCGCTCGAGCGTCTCCTCGAGCCGCTCTACGAAACCAAGCTGATCTTCTCGGGCATCTGGCAGTCGAAGCCGCTGCTTTGCCGCCCGCGACCAGAAGCCTGCCGCCGGCCGCTGGCTCGATGTCGCCGTCACCTCGTAACCCGCGCGAGCGAGACCACGCACGGCGGCCACGACGGAACGCTCCTCGGCGTCCGTCACGAGGACTCGTCCGCCTGCCATTAGAACGAGACGGAAACGGGTCGCGGTCCGTGGTCGAGCACTCGGCGCGTCACGGCTTGTGCTGCATACCAGGAACCGGTCACGAATCGCATCACGGGCCCGAAGCTCGCCGCCGCCGGTGCGCCGATGAAGTGCAGGCCCGGAATCGACGACTCGAAGCCGGCGGTCAGCTGCGGGTACCCGTCAATGCGCCGCACTTCGGACAGCAGTTCCGACGCGAGGAAGTCATATTTCGAGAGGTCGACACGGTATCCGGTGGCAAAAAGCATGTGATCGACCTCGCGCCGGCTGCCATCGTCGAGCTCGACCTCGAGGCCGCCGTCACCCGCGTGGGCCTCCACGACCCGACGTGAGGTGTAGATGGCGACGCCGTTCAGACGCGCCGGCAACCAGTGGCTGCCCATCGGCTGGATCACCTCGTAGGCGATCTCGTTGCGCATGCCTGAGGGCAGCCGACGCCAGATGTCCGGAGTTGCCGCGATCCACGACGTTCCGCGCGAGCCCACGTCCGTCGGGGCAAGCGTCAGCCGATCGTAGAGCCGTCGCAGCGGCGAGGGATCCGGGTCGGGCGGAGCGATCCACGTGATGCGCGGCGCCCGCGCCACGATCTCGACCTGGGCGCCCGCCTCCGAGAGCAGCGCCGCCGATTCGAGCGCACTCTGGCCTGCCCCGACGACGAGCGCGCGCTTCCCGGCAAACGAGGAGAGGTCGCTGTGGTCGAACGGATGCGACGCGAGCTCAGCCGGCAGCTGATTGAACTCGGGTGGCCGCCACGCGAAAGGCGCCATACCCGCCGCAACAACGACGCGCTTCGCGCTTAGCTCCTCCCCGTCCCTCGTCCGCAGCCGGAAGCCCCCGTTCGCGCGCTCAATCAACGTGACCCGCGCAGACGACACCGTCGGCACCTCGTGCGCCTGGTACCACTCCGCATAGTCGATGAACCGCTCGATTCGAAGCGGCTCCGGCAGAGGCCCTACCTCCTGTTCGAAGCGAGCGACGGTCCGAGCCTTTGTCGGATCAGCGATGCTCGACGAGCGCTTGGACGAGCGAAGCCACATCCCTTTGGGCATGTGGCGCTTCCAGAAGCCCATCACCTCGCCGAAGACGACTGTCTCGACCCCGGCGCGGCGAAGCGAACCTGCGACGGCAAGCCCTTGAGGCCCCGCTCCGACAACTACTACCTCAGTCACGTTGTCAGCTTGGAGTTTTACGAACTCTCCAAGAGAACTCTAGCGCGGTCCTAAACCGCGATCTGGTACCGGTTGACCCAGTCGTTGACGACGGCCCAATCGAGATTGGCGAAGAACGCGTCGATGTAGGAGCCGCGGTCGGTCTGGAAGTCGATGAAGTACGCGTGCTCGTAGACATCGAGCGCGACGAGTGGGGTCGCATTCCAGATCGGGTACGTGTTCTGGGCGTCGCCGACGTAGTTGAAGAGCCGGCTTTCGTCCCAGTCGTAGGCGGTCCAGGCCCAGCCGCGGCCGGCCATGCCGCTCGCCTTCAGGTCGCGCGCCCAGTCCTCGACGGAGCCGAAGTCACGCTCGATCAACCTGCCGATCAGCCCGTCCGGAGCGCCACCGCCGCCCCCGAGATGCTCGAAGTAGATCTCGTGGTTCTTGATCCCCCCGATCGCAAACGAGAGCTCGACCTTCAGCGCGCGAAGCTCGGAGTAGACCTGGTTCGCCGCAGCCAGATCGACGGAGCCGAGCTTCTCCAGGATCTCGTTCCGCTTGTTCACGTATCCCTCGTAAAGCTTGTAGTGCGCCTCGATGCTCTCGCGCGAGATGCCGTCAAGCTCCAACAGCTCGGGCTTCAGCTGCCGGGGAGTGATCTCCTCGTGGTTGAAGGCGAGCGTTGCCACGTCGGCTCCTTTCGTTTTCCGGACGCGCGCGAGCATAGCTCTGTTCCACTCGACGCTCCCAGCCTCGCCCATCAAGCTCGAACGCGGTAGCCTCGCTTCTAGTCGAGAGGAAGGAGGAGGACGTATGCCATTCGAGGTTCCTCCGCTGCCGTACGACTACGCGGCGCTCGAGCCGTACATCGACGAGCAGACGATGCACCTGCACCACGACAAGCACCATCAGGCCTACGTGGACAAGGCGAACGCGGCGCTCGAAGGAACTGCGGAGCGCGACGCCCCGGTCGAGCACATCTTGACAATCCTGGACGAACTGGCCGAGGACATTCGCACGGTCGTCCGCAACAACGCCGGCGGGCACGCGAACCACTCGCTCTTCTGGGAGATCATGGGCCCGGACGGCGGCGGCGAGCCCGAAGGTCCGCTCGCAGACGCGATCGACGACGTGTTCGGCAGCCTCGACGAGCTGAAGAAGGCGGTCAACGACGGCGGCGTCAACCGGTTCGGCTCAGGCTGGACCTGGCTCGTCTACGACGGGACCAGTCTCGCCGTCTACTCCACACCCAACCAGGACTCGCCGATCATGCAGGCGGACGAGCCGATCCTCGGGATCGACGTCTGGGAGCACGCGTACTACCTGAAGTATCAGAACCGGCGCCCCGACTACCTCGAGGCCTGGTGGAACGTCATCAACTGGTCGGCCGTCGCGGAGCGCTACGAGCAGGCCACTCGCAAGGAGCACGTAAAGACAGGTTGAGGAAGGGAGCCGCCGGGGCGGACACGCCCCGGCGGCTCGAGTCGTTAGCTGCGGACGACCTTGCTCTTCGTCGGCAGGTAACAGGTCGCTGCTTGGGCCGCCGGCAAGACAGCGCGAATCTTCAGCCCCGTCGGCAACTTGATCCTGAACGTCGCCGAAGTGACCTCGGTCGGCTTCGTCCCGTGGGTGAGCGTCGTCAGCGTGACGTGCCTGAGGCTGACCCACTTCGACGTCCGCCACCGCTGGAAGACGACGAACTTGCCCACGAAGGTCTGGGCAGCGGTGACGGAGACGCTGAACTTGTTGCGCGCAAGCTTCTTCAGCGCCAGCGTCGGAGCGACTTGCACCGCCGCCGTCGGGCTCGTCACCGCCTTCTGCTTGGCCTGGTAGTTCGTGTTCATGGTCGGCTTCGCGGCGTAGGTGAAAGCCCCGCCGGTCGCCGTCGTAACCGTCGTGACCTTCTTGAACCCGCCCTGACCACAGTCTTGACCCAGGATGTCGACGCGTTGGCCGCTCTTCAGCGTCGAGAGGACGCCAGAAAGCGTCGTCGAGCCGGCGTAGGCGACAACGGTCGGCGACGCCTTGAGGGTCAGCGTAGGCGGCGCGGCCGCAGCGGGCGCCGCGCAGAATGCCGACAGGATCGCAATCGAGATCAGCTTCTTCATCTTCGGAAGCCTCCTTTTTTGCTCTGCCGGTTAACGCATGCCCCTTCGAGGCCTAATTTAGGCCGTGAATTTACGCGGTGTTTACGCCGTGCTATGACTGGCGGATGCGCGCTTTCGTCACCGGAGGCACAGGCCGGGTCGGCTCGACGATCGCGTCGCGGCTGGAGGAAGCCGGTTGGTCGGTACTCGCGGCCGGCCGGGCCGATGGAGACGTCTCACGTCCGGACGAAGCCCGCGCGCTCGTTGCTCGGGCCGTGTCCGACTTAGGCGGTCTCGACCTGCTCGTCAATAGTGCCGCGGAGGGCTTCGCGCCGAAGAGTGCTCTCGAGCTGACAGAGGCGGACTGGGATCTCGCCTTCGGCGCGACCGCAAAGGGCAGCTTCTTCGTCACGCAGGCGGCCGCGCCGCACCTGCGCGTGTCCCGGGGGACGGTGATGATGATCGAGGACGTCGCGTCCTATCAGCCCTGGCCCTCGTTCGCGGCCCATTGCGCCGCCAAGGCCGCCCAGGCAATGCTGACGCGCGTCTTCGCACGCGCGCTCGCGCCTGAGGTCCGCGTCTGTGGGGTCGCACCTGGCCCCGTCGCCGTCGAACCGGATCAGGCGGAGCGGCGTGCAGCCGAGACGCTGCTCGGTCGGGTCGGCTCGCCCGAGGACGTCGCCGAAGCGGTCGTCTTCCTCACCGGCGCCAGCTTCGTCACAGGCACCTCGCTCGTCGTGGACGGCGGACGTCTGCTGCAATCCGGAGCAGGATGAACGCCCGTAAAGACAAGAAGATGGAACTCGCACTCGATCTCCCCGCGCAGCGGGCGCAAAGAGAGGACCGTCCGGCCCCGGCCGAGCGCTGCAGTGACGGTGAATTGCTGCAGCGAATCGCCGGCGGTGACAACGAGGCGTTCGACGTCCTCTATCGCCGCTTCGTCCGACCGGTGTTTGCGCTGGCGCTTCGGCGTCTCGGCGACCGCGGCCGCGCCGAGGACGCGACCCAGGAAACGTTCACATCGATCTGGCGTTCGGCCTCGAGCTACCGAGCGGACCGAGGCCCCGGCGCGCCGTGGCTCTACGCGATCGCGAGAAACGCGATCGTCGATCGCGCGCGCGCGCGAACGGAAACCCCGACCGAGATGCCCGATGAGGCGTCTTCCGAGCCCGGTCCTCCAGACGAGGCAGAGCGCTCCTGGGTCGCATGGCGCGTTCACCGCGCGATGCAAGAGCTGCCCGAGCACGAGCGCCCTCTGCTGGAGCTCGCATACTGGAGTGGTCTCTCGCAGTCCGAGATAGCCGACTTCTTGAATATCCCGCTCGGCACCGTCAAGACTCGCACCCGCAGCGCGCTGGGCCGGCTCGCCGACGCCCTCGAGGAGCTCCATTGACCCGCGAGCCCGACTTCAACGAGTTCGTCGGCGAGGACGTGCCCGCCGAGGAGCGGGAGCGCCTGCGCCGCGCCCACGATCTGCTGCTCGCGGCCGGGCCGATGCCCGAGCTGCCGCCCGGGCTCGAGGAGCCGAGCTTCGGCGACCGCCCTGCGCGACTGGAGGAGAACGTGTACCAGTTGCTACCGAGCCGGCGAACGGGCGCCGCGCTCGCGCTCGCGGCGGCGATCGCGCTGATCGCGTTCGTCGGCGGCTACACCGCCGGCTTCCGCCACGACGGCTTCGCCACGCAGTACTCGGTGCCGATGCACGGTGCATCCGGGCTCGCCGCCTCGGCCAAGATCCAGATCGGCAAGCGCGACTCGCACGGCAACTGGCCGCTACGCGTCGAGGCAAAGGGGCTGCCGAACCTCAAGCGCGGCTACTACGAGATGTACCTCACCCGCGGCAAGCACGTCTGGACGTGCGGCACGTTCGCCGGCGGCGGCCAGTCGACCGTGAAGGTGCGGCTGACCGTGCCCTACAGCTTCCGCGGAGGCGACGGCTGGATCGTCACGAAGCAACTCCCGGGCCAGGAGACGCCGGGGCCGATCGTGCTGACTACTTAGGGCGCGACTCGCCCGTTGTCGACGAAGGCCGAGTGCGTGACCGGCATCTTCTCGGCGAGGAAACGCTCGCAGGCCTCGGCGTAACGCCGGATTTCGCGCTGCGCGGTCTCGGCCGCGCGCAGCGAGACAAAGTTCATCAACGAGCGCGCATTGACCGTCCAGTAGAACTCGGTGTAGGCGCCCATCGGCATCACCAGCCGCGCGAGCTCGCGGGCGACGCCCTGCTCGACGAGCCGGTTATAGGTTTCGTAAGCCGCGTCGTAGACGGCCTGTAGCTCCTCGCGCGTCTGCTCGGCAAGTTCTGGTTCGACCGGCTCGAACGAATAGGCACCCGGCTTGCCGACCTGTGAACGCACGTCCTCGGGCGCCGGAACGTAGAACTCGTCGCTCGCCTTCGCATAGCGCATCGAGAACTCGTTGAACGAGCCGACGCGGTGACGGAACCACTCGCGGGCGACGAACAGCGGTGCACGGACGTGGAAACGGAACGCGTTATGTTCGAAGGGCGTGCCGTGGCGATCCCGCATCAGGAACCGGATCAGCCCTTCGTCGGACTCGTCCATCTCGGCTTTGTGTCGCGCGAAGCTGACGCGCGCGCCGTTGACGACCGACAGGTCGCTCGCCATCGCGTCGTCCAGGCGGACGAAACCGTGATCGAGGACGGGAATCGTGTTCTCGGCTATCACTTCAGCCATGGTCGCCACGCCGGCGAGTGTAACCGGGGCGTATGTCGGCACCTCGGGCTTTTCCTACCCGTCCTGGCGCGGCGGTTTCTACCCTGCCGAGGCGAAGCCGAAGGAATTCCTCGAGCGCTACGCGGAGGCGTTGCCGTCTGTGGAGCTCAACAACTCGTTCTATCGCCTGCCATCGGAGGCACAGTTCGAGAGCTGGGCGGCGCGTACGCCGCCTGAGTTCAAGTTCGCAGTGAAGATGAGCCGCCAGATCACGCACGGCGGCCGTTTCGATCTGATACCGACCTTCTGCGAACGCACGCGCATCCTCGGCGACCGGCTCGGGCCGATCCGGCTCCAGTTCCCGGAGAACCGGCAACGCGACGACGGGATGCTCCGGCTGGTGCTCGACTCGCTCGACCCCGAGCTCGAGTACGCCTTCGACTTTCGGCACGAGTCGTGGGACTCGGCGCCGGTGCCGGTCCGGGTCAATAGCGTCGACGCGGACGCATCATTCCGATACCTGCGCTTTCGCGACCCGCCCTACGACGACGACGCTCTCGAGGCGCTGGCCGATCGGATCCGACCGCTGCTGGCCGGAGGCATCCGCCTATACGCGTACTTCAAGCACGAGGACGAGCCCTCCGCACCGCAGTACGCCCAGCAACTACTGGAACTGCTGCGCTAGTTTCAGCGTCCGTGCCGGACTACCCGAAACAGCTGGCCGAGCTCGCCGTGCACGTCGGCGCAGACATGCAGCCGGACCAGGACCTGATCGTCACCGCCTGGGATCCAGTCCAGGCGCCGCTGGCACGGGCGATCGCCGAGGAGGCCTATGCATCAGGAGCTCGTTACGTGAGCGTCGTCTACTGGGACGGACCGGTCAAGGCTTCGCGGCTGCGCCACGCGCCCGAGGATTCGCTCGGCTTCGTACCGGACTGGTTCAGACGAACCGTCACCGAGGCGATCGAGCGCCGCTCCGCGGCGATCTCGCTGACCGGCGACCCGAACCCCGGCGTCTTCGCCGACGTCGACCAGGAGCGGCTCGGCCGCGACCAGATGCCCTACATCCCGGAGACGTTCGACCTGATCGCAAGCGGCGACGTGAACTGGACCGTGGTGCCCGGCCCCAACCCGGGTTGGGCCGAGCGGCTGTTCGGGGTGCCCGACGAGGAGCGACTGTGGCAGGCGCTCGCGCCGATCCTTCGGCTGGACGCAGACGATCCGGTTCAGGCCTGGCGCGAACACGTGGCCAGGCTCGAGGGGCGGGCGCTCGCGCTCAACGAACGTGAATTCTCCGCCATTCGATTCATGGGCCCCGGAACCGACCTCACCGTCGGCCTGATCCCGGGACACCGGTGGCTCGGCGGCGTCTTCCCGACCACATGGGGCCCGGTGGCGGTCGTCAACCTGCCCACCGAAGAGGTCTTCACGACGCCGGATCGGCACCGCGTCGAGGGCACGGTGCGGATGACGAAGCCGGTCCTGATGACGGGTGGAGCGCTCGTCGAGGGTCTGCGCCTGCGGTTCGAAGGCGGCCGGGCAGTCGAGGTCGACGCGGATACCAATGCCGATGCGGTGCGAGCGCAACTCGCTGTGGACGACGGTGCCTCGCGCCTCGGCGAGGTCGCGCTCGTCGACGGATCGTCTCCGGTCGGACAAAGCGGGATCGTCTTCGGCGACATCCTGCTCGACGAGAACGCGACTTCGCATGTGGCCTGGGGCCACGCCTACGAAGTCACCGTCCCGGGGCTGCCCGGGGACAAGGCCGAGCAGGAGCGGCTCGGCTTCAACCTCTCAGACGTCCATCAGGACGCGATGATCGGCGGGGCCGAGGTGAACGTCGACGGGATCGCGCCGGGAGGCGCCGCCTTGCCGATCATCCGCGACGACGCCTGGGTCTTGAGCTAAGGCGCTCGCTTGCGACGCCGACCAGAGGACGTCCGGGCTTGACCCGGGCGTCCGTCTAATCCCGGGTGGCAAAGCCAGCGGCCAATTCGTCTCGTCTGCTACCGGTGGCTCACGGCTGCGGCACGATCCTGATGTAGGGCTTCGGCGATTTCCAGCCGTCCGGGTACGTCTCCTTCGCCTCGTCGTCGGAGACGGAGCCGGCGATGATTACGTCGTCACCCTGCTGCCAGTTCACCGGCGTCGCCACCTTGTGCTTCGCGGTCAGCTGCAGCGAGTCGATCACGCGCAGCACCTCGTCGAAGTTGCGGCCCGTCGTCATCGGATAGACGAGGATCAGCTTGATCTTCTTGTCGGGGCCGACAACGAAGACGTTTCGCACCGTCTGGTTGTCGGCGGGTGTGCGCTCCTTCGCATCACCAGAGATCTCAGCCGCAAGCATCCCATAGAGCTTTGCGACGGTGAGGAGAGGATCGGCGATGAGCGGGTAATTGGGAGCCGCGCCCTGCGTCTCCTCGATGTCCCGCCCCCATGCCTCGTGGTCGCTCTCCGAATCGACCGAGAGGCCGATGATCTTCACGCCCCTGCGGTCGAACTCGGGCTTGATCTTCGCCATGTAACCGAGCTCGGTCGTGCAGACCGGGGTGAAGTCCTTTGGGTGCGAGAACAGAACCGCCCACGAGTCGCCTATCCAGTCGTGGAACCGGATCTTGCCCTCCGTCGTCTCGGCCTCGAAATCCGGTGCCGTGTCGCCGATTTGCAGCGCCATCCTTTGCCCTCCTCCTACCTTCGAAGACGTTTGCAGGAAGCCTAGTGATAGGGGGCCGCGGCGTCGAGATGGCGCTCGTAGGCGCCGCTCTCGACGATCTCGGCGATCTGGGCGGCCGCAAAGCGGAGCTCTTCGTCCGTGTTGAAGAAGTGCGGACCGAGGCGGATGCCTGCGTCCGGCCGAAAGTCGCAGATGATCTCGCGCGCCCCGAGCTCGCGGTAGACGGCCTCGGCCTCGGGAGTCCGGACGACGACCGTGCCGCCACGGCGGTCGGGGTCGCGCGGGCTCAGCACCTCGAAGCCGGCCGCCTCGAGCAGCTCGACGAGCAGCGCCGTCTGCTGCATCGAGCGCTCGCGGATCCGCTCGACGCCGGCCTCCTCGACGAGCTCGTAGCCCGCGGTTGCCGCGTACAAGGCCGGCACGTTCGGGGTTCCGGTCAGGAACCGGGCCGCGCCTTCGGCGTAGTCCTGCTCGGGCTCGAACGCGAACGGGCGCGCGTGCGCCTGCCAGCCTGTGAAGATCGGCTCGAGCCGTTGGGCGAGATCCGGGCGGATGTAGAGCCAGCCGGCGCCGGGCCCGCCGCAGAGCCACTTGACGCTGCCGCCGACCGCGAAGTCGACGTCGAGCGAGGTGACGTCGAGCGGAACGGAGCCCGCGGACTGGTACGCGTCGAGCACGACGAGCGCTCCTGCCTCGTGCGCGCGGCGGACGATCGCCTCGACGTCCTGGATCTCCCCGGTCTTGAAGAGGACGTGGCTGAGCGGGACGAGCAGCGTCCGCTCGTCGATCGCGTCCAGCACCCGGGCGGCGTCCGGGACGATCTCGACTTCGGCGCCCCGGCGGCGCTGTGCCTGGTAGAGGTAGCGAACCGAGGGAAACTCGCCCTCGCCGTAGACGATTCTGTTGCGCGGCGGCTCGAACTCGAAGCACGAGAGGACGATCGCCTCGGCGACGGCGACGTTCTGGTGCATCGCCATCGTCCCCGGCGCCGCGCCGACGATCCGCCCCAGCTGGTCTCCGACCGCCGTCGACGTCTCCCACCAGCCTTCGGCCCAGGCGCGCACGCCGCGCTCGCGCCACTCGCGCGCGTAACGAAGCAGTCCCTCCTCCGCGCCGACGGGCATCGCGCCCAGCGAATGGTTGATCAGGTAGGTCGTGTGCTCGAGGATCGGAAAGCGGTCGCGGTAGCTCTCGAGCGGCTGCACCTGCTAGTGCCCCTTCCAGTAATGGTCTCGCGTTTCTGACGAGTGCCTGGGATCGCCAGGGTAGGATGCAGGGAACGTCAATATGCAGGCATATTGGCGCGATTGAGGACACCCCCTGGCGGCGCCAGGTGCCGCCAGAAATGCCCTGACTATTGCTGGAAGGGGCACTAACGTCCCACACGCGCCGCGACCGGCGCCACCGGCGTGGGACGCGGTGGTGGCTTGGAGTCGACGAGCACCGCCGCGGCGAGCAGGATCGCCATCCCGACCGCGCTCTCGCCGGCCAGGCTCCGGGGCAGCCGAGTCAGGATTGGCCCTTCGCTCAATCCCGTGGTGCCGGCGCGGACCGATTGGGCGACGAAGTGATGGACGGCGCCCCAGGTCAGCGCCAGCCCGACGAGGCCGAGCTTGACGAGCAGCACCCGCCCGTAGCCGGCCGTCCAGAGGTCGCTCAGCTGCGGCAGGCGGACGATGCTGAGGTAGATGCCGGCGCTGAGCACGATCGCGATCAACCCTCCCGCCAGTCGCGAGAACCGCAGGAAGGCCGTGCGCCGGAGCAACGGAGCCTTCGGCCAGACGACGAAGGCAAGCTGCACGAGCCCGCCGATCCAGAGCGCCGCCGCAGACAGGTGCGCCCAGTCGGCAAGCTCGGAGCGCCAGGAGGAGCCCGGGTCGACCGCCGAATGGCCGGAGAGCGAGAGGCCCGACGCGAAGCCGATCCCCAGCACGAGCGCGGGCCAGAGCAGGAAGCGGCGGTCGGTCAGCCAGGCGAGGAAGACGAACGCCGCGACGACGGCGTAGCCGAGCGTCATAGCGATGAACGCCACGCCGAACCGCGTTCCGCTGGAGATCGACGAGAGATCGCCGTACAGCAGGCGCACGAAGGGCAGCTGCAGAGCGTCCTCCGCCCGCAGGATGAAGGCGACGATCCCAACCTCGAGCGTCGCGACGACGCCGAGGCCGACGATCGCGTAGAAGCGCCGCTCCGCGGCCGGCGGCAGCTCCTCCCGCCCGACCAGCAGCCTGAAACCGAGCCCGCCCAACAGCAGCGCGAGCGAGAGGAAGTACGCCCAGCGCACGATGTGCTCCGTCGTCGTCGGCCCGGACGATCCGTAAGCCTCGGTCGGCGGCGGAGCGTTGGCCCTGACACCGAAGGTGAAGACGCCGGAGACGACGTGGCCGTCCTCGGAGAGCACGTGCCAGCGGACCGTGTAGGGACCGCGCGGCAGCCGCTTGAGCGGAACTCGGACCGTCTGTCCATGCGCGCTCGCGGTCGCGGACAGGGTCTTGCCGAACTCGTTCTTGACCACGATCGCGTTCGGCTCCGCCTGGACCGATTGGTCGAAGTGCAGGACGATCGCCCGCGGGGCGGTCTGGAGCCGCTGCCTGTAGTTCGGGGACGTCCCGTCGAGGTTCGCGTGCGCAAAGGCCGACGCCGGAAAGGCGAGCGCCGCAACAATCCCGACAAGTACTCCCGAGCGAAGCGAAGGGCGTGCCCTAGACGCGGACGCGATCGGAAAATGCGCAGCATTTTTCGCGGAAGTCATCTGTGCGGCGCTCCGGCGAGCGGGGAGAGGTGGCCGAAGATCGGCGCGACGTCACGGTCGGAGTAGAGGAAGACCGAAGTGACGACGAACACGAGCGCGAGCCCGGTGCGAAGCGCGACCGAGCCGGGCCTGAATGCCCTGGCGAGCGGGAAGACCGCGCCGATGAGGAACGTCCAGCCGATCACGTGGTGGAGGAACGCCGCCCGGGCGTAGAACCAGCCGTTTTGCTCGTGGAGGAGGATCGCCCCCGCCGAGACAAGGAAGGCGCCGGCCGTCGTCAGCGACCAATACGGACTGCGCAGCTTGCCGCGGGCCAACCCGAGCTCGGCCGCTCCGGCCAGCATCATCGCCTGAGCCCACGAGCCGTGCGCGAGCATGTGGATTGTCGAGTTCGTGTAGAAGACCATCACCGGCCACATCAACACGCCCATCAGGAACAGGAACGACGGCCACAGATAGACGCGCCACGGGCGCCGGCGCCAGACGGCCTCGCCGACAAGCGCTTCGGCGAGCAGCAGCAGGCCGATGATCAGGAAGCCGGTCGCGAACCACCAGTGGACGAACTCAGCCTTCGGGAGCATCCTCTGCCTCTTCGAGGTCCTGGATCAGGGCCGGAGCGAGGAAGAAGGCGAAGCCAAGCCCGACCAGCACGACGTAGAGCGGTGGGTCGGAGAGCAGCCACCAGAACCCCTGCCCGTGCGGATGGAGGAACGTCAGCCGGTAGGGCTGGACGAACGCCCAGACGACGCCCCCGAGCATCGTCAGAGGGCCGATCAGATTGACGGCCGCGGCGCGTAGCGATCTTCGCCGCAGGTGCGCGACCGCCTCGGTTGCGAAATGGGACTCCATTTTCCTCCCGCGAGGTCGACATCACGACGAGCCCGCGAGCGGCCTGCGCGCGCGGGCTTACGCGGGAACGGGAGGCGGTCGGCTTTCGAAGGCGAGGCCGAAGAGCCGGCGGGGCGGGCGCGAGTCCGTCGTCCGGCGGACCGGAAGCGCCTGCGACGCCCGAACGGCGCGGTGGGCATGGGCGACGGTTGCCTCGGCGAACCGCTCGTAGTCGGTGAGCCACCCGGCGACGGCGCCCCAGACGACCGCGACCAGCACGGCGAGCACTGCGAACACCGGCAGAGCCGAGGTGTGCAGCCAGGGCGAGAGCAGCGGCCACTGCCCGCTCGAGAGCCGCTCGGCGTCCGTCTGAACGAGGTAGAAGAGCGAGGTGACGAGGAATGACGCCAGCCACAGCCGCGGCGAGAAGACGACCCGAACGCGCGGCACCCGAGAAGGACGCGAGCCCACGGCGGCCAGCAGCCGGCGCGCCGCGCATGCCGCGGCATGCGCGCGAGCAAAACGCCAGGCGAGCCTGGCGAGCAGGAGCGCAATCCCGACCTTGACCCCCGCGAGCAGGAACGGGTAGTAGTCCGCGCCCGCGTAGCCGGGCGACGAGACGTGCCGACCAACGTCCAGTCGGTTGGTGAGGCTTCGGCCTACGAGCTCCGCGACGAGCGCGAGCAGCCCGAAGGCAAGCCCGGACAGAAGGCGCTGGTGGCGACGCGCCCGATCCATGCGATAGATGGTACTCAGGGTGACTACGGCTAGAGAAGTCAGCCGGCCGCGTAGCGGCCTAGCCCACGGTCGTCAGGGTCCAGCCGCCGGGCGAGGAGCCATCGAAGCCGAGCAGCAGCACCCGTTGCCAGGTGCCAAGGCAAAGCTCGGCGTCGCGGAACGGGATCTGCTCCGTCCGCGGGCCGATCAGGAACCGGACGAGGCGCTCGCGGTCGGCAACGTCGAGCGGCACCAGTCGTTCGAGCAGGTCCTCGAGGTCCTCGAAGAACCCCGTCTCGCGCTCGTTGACGCGGACGATTCCGGTCTCGTCGGCGGGCGAGACGTAGGCGATTCCATCCTTGTGGCCGTCACGCGCTAGCTCATGCGAAACGTCGTTGGTGATGTCGATCACCGTCAACGACGGCAGCGCGCAGGCGATCGAATAGGGGATCTCCACCGAGGTCACGGCCGCCGCCTCGATCGCGATCGTTGAGCAAGGGCAGACACTCGGGCTCGAGTAATCCAGCCAAACCGGACACGTAGCGTGGAGGTCATGTCGCGACGACCTCCCGCGGCAGGCGGAAGTGGACGTCCTCGCGCGCGACCTCGATCTCGGCGAGCTCGCCGTACCCGGCCGCCGCAAGCTGAGCGACGACGGCCTGGACGAGCTCCTCGGGCGTCGAAGCACCGGCGGTCAGGCCGATCGTGCCGTGACCGTCGAGCAGACCGTGATCCAGCTCGCGCTCCCCGTCGATCAGCGTCGCGGCGGCACCATGCAGGCGTGCGACCTCGACGAGCCGCTGCGCGTTCGAGCTCGTCTCCGAGCCGATCACGAGGATCTGCGTCGCGCCCTGCGTGACCATCTCCTTGACCGCGTCCTGGCGGTTCTGCGTCGCGTAACAGATGTCGTCCGCATCCGGACGCCTCAAATCCCCGAACCGCGTCGCCAGCGCGTCCACCGTCGAGGCGACGTCGTCGAGCGAGAGCGTCGTCTGGGTGATGACCGCGATCGGCTTGCCGCCGGGATCCAGCTTCTCAGCGTCCTCGGGCGACTCGATCACGACCGTCGAATCGGGCCGCTCGCCGCTGGACCCGATCACCTCAACGTGGTCGGCGTGTCCGACCAGTGCCACGAGGTGACCACTGTCGGCGTATCGGCGGGCCTCCGCGTGGACCTTCGAGACGAGCGGGCAGACCGCGTCGACGACCCGTAGGCCGCGGCGCTCGGCGTTCTCCTTCACCGCCGGCGCGACACCGTGCGCCGAGAGCACGCAGATCTCACCGCGCGGAATCTCGTTCTCGTGCTCGACGAAGACTGCGCCGAGCGCCTCGAGCCGCCGGACGACGTGCTCGTTGTGGACGATCTGGTGGCGTACGTAGACCGGGGGCCCGTATTGCTCGAGCAGCCGCTCGACGATCTCGATCGCTCGGTCGACGCCCGCGCAAAACGACCGCGGGGCGGCCAGCAGGACGCGCTTGCTCATGCCACGGCCTCCAGCCGCTTCAACGCCGCCCGGGCGTCGCGGGCGGCGCGGGCGGTCTCGCGCGGCGAGCGCAGGAAGCCGCGGACGAGGCCCAAGTAATCGACCTCGCCGTTCGGCCGCGCCCCTTGGGCGAGGCCGGCGAGCTCGCGGCCGGGCGCATCGCTGATCGCCCGGATGCAGCCGGCCAGCCGGCCGGCGCGCGCGAGCGGACCGGACTCCATGTCGACCGCGTCCGCACCGCTCGACTCGTGCAGGCGGGCCCGCTCCGAAGGGTCGTCGATGATGCGGCTCGCGCCCAGGATCGTGCCGGTCCGAGCGGATTCGATCCCCAACGGCGGGCCCTCCCAGAGCACCTCGCCGTCCTCGTCGACGACGCGGGTCGCGTCGATCACGGTCCCGATCTCGAGGCCGGGCCTCAGGGCACCCGCGATCCCGAACGACACGAGCCGTCCCTCAGCCGGAATACCGTTGGCAGCGCCGAGCCCGATGCGGACGGTCGGACCGAGCCGTCTCGCGATCCGCTCCTCCACGCTCATGGCGCAAGCAAACGTGAGCCCCTCACCCGCTAGCCCTTCAGCGTCCAAGCCATGCTCCGGACGCCTTCCTTGAGGCTGTCGGCCGCGACGAGCGCCGCCGACGGCTCGAAGCCGGAGTGGATCCCGCAATGCTCGCAGCGTGGATCGTTGCCCGGCCCGTATTCCTCCCATTCGATTCCCTCGAGCAGCGCGTCGTAGGTCGGGAAGATGCCGTCGGTGAGCAGGTAGCACGGGCCCTTCCAACCGTACGGGTTGCGCGTGATCGAGCCCCACGGTGCGCAGGCGAGCTTGCGTTCCCCGGCGAGAAACTCCTGGTAGACCGGGCTGGCAAGCCAGCGGTAATTGTTCTTCTTTGCGGCCGCCTTGATGATCTTGAACTTCTGCTCGTGCTCGGCGCGGGTCATCGTCAGGTTCGGATCGATCTGCGAGTACTGGTATCCCGGCGCGACCAGCATGCCGTCGATCCCGGCCTCGTTCGTGAGGTAATCCATCATCTGGAGCACGTCCTCGACCTTCGTCTCCTTGAAGATGGTCGTGTTCGTCGTCACGCGGAAGCCCTCTGTGCGTGCGGCCTTGATCGCGTCGACGGCCAGGTCCCAGAGCCCCGGGTAGTCGCAGATGTAGTCGTGGATCTCGCGCATGCCGTCGAGGTGGACGACGAAGGTCAGCCTCGGATTCGGCTTGAAGACCGAGAGGAACTCCTCGAGCTTGAGCGCGTTCGTGCAGAGCTCGATGTTCTTCTGCATCTCGAGCATCCCCGTAACGACGTCCTCGATCCCCTTGTAGACGAGCGGCTCGCCGCCGCAGATCGAAACGACAGGAGCCGGGCACTGGACGCCGGCGTCGACGCACTCCTCGACCGAGAGCCGGGCCTTGTTCGACTCGTACTCGCGGATCTTTCCGCAACCGATGCAGGCGATGTTGCACGCGAGCGTCGGCTCGAGCATCAAGACGAGCGGGAAGCGCGCGCCCGCGCGCTTCTGCTTCGCGACGTAGCTACCGATCTGGATCGTCGAGCGCAGTGGGAATTTCATGCGGCGAGCCTTTCTCGTAGACGACCAAGGGCCATGAGCGGGAAGTGCAGACGGTAGAGGTGATAGCGGATCATGAAGTCGAGCGGGAAGCCGGTGCCGGTGTAGTGCCCCTCATGCCAGTCTCCGTTAGATCGTTGTACGACGCAAAGCCAATTTGCTGCACGCTTGGCCTCCTCTGATTCAGCCTCGCCCGCAGCCACGTAGCCTAATAGTGCCCAGGCGGTCTGCGAAGGCGTCGGGTGCCCACGGCCGCGCCAGCTCGGGTCGGCATAGGAGCGAATGTCCTCCCCGAAGCTCCCGTCCGGCTGCTGCACCGCCTGAAGCCAGGCGACCGCCCGTCGCATCGCTGGGTGATCGGACGGGAGGCCGCACGCCGCGAGCGCGGGAAGCGCGGCGCCGGTCCCGTAGATGTGATTGACGCCCCAGCGCCCGAACCACGAGCCGTCCTGTTCCTGCTCGGCGAGCAGCCACTCGAGTCCACGCCCGACCTCGGTTGCGTAGCGAGGTTCCTCCGCCAGCACCTCCAACGCGTGGGCGCTGACGTCCGCGGTGGGCTCGTCGGTGACCTTGCCGAAGTCGCAGAACGGCAACTTGTAGAGCCAGTGGGCTTCGTTGTCGACGTCGAAGGCGCCCCACCCGCCGCTGCGAGACTGCATCCCGGCCGTCCAGGCAAGGCCGCGCTCGACGGCGCCTGCACCGAGGCCGAGGCGGCGGAGCGCAAGTGCGACAACGGCCGTGTCGTCGACGTCCGGGTAAAGGTCGTTCTCGAACTCGAACGCCCAGCCGCCCGGCGGAAGGTCGGGCTTGCGGATCGCCCAGTCCCCGGCGACCGTCACTTCCTCCCCGACCAGCCAGTCACCGGCGCGGCGCAGGGCGGGATCCGCGGGCGAGACACCTGCGTCGAGCAAGGCCAGGACAGCGAGCGCCGTGTCCCAGACGGGGGACTGACACGCCTCCGGCCGCAGACGGTCGCCCTCGTCGATCGTGAAGCCCTGCCAGCCGTCGACCGCCGCCCGCAGCGTCTCGTCCTCGAAGCCGTACCCGAGCGCGGCCAGCATGATGATCGACCACACCCAGGGTGGTTGAATCCCACCCCACGAGCCGTCGGCCTCCTGGCGGTCGCGCACCCAGCGCTCGGCCGTCGCGAAGGCGACGCGGCGGATCGGGCCCGGCCGCGGCGGCGGCTTGGTCTGGCCCGAACGAGCTCCGATCTCGCGCAGGTCGATCGCGGCCGGCCGCACCGGTCGCAGCGCCTGCACGACCGAGAGCGGGACGACCGTCTGGCGCGCCCAGCAGGAGAAGTTGTAGACCGAGAACGGCCCGTCGGGTGGTAGGAGGATCACTTCGGGCGGCATCCGAGCGACCCACTGCCACGGCCAGTGTCCCAGCAGGGCCAGGAAGCACTTTGTGAAGACACGCGCGCGCGAGGCGCCGCCCTCGGCGCGGATGTAGTCGCGCGCGCGAGCGCCGGGATCGACACCAGCGAGCTTCAGCGCCGTGTAGGCCTCGATCGTCGTTGAGAGATCCGGCGGCCCCTCGAACCAGATCGCCCAGGTACCGTCTTCGCGCTGTCGCGCGAGCAGCTCGTTCGCGATCTTGCGGTCGAGCTCGGGCGTGCGCAGGCCGAGGAAGTGGTGCCAGAACAGGTGTTGGGCGATCATCGTCGCGTTCGACTCGAGCTCGCCGACCCACCAGCCGTCGGGATGCTGGAGCTCGAGCAGGCGCTCCGTCGCACGCTCGACGGCCCCGTCGAGCGTCGTGGCAATTCTGTCCGGCGCGATTGTCATGCGAGTTCTCGTGTCATATCGAATCGGGGTCGATTCCTCGGCCGGGTTTAGACAGCTGCAGCGGCAAAGCCGCTACAGCCTCCAGTCGGCATCGCAAGCGACGCCTCAGACTGCCGCTTTAGTTGGCACATCAGACAACACACGAGCAGCCGATCGGCCGCTTCGCACCGCGCCTTCCATGGTCGGCGGCCAGGGCGCCGCCAGCCAGGCTCCCGCGAGCGCCAGCTCGCCGCGGGCGGGCGGTGGCCGGCTGAGGCCGGGTCTGACCGCGATCGTCGCCTCCGGCTCCCGGCTCACACGCGACCAGAGAACCTCGGCCGCACCCAGTCGCTCGGTCACCTGACCCGCGATCAGGTCGACGAGCTCGCGACCGCGGATCTCCAGCAGCTCGGGAGCGGCGCTCGACACCACAGTCAGATATTGGCCCTTATCCGGCTCGTGCCCGGTCAGCGCGCCTCGATCGAAAATCCAGTGCGCGTCGCTACCGAGCAAGGCAGCCAGGGGCTGGCGGAGGATGACGCGGTCGAAGAGCAGATGGACGCTGACGATCGGCGAGTGATCGAACGTCCAGTCCTCACCGAGCAAGCGTGACGCCTCGTCGGGCGGGAGGGCGAGGATCACCGCGTCGGCGTCGAGCTCGGCGAGATCGTCCACGCGCGCGCTGGTCTGCACGCGCGCGCCGGCCTCCTCGAGCGCGCGGCCGGCGGCATCGCCGTGCATCTGCCCCAGCGGCGCCGTCGGCAGGACGAGATCGCTCGCTGCGCGACCGGCTCGCAGGGCGCGCAGGACGGTGAAGCGGGCGGCCCCGGCGTCGACCTCGTCGGTGCGCAGATTGAGCCCGGGCCGGATGAAGA
>WNGE01003317.1_pt1 | contig 33669 bp, 26 predicted proteins | sample 5400651 | NCBI WGS metagenome assembly WNGE01 (sample SAMN13153370, study PRJNA577476) | soil metagenome | isolation source: 60 cm soil or saprolite under grassland replicate 2 | place: USA:California | collected 2016-06-15
TTGGCAGCCACGGAGATGCCTTTCTTACGCAGCCAGACGGTCGCCGCTTCCAGGTCGCCGTTCGATTGAGTGAGCGCCTGTTTGCAGTCCATCATGGGCGCTCCGGTTTTTTCGCGAAGTTCTTTGACCTTCGCGGCGGAAATATTCGGCCCCTTGTTGTCGTCAGGTCCGGGACTTACTGTGCTAGCCATGATTTTTGAGTTCCTTTGCTTCTATAAAACTTGACCCGCGCATCGACCGACCGCGCGGGTCAGATTCTTGTGCTTGCCAGGAACTGGCAGCCAAAAGCCAAAAGCTGATTTTCAGAACCGGCGCGTTTCCGCCTGCAACTCGTCGACATCCTCGGTCGCGGGAGACGGACGCTTGCGTGTCCCCGCACCCAGCACATCTTCCATTTTGATGTCCTCGCCCTCGGGGCCGGTTGCGGGAGCGGCAACTTCGCCTTCGGCCGGAGCGTCGGGAACTGCGGCTTCGGCCTGGGGTTCGGCCGCGGCGGCCTGCAACTCCGACATCTGCTTATCGCCGAGCAGATTGACACCCTCGGCGATCGACTCCGAAATCTTCGACGTAAACAGCCGGATCGCGCGCAGCGCGTCGTCGTTACCCGGAATCACGTAATCCACTTCGCTCGGATCGCAGTTGGTGTCCACCACGGCGACCACGGGAATGCCCAATTTGCGCGCTTCGCGCACGGCGATCTGCTCTTTGTTCGAGTCGATGACGAAGATCGCATCCGGCAACCGCGACATGTTCTTAATGCCAGCGAGGTTGGCCTGGAGATGCTTGCGCTCACGCTCGAGCTTGATGACTTCTTTCTTCGGCAGCAGTTCGTAGCGGCCATCGGTGGCCATGTCGTCGAGTTCCTTGAGCCGCTTGACCGATTTCTGCACCGTGACCCAGTTGGTCAGCAGGCCGCCCAGCCAGCGCTGGTTCACATAGAACATGCGGCAGCGCTGCGCTTCTTCGGCGATCGCGTCCTGCGCCTGGCGCTTGGTGCCGACAAAGAGGATGACTTTGCCGTCCGCAGCCAGATCCTGCACGAACTTCGACGCTTCCTTGAACATCTTCAGCGTCTTCTGCAGATCGATGATGTAGATCCCGTTGCGCTCGCCGTAGATGAACTCCTTCATCCGCGGATTCCAGCGCTTGGTCTGGTGCCCGAAGTGGACGCCCGCTTCGAGCAGCTCTTTCATGGTGATATTAGCCAATCAACCTCCTCTGTTGGTCTACATCCGGAACCTGTCGCTGGTCGCTAGTCGCTAGTCGCTAGGTTTGACCGATCCAAACTAGCGACTAGCGACGAGCAACTAGCGACTTCCCAGATTGCCATTCCCGTCCACCCCATCTCAGGGAGTTGGGGGGATGAATTTAACACATACAACCCGTCGTTAGTCGTTGGTCGCTAGTCGTTCGCGAAACGACCAATGACAAACGACCGACGACGCACTACCGCTTGCTGAACTGGAAGCGCTTGCGTGCGCCCTTCTGTCCGTACTTCTTCCGCTCCTTGGCGCGCGGGTCGCGTGTGACCATGCCTTGGGCCTTGAGCTGCTTGCGCAACTCGGCGTTGAACTCCATCAGCGCGCGAGTGATGCCCAGGCGGACAGCATCGGCCTGTCCGGCAACTCCCCCGCCGCAGACATTGGCCAGCACATTGAAATTGGCCGCAGTCTCAGTCGACACGAGCGGCTGCTTGGCGCTGGTGCGCTGCGAAGGCGTGACAAAATATTCCTCGAACGCCTTGCCGTTCACTTTGAACTCGCCGCTGCCCGGACGAAGAAAAACGCGCGCGATCGCCGACTTGCGGCGGCCCGTTCCGTAATATTGAAGTGTTTCTGCCATGTAAGCCTTCAGCACTCAGCCGTCAGCCATCAGCTAACCCCGGTGCTCTCAACCTTTCCAAATTTTAGTTGGCGCCGGCCCGATACCCGAAACCTGACACCTTAGCTTACGCGAACACCTTCACTTCGGGCTTCTGTGCCTGGTGCGGGTGCTTGTCGCCTTTGTAAACTTTCAGCTTCGTGAACATCTGTTTGCCCAGCTTGTTTTTAGGCAGCATGCGCGAAACAGCTTGTTCGATCACCAGTTCGGGCTTGCGGACCATGCGCTTCTTCAAATTTTCGGAGCGCAGTCCGCCTGGATACCCAGTGTAGTGCTGATAAACTTTTTGATCGGCCTTCATGCCGGTGATCTTGACCTGTTCGGCGTTAATGACAACGACGTGGTCGCCGGTGTCGATGAACGGTGTGTACTTCGGGTTCTCTTTGCCCATCAGAATGCGGGCGACGCGCGAAGCGAGCCGCCCCAGCGACTGCCCGGCAGCATCCACGACAAACCACTTACGCGCAATTTCCCCTTCTTTCGGGAAATAGGTTGACATCAGAAATCTCCCAGGGTTTAAAGAACGCAATGAAGACCGCTGAGTGCCCAATCAATCCGGCCAGAAGGCGCGCAAGGGGTTCAGGCGGGCAGCCACAGGACTTCCAAAGACATTCAGAATAGCCCAGCGCCTCCGCGATGTCAACGAAGAGGTTCAAAGGCAAGGGGTTACGGAAGGAGCCGTCAGCCATCAGCCGTCAGTTTCAAACCACTAACAGCATTCGCGCCCGGCGTTCAGTCCTGCAGAAAGAGGCGCTGGGATTCTGAAATGGCCCAGGCGACTGAATTCTGATGGCTGAAGGCTATTTCCCCTCGACGGCTTTCAAACATTTCCCGTAGAGTTCGAGCAAGTGTTCGGCGTATTCCTCGGGCTTGTCGGTTGCGCCTCCGCCTTGGAAGCCCACGCCGGCGCCAGCCGTCTTGCCATAGCCGGTCGTCATGGCGACGAATTTCATCAAGTCAAGTGCGATATCTTCGTTGCGGCGGGAGCCTAGAGGAAGAGCGGGTGTTTCCATGATGAAAACTCCTCGTGCAGGTGTAGTCCGCCGGGTTTCCGGCTCTGCGGCGATGATAGCAGAACCATCGGCGATGGAGCCGGGTGAGCGGCGCGTTCCTCTGGCGAGGGCGGTCGGTAATTAATGCAGTTATCGTTTTCCACCTTTCGCGCGCTGCAAAAAAAACGCCCAACATCGGGCAGAACGAATTTTGTAAGTACTAAGCCTCGCCCTCACGCGACAGTTCGCAAGCTGCTTCGTAGCCGGAGCAAAGCCGATCCCAGTGCTGCCGTCCCGGCAAGCCAGATTGCGAGTGCCGAATTCACCACCCAGCCCGGCGCTGCCCCGACGCGGCGCAACAGAAACGGCAGAAAATTCCACGTGGTGACGTGAACATAGTCCCACGGGTCCTGTGTCATGGGGGCGTTGTTCAACCCCCAGGCGTCCATCTTGCCCAAAGCGAAGGCGACGATGTTCTTGAACCGCAGAGCAATCACAAACGTCGGATGTCCGAGCGTCTCCATCTGATAAATTTCCAGCGGCACCCAGAAGGCGAGCGATGCCAACTGAATCGTCAGGCAGATGGCGATCAGCGCCCATCCCGCGCGCCAGATCGCCGTTCCCAAATGCTCTCGATAACGCAGGAGGAGCGGCACGGCAACCAGGGCCACCAGTTCCACGGTGGTCGAAACATAGCGGTCGCCCCAGGCGAAGTCGCCGCTCCAGTAGGCGTATCTCGCGTAAAAGCCGATATAGGCCAGCAACAGGAGAAGGGAGGCCGCCCCATACGCGCGCACCTCTGGAGTCAGGCGCTTCCATAGCAAGACCAGGAGGAAAATTGCCAGCACGAGAAGTGGGTCGAAGAGAAAAATAGACTTCTCCGGCTGAAACAGCGGGCCGAGAAAACCAGTGCGAAGGGGCGTGCTCCAGGGATAGTTCGCTGGCAGGATAGGGTCGATCTGGCGCAGTTCCAGGGCTGCTATCGATACGTAGGTATTAGTAAAGGATCCGAAGCGGTAAAACTGATAGGCACGATCGAGCACGAGAAAGATTGCGTAGACGGGTGCGGCGACCTTGCTGTAATCGATGAGACGTTGCCACAACTCGCGGGCGCGCCCATCATCGAACCAAAGCACGAGTAAGACAAAGATTCCTCCGGCAATCAGATCCATAGCAGTGGTGAGACGCGTAAGCAGATTCAGTCCCAGTGCGCAGGAGCCTACGAAAAGCGCCCGCCGGCCGTCCGTGCGCAGCCACTCGTACTGAAAGGAAAATCCAGTGAGCGTCAGCAACATGATGTAGTTGTTCTCCATCATGTTCTGCGTGTAGTGAAGGTGGGTGGTCGCGAACAGCAACGCCAGTACGCCCGCCACCGACTCTTTCACGCCAAAGCGCAACTGGCGCAGGAACCGGAATGCGATCAGCGCGGTAAGAATGTTCACCACAATGCTGGTGGTATAGCTGACCACAATGCTGCGCACGGCGGGGTCGTCGCCATAATCTGAGAAGATCGGCCAATTCGCTACCCACGTCCCCAAGAGATCGGCGGGCAGCATGAGCAGCGACTGCCCGATGCCGTACCAGCTATAAAGACGCCCTCCGCGGCCGCGCAGGCCAAACTCGGGATACTCGTTGGGGAAAACCTGCGGCTCGGTGGTCCAGAGCCAATGCGTGGTTTGAAGCCGATGCATCGTGTCGGCCGTGCCCAACTCGCCCGATTGCACCACGAAGGCCAGCAGTCCCGCGGTCAGACACAACAGAAATAGCGGGTCACGCAGCCATTGTCCGAGGCGAGAAGTCATCGCCCTGGATGGTAATTCGAAGGCGATAGTTTAAGAAAGCACGGCGCACAGTTCGGGTTATAAATCGCCATGATTACAACCGTTATAGAACTGCGATCAGTTTGGGCGTGGATTCGACTTTCAGTGTCGCTCACATCTGGCTGTGACGACGATCCTTGTGGCGGAGCTACTCGCAGCAGTACTCTCGCGGCATGCTTCAGCAGTGCAAGCTCCTCAAGGTGAAGGAATGTGCGTCTTTATTCATTGTGATACTGAGCATTAGTCTCGCTTTGCCTTTCCAAGCCCAGACGCCCGGGGCCAGCGTTGCTCAGTCAAGCTCAGTCAATGCCGAGGATGTTCTCACTAGGTTTGTCCAAGCCGTTGGCGGCGTAGCGGTATACGACGATATCAAAAGCAGCGTCATCGAGGGAAACATCGTCGACTGGGAAGGGCAACGAATTCCGGTCGAGAGATATTGGAAGTTCCCCGACAAGTCGTTGGTGATCGAACACAGGCCCAGAAAGGTCATCCGCCGCGGATGTGCCGGGAACATTCGATGGCTTCAGGAGGGCACTGGAAAACCGAAGCGCACTAAGTATCCGTATGACATTGAGAATGACGTGGGCTTCGGAGAGATTTTGCACTGGCGTGACAGGTTCAAGAAGGCCAATTTTGCGGGCGAGGCTGATGTTCTGAATCAAAGGACGTATGTATTGAAGGTGATCGGTAGTCGCCCTGCTACTCTCTATTTTGATCAGCAAACGGGTCTTCTGCTCCGAAGAGACACCAGATGGGAACAGAGTTCGGTCGAAATCTATTATTTCCATTACGTAGAGACCTCGGGAATCAAGATGCCCTGGCGGGTTGAATTCGTTTATTTCAAGACCGGCCAGAAATACATCTCCTCCACGATAGAAGTCAGAACAAATACACCGCTGGAGGATGCGATGTTTGTCATGCCGGAGCCATAGTAGAACTGTCCGGTTCGATTACGCAGCTAGCTTTGCCTTAGTTGGTGCAAATATCCCCATTGCACTACTCACCCTCAAGCCGACTTCTTCGTGAGATGCGTGCCTACCCCACCTCAACCAGTCCGTAACTGAGCGCCCAGCGCGACCGCATGTGCTTGAGGGCTCGGTCGATCTCCTCTTTTGATATTTCGGGATTCGGCCCGGCAATCACGAACGCCGCTTCCCGCTTGGCGGCTTCGAGCAACTCGCGGTCGCGGATCAGGTTGGCGACGCGGAAACTCGGAATGCCGGCTTGCTTGGTGCCGAAGAATTCTCCGGGGCCGCGCAGCTCCAGATCGAGTTCGGCGATCTGAAAGCCGTCGTTTGTGCGCACCATGGCGTCGAGCCGCCGTTCCCCTTCTTCGGAAGCTTTCCCACCGTGCATCAGCACGCAGTACGACTTCGCCGCCCCGCGCCCAATGCGCCCGCGCAACTGGTGAAGTTGCGCCAGGCCGAAGCGGTCGGCGTGCTCGATCACCATGACCGTCGCATTCGACACGTCCACGCCGACCTCGATCACCGTGGTCGCCACCAGGATTTGGATCTCGCCGCGCTGGACCTCGCGCATGATGCGCTCTTTGTCGTCGGCGTCCAGGCGGCCATGCAGCAGGCCGACGTGAAGATCGGGAAAAATCTTCTCCCGCAACTGGCGGAACATCTGCTGCGCCGCCTTTAACTCGCGCTCTTCGTTCTCTTCGATCACCGGATAGACGACATAAGCCTGGTGTCCGGCCGCGATCTGCTTGCGCACGAAGTCCCAGACCTCAGGCGCGCGCTCATCCGGGACGGAACGGGTCACAACGGGTGTGCGGCCCGGAGGAAGTTCGTCGAGAACGGAGACGTCGAGATCACCATAGAGAGTCAGCGCAAGCGTGCGCGGGATGGGCGTGGCGGTCATGACCAGCACGTCGGGTTCGGCGTCAGTGGAGACCGGGCTTCGCCCGGTGGCGGGCAGGAGTGCCCGCCCCACACGGGCATCGGACTGGGTGCGCTCGGCTTGGACGGGCGAGGACGCCCGTCCCTCGATTGGAGACTCCGATTTCTTCATCAGCTTCAGGCGCTGCATAACGCCGAAACGATGCTGTTCGTCCACGATGACCAAGCCCAGCTTTTCGAATTCGACGCGATCCTGAATCAGCGCGTGCGTGCCGATTACGAGTTGCGCATTCCCTTGTGCGATGTGGCGCCGGACATCGCGCTTGCGGTCCTGTTCGAGCGAGCCGGTGAGCAGCACGATGCGCTGTGCCAGGATTTCCGTGGGCGCCATGAACGCGACCTGGTAGCCGTTCTCGATTGCGATGATCGCCGCTTCGAACGCCACAATCGTCTTGCCCGATCCCACGTCGCCCTGCAGCAGACGGCGCATGGGGAACGGCGTCTGCATATCGGCGGCGATTTCCTTAAGCGTCCGCTTCTGCGCACCGGTTGGATGAAACGGCAGGATCTTCTTGATCGCTTCCCGGACGCTGCCATCGAGCCTGAAGGCAACCCCGGTTTGCGCTTTCTGCTCGCGGCGCTTCAGTTCCAGCCCAAGTTCCACAAAAAAGAGTTCATCGAAGATCAGCCGGGTGTGCGCGGGCGTTCGCGAAGACTGTAGGTCCGAAAAACTCTCGCCCGCATCCGGCCAATGCACCTTCCACAAGGCTTCGCGGGGAGACACCAGGTTGAGATGCGCGCGCACGGCGGCCGGAATCGGATCGGGAAGACCGGGATTTAAGTTTTCCAGCGCGAAGCGGATAATGCGGCGGAACCACCGGGGCGTAAGCTTTCCCTGGCCGGTGGATTCGTAGATGGGGACGATGCGTCCGATTTCGAGCGAGGCGGCGGCTCTTTTTTCGGCTTCGTTGGCGCCGCCCTCTTCATAGATGTCGCCGAGGATTTCGAATTGCGGCTGCATGATCTGCAACTGGCCGTCACGATCGGCCTCGACCTTGCCGTAGAGCGCGACCATCTGTCCCGCCTGGAAGCGATCCTGCAGGTAGGCGGCGTTGAACCAGAGACACTTGAGACGATTGCGTCCCTGGCCGACGGTGAGTTGGAAGATGGGCATGCGGCGCGTGCGAAACAGCCCCGAGTTCCGGACTTCAGCGATGACTGTGGCCATCTCGCCTGCCCGCAACTCGGCGACCGAACGCGGGTTGAGGCGGTCTTCGTAGCGGAAGGGCAGGTAGTGGAGCAGGTCGTCAACCGTGTGGATGCCCTTGGCGGCGAGGATCTCGGCCAGGCGCGGGCCAATGCCTTTGACGTACTGCACTGGAGTGGACGGTTCCAGCATCTCAAGGGATGTTAGCAGCCGGGGTCCTAACGCGCCCGGTTTTCGCGCGCTGGGGTGGAGGAGCGGAGGCGGGTTGGTCAAGAGACCGTGGGTTAAGAGAGCGACGATGAGGAATTTTCTCGACGCGCTCGTGGCGGTGCTCGCGGGCAACGCGATCTACTTCCTGCTCATGCCACATCTTCCCGCTCCGATTCAGCACAGGCTTTTCAAAGAGGACCTGGGACTGCTGGTGGATTTTTGCATTTGCACAGTATTCTTTGCAGCCGTCAAGGGTGCGCGGCGGAATGACAGTGCTGAAGATTAGTAATCGCCATTCGAAGGAAGTCTCTACTCCGCGATTTGGTGCGCTATCGTAAACTCATCGCGTCATGCACACGAGCATTCCATGCTGAAGCCGCGGGAATCGATTACCGCCCTGGACCCGTACCGGTCGCCGATTGCCAGCCGGGAAGGGCTGAGTCTCGACCTCAACGAAAACTTGGCCGGCTGTTCTCCGCGAGTGCTGGCGCGGCTTAGGACGCTTTCGAAGGAAGACGTCGCCCGATACCCCCAGCGGGAGGTGGGCGAGCGCCTGGTGGCGAACTACCTCAACGTCGACCCCGGGCAGGTTCTGCTGACCAACGGAGTGGACGAGACTTTGTGCCTGCTGTTCTCCACCTATTTGCGCCCAGGGTCCGAACTGATCTTCAGCGATCCGACGTTCGTGATGTATCCGATTTTCGGCCAGGCTTGCGGAGCGCAGTTGGTGCGCGTGCCCGCCGGAGAAGACTTTGCGTTCCCTGCCGCCGAAATGCTCAGCCGCATTTCGCCGCGAACGCAGGTCATCGCGATCGCCAACCCCAATAACCCTACCGGCACGGTTGCCGCACAAGCCGACTTGCTGCGCATCGTGGAGGCTGCTCCCGAGGCCGCCGTCCTGATCGACGAAGCCTACTTCGAGTTCTACGGCAAAACGCTGATTCAAGAATTGCCGCGACATCAAAACCTGTTTGTCGCACGCACGTTTTCCAAGGCCTACGGACTTGCCGGCTTGCGCCTTGGTGCACTGATTGGCCCGCCGGAGCAGATCGGATTCATTCGGCGGTTCTGCTCGCCGTTTAACGTGAACGCGGTGGCTCTCGCCTGCCTGGAGGAGGCACTGGCGGACCAAGCGTTCGTGCGCGATTACGTCACGCAGGTGAAGCAGGGTCGTGACCAGATTGCAGAACTGTGCCGGGAACTGGGATTGCACCACTGGCCAAGCTCAGCGAACTTCGTTTTGGTGCGAGTCGGCAAGGCCGTGGGGGCGTTCGTCGAAGCAATGCAGGGCCGGGGAATTATGATCCGCGATTCGTCGGCAAATCCCGGCTGCGCAGGCTGCGTGCGCATCACGGTGCCGACCAGCGAGCAGATGAACGAAGTGCTGGAAGCGATGCGTCAGGCGTTGAAGGAAGTGCAACCGTGAACTACTGTGCAGTGCTGTCCGGCGCGCCTCTACCGGAACCGAGCTTCCGCCCCAAGTAGCATTGCGCAACGAAGAGTATGCAGACGAGCAAGACAATGGCCGACAGCGCCTCATACATTCTCAGCACCGCGATCCCCCAACGTTCCGGAGGCACGCCCGCGATGGCAACCCGCGCGATGTGATCGCGCACTCCGGAAAGTCCTCCACGGATCAGAGAGGGCACTAACTGCAAAAGGATCAGCGACAGGAGGACCGCCACCATCAAGGCGCTCCCGCGCAGAATTGCCAGCAGTTGTCGCAGGGGCCAATTGCGCCTCATGAAAGGACAGACACCGAAACTTCTCGCAAGTTCCAGCTTGTGATCGGCACCGTCTTCGTGATTTTCAAGAAGCGGTAAGGTGAAGTGTGCCATCCGGCCAAACTACGGCGTCCCGATTTGGCGTTACAATACGGCTCATGGATCTCACCCTGACGGCTGTCTATGAGGAAGTTCCCGATAGCGAAGGCGGAGGGTATGTGGCGTACGTTGAGGAATTGCCCGGCGCTATCACTCAGGGCGAAACTCTCGACGAAGCTCGTGAGAACCTGCGCGATGCCATCGAATTGCTCCTGGATGCCAATCGCGAATTGACCGGAAAGGCGCAGGTGGGCCAGAAAGTGATTCGCGAGAAAATCCAGGTAACGGCGTGATGCCGTGAGGCGCGCTGACCTGATACGTCACCTGGAGGCCCATGGTTGCCGGTTGCTCCGCGAAGGCGCAAAACACAGCGTGTACTACAATGCTGCGGCGCAGCGAACCAGTACTGTGCCACGGCACAAAGAAGTGAAAAACCCTACTGCCATTCGAATCTGTAAGCAGTTGTCGGTTCCCGATCCGCTGCGCTGAATCCCTTTTTTAGTTAGGATGAATGCGCAGTGTGCCCAGCGTTCGTTCTGCAGTCCGGCGGAACAGCCACTCAAGGCAAATGCACCATGCTCATTTTTCGCAAGCCGCTTGAAAACATCGAGCATCCTGAGATGCCGGCCGACGTGGTCATTGTCGGGGGCGGCCCGGCGGGCATGGCCTGCGCGCTGCGGCTCTCGCAGCTCATCGACGACCACAACGCGCACCATCCCGAAATGCAACTCTCGAAAGAAAACATCTACGTGCTCGAGAAGGCCCGCGAGGCCGGACAGCACTGCCTCTCCGGCGCGCTGCTCGATCCGCGCTCGATGAAGGAACTGCTGCCCGGATTCGAAGAGGACGCGCCGCTCGACGCCACCGTCCACAAAGAAGGTGTGTTCTTCCTCACGAAAACCGGACACCACAAACTCCCCATCACGCCTCCGCCCCTGCGGGATCACGGCAACTACGTCATCTCGATCAACAAGTTCGTGAAGTGGCTGGCCGGCAAAGTCGAAGAGGCCGGCATCACCATCTTCACCGGTTTTGCCGGCTCGGAACTCCTCTACGAAAGCAATCGCGTCACCGGCGTGCGCACCGACGACAAGGGCGTCGACAAGCAGAACCGGCAGAAATCAAATTTCGAGCCCGGCTATGACGTTAAGGCCAAGGTCGTCGTTCTCGCCGAAGGCACGCGCGGATCGCTGACCAAGGAACTGATCCAGAAGTTCGATCTGATGAAAGACCGCAACCCGCAAACTTATGGTGTCGGCGTCAAGGAACTGTGGGAAGTGCCCTCGGGCCGCATTCAGGGGGGCGAGGTCATCTACACCATGGGCTACCCGCTGACGGCGAAAGAGTACGGCGGCGCCTGGATCTACGGCTCGAAGGACAACATCGTCTCACTCGGCTTCGTCACTGGACTCGATTACCAGGACCCGCGCCTCGATCCGCAGCACGTCCTGCAAACATTCAAGCAGCATCCATTCGTCGCCCGTCTGCTTGCGGGCGGCAAGATGGTCCGCTACGGCGCGAAGTCGCTTCCCTATGGCGGATGGTGGTCCATGCCGCCGCTCGGGGGAGATGGCTGGATGGTCGTCGGAGACTCCGCCGGCTTCCTGAATTCGGCGCGACTCAAGGGCATTCACCTCGCCATCAAGAGCGGAATGCTGGCCGGCGAAACGGCGTTCGAAGCCCTGCTGAACGGCGATTCGTCGGCAGCCACGCTGGGCCAGTTTCAGCGCTGCGTCGAAACCAGCTGGATCAAAGACGAACTCTGGCCCGTGCGCAACTTCCACCAGGGATTCAGGCATGGCATGTACGCGGGCATGTTCAACACCGTGCTGCAGGATATTTTCGACGGCGGCCTCCGCAACCACGTGCCCTCTCATCCCGGCCACGAGAACTTGAAGCCGGTTACGAATCTGCCCGTGAACGGCGGGCGCCAAGCGCACCTGCTCGGTCCCGCCAAAGGCGACGGCAAGCTGACCTACGACAAGCTCACCGACCTCTACCACTCCGGCACCAAGCACGAAGAGAATCAGCCGGCGCATCTCGTCATCCACGACACCAACATCTGCAACGAGCGCTGCGTGAAAGAATTCGGCAACCCTTGCCAGAATTTCTGTCCGGCAAATGTCTATGAGATGGTCGAAGACACGGCAGCGCCCAACGGCAAACGCATCAGCCTGAATCCCGCAAACTGCGTGCATTGCAAAACCTGCGACATCCAGGACCCCTACCAGATCATCACCTGGGTTCCGCCGGAAGGCGGTGGCGGGCCGAATTACGACGGCATGTGATCGCTCGCTGTGGAGCGGCGACTGTGTAGTCCTGAAGGCTAGAGGCTAAGCGCTAGCCGCCAACAGCCAATAACTGCAGCTAGCCCCACATCCGCCCCGGGTATATACTCCCTGTGTACGTTTGGCGCAAGCCCGGTTCTGGCCGGGCGCAGAGCGCGAATTCATACTCATACAGCTCTGCGAATAGAACGCTGGCTCAGGGTCTTACCTCATCCACCCTGAAAAACTGGCGTGGGGGCGGGAATCGCTCGCGCGGCGCCTTCCCCTAGGGAGGGTGTGTTGGTGGACGTCGTACTCATCCGTCTTCTATTTGTCCTGTTCGTCGGTCTCACCTGCTTCCTGATTCGGCCGTTTGGCCTGCCCTCTCACCTTGATGCCGGAGTCGGCCTGCTGATCGGTTCGGCCATCATCGTGTTCGAGTGGCGCCTGCGCGTCATGAGCCTGAAGCGCCTGATCGGCTCCGCCATCGGCAGCGTGCTTGGCATTTTCGGCGCCTATCTGTTCGCCCTCGTCATCCGCAACAGCATTCCACCCAGCCCGACGCAGAGCTTCCTGCAGATTATCGTCATGATGGTCATGGCTTATGTTGGTCTGGCGGTCGGCGCGAACAAGGGCGACTTGCTGAATCTGTCGGCGCTGGGCGGCATTTTCGGCGGCGAAAAGCAAGGCAAGAAAAGCTACAAGATTCTGGATACGAGCGTCATCATCGACGGCCGCATCGCCGATATCGCTGAAACCGGATTCCTCGACGGCATCATCGTGACCCCGCAATTCGTCTTGCGCGAATTGCAGTTGGTGGCCGACTCCGCCGATTCGCTCAAACGCAATCGCGGCCGCCGCGGGCTCGACATCCTGCAACGTCTGCAGAAAACGGCGTCGTTGCAGATCCAGATTGTCGAAGACGACTTCCCCACCGTCCGCGAAGTGGATATGAAACTGATCGAACTCGCCAAGCTCTATGAAGGCAAGATCATCACCAACGATTTCAACTTGAACAAAGTCGCACAGTTGCAGGGTGTGGAAGTGCTCAATATCAACGAACTGGCCAATTCCCTCAAGCCGATCGTGCTGCCCGGCGAGGCCATGCGCGTGTTCATTCTGAAGGAAGGCAAGGAATACAACCAGGGCGTCGCCTATCTCGACGACGGCACCATGGTGGTAGTCGACAACGCCCGCAAGATGATCGGCAAGACCATCGATATCGCGGTGACCTCGGTCCTGCAGACCACCGCCGGCAAGATGATCTTCGGCAAATGGGACGAGCGCGCCGCCAGCCGTCACGACGCCAGGAGTTCGTCCGCTCCGCCGTCGGCAACACCGGCGACAGGAACCAACGGCGCCGACGCAAAGAAACCTGTGCCGCTTATGTCCGAGCGCCCCCCGGATTAGGCACTGGGCCTCCAACTGCCAGACCCGGCCGCGACCGACGTTCTCATCAACTCCTAAAGTCGCGCCCTTCACAAAACCAGCGTGCATCGGAGTTTTTCCGCAACCTGCCTAAAGCCTAAGGCTCAAGACCAAAAGTCTGTACTATACTGATCGCCCCTATGAAGGTTTTTGTCATCATTCCAGCAGCCGGACTGGGCACGCGCATGGCTCCCCTTTCGGCCGCCAAGGCCCGCAAGAAATCGCCTTCCAAGCAGTTCAAGGAACTCGGCGGCGTGCCGATTCTTGTCCGGACACTGCGCAAGTTCGCCGCTACCCCCGAGGTGTACGAAGTCATCGTTGCTCTGCGGAAGGACGAGATCGCCGCTTTTCGCACACAGCTCGAAAAGCAGTTTCCAGAAGTCCTCGGCACGCGGTTGCAGATCGTCGAGGGCGGCGAGCATCGCCAGAACTCCGTGGCGAACGCCCTCGCAGCGGTGGCCGCCGATCCCGACGACATCATCCTGGTGCACGATGCGGTGCGTCCGTTCGTCACGCCAGAAATCATCAGCGCGGTAATTAATGCCGCCCAGAAGCACGGCGCGGCGATCGCTGGTTGGCCAGCAGGTGACACGGTGAAACAGGTCGACCGCACCGCCACCGGCGCCTTGATCACGGCAACCATCCCGCGCGAAGGCGTGGTCATGGCGCAAACCCCGCAAGGGTTCCGCTATGGCCTTCTGAAGAAGGCGTTCGACGATGCCGCCGGGGACGGTTTCTTGGGTACTGACGAAGCCTCGCTGATCGAGCGCGCCGGACAACCCGTGGCCGTCGTCATGGGCTCGCCGAAAAATATCAAAATCACCACCCCGGCGGACATGGAGCTGGCCGAGTTTTATTTGAAAGGCAGTGGATAGTGGTTCGTGAAGAGTGTAGCGCCGCTGTCCCGGCGGCTGTCGTGGTGTCGTTCCGCCCCCAGTTGCGAGGGCAAGGCTTGTCCGGAGGAGCCGAAGGATGCCCTCGCCACAGCCGGCAGGATGCCGGCGCTACCAGGATCATCCTTTGAAACCTCAAATGCGCATCGGGTACGGCTGGGACTCGCACGAGTTCAAATCCGGCATTCCGCTCGTCATCGGCGGCGTGACGCTGGCTCACGACAAAGGACTGGGCGGCCACTCCGATGGAGATGTCCTGCTGCACGCCATCACTGACGCGCTGCTCGGCGCAATTGCCGGGCCCGACATCGGATCGCTCTTCCCGCCTTCCGATCCGCGGTGGAAAGGCGCCGACTCGGCCTTGTTTCTGCGCGAGGCGTTGCAGCGCGCCCAGGCTGCGGGCTACGAACTCGTGAACCTCGATTCCACGCTGATCCTGGCCGCTCCCAAGATCGGCCCGCATGCGGACAGGATTCGCAAACACGTTGCGGAGTTGTGCGGAATTCCCGCCGATTGCGTCGGGATCAAAGCAAAAACGCCCGAGGGGATTGGCACCGACAACGCCGCGATTGCAAATGTAGTGGTGCTGCTGGCGAGGCAACGCTAAGCAGCGAGCGGACGTAAGTAACTTTGCATAGCGTTGGTTCAGCCCGTGCCCGCCCCCACCACCTCTCCCACAAACTTCGCGAACTTCCGCACATCCTCTTCCGTCGTGTCGAAGGAGCACATCCACCGCACCACCGACTTCTCTTCGTTCCACACATAAAAGAAGTAGCGCTCCTGAATCTTCTGGATCGCCTCCCCGGGAATCTGCGCGAACACGCCATTGGCTTCCACCGGATACACGATCTTTACCCGTGGGATCTTCTTGACTTCCTCTTCCAGCAGGCGAGCCATGCGGTTCGCCTGCTCGGCATTCCGTCGCCACAGGTCGTTCGTCAGCAGCGTCTCCATCTGCACCGCCATATAGCGCATCTTCGACGCCAGTTGCATTCCCTGTTTGCGCACGTATAAGAACTCGCGCGCCAGCTCTGGACGAAGGAACACAACCGCCTCCACGCCCATCAGCCCGTTCTTGGTCCCACCAAACGAAAGCACATCCACTCCCAGATCCCCGGTCGCCCGCCGCAACGTGAGCCCCTGTGCCGCGACGGCGTTCGAAATCCGCGCGCCATCGACGTGCAGAAACATCTCCCGCTCGTGGGCAAATCGGGCCAATGCCCGGATCTCCGCGGCCGTGTATACCGTTCCCATCTCGGTCGCTTGCGTGATCGAAATCACGCGCGGCTGCACGTGATGCTGATCCCCGATCCCGTGACACGCATGCGCCACCGTTTCCAGCGTCAGCTTACCCATCGGCGCTGGCAGGGGAACCAGCTTGCACCCCGTGAACTTTTCCGGCGCTCCGCATTCATCCGTATAAATATGAGAGAGCTCCGGACACAAAACAGCGTGATGCGGCCGCGTCAGAGCCTGCAAACTGAGCACATTCGCCGCCGTCCCGTTGAACACGAAAAACACCGCTACCTCGTGGCCAAAATGCTGCCGGAACTTCGCCACCGCCGATTCCGTGTACGGGTCGTCCCCATACCCCCCCACTTGTCCCTCGTTCGCGCGCCGGATTGCCTCCAGCACTTCCGGATGCACCGCCGCACTGTTGTCGCTCGCAAAGCTTCCGCTCGGTTTCATAACCAGACAATCTAGCAGACACGAAAAATTCTTCGGAGCACCGGCCCCTTATACCAAACCGATTATTGTTCTAGTATTGATGCGGTCTCATCCCGTACGCCGCCGATGGAGCCTACACTGCGGGTTGTGAATCCCCGCAAAGGGTGGCGGACCAAGGGAACTGTAGTCTGCCGGTAATCTCTCCCGCCCCGGCCGCTGAAGAGCAACTCTTATGTCTCTATTGATCGCCCGAACCCCATCTCAGATTTTCTGGTTTCCGCTGCTGCCCCCCCTCCTGATCTGTACCTTCGCCTGCGGTGGCAGCAAGACCGCCAACGCCGGCGCTGGCGGCACGCAAGCTATGCCGGTCCAGGTCAGGACTGCCCACCCGGCCAAGGTCGACGACGCCACCGAATATGTCGCCACCCTGAAATCGCGCGATTCCGCCGTCGTCATGCCGCAGGTGGAAGGCATCATTACCCAGATCTTCGTTCACTCCGGCGAGCGGGTTGAGGCCGGCGCGCCGCTCATGCAGATCGATCCTGCCAAGCAGCAGGCCACCGTCAAAAGCCAGGAAGACGCGCGCGCCGTGCAGGTTGCCCAGGTGAAATGGGCGCGGCAGAACTACGACCGCATCAGCGGACTGGCCACTGCCGGAATCGTCAGCAAGCAGGACCTCGACCAGGCCCGCGCCACTCTCGACGCCGCACAGTCGCAGCTCCGTTCGCTCGATGCCCAGGTCAACGAGCAGCAGGTCCAGTTGCGCTACTACAAGGTCGTCGCCCCGCGCGCCGGAATTGTCGGCGATGTCCCCGTCCGGGTCGGTGATCGGGTGACGACCACCACCATGCTGACCACCGTCGATCGTCCCGGCAGCCTCGAAGCCTACGTCTATGTCCCGGTCGAAAAGTCCGCGCAGCTGAAGATGAACCTGGCCGTCCAGATCGTCGATGCCTCGGGGGCGCCGCTGGCCACTACCCGCATCACCTTCATCTCGCCGCAAGTGGACAACAGCACGCAAACCGTGCTGGCCAAGGCGCAAATCGCCAACCCGAAGGACACCCTGCGCACCGCCCAGTTCATTCGTGCGCGCGTCATTTGGGGCCGGCAGGATCGGCCGGTTGTCCCGGTGGTGGCGGTATCCAGAATCGGCGGCCTCTATTTCGTTTTTGTGGCTGAGTCCGATCAGAAAGGCGGATACGTAGTCCACCAGAAGCCGCTCCAGGTCGGCCAGATCATCGGCAACGACTATGTAGTTCTTGATGGCATAAAACCAGGAGACAAAGTCGTCGTCTCCGGTACCCAGTTTCTAATCGATGGCATACCCGTAGTCCCGCAGGAAACCGGTAGCTAGTCGCTCGTCGCAGGTCGCTGGTTTTTCTCGCAAGCGGCCTGTGACTCGCGGAGACTAGCGACTGGCAACCAGCAACTAGCGACTGCCCTTATGGTTGATTTCTTTATCCATCGCCCCGTGTTCTCGACCGTCTGCGCGCTGCTCATTATTCTTGCCGGCGCCACCGTCATCCCCACTCTGCCGATCGCTCAGTTTCCCAACCTTGCGCCTCCGCAGGTCGGTGTCACGGCGGCCTATACCGGCGCCAGCGCCCAGACGGTGGAATCGGCGGTGACTACTCCCCTCGAGCAGCAAATCAATGGCGCCGAGGGAATGAAGTACATCACCTCTTCCAGTTCCAATGACGGCTTAAGTTCCATCACTGCCACCTTCGACTTAACCCGCGATCCCGACCTCGCTTCGGTCGACATTCAGAACCGCGTCAACACCGCCCAGGGACGTCTTCCCGGCGCGGTCAAACAAGTTGGCGTTACGGTCGCGAAAAGTTCGGAAAACTTCGTTTTTGGAGCCGCGGTCTTCTCCCCCGACGCGCGCTATTCCACGCTCTTCATGAGCAATTATCTCGACGTCTACGTCCGCGATAGCCTCAAGCGCGTGCCCGGCGTGGCTGACGTCTTTATCTTCGGCGAGCGCAAATATTCCATGCGCCTCTGGCTCGATCCCGTGCGCATGGCGAGCCGTGCCCTGACCGCCGATGACGTCGTCAACGCTTTACAGGAGCAGAACGTCGAAGTCGCCGCCGGCCAAGTCGGCTCTCAACCCTCCCTACCCAGCCAGCAGTTCCAGGTCAGCGTTCGCGCCGTCGGCCGCCTTTCGGAGACGACGCAGTTCGACAACATTATTCTCAAGAGCAACTCCGACGGTACCCTCGTCCGCCTGCGCGACGTAGGACGCGCGGAACTCGGCGCCGAAGACTACGGCTCCCACCTCGATTACAACGGGCGCGAATCGGTCGGCATCGGTGTCACCCAGCTCTCCACCGCCAACGCCCTTGACGTCGACCGCCGTTGCATCGCCGAGCTCGACCGCCTCGCCAAACGCTTCCCGCCCGGCATGAGGTACGAGCTCGCCTTTGACACCACCGACGCTGTTGGCGAATCCATCCGCGACGTGGTCTCGACCCTGGGCCAAGCCATCCTTCTCGTCATTCTCGTCATCTTCATTTTCCTCGAAGACTGGCGCTCAACCATCATCCCGTCGGTCACTATCCCGGTCTCGCTCATCGGCACTTTTGCCTTCGTCAAACTGCTTGGCTTCTCCATTAACACGTTGACCCTGTTCGGCATCACCCTGGCCACCGGTTTGGTGGTCGACGACGCTATCGTGGTCATCGAAAACATTGAGCGCCACCTCCAGGAAGGCGAGCCCAGCCCGGTCAAGGCGGCTTCCGATGCTATGAAAGAAGTCACCGGAGCTGTCATCGCCACCTCGTTGGTGCTGGTTGCCGTCTTCGTCCCCGTTGCTTTCTTCCCTGGAACCACTGGCATCCTGTTTCGGCAGTTCGCGCTGACGATCGCGTTCTCCATCACCATATCCGCCTTCAATGCGCTATCCCTGACGCCCTCACTCTCCGCCCTCCTGCTCGGCCGATCGCACGGCGAAAAGAACTGGTTCTTCAAGCGCGTCGATCGCGTCATCGCGGCGGTCACCCAGGGCTACGTCCGTGCCCTGCGCACCTTCCTTCGTTTTGAAGCTCTCGCCCTCATCCTGTTTGTGGCCGGCCTCGGTCTTGCTTATTTCGTTTTTCAGCGCGTCCCGAAAGGATTCGTTCCCAACGAAGATCAGGGCTATCTGATCGTCGTCCTGCAGGGTCCCCCCGGCGCCTCGCTCGAATACACGAAGAAAATCGGCGATCAAGTTACCGCCATCACCAAGAATTTTCCCGAGATCGAGGGCACGTTCGCGGTCGCCGGCTTCAGTTTCGGCGGCGGCGCTTCCAACCGCGGTCTCGTCTTCCTTACTCTTCAGCCCTACGCCAAACGGCAAGGCAAAGAGCACAACGCGTCCGCCATTGTAGATCGCTTGCGCGGCCCGCTGTTCGGCATCACCGGAGCCGTCGTCATCCCGGTTGAGCCGCCCGCCGTCCAGGGCCTCGGCGCCTTTGGCGGATTCCAATTCGAAGTCCAGGACCAGGCCAGCCACACTCTCCAGGACCTCGACAAAGTCAGCCACGACCTGATCCGCGAAGGCACGGCTGGCAAGAACCTGACCGGTCTGTTCACCTCCTACACCGCCAGCGACCCGCAGTTCGTAGTCACCATCGACCGCGCAAAAGCCAAGAGCCTGCACGTCCCCCTCAGCCAGATCACCGATACGCTCAGCGTTTATATGGGTTCGGCCTATATCAACGATTTCGACTTCAACAACCGCTCCTATCGCGTCTACGTGCAAGCCGACCAACAATTCCGCTCTCATCCTCAGGACATCAAGCAGTACTACGTGCGCTCCGACTCCGGGGCCATGGTCCCGTTGGATAATCTGCTCAGCATCTCTGAGACCGCCTCCCCCCAGGTCATCAGCCATTACAACCTGTTCCGCTCCGCCGAAGTCAGCGGATCCCCGGCTCCCGGCTTCAGTTCCGGACAAGCCATCGACGCCATGCGGCAACTCTCCGCCAAGGTGCTGCCACAGGGCTACAACTATGAGTGGTCGGGAATCTCGCTCGAAGAGTTGCAGTCCGGAACCACCACGTTGATCCTCTTCGGACTTGGAACCCTGGTCGTCTATCTGACGCTTTCGGCGCAGTACGAAAGTTTTGTGCTGCCCTTCATCATCTTGCTCGCCGTACCCATGGCGCTGCTCGGCGCGCTCTCCGCTCAATGGCTGCGCGGACAGCAGAATGATGTCTTCTGCCAGGTCGGACTGGTCATGCTCGTCGGCCTCGCCTCGAAAAACGCCATCTTGATCGTCGAATTCGCCGAGCAACTGCGCCAGCGCGGAATGACCATCTTTGACTCCGCCGTTGAAGCGGCCCGCATCCGCCTGCGCCCAATTCTCATGACGTCGTTCGCCTTCATCCTCGGCGTTGTCCCGCTGGTCACCGCCAGCGGCGCGGGAGAAAACGGTCGCCATTCCGTGGGCACTACCGTTTTCGGCGGGATGATCATGAGCACCATCCTGAACCTGTTCTTCATCCCCGTGCTCTATCTGCTGATCGAAGGCTTTAGAGAGCGCCGCCGCAAACCCAAGGCTGCGTAAGTGTGGTTGTTGTGTGGGGCGGGCACTCCTGCCCGCCACGTGTGGAGCGGACACTGCTGTCCGCGCATGCCGGCATCGGATCAAACGATTGGATGCCACCTGTGGCTTCCTCTGTGTCCCTCTATGCCCCTGGGGTTACAAGCTTCTCCGACCGTGTACGCCCGACGAAGCTTCATCGCGAACCGGCTGAATTAAAATTTAGAAAAGCAACTTCCCTATAGCTTCCAGCGTTTAGAATTGTGGAAAGAATTTGGGATCCCTGCAGGATTGAAAAAAGTCAGCGAGGTCAAGCAAATGAAGAAGGTTCTGTTGTTCTCAATTCTTGCTTACACAACCCTTTCTTCGATCGCGGCTCTTGCTGAACCAGCGCCACAGACCCAGGACAAGCGGCAGGCCGGCGTTCTCAGTCAGAAAGGCATCGACCGCATCGTCAAGGAGGTGCGCCACGAACTCGTCATGCTCCCCTACTACGGAGTGTTCGACAACCTCGCCTACAAGGTCGACCCGGATGGCACTGTGACCCTGCTCGGTCAGGTCTCCCGGCCGGCTCTCAAGTCCGATGCTGAAAACGTCGTTAAAAAAATTGAAGGTGTCGAGAAAGTCGTCAACAATATCGAGGTCCTACCGGCCTCGATCAACGACGACCGCATCCGCCGCGCCGCCTATCGGACGATCTACGGCAACAGCACGCTCAGCCAGTATCAGTTGCGTGCGGTTCCACCCATCCACATCATCGTCAACAACGGTCACATCACCCTTGAAGGGGTAGTCGCCCGCCAGATGGACAAACAGATCGCCGGCATGCAGGCCAACCACGTTCGCGGAACCTTTTCCGTGACGAACAATCTGCGAGTCGAAGAAGAGGAAAACAAAGAAAGCAAAGAAAACAAAGAAGACAAGAAGTAGGAGCATTCAAGGCACCGAGGGCGCCCTCGCCCGGCCTTTTCCTAGAGCGCCGGCGTCCCGCCGGTTTCGACTGTACCTACTACGGACCATTCTCATTGCTTGTCCGGTTCGGTTGAATGAGTGCTTCTCTGCGGCCTCTGCGGTGCGGGTCTTTTCGCGCCGGCAGCCTGCAATCTACCCTCTGCAATCTAAAATAGTCTGTGCCCCAACTCCTTCCGCTAATCGGCCGTGGTGAGATTGAATACGCTGCCCGCCTCCTCCGCGCCGGACGTCTGGTCGCATTCCCCACCGAGACCGTCTATGGTCTGGGCGCCAACGCGCTGGACGCGGAAGCCGTAGCCCGCATCTACGCGGTGAAAGGTCGTCCTGCGACCAGCCCGCTGATCGTCCACGTCGCATCGGTGGAAATGGCGCAGTCACTGGTGGCCGCCTGGCCCGACGCCGCCGCGCGCCTGGCCCAAGAATTCTGGCCCGGCCCGCTGACGCTGGTTCTGCCCACGTCCCATGGAGCGGCTTACGCCCCTTCGACAAGCTCAGGGCAGGCTCTCGTCCGCCCCGCCGAGCGAAGCTCAGCAGCATGCTCGTCGTGGACTATCCCCCTCATCGTCACCGCTGGCCTCCCCACCGTAGGCCTGCGTATGCCCGCTCATCCCATCGCCCTCGCACTGATCCAAGCCGCGGGTGTGCCCCTCGCCGCTCCCAGCGCGAATCGCTTCACGCAACTCTCTCCCACCACCGCCGACCACGTCCGCCGTAGCCTGGGCCTCGACGTGGACTACCTCCTTGATGGCGGCCCCTGCCACGTCGGCATCGAATCCACCGTGCTCTCGCTGGCCGGGCCGCAGCCAATTCTGCTTCGCCCCGGAGGCCTCTCGCGCCCGCAGATCGAAGCTGTGATTGGCCCGATCACCGCTGCCGCCGCCCCCGCGAGCGCGCATCCTGCCCCCGGCATGCATCCGCGCCATTACAGCCCACGCACCTCTTTATTACTCGTGACTGCTGGAAGGCTGCCCGCATACGGCCAGGGAATCTACCTGCAGCACCACCATCCTCCCAATCGCACCGGCGTACCGGCCCGCCAGATGCCGCATTCCGCCGCCGCTTACGCCGCCGCACTCTATCGCCAACTGCACGAGGCGGACGCAGGCAACTACGATTGGATCGCCGTCGATCTCCCGCCCAACACCCCCGACTGGGAAGCCGTCCAAGACCGTCTGCGCCGCGCTGCCTCGAATTCCTGAGACCGTTACCACGCCAGCGCCGGAGCCAGCTTTTCCCCGGTGCGCTCTTCTGTCCCTTGGTGGTCAATCCTTCTTCGCTTCCGCAATCTACCGACACTCTCCCGGCACCCGCACCCGGATCGTATGCGGAACGCTCCGCAACTTCCCCAGCAACTCCTCGTCGCAAGCCTGATTGATGTCATAAATCGCATATCCCAGCGCCCCCCGCGTATCCAGCACCTGCCGCTCAATATTGATCCCGCGATCCGCCAATATATCGTTGATCGCCCGCAGAATTCCCGGCACGTTGTGGTGGATATGCAACAGCCGGTGCGATCCCGGCTCGTAGTCCAGATGGCAATGCGGCAGGTTCACGCTCAGCAGCGAATTGCCGTTCTTGAAGTAGTCGATCATGCGCGCCGAAACAAACTGCCCGATGTTCTGCTGCGCCTCTTCCGTGCTCCCGCCGATATGAGGCGTCAAAATCACGTTTGGCAGTCCCTGCAGCACGCTCGCAAACGTGCCTCCACTCTCGGGCTCCTGCGGAAATACATCCATCGCCGCTCCCGCCAGCTTGCCGCTCTTCAAATGCCGGGCCAGCGCCTCATGATCGACCACAAACCCGCGGCTCAAATTGATCAGGCACGCGCCCTCCTTCATCGCCTGAAATTCATTCTCTCCAAAAAGATCCCGATTCTGCGGCTTGCCGTCCACGTGCAGCGTGATCACATCCGAGGTCTCCAGCAACTCGCGGAAGCCGACCGCCCGCGCATTCCCACGCGCCAGCACATGCGCGACATCGTGAAACACGACGCGCATGCCCATCGCCTCGGCCAGATCCGATACCTGCGACCCGATCTTCCCGTAGCCCACAATCCCCAGCGTCAGCCCGCGCACTTCGTGCGATCCCGCCGACGACTTGCTCCAAACCCCGCGATGCAGGCGCGTGCTCGCTTCAAACGTCCGCCGCATCAGCAGGATGATCTCCCCCAGGGCCAGTTCGGCCACCGACCGGCTGTTCGAATGCGGATCGTTAAACACCGCGATCCCCCGGTCGCTCGAGGCCACGCGATCGATCTTGTCTACGCCAATACAAAACGCTCCCACCGACACCAGTTCCGGAGCCGCATCCAGCGCCGCCGCCGTGATGCGCGTCTTCGAACGCACCCCCAGGATCGAAGTGCCGCGCACTTTTTCGACCAGTTCGCGCTCCGGCAGCGCGCCCTTCAGCGACTCGACCTCGAACCCCGCCTCCTCAAACTGCGAAGCCGCCACCCCGCTGATATTCTCCAGCAATAGAACCTTCAAAGACCCTCCCAAACTAGGTCGCAACATTATCAACGAAAATTATAAAGGGCGATCATTCCGCCCCCTACGGCGAGTGGTATCCTCCTTCCTCTGCGCCTAATTTAACGAACCAATCAGCGCTGTACGCGGCCGGCTGTTTTGCCCCTCGCCGAAGTGTTACAAATATATGGGTCGTGGGGGCAGCCAAGCCCGCTCCGCCCTGAATCCTTCAGCCGCGCCCCGTCATCTGTAAGGCTTTGGAGGAAACGAAAATGGCACAAGTTTTGGAGGAAGTGAAAATGGCGCATGAACTGCCCCCGCTGCCGTACGATTACACGGCACTCGAACCGACCATCGACGAGAAGACGATGCACTTGCATCACGACATGCATCACGCCGCCTACGTCAAGAATCTCAACGCGGCACTCGACAAGCATCCTGAGCTGCACAAGAAAAGCGCGGAAGACCTGCTCCGCGACCTGAACGCCATCCCTGAAGACATTCGCACTGCGGTCCGCAACAACGGCGGCGGACACGTCAACCACACCATGTTCTGGCTGATCATGAAGCCCCACGGCGGAGGCGCTCCCACCGGCCCCGTCGCCGACGCGATCAAGAAGACTTTTGGCGACTTCAAGACGTTCCAGGAAAAGTTCAACGCCGCCGGCGCAGGCCAGTTCGGCAGCGGATGGGTGTGGCTGGCAGGCGACTCAAGAGGAGAAGTGAAGATCCTCTCCACTCCCAATCAGGACAACCCGCTCTCGCAAGGCCTCTCTCCCATCTTCGGCAACGACGTCTGGGAGCACGCCTACTATCTCAAGTACAGCAACCGCCGCCCCGAGTATCTGCAGGCCTGGTGGAACGTGGTCAACTGGGATGAAATCAACAAACGCTACCAGTCGTCGCTGGAGAAGTAACCATGTGGGGCGGGCATACCTGCCCGCCCATGTGTGGCGCGGACACTCCTGTCCGCCCGCCCTGTCTCTATCGGTGCAGCTGCGGGCGTTCGGCGTAGTCTGAAGCGAAATTACACGAAGGGCGAGCGCCCCCGGGCACGCCGCTCCCGTCTGCCTCTGGCCTGACGTAGGATGGATTTGCAGGTCGTTCGCTGTCTCGCCGGTTGGGAGGTAGTATGCGCAAACCTACGCGAGCCCTTATTCTGTTTCTCCTGCTTTCGTCCTTCGCCCCGACACAAGAAACGAAGCCCGCTACCAGGACGGGCTACTACCCGGTCCCGGTCGCGGCCTCCCGCGCACCCAATCCGGTGAAGTCCACTCCCGAGTCCATCGCGGAAGGAAAGAAGATCTACGGTTACGACTGCGCTCAGTGCCATGGCGCCGCTGGCGACGCCAAAACCGATGTTGGCAAGGATCTGAAGGCGGCCGACCTCACCAATCCCGCGGTTCTCAAAGATCGTACGGATGGCGCGATTTTCTATATCCTCAAGAATGGCCACGGTGACATGCCCCGCGAAGGCAATCGCGTCAAGCCCGAGCAACTCTGGGACTTGGTTAACTACGTTAGGTCGCTGGCTGGAAAGCCGCCTCACACCGGGCAAAAGCCGTCCAAGTAGCCTGCATTATTAAAAACGCGGAACCATGCTTGGGTTGGAGCAGGGGCTTCAACCCTGCATTCATACTCTACGGTGAAGGATCGGCTTCACGGGCTGCGGATGAGCTCAGACTTCGCCGCGAAAAGGGAAGGGCACGACTTCAGTCGTGCCGTTAAGCGGTTGAAGTGTGACCGCGCTTTAGGGCCTGAGATGTTCTTTTTGCGCCTTCGGCGACTTTTTCCGCGGCTTCCTATGGCACGATTTCCAGGGCGGTCCCCGGACCTTGGCCGGAATCCGGACTGATCCAGACGGTCACCTTGGATGGTTCGACCGCGAACTCGTTGCTGGCGTTCCAAAGCGCGAGGCTGAGCCGTGCTCGTACCCTGGAGACGAACGTAGAGTTGGACAATTTCTTCGCCAGCGCGCGAGCCTGTGTTGGAGACTTCGGCTTCGGCGATCAGCACTGCTGACGCGGCCCCTTTGCCGTTCAACCCTTGGTTCAAGTCGGCGGCGCTGAGTTGGCTCTTGTTGACCTGGGTCTGCCCATACGAATAGGTCGTGTATGAGGCTCCATACCCAAAGGGAAATTGCGGGCTATTGACCTCATCGATGTAGCGGGACACATATCTCGTGGGCACATCGCGCGGGGGCTGCGTCAGATCGACAGTATCGGGTGGCCTCCCCGTGTTCAATGCGTTGTAGTAGAGCGGTTCCTGCCCCACGCTCCGCGGCCAGCTGACCACCAGCCTCCCGCTTGGATTGGATTCGCCGAACAGGGTCCGGGCAAGTGCTGGACCAGCCGCGGTCCCCGGAAGCCAAGCTGCCAGAATCGCCGGCACATGCTCCACCGCCCACGGCACTGTAAGGGGGCGGCCGCTGAAGAGAATGAGCACGACCGGCTTGCCCGTCGCAACCACCGCCTCCAGCAACTGCTGTTGCCGCCCAGGCAGACCAAGATTCGACCGCGACGCCGCTTCCCCACTCATATCCGGAGACTCGCCGAGCGTCAGAATCGCTAAGTCCGCGCCTCGGGCGACGGCCACCGCCTCCGCAATCCTTTCGTTGCTGGCCTTCGTAACGCCAACGCCCTTGGCCCGGATCACGTTGTTCTCGCCCAGGCGCCGCGCCAACTCTGCCGGGAACGACAGCACTCCACTTTTCGGCGCCGTCGATCCAAACAGAGTCCCTTCCGGGTCCGATGGGTTGTCCGCGATCGGTCCGATCACGGCCACTTTCTTCACGTCCTTAGAAATTGGCAGAAGAGGCTTGCCGTCTGCAGGTGCGTTCTTCAGCAGCACCAAGGACCGCTCGGCAATGGTCTGCGCCAACTGCAAGCTCTCCGGCAGAAAGAACGCCTGCTGCGCGCGTCCTTCGTCTACATAAGGATGCTCGAACAGCCCCAACGCAAACTTCACGCGCAGCACCCGCCGGACACCTTCATCGACCCTCGCCTCCGGCACCGCGCCTGAGCGCACCAACTGCGCCAGGTGATCGTGATACAAGCTGCTCACCATATCCATGTCGACACCGGCCAGAAGAGCCTTGCGCGCCGCAGTCGCATCGTCGGCGGCAATCCCGTGCGGCACCAGTTCACCGACCGAATTCCAGTCGCTGACCACCAGGCCTTTGAATCCCCACTCCTTCCGCAGAACCTGTGTCAGTGTGAACGGATTCGCCGTAGCCGGCACACCGTTGAGTGAGTTGAACGCGCTCATCAGAGTTGCCGCGCCCGCGTTGACCGCCGCATGAAAGGGAGGCAGATAAAACTCGCGCAGCGTGTGCTCGGAGATTTCAGTCGTGTTGTAGTCGCGGCCCGCTTCGACCGCCCCGTAGCCGACAAAGTGCTTCGCGCATGCCGACATCGTGTCGGGCGCATCCAGATGCGGTCCCTGGTAGCCCCGCACGTAAGCCGCCGCCATGGCCGACCCGAGATACGGATCCTCGCCCGCACTCTCCGCCATGCGCCCCCACCGCGCATCCCGCGCGATATCCACCATCGGCGAGAACGTCCACCGAATCCCAATCGCCGACGCCTCCAGCGCAGCGACATGCGACGCTTTCTCGACCAAGGCAGGCTCCCACGTGGAAGCCATCCCCAACGGGATCGGAAACTCGGTCCGGAATCCGTGAATCACATCGAGACCGAAGAGCAGGGGAATGTGCAGCCGCGATTTCTCCACCGCGATGTGTTGGTACTGTTTGACCAGCGGGGTATCGACGACGTTAAACAGAGACCCGATCTGTCCCCGGGCGATCATGTCTTCGTAGTCGGTGCGCCCCGTGCCCGGCCCGGTCGCCTGCCCGGCAGAGTATTGCACGAGCTGTCCGACTTTTTCTTCCAGCGTCATGCTGCGGAGAATGGATTCCACCCGGGCGTCAAGACTTGGGTCAATGACCCCGGTTTCTCTAGAGCCCTGCTGGCTTGCGGTCGATGAGGGGTTCGCGGCGTGGGCCGATAGAGTCGAACTGATTAAGACTGCGCAAAGGAAAGAAAGAACCAGCCTGCGAGCCTGTGAACCGGCCGAGTACCCACGATCACCAGCTATGAGTGAGCTATCAGTCGTCGCCCTTCGCACCGGCAACTGCATGGGTCGGCACCTCGGTCAGGAGTCCATTTTGCAGCCACTAAAACGGGTTAGTACACCGGTATCGCAGTGTATGAAATACGTTTTCCCGGCCGATGTCAATAGCAAGAAACCGAGTGCGCCCAAAATCTTTGAGCTTGCTCCAGCGATTCGCCTTGTGCGAGACTGCGCAGCGTGGCGACCAGGAAGCCGAGACCAAGCAGCGATGGAACCGGGCGCACCGCCCGAAAACCCATGAGCCTGAAAAAGCTCGCGGAGCACCTGGGACTTTCGCCGGCCACCGTTTCGCTGGTCATCAATCGCTCGACCGTCGCCGATTCCATCCCCCAGGAGACCAAGGACCGAATCTTCGCGGCCGCCCGGAAGTTCAAGTATCGAGCCAATTTCTTTGCCCGGTCATTGCGCACGCAGCGCAGTTTCACCATCGGAGTCATCGTCCCCGAAGTCAGTGATGGGTACTCGGCTACGGTCATGAGCGGAGTGGAAGATTACCTCCTGCAGGAGGGCTACTTCTACTTTGTCGCCAGCCACCGCCATCGCGCCGATCTGATCGACGAATACCCGCGGATGTTTCTGGAACGGTCGGTGGACGGATTGATCGCGGTGGACACGCCCTGGCGCCTGAACCTTTCTGTGCCGGTGGTCACCGTGTCCGGGCACAACGACGTGAAGGGCGTAACCAATATTGTGCTCAACCACCAACGGGCCGCGGAGGTCGCATTAAAGCACCTTTTTCATCTCGGTCACCGCCGGATCGCGTTCATGAAAGGGCAGGAGTTCAGTTCCGACACGGAAGTGCGATGGGCCACTATCGAGCGCGTTGCCCGCCAGCTCGGTTTGACCATCAAGCGCCGCCTGGTGACGCAACTGGAGGGTGATTCGCCGTCTCCTCAACTGGGATACAAGGCCACCAAAAAGTTGTTGGCTTCGGGGGAAACATTTTCCGCTCTCTTTGCTTTCAACGATATCTCTGCCATGGGCGCGATCCGCGCCTTGCGCGAGGCGGGCTGGCAGGTCCCCGAAGATGTTTCCGTCGTCGGATTCGACGACATTCAGAATGCCGCCTACCAGAATCCGGGCCTGACCACCGTGCGCCAACCGCTCCGCGAGATGGGCCGGATCGCCGCCGAGATCTTGTTGAAGCGCATCAACCGTCCTGGATCCGAGCTTCACGACAAACACATCGTGGAACCCGAGTTGGTCGTCCGGGAAACAACTTGCGCCGCGCGCGACGGCCGGCGAGGCGCGGGCAGGAGCAAGCATTGAAGTCATTGAAGAACTCGCAATGCAGCCCGGTTTCGCAGCCCAAGACTGTTACTTTTCATATAGTTTTCGCCGCTCACTATCTGAATTTTCATAGGCGCCAGCGGAATGTGAGAGACAACAATTTAAGTGCTTGACTGTCGAATTCCCGGCGTGCTATAAGCAGCAGTCAAATCGTTACTAAATCGCTTTTCCAGAGATTTAGTAAACGCTCAAGAGCACGTCGAACCGGACATTTTGGCAGGCATTTTTGAGTCGAGGTGATCGTCATGAAGCGTCCGAGTTTTGCAGTCCAGGCTGTATTGCTCATCGTTTGCACGTTGTTATTGACCACGCTCGTCCAAGCCCAGTATCGAACTTCCATTCAGGGAGTGGTGACCGATACCACGGGCGCAGTGGTTCAAGGCGCCACCCTTACGCTGACGAATCCCGCAACCGGCGAAAAGCAGGTCAGGGTCAGCAATGAAATCGGTGTGTACAACTTCAATGCACTGGCCGCCGCGCGCTTCCGGTTGGAAGTGGAGACGAAGGGCTTCCAGAAGAAAGTCCTCGACAATCTCGAACTGATTCCCGAGCAGGCGAACGCTCTCAACGTGGAACTCGCGATCGGCTCCGAATCGCAAACCGTCAACGTTGATGCTTCGTTGACACCCTTAGTGGATACCGAGACCGCTTCCGTCAACGGAGTCGTCTCCAGCAACCAAATTCAGCATATGCCGTCCTTTGGGCGGGATGTCACCAAACTCGCGCAACTGGCTCCCGGCTCCTTTGCCGATGGCTCACAGGCAAGCGGGACTGACAACTACAACATTCCGGGCACTCAGACCGGGGGAGGCGCTTCGGGCGGCGCGGACGGCATCTTCAAGACCGAAAACGGTGTGCAGGTCATTGCTAATGGGCAACAGACCGAGAACAATGGCATTTCGATTGACGGCATCAGCACCACCAGTGTCGTTTGGGGCGGTGCCACTGTCATAACACCCTCTGAGGATTCCATTGATAACGTAAAAGTCGTCTCCAACAGTTATGACTCCGAGGATGGCCGTTTTAGCGGTGCCCAACTTAAGATCACTTCCAAGAGCGGCACCAATAATTTTCATGGCAGCCTCTTCTTCACCACTCACCAACCGAACCTGAACGCCTTTCAGCGGTTCAACGGCGCAGGTCTGAAAGTGCAAAGAGACGACAATAAGTTCCATCAGTTTGGCGGTAGCATCGGCGGCCCGGTCTGGAAAAATAAGATCTTCGCCTTCTTCAACTATGAGACGGTTCGCGAACCGTTTTCCTCCCTCCAAGGCAACGGATGGTTCGATACCCCGGCTTTCGACGCCTTGGCACCTGCCGGAAGCATCGCTGCGCAGTATCTATCCTTCCCAGGGAATGGTGTAGTCGGGACCCTCAATCCATCCGCCACCTGCGCAACTGCCGGCCTGACGGAAGGTGTAAATTGCGCAACGATTCCGGGCCAGGGTATCAATGTCGGCGGCCCTCTGACGACAGGCTTGGGCACGCAGGATTTGGGCTGGACTAGTTCCCAGGACCCCGGCTGCGGGGGAGCCGGCACGGGCTGCGGAACCCCGGGCAGCCCCCTGGGCACGGTGGCTGACCTGGCGAACTTCAATACGATCAACCCGACCAAGATTACAGCCATCCAGTACAATGGCCGCCTCGATGCGAATATCACGGCCAAAGATCGCATCGGATTTGCCATCTACTGGGTTCCCTTCTCAAGAGATAACTTCAACGGAAACCGTGCCTACGACATCTTCCACCATAACCAGATCAATGATGCGTTCTCGGCCATCTGGAACCACACCTTCTCGCCGACCCTTCTCAATGAGTTCCGCGCGAATGCTGCCGGATGGCGCTGGAATGAAATCACCTCCAACCCGCAGTCGCCGGTCGGATTTCCCGCGGACCGCTTTGAGACGATCGGCAGCATTTCGGTGAATAATTTTGGGCCGAGTGTTGGCAGCGTTTTGAACCAGTGGACTTACAGTTACAAGGACGTCGCCACCAAAATCTACGGACGCCACACCCTCAAGTTTGGCGGCGAAGGCACGCGCCTGTTTTTCCTGAACGAGTGTGCCGGCTGCGGCGCACCCCAATACGCCTTCTTCAATATTTGGGACTTCCTCAACGATGCGCCCCATACCGAAGGCTTTACCTTCTTCGATCCTCATACCGGATTGCCGACTACATTTCGCCAGGACACCCGCGAAAACATCTTAGGCTTCTTTGTCCAGGATGATCTGAAAGTCCGCCCGAACCTGACGCTCAACCTCGGCCTGCGCTGGTCCTACTTTGGTCCACTCTCTTCCAAACAGGACAACATGTTCGTGGCCCACCCAGGCGCGGGGGCGGATTACCTGACCGGCCTGATCGTTCGGAAGGGAAATTCGTGGAATGCGGAGAAGAATAACTTCGGACCGAGCATCGGTTTTGCCTGGAGTCCGACTCGATTCGATAACAAACTCGTCTTCCGCGGCGGTTACGGCTTGAGCTACAACCAGGAACAGGTCGCTATTTCCGCCAATATCAACGTAAATCCCGGGTTGAGCGTGGGGGAGTTTTTGAACATGTCTACACCTGCCTCGCCGAATCCCGGCATTTTCTATGCCCTTTCGTCGGATGCGCACAATCTTAACGGCTATCCGGCGAACCCGAACACAATTCTGAGCTTTGGCTCGAACGGACTGCCCACAACCGGGCAAGTTAATGTCGCCATCTTCCCCAACACCCTTCCCACTATGCGTACCCATCACTATTCGTTCGATATGCAATACGATCTGGGTCATCAGTACGTAATGACCTTGGGATATCAGGGAAGCTTGTCGCGCGACATCTTCTTCCACGAGAACCCGCTTGCCGTCCCTGCGACCTTGGGCGACACCTTCAACCCGCAGATTGGCGGCGGGGACAACTGGGGTGTTAACGGCCGCGCAAACTACAACGCCATGCTCGCTGAACTAAAGCATCAGTTCTCGCACCAGTTCATGACCGATGCTCAATTCACCTGGGCCAAGAGCCTGGACACCAGTTCCGCGCCGTTTTCTGAGCAGCCCTATCCGTTTGACCTCAAGCTGGATTACGGACGGTCCGACTACAACGTCGCCAAGGCATTCAAGCTGTACGGCATGTGGCAGCCGGTCTTCTTCCACGGCAACAATTGGATCGAAAAGATCGCCGGCGGCTGGTCCCTCAGCGGCATCTTCAATTGGCACTCTGGGTTCCCCTGGACTCCGATGGTGAGCGTTCAGGGTGGGAGCCTCTATTGCGGACAATGCGGTTATGGGCAACTGTTTCCCGCCGCCGAATTGGCCGGCGCTGGCGATAGCACCAGCAACGACGCATTCAAGACTGTTGCGAACTCGAACTTTCCGAATGGCGGAACGGCCGCCTTTTCGACGCCAACCTTCACTGCTTTCTCCGGCACCGACTCCGGAACTGCGCTTCCTCAGTCCCCCGGCGTCCAACGCAACTCGCTCAACCTTCCCGGATACAAAGACGTTGACCTGACGCTGGCCAAGGGCTTTGGCCTGCCGAACATGCCAGTACTCGGCGAAAGCGCCAGGTTTGAGCTCCGAATTGATGCCTACAATGTATTCAATAATTTGAACCTCAACCCGAATCAGATCTCGAACAATATTGGCAACTCGAACTTCGGCACGATTACGGGTGCTCTTGCTGCCCGTGTCGTCGTGCTGGGGGCCCGTTTCAGCTTCTAGATTGGAGACGCGCCGAGGAATCGGCGCGCCGCTTGCAGCCGCTGGCGAACATCATGTTCCAGTCGATCGCAGGCGGTTCTTCTTTTGGGCTGATACCGGCCTTTGTTCCGTCTCGGGGGCCTACCCTGTTCCGCAGACCGGCTAATACATCCATCGCTACGAGCAGGAATCAAAAGGACATAGGCAGGGCCGCGGGCCGAGGCCCATCGCTTGATCCTTGATGGAGAGTGCCCCTTAGGTGTTCTTAAACCCCGCTCGCTCCATTCCTCGCTGAGCATCCTGGTTCTTCATGAACGTGTTCCAGACCAGGCCCGAGCGCGCATTTTCCGCCATCAGCATTGTGATGCCAACGTCGATTCCGAGCACATCCGGGTTATACCAATTCTTCAGCGGGTTGAATGCGTCGACAAAGCCGTAGCGCCCCCAGGCACGCGGATAGCGCTCGCGGATGGTCCGCAGAACCTGCATGCAGTCTTCGTTAAGAAAAGGTACCGAACCGCCCGCCGCGCAGGGAACGATGCTTCCATCCAGCCGTCCCAG
>WNGE01003439.1_pt1 | contig 33656 bp, 29 predicted proteins | sample 5400651 | NCBI WGS metagenome assembly WNGE01 (sample SAMN13153370, study PRJNA577476) | soil metagenome | isolation source: 60 cm soil or saprolite under grassland replicate 2 | place: USA:California | collected 2016-06-15
ACGGACTGGTCATTCACCTCCTGCTGCTCTCCACCACGCATTGCTGCGTCGCAGTTGCATTCGGTTACAGGCTGGAGAGCGTTTGCCTGGAGAGGACTTGCACCTCTCTGACTACTCGCGCTTTCAGGCGCACTAGCCCGGCCTTTCAAGGCCGGGGAAAAGGACCAAGGAGTCGTCGCGGTGACTTCGAGCAGTGGTTGGCTCTTCCACATATAACGCTGAAAGCGTTCGCTAATTCCAGCCCGGGGTTGCGGTTTGGCAACCCTGGGAACACGCATTCATTTCTTGAAGACGCAAATCTGAAGGAGTTGCGTCGCGGTTTCTTAACCGCAAAACTCTTCGCAATTCCTTCAGATTTGCGAAGAGTGTTCTTGCGACCCCTTCGAACCCAGGGTTTCAAGGCAAACCCTGGGCTGGAACTTGCCAACGCTTTCAGCGTATTCATCGCCGGCCTCCGCGGCCCTTCTTTGAGGTTGCAAATAGTGACCTCACATACTCTGCCTCCGCGACGGCTCACTGCGCACCGCTTAGGAACTTCGTAACCGTCTCAGCAAACTGCTGTGGAATCCTATCCATCGCATTGTGCTCCTGGCCTTCGAACACGACGAGAGTCCGCTTGGGCAAAGAATCCATTAACGCGCTTGTTGCTTGTTTCAGTTGTGGTGAAGCAGTTTTAGCCCGCAAGGAGCAATGTTGGTGTCTTTAATGTTCTCGTTCGCTTAGCATCAAAACGATATTTACTAACTGCTCGAATTTCGCGAATCTGTATATCAATGCCAGAGACGCGACTGGGCCACGCCGCCTGACGTTTCATCGCCGCGATTTCATCCGGCGAGATCATCACTATCTCCCGCAAGAATGTCACCCAACGCCTGCTCGCGATCGCCGTTCTTGATCATTTTCTCCATTCGATCGGCAACGGCGGTATGATCCAGATCCTGCAATGGTGGTTCGTAAAGAACCAGCTTTGAGATTTTGTTCGTAAGAAATGCCGCCTCGAGCGCGCAAAGCCCTCCAATCGAGTGGCCGAGAACGAAGACCGGGCCCGGTCGAGAGTTAACGACGGCGGCGACATCCTCAAATTCCTTCTTCAAGCTGTAGTTCGAACCAGATTCACTTTCGCCGTGACCTCGGCGATCCATTGCACAAACTCTAAAGTCCGAAGCAAACAGCGAAAGTAGAGGCTTCCAACGACTGCGGTCACCCGTGCCTCCATGAACAATCAGGAGAGTTGGGCCTTTGCCTGTGCATTCAACGGCGATGCGCGTTCCATCCTTTGATCTAACGAATGAAACCTGAGATGAAGTCTCGGAAGTCTGCGAGAACGAAACCGTCGCTGACATAAGGACGCAGGAGAGAATAAAGGCTAATCGCATGATGATTCAATGTTACCAAAGTTAGGGTAGTGTCTTAGTTTGAGATCTCCTCTGTGCAACCTTTGTGTTCTCTGTGCCTCCGTGGTGAAAAAAAGCCCCACAATCACTCACCACAGACACAAAGGACACGGAGGTTACACAGACAATAACTACATAGAACGGAACTGTGGACCAGCCAAAGCGGCGATCGAGTGCCGGGACGACCAGCAAGCCGATGAAAGCGAGGGACATGAAGAACATAATCACGCGTTGGCTGGCGCGTTTTTCCGCCGCCGGTCCTCCGCGCATGCGCCGCTTCAGGAGTTCGGGATCGTTTCTGATGAGATAGATTGTGGTTAGGAGCGAAGTGATAGTGAAGATGAGCAAGTAAACCCAAGCTTGCCAGTAATCGACTGTACCTGCCGTCGCGAAGAGAATCACACCCATCACAGCCGCGAGCAGTAAAACCGACAACAGTGCTTTAACCGCAAGACGCGACATAAATAAAGAGACAATACGGAAGGCGTGCGCTAATTCCAAGTATAGGCGTGCTCGTTTTCGTGTCATTCATGGCTACCAAAAAAATAACCACGAACACGTACCAAATAGGTTTAGTGTCATTTCGTGGTTTCAAAAATCAAGCAAAACCACAAATCGACACGAACCTGCGGTTTCGCCTACTCACCGCTCACTGCTCACCGCTCAGTGCAGGCAATCATATGGTCTTGCCTCGCGCTGTCAGTCGTGTTGGCCGATGTTGCCATCCATCGGCAAGAAATTCGTGCTGCTTTGACGGTACCTGTCAGGTCCGGTGTGCCGCCGAACCATAGCAAGTCCCCTCTCCCAAATGGGAGAGGGTTAGGGAAAGGGTGCGAAGCATAGAACGCGGTCGGCGCAACCTGGCACGCAGTCTTGGGTTATGAAGTCAGGACCACCGGCGATAGTGTGGCGTAACGTGGGTCTGAGGTCAGTATCACCTGCGACGTCATGCGTTTTCAATCGGGTTCACGGAATAGGGGTGGCGGCGTGCTTGGCGTCTTTGTGGTCTTATGTATGGCCGCGCCCAGATTGGTCAAAGCAAGTAGCTTACGCGAATCGGGGTGGCCACAGAGTGCCACCCCTCAAATGCATCTCAAATTTTGAGAGCCTGTCATCACCGCGCCGAGTTAGTTAGTTTGCCAAAACAATACAACCCGTGGGTGTGCTTCGTGACTATGGTTTACTCTTCGATCACTGACAAAATATTGCCGGCGGGATCCTTAAACCAGGCGATTTTCATGCCCGGACCCTTGGCAATGCCCCTCTTGTCGGTCTTGAGCTCAGGTAATTCGTAGTGTTCAAGTCGCAAGCCAGCATTGACGAGTCCATCTACGGCTTCTTCGATGTTGTTCACGGGAAAATTCAGGACGGTAAATGAAGCCGGCGTGTGGTTCGGTTTGGGATATATGAACATCGTATTGCCACCGGCAAGGTGAAGCTCCAAACCTTCTTTCGTTTCAGCAACTTCAAGTCCGAGTATTTCACCGTAGAACTCGCTGGCTTTCTTTATGTCGTTTACGGAGAAACTTGAAAACGCCTTTGCGTCCTTGAACATGCTTAAGATTTTGTTCCGGCTTGTCTTCTGTGCTGCCCCTTGTGCTGTCATGCCAAATCTCCTTTCGCTTCGCCGGGTGTAACGTTAATGATTCACCAGGTCAACTTGCACGCACCTATGTACGAACAAACGTCAGTTCTTCATCCCCTCCCCCTTGGGAGGGGAAGAGGGGAGGGTTTGAATACACATCTCCCTTCACGTTGAATTTTAGTTGATTATACGCCTGATACCTTTGCAACCGCGTCGCGATTCTTCAATTTCGCGATTACGATTTGATGGTGGAACTCAGACGAGCGGCAAGAGGCGATCAAGGGAACCACAACGGTACGAGCGCGAAGGTTTTGAGGCAACTTCGCATGCACCAATTAGACTTGTCTTCGCCCCGTCAGGGGCGAGATGTTTATAGCTTGTCACCGCAAACACCTACTTCGCGCTGTATCCGGAATGGGCCGCGCACAGTTGTGCCATCGCGCTGGTCTTCATTGCCGGGCGCTTTGTTTTGGGAGTGACGGGATGGGAAGCACTTGGAGTTGAAATTGCCCAGGCAATCATCTGGGCTTGCCTCGCGCTGTCAGTCGTGTTGGCCGATGTTGCTATTCATTGGAAAGAAATTCGTTCTGCTGTCACAGTACCAGATAAGTCACGTGTGGCATCAAATGTCCCGAAAGCTAGCATGCCAAAGAACGCGGTAGGCGCCACGTAGGAAGAACGATGGGGCTGCCTGGCGCAGAAATCACCACACACCAGTTAGAGGCCTATTTCAGTTTTCTCTGTGCAATCTCTGAGTCCTCTGGTGTCCCTGTGGTGATAAAGGCTAACGTTGTTAAGTTGATTTAGGAACACCAAAAGAATACAACGCGCTGCGGGTCCTAATGTAGATTCGCCCGTCAGCAATTGCCGGGGTCGCGAAGACCTCGTCATCCAACTCATTCACCCTAAGCACCTGCCAATCGCCGCCAGCCTTCAACACAGAGACTTGTCCTGCCTCCCCAATGAGGAAAACCTTGTCGTCGGCGGCAACCGGCGAAGAGAAATACTTGTCGATCGCACCAAGCAGGCGTCCCTGCTTGATCACCTGCCCGGTCGCCGGGTCAAACGAGATCAGAATCCCGCTGTCGTTAATCATGTACAGCACGCCTTTGTAGAGAAGCGTGGAAGGAACCTGAGGCACGGGTTTGCTATAGCGCCAACGAATCGCGGTCGCGGTTTGATCTCCCTCGCCTCCCAGCTTGATTGCGAGTAGACCATTCTCAGAAGCCATCATCGCCCGGAAGACTTCCCAGTCTTTAGGGTTCAACTTCTCATCGCGGTCCATATCAAACGCTTCGAAGGCCCCATCTAACATCTTCAGCATTTTGTCCGGCGAGTCCGTTCCAGAAACTTCGGACTTGGCGATCTGTTTGTCTCCATTCTTGTCGTACCTCGGCAACGCCTCTTCCCAGGAGATCGTACCCACCTGTTGTCCGGGTTGATTCGTCGGGAAACCCCAGCCGTTAATGTACAGATATTCTCCATCGCTGCTGGCAATTGATTTCATCTCGCACGCAAGCCCGCGAACCCACCACACTCTTTTGCCATCTGCGACCGAGTAAGCCGAGAGCTGGAACGACTCGGGAACAATAATCTGTTTCGGACCCTGCTTTGGTTGATAGCTGATCGGTGTCGAGTAACCTGAGATCACGACAGGCCGGTCAACTTTCCAACGCACACGTCCGTTGTTCTTATCGACCGCTATGAGATACGACGACGGGTTATCTTGATCAACCGGCAGGATTACTTTGTCATCCACGAGGATGGGCGAGGCGCCGAAGCCGTAGAACATATTGAACGGTCCCAGCGGAAGCCGCCAGCGCTCCTTGCCGGCAGCGTCGTAAGAAACCATTCCGAACTCCTGAAAGAAGACATAAACGTTCGAGCCGTCGGTGACTGGACTTGGTGAAGCTGGCCCATTGACGTTCTGCAAACGGCCTTCAAGCGAGCGAGGTACTTCGCGTTGCCAGAGGATCTTTCCTGTTTGCCGGTCGAGACAGAGAACCAGCAGCTTGTAGTTGGGTTTATCGTCGACCCTTGCGCTCTGGTTGCCGATCGCTGACTTCTGCCCCTTTGACCTTTCCCCCTTCCCCTTTGCCCCTTCTTCCTTTTTGCCGTACCCCGTGACAAAGATGCGATCGCGTGTAAGCACTGGCGACGAATGCCCGGGTGGCAGCGCCGTCTTCCAAATCACGTTCTTGTCAGGTCCAAACTCTTCCGGAAGTCCGGTAGACGCAGAAACGCCACTTCCGTTTGGCCCGCGAAACTGCGTCCACTCGTCAGCGCTCGCGCTGGTCCAAGCCAACGACAGGATCAACAACGCAAGGGTCGTCTCGATTATTTTGGAGGCTAATATCCGGGAGTGTTTATTCTTTCGGGGCATAAGAATGGTCCTCAGGAGCGGTTAGCTAAAACGAGCACGATTCTAATTGAACGAAGCCATAAAGGAAACGCCACCGCTTCCGCAGAATAGCCAGTCAAACACACAATTCCGGTCTTTGTTCTAGCATCTGGGCCTCCACCTGCGACCTGACTACCGCCCTTCTGCCCTCTGCCTTCTGCTTTCGCTTTCCCTTTCCCCCTTCCCCATTTCCCCAGTTAACCTTTTCTCAGCCTCTGCGATTACGATCACGCCTCCCGCATCGACAGTGGGCCGCGCACAGTTATGCCATCGCGCTGGTCTTCATCGCCGGGCGCTTTGTTTTGGGAGTGACGGGATGGGAAGCTCTTGGAGTTGAAATCGCACAGACAATCGTCTGGGCTTGCCTAGCACTGTCAGTCGTGTTGGCCGATCTTTCCATCCCTTGGAAAGAATTTCGTCCTGCTTTAACGGTACCTGTCAGGTCAGGTGTGGCATCAAAATACAAGCTACGACGACATCATCTTTCAACTCGTAGATAAACTCATCCTCAGCGTTGATGACCATATTTGCATCATATTCTCTGACAAGCTGATTTCTCGAATTTAGCAAATCTGCTATCTGTTTTGCATGTTCTGATTTCATATATTGATGCGGAGTGTATTCATCAACTACATATATTGTGGTTAAAAGGTCTTTGGAGTCTACGGTGGGTACGAACTCAAGTATCCCAGCCGTAGGAAGAAAACACTCGCGGACCAAGGCCAATTCAAAACGTCACGCGGTTGCTAAGTTACGTGCCGAAGTTCAGAACTTCAATTGACACTATCGAGGCTAGTTGCCGCGCAATATTTTCCGCCTCGTTAAGAGTCGTTTGAGAGTAAACAACTACTTCTAAGTCGCTACCATCAAGGTTTTGATATCCAACCGATACTTCGTCCTCGGGTCGTTCGTACTTTGCTGCCATAGTTCGTTGAATCAAGGGCATCCGAGTCTCTTGCTGCCATGTCGGTTTTCTTGAACCGAGCAAGATCGCACGATACCCGTCATTGGTAATATCCAACCGAGATACTGTGCCACCGAGGATCAGTCCGTTCTCTAGGTCAAGATCTAATCTCGAACGATGGTCAGCAACAATGACCCCAGAACTCTCATACCACTGAATATAGGTGTCGAATTCGTAGAGACGCCGCCGCCCAGACGAACAGCCGGTGTTGCACCGTGATGAAGAGAACGGCGACACTTATTGCAACCTTCGACGCGCAGGTCCGCCGGCCGCGAAACAACGCGAATAAATTCGTTATGTCTCATGGATGTAATGTCGATCTGGTAAGCTCCCGTTCGACTCAATTATAAAATTCTGCAGCGGTGTACGAAACCTGCAGTTTGTCCCGGGCTGCTCTTTTAGCCGGGACCAAGAGTCGCAACGTTGTTCGATAACTAAGCAAAAAATAAGGAGAAAAGAAATCATGGCAACAAAACCGACGCACGAACAAGCCCAACTACATCTGCAGGTCTATGACTTGCGCCGCGAGGCCCGCTTGCGCCAGGCCCGTGATTGGTTTCAACAAAACTATTACGCTGAAACAATCGATGAGGCCATGCGTATCGCCCCGATGGGAACGGAAACCGGGGCATACGTGGGCATGGTGATTGGCTATTGGGAACAAGCTTGCGCGCTGCTTAACTATGGCCTGCTGCACGAAGATCTTTTCTTCGAGACCAGCGGCGAGTTCTTTGGTGTGTGGGAATTGCTGAAGCCTGTCGTGCCGCAATTTCGCGAGCAGTTTAAGGATCCGAACATGCTCGCGAATCTGGAGAAGGCGGCTAAGCGTTTCGAGGAATGGTCGGACCGCCGCGCTCCCGGTCATATTGCAACCATGAGGCAGTTCATGGAGCAGACGCGGAGTAAAGCTGCTTCAGCGGCAAAGGCCTAAATCCGAGTCAAGGATCAACCGCCAAGGAGCCATTGATGCTCAGTCAGGGAGGTGGGCCTGCCCCCGCTATGGTTGAATCACATTCAACCAGCGGGGGTAAACCACCCTTCCCGACTGCGCTACTCCAAAGGGTGCGACGATTCAGGATCGTGCTGGTGTACGATAAGGTCTCGTTCGTCTCGGCAAAGTCCTGGGTTGAGAATCCCAAACTCAAACAAGCTGCCCTCTCCTAGAATAAAGGGGTCAATCAATAAGTCGGCTAGAAGCTATCCACAGATTACGCCGATTACACAGATTTTCCGACGCTTACTACTCCGCGACATTCAACTCACAACGTCTGATAGTCTCGTATGAATTTCTTATGCATTATTACGCTGAAAGTGTTGGCTAATTCCAGCCCAGGGTTGCCGTGCTGCGCGGCTACCCTTGGGAAAACAAATTCTTCAAACCATTTCAACCCCAACGGGGTTGTGACTAGAGTTAGAGGTGCAACCCTATCAGGGTTGAGGGACTTTTTCCATTTGTGTCCCAGGGTAGCCGCGCAACGCGGCAACCCTGGGCTTTGTTATGTAACCGCGTTGCGGTAGGAAATCAGTTTAAAGCCGCAGGCCTATCGCACCGTACGCGTCGTACGCACGAGTTGCAAAATAGTCCTTGTAGATACCTACAGTTTCCTCATTCGCAGTGTTCAAAGCGGCCGCGGAAATCAAATGTCACGATCATAAAACGTTCTAGTCGTGTATCATCTCGCAAATCTTATTTGGTGAGGATTCCCCCAATGTCAAAACACCTCCTATCAATATTTCTATCTAGCTTCCTGGTGGGCCATCTGTCAGCGCAAGTTCCACAAAACGCGCCGGCGGATGATTACAACACCATTTTCAAAACAGTTAAATGGCGATCCATTGGCCCATTTCGTGGCGGGCGTTCAAATGCCGGTTGCGGTGTGGTAGGCGACGCGCGGACTTATTATATGGGGACCACGGGTGGTGGGCTTTGGAAAACAGATGACATGGGAATCACCTGGCGGAATGTCTCCGATGGTTATTTTAAGACCGGTTCCGTCGGTGCTGTGGCTGTTGCTGAAAGCGATCCGAATGTCGTTTATGTGGGTATGGGAGAACATGCTGTTCGTGGTGTGATGACCCACCCAGGCGACGGTGTATATAAGTCAACCGATGCGGGAAAGACCTGGAAGAAGATTGGATTGGAATTAACTCAACATATCTCGCGGATCGTCATCGACCCTAAAGATTCCAAGCTAGTGCTGGTGGCGGCACAGGGCGCTTTATACAGCCCCTCACCCCAAAGAGGTGTCTATAAGTCTATCGACGGCGGCGCGAGTTGGAAGAACGTTTTATTTGTGGACGATAAGACCGGAGCAGCGGAACTATCAATGGACATGAATAATCCACGAATACTTTATGCAGCGATGTGGGAACACGGCCGGCTTCCCTGGAAGGTGACCAGTGGTGGTCCGGGCAGCGGTTTGTATAAATCCACCGATGCCGGTGAGACCTGGGAAAAAATGAAAGAGGGTTTGCCGGAAGAAATGGGCAAGATGTCGATCGCGGTAAGCCGTTCGAATCCGGAAAAAGTATATGCACTGATCGAAAGCGATTCTGATAAAGAAGCAGGTGGATTATTTGTCTCGAATAATGCGGGTAAGAAGTGGAGTCGCATTACTAATGATCACAGGTTGGTGCAGAGGGCCTGGTATTACATTGAGCTGTTTGTTGATCCAAAAAATGACGACACTATTTACGTGATGAGCGCTTCAGCATTGCGTTCAACGGATGGCGGTAAAACATGGGCGACTTTGTCCGGCACGCACGGCGATTTTCATGATCTGTGGATCAACCCGGACAACCCCAACAACTTCATCATCTCCAACGATGGCGGTTCTGCCATAACTCTCAACAACGGAAAGAGCTGGAGCACGCAAAGTAACATGCCAACGGCGCAGTTTTATCGCATCAACGTCGACAATCAATTTCCTTATCGCATTTATGGAGGACAGCAGGACAATACGTCTGTTTCCATTGCCAGTCGTGAGTTAGGAAGCGCCGGGATTACCACAGCAAGCTGGACAGCTTCTGCCGGCGGTGAAAGTGCTTTTCTCGCATTTGATCCAAACGATCCCAAATACGTATTGGGCGACAGTTATCAGGGAACGATCGAGGTACTCGATGTAAACGCAAAGGCCGGCACGAATGTTATGGCTGCGCCCATTCAATATCTTGGTATGGATGCGAAAGACATTAAGTATCGATTTAACTGGAGTGCTCCGATCATCTGGAGCAAGCACGAACCCAATACTTATTACCATGGGTCTCAATACCTGCTGAAGACAAGTGATTTGGGTAAATCGTGGAAAGAAGTCTCACCTGACCTAACCCGCAATCAAAAAGAGAAGCAGGGGAAAGGCGGGGGGCCATACACAAACGAAGCAGTCGGCGCGGAAAATTATGGCACGCTGAGTTACGTTATGGAGTCACCTCACGAAAAAGGTGTGATCTGGACAGGCAGTGACGACGGGCTTGTCTATTTAACTCGAGATGGTGGTGCCAACTGGAAGAACGTAACTCCGAAAGGTTTGGCAGAATGTTTAATCAATGCCATTGAAGTATCCCCGCACGACAAAGCGACTGCTTATATCGCCACCACCCGATACAAGTTCAACGACCACGCTCCTGGTCTGTATAAAACCACAGACTATGGAAACACCTGGACAAAGATCGACAAGGGCATAACTGCCAATGCATTCACCCGCGTGGTGCGCGAGGATGAGGTACGAAAGGACCTCCTATTTGCGGGTACTGAACTCGGTCTGTTTTTGTCCTGGAATGGTGGAAGGGATTGGTCACCTTTTCAATTGAACTTGCCGGTTACTCCAATAACAGATCTTCGGATACACAAGGGAAACCTGATCGCATCCACGTCGGGAAGATCCTTTTGGATATTGGATGATTTGAATGTCATTCGTCAGTACAAAAAGGACATGGCTTCCTTCGCCATCTATCGACCCGAGAATGCTTACATCGTAAATGGGTCCAGCGAGATGGATCAGCCGACGGAGCCGCCGGAGGAGGAGTTTACCGGAGCTAACAGATTGAGAGGCGTAAATCCCGCAACCGGAGTGGTGGTTTACTACCAACTGCCCGAGTTGAAAAAAACGGACGAAATCAGGATGGAGATCAAAGACGCGGCCGGGAATATTGTTCGCAGCTTTTCTTCCAAGGCTGATGAAAAGTACACGAAATACGATGGCGCTCCAAAGCCAGAACCGCTTTTGCCCAAAGCTAAAGGGCTGAACAGATTTGTATGGGATATGCGTTATTCAACCATGCCGGGCGTGCCCCTGGTTCGGATCGAAGGCAGTTACGCCGGACACAAAGCACTGCCGGGAAAATACAGTATCACCGTAAAAATGAGTGAACAGACAGTCTCAACCGAAACTGAGATACTTGCCAATCCTCTCTACCCTACAAACGCCTCAACATACATGGAATATCATCAGACGATGTGGGGTATGGAGACCGAATTGACGTCGATGCACCGCATGGTAAACAGCCTATACGAAAAACAGAAGCAGTTAGAATCGCTTCTTAGTTCATTACCCGCCGGCGATAAATTCAGCGCCGTCAAGAAAGAAGGTGATGCACTGTTAAAAAAGATGAAGACCTGGGATGAGGATATGGTGCAACGTAAATCAAAGGCGTACGACGATGTTGAGAACTTCCCGAATAAGTTCACAGCGAATTATCTGTTTCTGATCAACCAGACAGAAAGTGATATTCCCAGAGTGAATCAGCCGTCGCTGGATCGGCTAAAGCAACTAAATACGGAATGGTATGCGTTGAAAGCGAGGGCCAGTGAAATTCTCGACAAGGATGTTCCGTCGCTTAATAAACGACTGTGGGAACTCGGCCTAGGAGCTATTTGGAAAGATTAGGGTCTTATCCAATCTCATGGGTTCTGAGTGCGGATCGGAAAGGAACCCTATGTCTAAACTTCGCGTTCACAGTTTCTCTATCTCAATCGATGGTTACGGCGCTGGGCCGAATCAGAATCTGGAGCACTTGGCCGGCTACCTCATGTTTGGCCACCAACTCTGTAACGCTGAAAGCGTTAGCTAATTCCAGCCCAGGGTTTGTTTTGAAACCCTGGGTCTAAAGTTCACATTTATTTGTTCGCAACTCTGAAGGAGTTGCGAATCGACGGTGACGCAACCCTTTCAGGGTTGCGTCTTCAAAAATATTCGAATGCGTTTCCCCAGGGTTGCCAAAGCGCAACCCTGGGTTGGAATTAGCGAACGCTTTCAGCGTATTTACTATGGCCAAACTTCGCGTTCACAGTTTCTCTATCTCAATCGATGGTTACGGCGCTGGGCCGAATCAGAATCTTGAGAATCCGCTCGGAGTTGGCGGGCTCAAAGTGTTTGACTGGTTCTTTCCCACGCGCACCTGGCAGCGGATGCATGGCAATGAAGATGGCGAGACTGGCGTCGACGACGACGTTGCCGCACGGGGTTTTGAGAATATCGGCGCGTACATTCTCGGGCGCAACATGTTTGGTCCCGTGCGGGGGCCGTGGTCAAAGGGTCCGGATGAGTGGAAAGGTTGGTGGGGAGATGAGCCGCCATATCACACGCCAGTTTTTGTGCTCACGCATTACCCTCGGGCTCCGCTCAAGATGGCGGGCGGCACCACGTTTCACTTCGTCACTGACGGCATTCACTCTGCACTCGAGCATGCGAAGGATGCGGCGGGCGGTCAGGATGTGCGATTGGGAGGCGGTGTCTCTACGATTCGGCAATATCTGAGTGCAGGACTAATTGACGAATTACATCTGGCAATTGTGCCCGTCTTGCTCGGTGATGGAGAGAACTTGCTAGGTGGTTTGAATCTGCCGGCGCTGGGATATGAATGCGTGGAGCGCATTGAAGGCGCGAGGGCAACGCATGTGACGCTGCGGAAGTAATTGTCTAACGCTTTCAGCGTAAAACTATGAGGCGGTGAGCAGTGAGCAGGCGAACATCGCCACCATCGTTGTCGTATAATCCGGCGGGATGAACTTCATTTCGACTCTCGCTGTCAGCATGGGCGCCTCGTGGGTATCGGGCATTAACCTATACGCGACCGTCGCCACGCTGGGCCTGCTGGGCCGGTTCGCGCATTTAAAACTACCCGGCGACCTTGACGTCGTGACGAACTGGTGGGTGATTGGTGTGGCGCTGTTCCTCTTCGTTATCGAGTTCATCGCCGACAAGATCCAACTGGTCGATAGCGTCTGGGACATAATTCATACCTTCATTCGCATTCCTGCCGGAGCGGTTTTGGCAGCGACGGCTTTCGGCGATTTCGACCGAAGTGTGCAGGTGATTGCTTTGTTGCTAGGCGGCGGGCTAGCGCTGAGTTCACACGGAACCAAAGCTGCCGCGAGGGCGCTGATCAACACAAGCCCCGAGCCCGTTTCAAATATTGTTGTTAGCCTGAGCGAAGATATTCTGGCGGTGGTTACTGTGGTCTCGGCAGTCTTCTTGCCTGTAGTTGTTTTCTTGATAATAGCTGTGGGCTTGATCTTTTCCTTTTGGCTCCTACCTCGAGTAATACGATTCTTCCGCAAGGTTTATCAGAGCATTCGCGGATTCTTCAGCCTGGCCAGTGCCTAGTACATTAACCAAAGTTAGTGTGACCCTTCGATGCGCGTGTCTTCGTGGATCTTTCTTTTCGGAACCGAAGAAGATAGTCCACTAAGTCACATCGAACGTAAACCAGAAGTCAGAACGCAGAGGTCCGACGCCCTTAACAGCGTGTGCACAGCAATGACTCGATACGCGAGAGCGTGGCCACGAAGGAGTCGCTCATTTCCGACGATGTTACTGAGCAGCTTTCCCGCCGCTCGAGGTATTGATTCCGTGCTATATTTCTTTCGTTTCCCCGCAGCTTTTGCATCATGGTTTCCTTCGATTGGCCCTCGATCGATTGGAAAGCGACAGAATTGTGTGTTTCAGGCAAGTCGGCCGAAGAAAAAACTTACCGGAGGTGTGACTAATGGTTCATGAAATGATTGATGGAACGTATCGTCAAACTAATCTGCCGAATGAGTCGCCAGAATACCTTGCAAAGCGCGAGGAGCTGCGGCTGGCAGAAATTGAATTACTAAACACGCGTGAAAGAGAGTCGCCGCGCTGCGGCGAGGCCTGCCGAAAGGTGCGACGATTCAGGATTACGAGTTTCTTGAAGGCCCAACGTCCCTTGACGATGGCGACGCGCCGACAAAAAACGTACGGCTAAGCGAGCTATTCACCAGCCCGGATCGTTCGCTCGTGATTTACCACTTCATGTACGGAAAGAAGCAGGCCGTACCGTGCCCAATGTGTACCGCCTGGATCGATAGTTTCAATGGACTTGCTCATCACCTGGCGCAAAACGTTGACCTGGCGATTGTCGCGGCTACTGATCCGTCCACGTTGCGCGCGCACGCGCGAAACAGAGGTTGGGACAAACTACGTATGCTGAGCGCCGGAGATAGCACTTTTAAGTACGATCTCGGCAGCGAAGATGGCGAAGGACATCAGGACTCGACGATTTCGGTTTTCACGCGAGACAGTGATGGCACGTTGCGACATTTTTACAGTGGCCATCCATGGCTGGCCGACGACCTCAAAGAGCGCGGCATAGATGAGTTGAATCCGATTTGGAATGTGCTGGATCTGACGCCGCAGGGGCGCGGTAGTTGGTATGCATCGCTCGAGTACGGGATAAAGGTGCAAGCGGCTCGCGGCTGAGGAATCATATGTCGAAACTTCGCGTGCACATTTCTCTATCTCAATCGGATGGTTACGGTGCTGGGCCAAATCAGGTTCTTGAAAATCCGCTCGGAGTTGGCGGACTCAAAGTGTTTGACTGGTTCTGATTTCGGATGAAAGAACTACCCACCCGCTACCGCAGGTAGTTCTGACAAGAGCGCACGTGGCAGCGGATGCACGGGAATGAAGATGGCGAGACCGGCGTCGACGACGATGTCGCGGCGGCAAAGCTTTGAACAAGGTGCGACGAATAACGCTGAAAGCGTTCGCTAATTTCAGCCCGGGGTTGCGCTACGGCAACCTGGGTCACACATGCAATTTTACGGAAGACGCAACCCTGAAAGGGTTGCGTCGGCCAGCCACCGAATCTCAAACCCGTCGCAACTCCTTCAGAGTTGCGATGAAATAAATGTGCCCTTTTCACCCAGGGTTTCAAAGCAAACCCTGGGCTTAAATTTGCGAACGCTTTCAGTGTTATTCCTTAAACTAGCGAACGCTTCCAGCGTTATTTTCCTGCCAAACAGTTTCGGCATTAGTCGGGTTCTTACTCAATCTCTTTCATACACGTGAACTCACGGCTTGCCTTTCCCATGAGGGTCGCTCAATCGCCTGGCGGTAGAATCCACGAGTTTTTCCCAAAACGAAATAGGAGGATCCACCCCATGGCTCAATCACTTGCACGACTTTGGACGCACCTTATCTTCTCAACCAAGAACCGTTTTCCGTTTCTCAGTGACAAGACAATACGAACTGACCTGCAGGCGTACCTTGCAAAGATGCTGCGTGAACAGGATTGCGAAACGCTGACCGTTAATGGTGTTGAGAATCATGTTCATTCACTTTTTGCATTATCGAGAACGCATTCTATTGCGTCCGTCGTCAAGGAGATAAAACGCACATCTTCTGGTTTTGCAAAGGAGCTGTCACCCACACTGGCAAAGTTCCACTGGCAAGGAGGCTACGGTGCCTTCTCTGTAAGTCATTCCAATCTGGACGAAGTGATTAGATATATCGAAAACCAGGAAGAACATCACAAGCGAGTGACGTTTCAGGACGAGTACCGCGCGTTCCTGAAAGCATATGGTATTGAATACGACGAGCGTTACGTTTGGGATTAAGTACGGTAGGTCTAACGCTGAAAGCGTTCGCAAATGCGAGCCCAGGGTTGCGCTTTGGCAACCCTGGGAACAACGCATCCCATTGTTCTTGAAGCTCTTCACCCAGGGTTTCAAAGCAAACCCTGGGCTTAAATTAGCGAACGCTTTCAGCGTTATTTTCATTAACAACAAGACTACAGAGACACAAAGAACACGGAGATCGCACAGAGAAATTGAATTTAAAGCACTACCGGATCCTGGGGTGCCGCGCTACGACCACCGCAGCGGACATGCTCCACCGGGCACCCCGGTTCGCGCTCTACCCGAGGCTATTCTATTTCACGCCTTCAGCGTGAAAACCAGACGACAGGTGGAAATCCTAATCTTGACTGGAAATTCGAATGAGTTGCTGTCCAGAAGTCCGATTATGCTTCCAAAGCGGCACCCGCTGTAATACTATTCCCGCCCACTAGCTAAAAGAGTCAGAGCCCAGAAGTCATAGGTCAGTCGAAAAGAAATTCATCATCGTCATTCCGGAGGCACCCCCATGCTTGACAGGACAATCTCGCACTATCACATCACGTCGCAACTTGGCGAGGGTGGGATGGGAGTCGTGTATGAAGCTGAAGACACCAACCTCGGCCGCCATGTTGCATTGAAGTTCCTGACACCGGCCCTGGCCGGCGACGAGAATCTGCTGCAGCGCTTCCAACGAGAGGCGCGCGCGGCCTCGTCTCTCAATCATCCGAATATCTGCACGATCCACGGCATCGAGCAATTCGAGTCAGAGCATTTCATCGTCATGGAGTTGCTGGATGGCGAGTCGCTCGCCGATCGCATTCGTCGCGGTCCGCTCGACATCGATTCAGTTCTCACGCTCGGAGTGCAGATCGTGGATGCCCTCGAGTCCGCGCACTCCAAAGGGATCGTGCATCGCGATCTGAAGCCCGCAAACATCTTCGTGACTTCACGCGGTCAGGCAAAGATCCTCGACTTCGGCCTAGCCAAAATGGCCAATATCGATCGTCTGGCGACGAGTGGCAAGGCTGATTCCGAGCTGCCGACAGCAGTGCGCCCCAAGGACCTGACCGAAGCAGGCTCCACTCTGGGCACGGTGTCGTACATGTCGCCCGAGCAGGCGCGAGGACAGGTCACGGACGCGCGCACCGATCTCTTTTCCTTCGGCACAGTCCTATATCAGATGGCAACGGGGGTCCTTCCCTTCCAGGGAGAGACATCGGCGGTCGTGTTTGAATCCATCCTCAATCGAGATCCGACGCCGGTGAATCAGATCAATCCGTCGCTGCCCGCGGAACTCAGCCGGATTATTGGGCAGGCCCTCGAGAAGGACCGCGACCTGCGCTATCAAAGCGCCACCGATCTAAAGACGGCGCTCAAAAGGTTGAAACGCGATCTCGACTCTGGAAAACATGCCGCTGATTCGAGTGGAATGCGACGGGCTGCGTCAACGCTTCAGGACCACTCCATTGCCGTTCTCTACTTCGAGAATCTGAGCGGAATGAAAGAGGACGAGTACTTACGAGACGGCATCACCGAAGACATCACTACGGAGCTGTCAAAGATCAAAGGGCTGAAGACTTTCTCCCGTGCAATGGTGCTGGCTTATCGTGACAAATCGGTGACGGCCGGACAGGTTGGAAAGGAGCTCGGCGCGTCGTACGTGCTGGTAGGCAGTCTGCGTCGAGCGGGGGCGCGCCTGCGCATCAACGCTCAGCTCGTCGACGCCGCAACAGATTTTCCGCTCTGGTCGGAACGATACGACCGCGAGATGAAGGACGTGTTCGAAGTGCAGGATGAGATCGCGCAGAAGATCGCCGCCGCGTTGCGGATCACGCTCTCGCCCCAGGAGCAGCAGGCTCTCTCCGCGAAACCGACCGAGGATCTGCAGGCTTACGATCTCTACTTAAGGGGAAGAAACTATGCCCGTCGCGTCGGACGGCAGGATCTACAATTTGCTCTTCAGATGTACGAGAACGCGGTGGCACTCGATCCGGGGTTCGCGCTTGCTCACGCCGCGCTGGCCAACGTCTGCGCCCAGTACTACTACCACTTCGAGCGCCAGCAGCACTGGATCGATCGGGCCACTGCCGCAACGCAGAAGGCGAGCGCGAATGGCCACGAAGCGCCGGAGATTCAGTGCGCCGAGGCGTGGGTGATTTTCGCCGAGGGGCGTTACGACGAGGCCGCGGACAAGATGCGGACGGCGCTCAGCCGGAATCCCGATCTCGATGGGGGCTACTACCTGCTGGGACGCGCGCTTTTCTCCGCCGGACGATATCAGGAAGTCGTGGACATCATGGAGGAGGCGCTGGCGCACGCCGGCGAGAACTACAACACGAGCATTCCGATTCACAACTCACTTGGGGCGCTGGGAAAGAAAGATGCGCTGAACAACTACGTTCATCGCGAGATCGCTATCTACGAGGAGCAAGTGAAGAAAGTGCCCGAGGACGCGCGCGCACGCGTCCTGCTGGCTGGTGACTACGCCAGGCAGGGTCGGTTCGAAGAGGCCAAGCGGGAAGCGGACATGGGCATGGTCCTGCGTCCCGATGATTCAATGATTCTGTACAACGCCGCCTGCGTCTACTGCGCGATGAACAATGTCAGCGACGCGCTGATAGCGATCAGGAAGGCGTGGGAGTCGGGTTACCGCGATCCGATATGGACCCGCCAGGATCCAGACCTCGCACTGCTTCATGGCGATCCAGACTTCGACCGACTCTACCCGCCGCCAAAGGCATGACGATTCGATCCACAGATTTCGCAGATTGCGCAGATAATAGTTAGGAAGCCCCGGCAGTGGATCGCTTTCGACAAATCGTCGCGGAGTGACGAGATGAATTTAGCCCGGTCTTTCAAGGCCGGGGGAGCGACGCACAGATAATTGTTCGTCGCGTCAGCGACGAAATGAATATTTTCAATCAGATGCTGCTGCCTGACGAAGGACTGACTTCGAAAATCAGGATGCAGCGAAGAGGTCCACACGAGTATTTGGGTGGCGTCGAGTGAAACCGATGGGTAACAATCTCTCGCCCTTTAGCGGCGTATTTTGGCGTAACGGAAAACGCAGTTGTTCGAACTAAGTTGTTGAGAGTATTGGTAGGCGCGTGGGGATTTGAACTCCCAGACCCCTACGTGTCGAGGCAGCGCTCTACCAACTGAGCTACGCGCCTATTCGAATGTATTAAGAGCTAGCCAGGCCTACGTGTCAATCCGCTTCCCGGCGCCGCGTAAAGCGCGTAATCCTCTTTGTCGGCGTAGAAACTAATAGTCGCGGCCAGGGAGTCACTTGAGAGAGTATAAAGCGTATAGCTCGCAGGCGCACCGTGGCAAAATCGTGGCAGACGCTTACTTGCTGCCACCGCGGCTGCCAGTTAGTGGAAGATCGATTCCCTACGACGTTTGGAATTAGTAGTCATCCGAATCGCATCCGAGATGGTGTTTTGCAAAAGCTTTCCGTCAGAAACAATTCATGTTATAGACCTCCCATGAAACAATCGCTACGATTTTCGCTTTCGCTGTTCGCCCTATTTGCGTTGATTAGTTCAGTGAACCCATTCCCCATAGCGCCCCAGAAGACCAACATGGGCCAGAACGTCAAAGAGCGAATTGGTCTTCAGCTTTACAGTCTACGCGATCAGTTCGCCAGAGATGTGCCAAAAACGCTGGATCAAGTACGCGATTTTGGCATCAAGTACGTTGAGACGCACAGCACTTACGGACTGACGCCTGAGAAATTCAGGGCAGAGCTTGACAGCAGAGGACTAAAGGCGGTCGCTGGTCATTTCTCTTATGAGCAGTGCCGCGACGATATCGAGGGAGTTGCCCGGGAGGCGAAGATTTTAGGATTGCAATATGCCGGCTGCGCCTGGATTCCTCATAAAGATCCCTTCGCCGAAAAGACCTGTCGCGAAGCTATCATGGTTTTCAATCGCGCTGGTGAAGCGCTCGCCAAACACGGGTTGAAGTTCTTTTATCACACGCACGGATATGAATTCCTGCCATACGGCAATGGTACTTTCTTCGATCTGATGATGGCCGAGACGAAACCTCAGTTCGTCCACTTCGAGATGGACGTCTTTTGGGTAGTGCATCCCGGCCACGATCCGGTGAAGCTGTTGGAGAAGTACGGCAGTCGGTTCGAGTTGATGCATGTCAAAGACATGAAGCGGGGAACTCCCACCGGACTTTTCACCGGACATGCGGACGTTACTAGCAACGTTGCGCTTGGCACCGGGGTGATCGATTGGACCGCTGTCTTCAGGGCGGCCCGAAAAGCCGGCGTGAAATGGTATTTCATCGAAGATGAATCGCCAGCTTCAGTTCAGCAAATTCCTCAGAGTCTGAGCTATTTGGCGAAGTTGAAACTCTAGGATCCTGTCTCTAAAAGTCATCGCAACAAATCACTCCCAGTCACTCAGGCGGCGGTCCCATGAAGTCAGTACCACCACGCGGTAGCGGGTGGGTTTCCCCGGGCAACTAAGATCGTGACGTGAGTGACTGCGAACCGGACCCACCCGCTACCGCGTGGTGGTACTGACTTCATGAGCCGCCACGAGCCGGATCGCAGAAGGTAAGCCGCTGGGGATTGAAATCGATTCCAACATGCATCGGAGTTAACTCGATCAAAATCCAACAAGATATAGATGATGAGCGAATCAAGTTGGGACAGTAGTGATTTAAAATGAAAAATGGAAAATGGATTTCAAGAAGCTGACGCAATCACAACAACTTTCGCTCTACCGGAGATTAGCGGTGTGCCTCAACTCATATGCTCAGGGTGTGTGCAACCGACGAACTCTTTCAAATATGCATTGCCCTTGTATCGCAAGTCCTGGTGAATGCCGACAGCTGAAGTGTAATAACCATCAACGGTTAAACTCTTAATAGCAACAAAGAAACGTTCTTCGATCGTCCTCGGCCTTCGCTCGTTCCTGCTGATGGATTTGAGTAGTGATATCTGTTGTTCCTGACCCGCCCGATTGAAAGCAGCGGAAAACTGCATCTCACTCATCGTGTCTACAGCCGCCAGACCGTCACGCCACAGTGCCTTAATTTCGTTTGACGATTCGCTTACCATCAAATCAATAAAGCTGGACACTCCGGCGGCCCTGGCGCCCGGTGAATGCTCATCTGTAGGAATGATCAAATCCGAGATCGCCGCGATTGTCTCCATCTCTTGATGATTAAAGAATCTGCCACCTTCCGCGGTTGGTACCGCTGCGCCCGGCGACTGGCCCATTTGCATGTCAGGATGCTTATGTTGGCCCAAGACACGGTTTTCCAGAATCGGTAGAGCGGTCGCGGTGCCAACTCCCACAGCGATCACTTTCAGGACAGCTCTGCGACTGACATTCTTCTCGTTTGACATAGAGTTAAGATCTTGCCCAGCGTTTCACGCCTATGTTATGGTGCGACCGCTAAGTGAACCGTTTTACAATTCTTCCTGACAACACGCGAGACTACATTGAAATCCACTAAAGTCCGTGATGCTCTCATCATCGGCTCCGGCGCTTCAGGGGGCATGGCTGCTAAAGAGCTAACTTCGCGCGGCTTTGAGGTTCTGGTTTTGGAGGCCGGGCCGCCCGTGAATCCCGCCCGAGACTTTACACATCATACGTGGCCTTATCAAGTAATGTATCGCGGCTTCGGGCCGCCGGGTTGGAAGCAGCAAGAGCAGTGGATGCAGGACACGGCCTCCCATTTCAGTCGCCACTTCTACGTTAAGGATTCGGAGCATCCCTACACCACCGACCCGGGTAACCCCTTTATGTGGGTGCGCGCGCGCATCGTCGGGGGCAAGACGTTGCACTGGGGCCGGCTTAGCTGGCGGCTGTCTGACCTCGATTTCAAAGCGGCCACTCATGATGGTTTTGGTGACGACTGGCCCATTAGTTACGCCGAAATGGCGCCCTACTACGATCGCATTGAAGAGTTCATTGGCGTGAGCGGAAACACGGATGGACTGCCGCATGTGCCTGACGGCAAATACATGCCGGCGATGCCCTTGACCTGCGGAGAACATCTGCTGCGAAAGGGCGCGGAAAAAACTGGCCGCCGTGGAATCTCCATGCGCGTAGCAATGCTCACGAGCCAGCCTAAACCGTTTATGAAAGGGCGTCGTAAGTGTCACTACTGTGGTCACTGCGGAGATGGCTGTGATGTAAACGCGATGTTTAGTTCGATCGCCTCCACTCTGCCTCTCGCCGCCGCAACCGGCCGGCTCACGCTTCGTCCGAATTCAATTGTCCGCCATATAGTCACGGACAAGAACACTGGCAAGGCAAAGGGAGTTGCTTTTGTTGATCGTGTCACCCGCGACGAGTACGAAGTTGATGCGAAAGTGATCGTACTTGCCGCCTCAACCCTGGAATCGACGCGCATTCTCCTCAATTCCCGCTCGCAACAGCATCCGCAGGGGCTGGGAAATAGTTCGGGAGTGCTCGGCCATTACTTTGTGGACCACTTCGGAGGCATCGGCGCTTCGGGTTTTTTCCCTATGCTTGCGGGTCGCGATCCCATCAATGAAGATGGCAAAGCTACTGGAATTTTCATCCCTCGCTTCCGTAATCTCGATAAGAAAACAAGGCACCCGAAATTCCTGCGTGGCTATGGCTTTGAATGTGGATCGGGCACTTCTCTCTTTCCGGGTATGGCCCGGCGCCTGATTACCGGCTTTGGAGCTGAATACAAGAAGCAGGTTCGGCGCTTCTACACGGCGCCGGTCGGTATGACGGTACGCGCCGCGATGCTTTCGCGCTTCGAGAATCATGTGGAGCTGGACCCTTCAGGTGTAGTAGATGCCTGGGGAATTCCAGTGCTAAAGATGCACATTCAGTATTCGGACAATGAACGGGAAATGGCCAAAGATGCGGCAGAAACGAGCGAGGAAATTCTACGCGCTGCCGGGGCGGAAGTCGTTTCCACAGGGGGCCAGATGACGGCTCCCGGACGGATCATTCACGAACTGGGCACAGCCCGCATGGGCAACGATCCGAAGACCTCGGTGCTGAACAAATTCAACCAGATGCATGACGTCAAGAACGTATTCGTTACAGACGGCGCGTCTTTCGTCTCCTCGGCCAATCAAAACCCGACGCTGACGATCCTGGCTCTTACCCTGCGCGCTTGTGAATATCTTGCCGAGGAATATAAGCGAGGAGAACTGTGAAGGCATGTCAAGATGTTGAGAAAAGCAGAGAATTCTGGCTCACAACCTGCTCGCCCAACCGGTAATCAGCGCAAGCTCCATTCAATTCATGGCCTACTTCGCGGCCGCGTTGTCGATGGCCAGTTTGAAGTGCGAGGCCATCACTACAGCTTCAGTTTCGTTCCGGCAACAGCCGCTCTCGCTGATGGCAGGTTGATCCTTACCGGTCGCATAGTCGTGCACTCTTCTCAATTCAGCATGCGTTTTGTGGATAATGTTGAAGCACGCCTCGTCGCAATCCAGGGAGGTGTTGGCGTCTCGCCAGTGCGCCGACAGTTGCTCACAGGAACAGCCCAGACGAGTCAAACGGCTACTTCGGACCAGAAGATGGAGCAGGAGAAAGGGCCAGAGACTGAGCTCCAGCCCGGGCTACATTCGTTTGAAAGCCCGCGGCTTGATGAACTAGGCAGACCTAGGGTCGAGTCAACTGGACCACTAAGCTTCGTGGGTGTGCTTTACTTCAATCTATCGGCGCTTGACGGTCCTACACTTGGCGTTCCGTTAGATCTGAGTAAGGTACAGCTCAACTTGCGCTTAGCTACAACGGATGATTTGGCGCGGGAGCTGCAGAATCTGTTTTCCAATGTGACTGATGCTCTCTATGGAGTCCCCATAGATGAGCGCGCGGCAAGAGAGCAGGTAGAAGAGCTCAATCGCATTTTCAAATCTTAGCTAAAACTACCCCTAAAAAGTAGGATGCCATGAATGGCCGGATCAGAATAGAGATCATTGGACGCGATACGTTTTGGCGCGATGCGGTTCTCGTCGAATGGGCCCATCAATTTCCGAATCGAGAGCTCGTGGCCCAAACGAGCGTCTACTATCTGATCGAATCTGAATGGCTTAAGGACTTGCAGCGTGTCGCCGACGGATGCTTCTCAAGAGTAGTTTTGGCCCCGGAAGACCTCGGCCGGCGTTTATGGCTTCGGCAGTTTATCCCGTCTGACCGAACCTAGAACTCAATCGTAACGACCGTCGCGTTTTGGCCCGGACTCTCTAATGCGAAGGCCGCAGAATACTTCTGCTCAGGCCCGAACGGCTCATCTATTCCGAAGGAGCTATAAGATGATCAAGAAGCTCGCAGGGTTAGTGCTCATGTTGGCGATCAGTTGCTGCCCAGCAATGGCAAAGAAAGGGAAATGGAAAGTCCTCTTCGATGGGAAATCAACGGACGCGTGGCGCGGATTTAGGCAAGATACCTTCCCCGATAAGGTCTGGAAAGTAGAGGGCGGTACCATTAGAACCATTGTTGGCAGTGAGTCCCGCGACATCATCACCAAAGAGAAGTATCGCGACTTTGAGTTGGAACTCCAGTGGAAAATCGCGCCAGGCGGCAATAGTGGCATCATCTACCTTGTCTCTGAGGACTTCGACCAAACATACCAGACGGGGCCCGAGATGCAGGTGCTTGACGACGCCAAACACCGCGACGGCAAAGATCCGAAGACTTCCGCTGGCGCTCTTTACGGCCTGATTGCTCCGGTCAACAAGGTTCTTCAGCCCGTAGGAAAATGGAACCGGGTTCGCGTCATCGTTCACAACGGCCACGTCGAACACTGGCTCAACGGTAGGGAGGTATTGGCTTACGAATTGGGCAGCGACCAATTGAAGCACCTGATTGCCGGGAGCAAATTCAAAGACTTCCCAAGATTTGCTGAGAATCGCGAAGGCCATGTCGCCTTGCAGTATCATGGCGACGAAGCCTGGTACCGTAAGATCAAGATTCGTTCATTGTAGGAGCTTTTGCCATTCCTGCGACAAAATTCAAGCTTCACAGTGCGCAACCACTCCCTAAAGCGATGTGAACTTTTTAGGAGGAAGATATGGATGACCCCAAGGGAACCTCCCGACGTAACTTCATCAAACTAGCAACCGCAACCACGTTAATGGCTGGCGCGTCTCGTGACGTTTTGGGTTCAATAGGTACCCACCTAATAGAGCCCAGCGAACAGCAGACTCAGACGGCATCGCCTAACGACAGGATTCGGATCGCGACGATCGGCGTTGGCGGTCAGGGAATGTCTGATACCAATGCCGCACTGCGGCGCACCGGCCCGTCAACTGATCAAGCCAATCCGAACCCACTGGGACCCGGTGTAGAGGTCGTCGCGGTAGCGGATCTATATGACGGTCGGCTGTCACGCGCGCAGGAAATGTGGGGCAAGCAGCTTTTTACTACGCGTGATTACCACGAGATTCTCGCACGACCCGATGTCGATGCTGTCATCGTCGCCACGCCCGATCACTGGCACCGGAAAGTGGCGCTTGAGGCCATGAAGGCAGGCAAAGACGTCTATCTCGAAAAGCCAATGGTGCAAAACCTGGATGAAGGAAAGGCTCTGATTGATGCGGCGCGCGAGAGGAACAGGATACTGCAGGTGGGGAGCCAGCGCGTCAGTTCGATTGTTTACCAGAAGGCAAAGGATCTCTACAACGCCGGCGCTATCGGCGAATTGAACCTGGTCGAGGCGTGGTGGAATCGCAACAGTGCTCTCGGCGCGTGGCAATATACTTTGCCCCCGGACGCCTCTCCGCAAACTATTGATTGGCAGCGCTTCCTCGGTAAAGCGGCGAAGGTGCCTTTCGATCCCATCCGTTTCTTCCGCTGGCGGAATTATCGGGACTACGGCACAGGTGTCGCGGGTGACTTGTTCGTGCATCTTTTCTCTGGCCTGCATTTCGTCCTCAGCTCCACTGGACCGGTGCGCGTCATGTCCACTGGCGGATTGCGCTACTGGAAAGACGGGCGCGACGTGCCGGATGTGATGCTGGGAATTTACGAGTACCCGAAAACTGCCACGCATCCGGGATTCAATCTGTCGCTGAAGGTGAACTTTGCGGACGGCGGAGGCGGGGAAGAAGGCTTCAGGTTTGTTGGCAGCGAAGCAGTTATGACGATAGGCAGGGGCGTAACCATCACTCGCAAACCGCTTGCGAAGGAGCCGGGCCTCAGCACAAATACTTTCCCGAAAACCATGCAGGACGCCATCCAGAAAGAGTATCGCGCTAAGTATCCTGAGAACCTGAAAGAATTGAACTCCACCAGGGAAGAAGTTTATGTCACAGCCCAGGGGTACAGCGATCTGGTGGATCATTTGGCAAACTTCCTCGATGCGGTGCGCACGCGCAAACCCGTCACCGAGGATGCCTTGTTCGGCTTCCGCGCCGCCGGGCCGGCACTGCTCACAAATTTGAGCTACTTCAAAGGACATTCCTATGAATGGGACCCCGAAGAGGTGAAGCTCAAGGAGTAAGGAAGTTGTCTGAATTCCGCGCCAGATGTGATTCGCGGTAGCGTAGTTACTAATGCGGTTGGACCGTCAAGATTGCGAAACATAAACTGGGAGAAAACTTCCGCGTGGTCCAGGAGTTGATGCGACACGCTAACAGCCGTTCTCCATTGTGGTTAGACCTCGCTGCTGCCTTAAAGATGAATTATGCCTATGGCGTTGAATTCATACAGCATGCAATTCCTTTCCAATTGGAGAAATGCGGCAATGTAGGCCGAAACTTTTATACCGAAGGAGATCTAACAAAGGTCCTCTTGCGTGACAGAACGTTCAGTGAGCGTGGGCAATGGGACCGTGCTTAACTTTTCGATGAAGACCGGATCGAACTAGCGAGGGCAGAAGACGAGGGCGCAGTATAGGACTGGATCAAGATGCAAATAAGAGATGTCGGAGGGAAATCAAAAACCGCACCCCACGCAGGCGAGAGATGCGGCTTCTGATTATGCCTGATCTAAGCGTTATGGTTTTAACTGGATGTTACCCGATGCGATTGTTTCCATGGGGAAATCACCCAACTGGTTACCTTGACAAAGAGCCGGATCGCCCTGCGTGGTAGGATCGTCATCAAAGAAGAACGCCAAACTTATTTGATCGTTATCCTTTCCGGGCTCTCCATTGTCCTGAACAGAGAAATAAACCGCATCGACGAGGGTTGGATCGTTTGTTCGACGAGTCAGGCCCCCGAAAAATGCGACGTTACCGATCACTTTCATGCATTGGACGTCTATCTGAAGCTGGTATGTCTGCCCGTTGGCATTTTCAAAAGCGGGATTGTGAAGAACGGCATTGCCTTTCGCTGTGCCGTCTGAAAGTTGTCGCGCACTGAACGCGAACTGACGTCGCACCAGATCGCCGTTTTCGTCTTCCACCAGCAGCGTTCCCTGTCCACTGGCCATGGCGCCGCTCTGGGCTGCCGACTTCGGCGCGAACATGAATCCCGCGACTGGCAAAGCAAGAAGCGAGACCAATATACATACGAGTTTAGGTCTGATCGTTCCCATAGTTGATACACCTCTTCTTTCTTAACTTTGAGTGCCGGGATTTACCGGGGGATACTAGACAAGTGGCAAAACTCTTTGAGGACTATTAAACAACACACAACGGATATGTCAAGGGTTAATCAATACCGGAATAAGAGCCACGCTTTCTGTCATACCCATCATTCTTTCTATCTCCGAAACTGCCTCCAGCGCCAGTAGCACTTGAAGCCCTGCCGGTGCCACTTAATCACAGTCTCTGGCTTAACGATGACTAGGATGGAGCGCCAGTCCCGCCACAGATGCGACAAGGAGACCCAGAAAAAGCGATCTCGGTAACGAAGCCGAGGTCGCTTCGTCGAACGGCGGAGGACCAGCAGTTGTTGGCGCAGGGCGAGATTCTCCATGACGAGTACCAACCGAGGCACAAGCAGACTGCGGAGTAGTTGATAGAGCGCGGAGAAGACAAACATTGATGTGTCGCAAGCACCCAGAACAGGAATCGACGAACATCTGCAGAGTACTCTCAGTCCTAGCTCTAAGGTGCAAGTATTTAAAGGCTGGATGATATTTTCGGTGCCGACAACTGCTCAGCACAAATGAGCCAGAGGACACTGATCTCCGATAAGCGAGTTCGTCTTCGACTTTGAATTTGCGCGATGAGGCTCGCTTCAAAGTGCACCATGACTTCACGCTCCCACCCGCGTTCGTTGCGGACCAAGAAGCGACACTCAAGCGCCGTGTAGTTCTCCAATCCGTCGACTTCGCTTAGACGAATAATGCTGAAGCCATTTTCCGTCACGTATTGGATTGGAGAGGACACTTGCGACGAGCGCTCGGGACTGGTCTTTTGTCTAGTTACTGCCATCGCCTTGATGATCAAATCTGTAATGTTGTTGCGGGAGACGATTGTCACAGCTAGATGTTAGTGAGGTTGGAATAAAAAAGGGCTTAAAGGTTTATTTAAAGTTCATAAAAACTGACGAAGAGTATTCTTCGTTAGAATATCTTACGTTTCTCTTCATTGGTCGGATTGAGAGGTGCCGAGCCCAGAGCACGTTGAGGAAAGCTTTTCCGCAAAGCTTCACTTGAGTTTGCTGGCATGAAGTCCCCCAATGAGGTTGGGGTGGATGCGGTCGATGCTAATGGATTTCAGGCACCCGGAATAAACCGATACCCAACCCACGGATCAGTCAAGATGTAGCGAGGTTTTGCCGGATCAGGCTCAATCTTTTTACGCAGATGACGGATGCACACTCTGAGGTACTCGGTCTGCTCGGCGTAGTCTCCGCCCCAGGTATTTGCCAGCAATACGCGATGGGTTAAGACCTTTCCAGAATGGCGAATGAAGTAGACCAGTAGATCGAATTCTTTTGGCGATAGGTGAATATCCCTTCCGCCGACATGCATCTGGCGCGTCTCAAGGTCAATACGGAAGTCTCCTTCCTGGATTACTGTTCCTTCCTGGCTGACTTCAGGTGATCGGCGTAAGGCCGCTCTGACTCGGGCCACCAACTCTCCCATACCAAAGGGCTTGGTCACATAATCATCGGCGCCTGCATCAAGCGCTTCTATTTTCGTAGCTTCATCGCCTTTGACTGAAAGCACAATTATGGGAACGCTTGAAATCGCCCTTAGTTGTCCACAAAGTTTTAAGCCATTCATGTTGGGCATTGAGAGGTCGGTGACGACCAGGTCCGGCGTCCACGCCTGAAAGAGTTCCAAAGCGGCCTCGCCCTCAGCGGCGGCCCTCACTTCATAGCCATGCGTCGCTAAGCCGCTGCGAAGAACCAAAGTGATCTCCTGTTCGTCGTCAACGACGAGTATCCGTTTTTTACTCTCCATTGCCGTTGGGATTTTCTGCGATACTAATATTAGCGGTTGCCAAGAGTCTCGACTCTCCGTTTTTGCGCGGAGTCTGTTCATCATCACTCACCGGCACCGTAAAGACTACTCTTGTCCCGTGTCCGTCAGGCCCAACCTCAACCCATATATTCCCGCCGTGCGCTTCGACAATTCCTCTTGCTATTGCAAGTCCCATCCCGAATCCAAACTTATTTTGGCCGTCCGTGCCGTTATCAGTGGCGCGAAAGAATCTTTCGAACACTTTTTCGTGCAGGTGTAACGGAATCCCGGGTCCCTCGTCTTCCACTGCGATCTCCACGATTTCATCATGGACCCGATGAGCTTTGACGACAATGGTTGTTTCAGCCGGCGCGTATTTGGTAGCGTTATCAACCAAGGTATACACAACTTCCGTCACCGCTCGGGCGTCCACGCGTACCACCGGTAATTCTTCTTCCATAAGTACTCTGATTTGATGTTTTTCCGTGAACGGTTCAGCACGCGTAAGAGCCGCCTCAATAATTTCATCCACTGCTCCCCAATTACGATGCAGCGTCATATCTCCCGCTTCGATGCGAGCCAAATCAACCATACTCTCTACAAACCGGTTCAAGCGGTTACTGGCTTGCGTAATCACTCTCAAGAGCGCTTTCTGTTCGAGGGGATCTAACATTTCAGCTTGCGATGGATTTTCTCGATCTTCAAGTAACAGCGTCGACGATGCCATGATCGATGTTAGCGGCGTCCGCAAATCGTGAGTAACCGCGTCCAGCAGCGCTGACTTTAAGCGCTCGCTCCGTTTGAACGCCTCCGCCTCGCTTGCGCGCTCAAAGGCGTCTTGTAGTTCTTCGTACAGGCGGTTGATCTCGCGCCTCCCAGCCTCCGACTCTTCAGCACGCCGCTTTGCTCTAGCTGACAGCTGACCGACCGCGAGAGCAGTAATGAAGAATACAGTTAAAGCTACCCAGTTCTGGTAATCAGCAATTGTGAAGGTGTAGAAGGGCGCTAGAAAGAAGAAGTTAAAGCACAGCATTCCGAGCACTGAGGCCAGGAGCGCCGGTCTGCTTCCCCATAGAATCGCCACAAAGAGTACAACCAGCAAAAATCCCAGCGCGATAGTGGTCGAATTGGCATGTTCCCGAATGGGCACCAGGAGAAGCGTCACCGCTGCAATGCCCAATACACCGCTGAAATAACCAGCGCTCTTCATGTTTGTTAACTTGCGAAGCACGGTGCTTATTGTACGACAGCCATGTCCATTAAGCGGCGAGTACGAGCGCTCTGGTGAAGCTCGCAGAACTCCAGCAGCAGCCAAAATGCGAATTAGGTCTATGGGTATCCTCATAGCATCTCGGGCGGTCAGTGGCGTTAATGAAATTTTTATGACTTTTTAACGCCTTCTTAATGCGCTGATCGATAAGATTGCGCACTTGATGATTTGTTCTGCAGAGGTTGCTCGCAACGGAATTCGCTAGCAGATCGTGGGAACCAACACGTCGCCCAAAAAGGCGACTAACGGGGCGATACTGGGTTGCTGTTTCGGCCAAGAAGCGCACTTCTCAATCCTCGCCCGTCAGCTAACCTCGCAGGCTCGACGTGGAAGGACAATCATCCTGAGACCAGCGGAAAGCTTCGGATGGAACGGTCCGAGGCTTTTGCTGTGATCGAGGACTTCTTTGCGACGGTATTTCATAGCCATTTCCACGGGGAGATCGAATGGCCAAAAACGTTCCATCGCTTGTCGGAGGCAGAACCAAGGTGATTGTCGCCACCTCGGTGATGCTCTCGTTCATTTCGTTCTGGCGCGCGGCAGCGATCGTCTTAAATGATCTTGGTTCTTCCGCCTACTATGTCGGCGGCATCGCTGAGCAAGCCGTGGGACGTTCAGCGCCTTGGTTCATCTTAGGCGTGATGCTCTTCTCCTATGCGGTGCGCGCCGTCTACGTAGAGTCGTGCGCGATGTTTACGCGCGGCGGAGTTTACCGCGTGGTCAAGGAGGCCATGGGAGGCACGCTGGCGAAACTCTCGGTGTCGGCTTTGATGTTCGACTACATCCTGACGGGGCCGATCTCCGGCGTCTCCGCCGGTCAGTATATCGTTGGACTCGTCGCGCAGACTTCTACCTACTTCGGCTATCCGCTGGATCCGTCGCCCGACACAATCAATTACTTTGCCGCCGGGATAGCTGCACTCATCACTATCTACTTCTGGTGGCGCAATACGAAAGGCATCCACGAATCCTCTGACGATGCGCTCAAGATCATGTACGTCACGACCCTGATGGTCGCACTCTTAATCGCCTGGTGCGGCTTTACGATCCTGACGAAGCCCGCAAGCCACCGCCTGCCGCCCGCGCCAGTCATGCGCAACATGACCTTTAGCGATGATGCGGTTGGCTGGATGCCGCGACTCATCCCAAACTACTTGCGAAAGGTGCCCGCTGAACAGTCGCCAGCGCTCAACCAGGAATTGAACGCCGCAAACACTTTGTCAAGCGGAGGCACAAACACTGATAGCGCGCCGCATTACAACTTCGTGCCGAACGCGGGGGCGCTGCTGGGTCTCATCGGCATCATGATGGCCTTCGGCCACTCGTTCCTCGCCATGTCAGGCGAAGAGTCGCTCGCGCAAGTCAACCGTGAGTTGGAATACCCGAAACATAAGAACTTGATGAAGGCGGGTTTGGTGATCTTTCTCTACTCTCTGCTGTTCACTTCACTCGTCTCCTTCTTCGGCTACGCGCTCATCCCGGACGACGTCCGTGCGCAGTACTTCAACAATCTGATCAGTGGCATCTCGATGTACCTAGCAGGCCCGCTGCCGCTGAAACTTCTGTTCCAGGGATTCATCGTCATCGTTGGCTTCCTGATGCTCGCCGGGGCGATTAACACCTCGATCATTGGTTCGAACGGCGTTCTTAACCGCGTCAGCGAGGACGGAGTAATGACTGACTGGTTCCGCGCGCCGCATAAGCGCTTCGGCACGACCTATCGCATGATCAACCTGATCGTGATCCTGCAACTGGTCGCCATAATCGGGTCGCGCGGCAACACCTACACGCTCGGTGAGGCTTACGCCTTCGGCGTCATCTGGTCGTTCGCCTTCAAAGGATTGGCGATGCTCGTGCTGCGCTTCAAAGATAAATCTGACCGTGAGTGGAAGGTGCCCTTCAACATCCAACTGGGCGGTAATGAAATTCCGCTGGGATTGGGAGCCATCGCCGCGATCTTGTTTTCGATTGCGGGCATCAACCTAATCACGAAACAGGTGGCGACTGTCAGCGGCGTCGCCTTCACACTTGTCTTCTTCAGCATCTTTCTGATCTCCGAACGCATCAATGAGCGCAAACGTGGCCAGGCGGCGCACGTCGAAATGGACCAGTTCCGCCTTCAGCCGCAGGAGATCATCTCAAACGAGACGGTTGAAGTACGTCCCGGCAATGCCCTCTGTCTCGTGCGCGACTACAACACGCTGGGAACTACGAACAACTGCTTTTCAGCCGCGTTACCTCGCTGGCAGAAAAAGCTGGCAAGCATGTGGATCTCCTGATCGTTCCGGGAGCGAATGTCTTTGATGCTATTGCACAAACAGCGGCACACCTCGACTCTGCCGATATCTGGTCCGGCCGCTCGTCGGTGATGACAGCAGAAGAGCAGGCAAAGCACATCGGGGAGGCCTGGGAGGGGTTGCCCAACAAGCCGAAGCGGCAAGTTTGCTTTCACGTTGTTGAGCCTGACAACCAGGTAGACGATTTTGATATCGGGGCGCATGCCCCGAAGCTCGCGGATGAGGATGTTAATCTAATTCACAAGCTGTGGCTCGACGTGACGCAAGAGCGAGGGCTGGACGACCTACATCACAAAGAGATCGTTACAACTGCGCTCGCGAATCTGGAAGAACAGGTGAACAGCAAAGGACGCCAAGCTATACTCGACCGGATGCGCGCGTTGATTGATGAGCGAAGCCGCAAAGAGCACGAAAGGCGAGACAATGATCATTGATGATGCGCCCACATCGTGCTCGCGATTCGAGACCCGAGCAGGCTCTACGTTCCACTTATTCTTCAAGATTCGTACTTAATCAGCTAAACACAGAGCGAGCAAACGCTCCCTGTAGTAATGTGACTATGTGCTGATCTGCTTGAGAGGCCGCTTCCAACAGTGCCTGGATGAGAGCCGCATTAGCTCATCCATTCGCTACCGAAAAGCTTTTCCCGCACTTGTTCCTGGTAAGACACCGAACGCCGATCAAATCTACCAGGAAACGCTGAGGAACTGACTAGCTCGTCAACTTATCAATGGCGCTTTTTCATTGTGCTATTGTTCTGCTGCATTCGGCAGCAACTTCGGCAGCAACTGGGAATGATAAACGAATCTGAAATTCGCCCGCGAGGCATCACTGGGCTCAGTATCTTCCTCCTTGTTGGGGCGATCCTAAGCTTCACTTCAAGTATATCGCTCCTCATTCCTGGCAGCTTCCTCGAACCGCTGTGGCGACTCAATCCTCGCGCGCACGATTCCCTCATCCGAATCGGTTTGTGGGCCGTCGTTCTCGTCAGCGCGAGCAATCGATATGTGTCGCTGATTTGATTGAGGCGGCGAGTGAAACCGAATGACAATCAGTGAGTGTTAATGGCGTAATCTGGCGTAACGGAAAATAAGGAGATCTGCCGTAAGTTATTGATAGATATGGTAGGCGCGTGGGGATTTGAACCCCAGACCCCTACCGTGTCAAATTGCTTTTCGACAACACAACAGACTTCCTTCATACGGCCTTTTCCAGACTGTTGACGGGAATCCCAGGCTTCCGTGTCCCTTCGGAACTGGCCCAGGAACCTGCAACACAACCGGAATAGACAGAAATACTGGAGCCCCTCTTCCCTCCTCAACACCGATCCTGGCCCCCACGGTTGATCCGAGCAGAGGGCTGATCATGTTAAGAACCAACTCGGCCTCGTCAACCTACGACGCTTTACAGGCAAGCCTGGAAAAAAGGCTTAGCCGTCGGGTCAGCTTTGGTGTGCATTACGCCTGGAGCTCGTTTATTGACACGGCCTCGGACATTTTCGTTCCATCCGTTGCAGAAAGCGCTGTTTCGCAGGATCCGTTTGATAGCAATTCGGACAGG
>WNGE01001916.1_pt1 | contig 33649 bp, 24 predicted proteins | sample 5400651 | NCBI WGS metagenome assembly WNGE01 (sample SAMN13153370, study PRJNA577476) | soil metagenome | isolation source: 60 cm soil or saprolite under grassland replicate 2 | place: USA:California | collected 2016-06-15
TGTTCAGCGATTTCAGTCAGCATGTGATCGGTGTGCCACAGATTGCTCCCGCCGCGGGCGACTCGGCGGCCGGCAATGTAATCTTTGATGGGCCAGGTCAGAACGAGGACTTCGGTTTAGAGCAAATCACCGGCGATGTCAACGACCGCTATAAGTTCCGCACAAGTCCGCTTCGCAATGTGGCTTTGCAACCAACCTTCTTCCACAACGGCGCGTTCACTCGGCTGGAAGATGCGATTCAACACCATCTCGATGTGGTTGCGTCCGTTAACAATTACGACCCGGCGACGGCTGGGGTCGCACCGGATCTGAGGGGCCCGCTAGGGCCAATGGCGCCCGTGCTGGTGCGGGTTGATCCATTACTTGCCAATCCGGTTCATTTGACAGAGGACGAGTTCCGGCAGTTGGTCGATTTCGTGACCAATGGTCTGCTCGATCCACGCGCTAAGGCCGAGAATCTGAGAAAGCTGGTGCCGAAATCAGTGCCGAGCGGCAGACCGACACTAAAGTTCGAATTCGAGTAAGCAGTAATCTGCTTCATCAGTGAAGGAGTCGAGCGCTAGCTAACGGTAATTACTTGAAAATAATTGGCGTCCCGTACGGGAGTCGAACCCGTGTCGCCGCCGTGAAAGGGCGGTGTCCTAGGCCACTAGACGAACGGGACGCATTATTATCTGGTGCTTCATTAACTGGTGCTTCCAGCGGGAGAAGTAAGTTACCGTACGCGTTTGCAGACTGTCAAACGACCGAATTCTGAACACTAAGCATCGAATTCGGAAAACCAAATAGAATTCGGAAACTAAATAGACGCCTCGGCCATCGCTCGATAACGAACTTCATCGGGCTCAGGGCGGCCCGTTTCTATGTGAAACCGTTTCCATAACATGCGCAATCACCTGCGCCGGCAATTACGGCCTCACTTCCTGGTCCGTTGTCCGTTGCCAGTGGTCAGTTGTTATCCCTTTGCAACTGACTACTGACTACTGACTACTGACCACTGACAAGTGACTCTGCGACTGCAGACTAGGAAATTCCCAACCGACTGCGGTCTGCTCGGCGGCCATCGCGAAATAGAATCCCTGCATCAATGTGGTTAGCACGCAAGCTCTCCCTCTTTCCGCGTTCTATCCCCAGAGCAATCGGGAACAGAGGCTGAGGTTCGGTATCTAAACCTCGGGGAACAGTTCAACCTTCACGTCGAAAAGTCATTCCGACGTGCTCTCTGGAAGTGTGTTTAAGGAGGAGATTATGCCGCGAAAGTTTTTCCTGGATTGGTGTGCAGTGCTCGCAGCTTCGACCGCCATAATACTGGCATACGCTGCCCTAAGAAGTTCACAAGTGACGGTGGCCGCGCAGGGACCGGAGGCCAGTGGGTCTTTAGTGGTCCTTGATCCAGGAGGTAAGCCAAAAGGCAGCTGCCCACTCAAACAAACGAACGTTAAAGCGGAAATCAGTGGCTTCATCTCGCGCGTTGTGGTCACACAGGAGTTCGAGAACCCGTTCAAAGAAAAGATTGAGGCGGTTTACACGTTCCCACTGCCTCAAAACGCCGCCGTTGACGACATGACGATGATCGTTGGCGACCGCACCGTGCGCGGTCGGATACTGCGACGCGAAGAAGCACAGGCTGTCTATGACGCCGCCAGGTCAGGCGGGCAAGTGGCGAGTTTGCTGGACCAGGAACGGCCGAATATCTTCACGCAGTCCGTCGCCAACATCATGCCGGGCGAACAAGTCAAGGTGACAATCAGCTATGTCGAGACATTGAAGTACGAAGATGGCTCATACGAGTTTGTCTTTCCCCTCGTCGTTGGCCCGCGCTATGTGCCCGGTTCAGCAACAGGTTCCAGGGTGAATGGTGGCGCCGTTTTCTCTCCTGACACGGATATTGTCCCTGACGCGTCGCGCATTACGCCCCGACCGGTACCGGAGGGAATGCGTGCGGGCCATGACGTCTCGCTCGACATCACGCTGGATGCTGGTGTGCCGATTGAAGACGTCACTTCAAAGTCTCACGCCATCGATTTGGAACGACCTGACGGCTCCCGCGCGCACGTGCGACTCAAAGATAGTTCCGTGATTCCCAATAAGGACTTCATTCTCCGCTATGACGTAGCGGGAAAAACCATCAGCGATGCTCTGCTGACACACCGTTCGGAAAAAGGCGGATTCTTTACCTTGATTATTCAGCCTCCTGAGCGCGTGACCGTTGAAGATGTAACGCCGAAAGAATTGGTATTCGTGCTTGACACGTCTGGCTCGATGAGCGGTTTCCCGATCGAGAAAGCCAAAGAGACAATGCAGCTCGCACTTGATGGTCTCTATCCCGCAGACACGTTTAATCTCATTACTTTTGCCGGCGACACACGAATACTCTTTCCCGCGCCGGTATCCGCGACGCCGGAGAATCTCAAGAAGGCCCAGGCTTTTCTTGCTGGAAGTTCGGGCGCCGGCGGAACAGAAATGATGAAAGCCATCAAGGCTTCCCTCGATCCTTCCGACGCTCAGGGGCACATGCGTATCGTTTGCTTCATGACGGACGGCTATGTGGGCAACGACATGGAGATCATCTCCGAAGTGCAGAAACATCCAAACGCGCGTGTTTTTGCCTTTGGCATTGGCAGCTCAGTGAATAGATTCCTGCTCGACAAGATGGCTGAACAAGGGCGCGGGGAAGTCGAGTATGTGGCCCTTAATGACGACGGCTCAGCGGCTGCACGCCGGTTCCACCAGCGGGTGCGCAACCCATTGTTAACCGATATCTCGATTGATTGGAAAGGATTGCCAGTTGCGGATGTTTATCCGCAGCGTATTCCCGATCTCTTCGGCGCCAAGCCCTTGATTCTGACGGGACGCTACACGGCGGCAGGTAGCGGCACGATTCATTTGAAAGGCAAGATGTCCGGCCGTGACTTTGAGCGGGAGATTGCGATCGACTTTCCCACAATGGAAAGTCAACATGACGTTCTCGCCCCCTTGTGGGCCAGAACGCGGATTGAAGAACTGATGGGGCAGGACTACCTTGGCGCTCAGCGCGGCTCGATGCGTCCAGAGTTGAAAGAGACGGTCACCAATCTGGGACTCGAATATCGCTTGATGACCCAGTTTACGTCTTTTGTTGCTGTTGAAGAGATGATTGTCACTGATGGCGGAATCCCGCGCCGAGTTGACGTGCCGGTTGAGGTGCCTGAAGGCGTAAGCCGTGCAGGCGTCTTCGGCGAAGGCGAAGCGTCGCAATCCTTTGCCAAAGGAAAACTGCAAGGCTTTGGAAATCTAAACTCTCCAATGATGGCAGCGCCAGCTTCCCTGAGTACGAAACAAGCGTCGGAGACATTGAGAGTCACGAGTTCTGGTGCAGGGTTGAAGCCTAAACGTGAACGAAAAATCGGCAGCGGCATAGCAGCCGATGAATTAATGTCAACCGCAAAATCGTCCCCGGAAGACGAGAAACGGCAACTGCTTCTTACAAAACTCCACCCTTCCATCCTTGGTGTAATCGAACGGTTGAAGAGCCGGGAAGCAAAGGCAGGAGTTGATGAGGTCAAGTTTATCCGTAATGGAAAAGCCGAGTTACAAGTCTGGCTAACCGAGAAATCCACTGAGACTTTGGCAAAACTCAAGGAGCTTGGCTTCGAAGTGGTACTGGATCCGAAGACCGCGAAGCTGGTGATCGGCAGACTGCCAATTGAGAACCTGGAAAAACTTGCGGAGCTGAAATTCGTTCGCTACGTGGCGCCGCAAGTCTCTCACTAGAGGCAGGACAGGTTTTCGAGGGCAGGGAACTCATTCCTGCCCTCAACCTGGCTTAGAAGAACGATCCACGAAAACACACGAACTCTACACCAAGTCTTGTTAGTACTACTTCATGTTGATTCGTGGATCGTGTCTTAAACGTGTGAATGGATGGTGGCCGAGGCACGCTGCTCAAGTGAAGAAGTAAAAATCAAAGCCGATGCATTGCCGGGAGAAATGTCATGGACCGATTCAATAGCCCTTTGGACCGTGTGAGAATTGCTGCGCCGTGCAAGGCCGACTGGGAACAGATGATGGGCACCGACCGCGTGCGCTTCTGCGGTCAGTGCAATCTAAATGTCTACAATCTTTCAAGCATGACAAAGCATGATGCGGAGTCGTTCATTGCCAGAAACGAAGGAAGGCTCTGTGTCAGGTTCTATCGTCGTGCGGATGGGTCAATACTCACAGAGAACTGTCCGGTTGGCCTCCGTGCTATTCGCCGCCGGCTTTCTCGTCTTGCCACTGCGTCAGCGTCTGCGTTTCTTGGTTTCTTCGCTGGGTTAGGTGTCTATGGAACGCTGGCAGCTCAAGGGTTCAAGGAGCCTGCCCTCATGGGTGACATGGTTCAGGAAGCAGCGCTGCCGGCGGAGGAGGGGACGTTTCTGGGTCAAGCCGTGGAGTCACCGTTGCTTGGTGAAACGCAGATGGTTCGTATGGGACGAGTTCGGACCGAAGGAAAGACCATGCGTCGTTCACGTAAGGCGAAAAGGGAATCCAACAGGTACAATCAGTCCTAACGCTGCTGAAAAAGAAACGATCCACGAAATCAAACGAAAACGGCACAAAATTGGATGCCTTAATTCGAGTTACTTGGTGTGATTTCGTGGATCGCTTTACTGATTCTATTCGACAAAAGCGCTGGGCCAACGGTTCCACACTTCGGTGAGCTGTTTTATCACCGGGCTAAAGCCGTGGTGCGAATGAGAGTCCTGGAATAACCCTTTCCTAAAAACTTCTTCATTGACAGACGAATCAGGTGGCTGTTAGATCAGCGCTCGCTCAATCCACGTATCGATCTGCAGGGCTATGCGATGAGAATTGAAACAGTTGCAGCTACATACCTCGCGCTCACTCTTTCTATCTGCACGCTGTCCCTCCAATCATCGAGCTTAGGCTCGCCCCGGCCTGAGCAAGATTCGCTGGACGTCCGCGTGAAGGCTGAACTGGCTTCATTCAAAGGCAAAGTAAGCCTTTTCGCCAAGAACCTGGACACCGGCGCGACGTACGCGCTCGGCGCCGACGACCGCGTACGCACGGCAAGCACGATCAAGATCGCCGTTATGGTTGAAGCATTCGCCCGCGTGGCGGAAGGAAAAGCCAAGTGGACTGATCAGCTATTGCTGACCAAAGAAAAGAAGGTTTCGGGCTCAGGTATCCTGAAAGAATTGTCTGCGGGCCTTCAACTCTCGCTACGCGATGGCGTAAATCTGATGATGTTGGTCAGTGATAACACAGCAACTAATCTTGTGCTCGATGTTCTAACCACGGACGCGGTTAATGCCCGCATGGAATCCCTGGGATTTAAGAACATCAAGATCCTGCGCAAGGTTGGTAGTGGAGGCGAGAGCGTTGCTGGAAAAGATCCCGAGAACAAGCGTTTTGGACTGGGCTTTGCCACTCCGCGTCAGATGGTGATGCTGCTGGAGGAATTGGAGCGCGGAAAGGTCGTTAACGCCGCGGCTTCGAAAGAGATGATCGAGCTGATGAAACGCGAACAGGCCCGTTACGCCATCGGTCGCACGCTGTGGCAACTGCCGCTTGCTAGTAAGTACGGCGCCCTCGATCGTTTGCGCAGCGCCGTCGGCATTATTTATACGAAGAAGGGCAGGATCGCCATGGCAGTTACCTGTGATGATATGCCCGAGGTGAACTGGTCGGTGGATAACGTTGGATATCTCCTAATGTCACGCCTTTCCCTAATTCTGGTCGACGGACTTGGTAAAGACTAGCTTAACCAGTCTCGCTTGAGGAATTCGCCGGATTAGGGGCCTTCTCGCGAGGGCCCGATTTAGCGAACTCTTACGGAAATCAAGTTCCGCTCCCTCTCCGAGCGCAATTCCACCGTTTATCCGAAATTTCGTATACTCCATATGTTTTTGGATATGATGCGCACCGCAACCTGCGGTAACTGAGGCTTAACGCCTTGAAATCGAAGCAGTTCATGCGACGTTGATCCCCTTGCGCGCTTCGGAACAATAACTGCAAGCCGCGTAGATTGAACAAAACATGCGCTCGCGGCAGCTTCGGCCGAAATGACCTTCAAACCCACAGCAAGACGACACCCGACAAGCTTAATCTACTCGACTGTTCGGAAACTGCATTTGATCGATATGGCTGGCTCCACCGTGAGGATTGAATCTCGGCAATTATACGTTGGGCTTTCAAAGCGAATTACTAGTTTGCGATAGGGTTGGTTCTAACTGACTCGAGACAAGCCAGGCCTCAAACATCTTCCATCGGAGGAACCCATGAAAAGACTGTTAAGTTGGCATATCGTCGTCCTAACGCTCTTGTTTGCGGTAACCGTGCACGTTAGTGCAACTGCTCAAGAATCGACAGGAAAGATCATTGGTGCCGTAACTGACCCTCAGGGAGCCGTACTCCCCGGAGCGAAGGTGACGGTCACCAATACGAACACTCAGACGACCCAGGTAACGCGCGATACGACCTCTGATCAAGATGGAAACTTCCAAATACCTTCGTTGCCCATCGGTACTTATAAGGTCACGATAGAACGCAACGGTTTCAAGAAATACGTAAGTGACGGCAATAAGCTGCAGATTAACCAGGTCTTGCGCGTGGACGCGCCCCTGGAATTAGGTTCACCCTCCGAGGTTGTGGACGTAACGGGCCAGGCTGCAGCCGTGGAAACGGTAAATCCGACGCTGGGGAGATCCGTTACCAGCCGGCCCATTTTGGATTTGCCGCTGAATGGTCGCAACGTCCTGTCGTTGGCGCTTCTGCAACCGGGAGTTACCGAAAACAATCCTAGCGACGGTGGCGCCGGTACTTTTAACATTAGCGGTGGCCGAGCTGACTCGGTGACCTTCCTGCTCGACGGGGGCGTCAATAACAACCTCTTAAGCAATCGCGTTGTCTTCAACCCCAACCCCGACACGGTCGCCGAGTTTCGCATCCTGACGAGTAATTACACGGCAGAGTATGGTCGTAACGCTGGCGGCATAATCAGCGTCGTTACTAAATCCGGCACAAATGCTTTCAACGGGAGCTTATTTGAATTTATTCGCAACGATGCCCTAAACGCTAATTCTTTTTTCAACAAGCGCGGTGGCCTCCCTCGTAATATCCTTAAACGCAATCAGTTTGGGGGTACGGCTGGCGGCCCAATAATCTTGCCGCGCTTCGGCGAGGGGGGCCGCAGCATCTGGAATGGCCGCGACAGGGCCTTCTTCTTCGTTAGCTACCAAGGCCAGCGAGAGGTTTCGACCACGACCACCTCATCGATTACCGTATTTACTCCCTTGGAACTGGCGGGGAACTTCTCGCTTTCCAACACTGCGCGCACCGGTCCTGACACCAGGATTGTAAATTTCTTGAACCAAAATCCGCAGTATCAACCAAATGCGAGCTTGCGTGCGCAGGGCATCATTGATCCATCGCGCATCAACACCATCGCCCAGAACTATATCAACGCGGGTCTGATACCAACTTCTCCTTCCGGTCGGTTAACCTCACAAGGGTCGGCGGCTAACAACATTGACGAACTCACAATGAAGTTCGACTTTGATGTAAGGAAGCAAGACAAACTCTCAGTTACACTGGGACGGACCAAGATTGCTACTTTGGTTCCGTTCGCCTATGCAAACGTGCCCGGCTTTCCTGTGAACACCGGCGGCCCGCGCTATTACGCAAACATTGGGTACACCAGCGTTTTCTCGTCTGACTTAGTAAACGATTTTCGGTTTACGGCACAACGTGACGCTCAAACTCAATCTGTCCCAAGCCGCCAGTTGCCCACGGGCAATCAGTTAGGGATCAAATACATATCTGATCACCCGACGGGGCCGGTCAATCTTAATTTCGGCAGCGGCATGGGCATCGGATTCAGTGTCCAGGGACCCACCAACTTGATAAATAACACACCAAAACAACACCGTGTACGATTTCTACGTCAACGGTGAATTCAGTTTCAGTGGCTCTACCGACGCAGGTGGAATCGGCTCCGGCAACGACCTGGCTGACTTTCTTTTCGGTCTTCCCGATGAATACTTTCAATTCGGTGAAGCGCCCTCGGACATTCGCACGAAATCGGTTTCTGGGTTTCTGCAAGATGAATGGCGGATGCGCAAGAATCTAACTTTGACTTTGGGGCTTCGCTACGAATACAACCAGCCAAAATACGACACGCGCGGCAGATCGTTCTCAATTGTCCAGGGCGCACAATCAACGCGTTTTCCCAACGCTCCCAGGGGCCTGCTCTTTCCCGGTGATGCTGCTGCGCCGAAAGGTTCGAATTTTTCCGACTTCAACGACTTTGGCCCACGCTTCGGTTTTGCCTGGGATCCCTACGGCACGGGCAAAACCAGCATTCGCGGTGGGTTCGGTGTTTTCTACGACGTCTTGAAAGGTGAAGATAATCTGCAGTTTAACGGTCAGGCACCCTTCTTTGGATTTGCCGATCTCCCCTTGGATCCAGGCCCGAATGCCTTCAGTGATCCTTTTGGGAATGTAGGGCAGGCAAATCCGTTCCCCTCAAAACCCCCGGCACAGAATATCGATTTCGACGCGGCGGGGTTCTTGCCATTCGGCGGCGGTGGAGTTTACTTCGTCGACCCTAACCTTCGCACACCCTACATCTACCAGTACAATCTTAGCCTCCAACGCGAGCTCCATAAGGACTTGATCGCGGAACTGAGCTATGTTGGCAGCGCTTCGCACGGTCTCACTGCTTTGGTGGACAGGAATCCGTTCATCCTGGGGACAACTCATCGCACTCTGAACACCCAACCCGGCAACGACGACTTCTCCTTTAGTTATATCGATGAATTTCGTAACGCCGGTGTGAGCAACTACAACAGCCTGCAGGTGAGTTTAACCAAGGGCGTTTCCGAGACCCCGTTCCTCGGGCGAACTTATTTCACACTGGGTTACACATTGGCGCATTCAATCGATACCGCCTCGGGATTCCGCAACCGCAACAGTCGTGTTCCTACCTATAACAACGGCTTGTTCCGCGCGTCTTCTGACTTCGACGTTCGCCATCGTTTCACCCTCAGCGGCGGATGGGATTTGCCATTTGACCGCAAATGGTCTTCAGGTCCGAGGCGCTTGACTCAGGGTTGGACACTGGCTCCGATCTTCACTTATCGGACGGGCTTCCCGCTCGATGTGAATGGCGGATTGAGCCGCGCAAGGAATCGTCCCGGACCATCGGCAGCGGGTGATTCAAATCTGGTCCATGCGAATCTGACGGGTCCACTCTCTTTCTTTGACCCGAAGCTTGCCCAAACCTTTAACGGGAGGGCTGGCAACTACTACTTCAATCCGGGTCTCTTCACGAATACCAATCTGGGTGGCTCAACGTGCAACGCCTGCGTAACCAATCCGGCGATACGCACCTATGGCTCATTGCCGAGAAACGCCTTCAGGGGACCGAGCCGTACGAACCTCGACCTCGGGATCGTGAAAATAACGCCGCTCTGGGGTGAGAAGATGAAGATGGAATTTCGCGCGGAGTTTTTTAATCTTTTCAACACCGCGGAGTTTAGGGACCCGAGTACCAGCATAACCAGCGGCACGTTTGGTCTGATCAGTACGACTTATGACCCGCGCATCATTCAGTTTGGAGTGAAATTCATATACTAGGGAAGTCCAACCTCCGGGAAGGCTGGGGGCCAATAGCTCCAGCCTTCTCGGGCGTTCTCCGGTAATGAGAAACTCCGGAGGCTTCAAATTGCTATTTGGGTCTGAGGCCTTGGCTTCGACCCTTTTTCTTTTTGAACTGACGAGCTCTGCGCTAGAATCTCGACCAAGCCGTGCGTTGTTGATGGCTGGTGTTTTCAGAGGACAAACAACCGCCCTAAGTGCGAGGTGTCGATAGGTTTGACGAAAGAAGAATGAAAAATGAAGAATGCCGATTCACAGAGTGGTGGGTTCAGGTTCTTAACCAAACCACTGCGCCCTATTCGCGTACAGGTCTTGACGCTGATTCTCTTGTTATCTGTTGCGGGCCTGGGCCAAACCGGAGGTAATCACACACTCTATGGTGATCTAAGAGTCGACGAGAGCAAGGTTAGCGGACTCAAGCCTATCAGTTTTGAAGTTATGCTGACGGGGCGCAACCTAAGTGTTATTGGCCGTCAGACTGTTACCAAAAATGGACGCTTTCGCTTTGAGAACCTGGCGAATGGTACGTATTACATCGTTGTTACGATGGATAATTCCGAGATTGCAAACGTTCGCGTGACGTTGTTGGGAAGTATCGGCACAGATTATCGTCAAGACATTACTTTGGAGTGGCGTCCAAACTTAACAGGAAAAAAGGAAGAGAAGATCGGAGTCATTTCACCCCAGTATCCGCGATCTGAACCGAACATCTCGCTATTCAATAAGGCCGAGGAAGCAATAAAGCGAAAGGATCATGGGCGGGCGATTTCTTTATTGCGGCAAGCTGTGGCCAACGATCCGAAAGACTTTGAGGCGTGGACTGAACTCGGTACGATGCATTTCACAGAAGGGGCCAATGATGACGCGGAGAAGGCTTATCTGCATGCGCTTGAGGCGCAACCTTCATTCGCTCTTGCCCTCTTGAATCTTGGCAAGGTCCGACTGTCCCAAAAAAAATACTCCGGCGCCATAGTTGTACTAACGCAGGCGGTCGCAACGCCCCCACCCTCTGCCGAAGCAAACTATTTCCTCGGTGAAGCATACCTGGGGAGCGGCAAAGGTTCTAAGGCGGTCGACTACATGAACGAAGCGCTCAGAATAGATCCGGTCGGAAAGGCGGAAATTCACCTGCGCATCGCTGCCATTTACGATAACGTGGGTTTGAAAGACATGGCAGCTACCGAATACGAAAAGTTCCTTCAAAACAAACCTGATTACCCTGAGAAGAAAAAGCTGCAAAAATATATCGCTGAAAGCAAGAAACGGCCAAATCCGGTAGTGCCCTAACTTGACGAAATTGTAGGGGCGTCCCTCCTCCGAGGGCGCCCCCCGATTCGCGGTGCAAGAGGCGCCCAAGGAGGGACGCCCCTACATGAATTAGGACACTACCCCAAATCCGTAGTTTTCTAACTCATGCTGCCAGGACTAGCTCGTAAAATATAAGCCGCAGTATTTTTCCCTTTAGTTCCAATATTAAATTCCTCAACACGATATCCTCTGCCCAGTAACCGAGTAAACACTTGGCGCGTTGCTTCGCGCCAACGAATGGCCAGTTCAATACTTTCGCTGAGTAAGACATTAATGTCGGCGGGTATCTCGACGATCGCTCCAAGCTCAGAGGGTAAATCATCCTTGATGATCGGTTCCATGTTCTCACTTACACGGAGCAGGACGGGAATCTGATCGAGTTCCCTGGATAAGACCGTGGCCGTCGGAGCCTGCAGCCTGCGCTTGACTCGTTCGCTCCCCAGCAACCAGGTGACCCAGAGTCGGTCGGTACCGGTTTGATGTAGAAAGCTGGAAGTCTCGCCGTAGTAATTGATTCTATAGCGGTCGGCGATCACGCCAAGCTTAGCGAAGTTTAGGTGCGCGTTCCGTGACTGAAGCGGATCAAAGGTCCAGGTGATTCTATCGATGCCTTTAGCAAGCGCTCTCTCTCGCTGTGCGAGCTTAAGTTTGTATCCCAAACCACGGGACCGATATTCGGACTTTACGGCAAGCATATCCGAATGAAGGACCAGGCGACCGTCTGCAAATCCTGGAAGGCCCAGGACAAATCCGATCAACTGATCAGCGTCGAACGCTCCGAACAGCACACCCCCAATCTCAAGCAAAGGTATCAAAGCCAGGCTCGACAGGACCTCAAGATCGCTACAGCCCCAGATCTCCTTCTGCAGCCCCTCGACTGCTTTCAGCTCGGAAATCTCCTTGATCTCGCGAATTTGAATTTGCGAAGCAGCGTTAGCCATGACGGCGTCTGTATTGTAAAGGCTGTGGAATAAACTACAGAACCGATTCCATATTGAGTAGTAGCGTTCTTTTCGATCTCGGGGCTAGACTAGAACACCTTTGATGAGCTCGTCGAGAAAGTCGATGTCGATTGGCTTAGTAACATAGGCGTTGAAGCCCGACGCCTTTGCTTCTGTCCGCAAGTCCATTTCCTGGTGGCCGGTAAGCGCAACAATGGGCACTTCGCGCATCTCCTCATTGCCTCGAATCGACGTCGTCGCCGCAATTCCATCCATCACCGGGAGAGACAAATCCATCAAAATAATGTCGGGGCGTTCGCGGAGGGCGATTTCAACTGCCTGCGCTCCATCCTCTGCTTCGAGTATGGAATACCCAAGTTGCTCCAATGCCAATCTCATGAAGTAGCGGGCATCATCAACGTCCTCGACAATCAGGACGGTCAGGTTTAAAGCATCTTTCTCGGGCATTATGGGTGGATGATGGTAGTCCAGCAGGTGATCTTACTTTCGCTTCGAGTAGAATTCATTTCTTTTAGACTCTGGACGGCCCATGACTTTATGGCCCGTGTAAAATGTCTGTCAAGAAAGTAAACTCGCAGTTGGGGTTCAATTCCAGGATCTTAGGTTCTTGAATAGCATCTTTGCCTTATAGGCTCTGTTTCTAGTCTTTCTGAGCCCCATACACCGGGGCTTTTCGTTTAACAAATTATTGGAATTGCAGCGAACCAAAGCCTTGCTGTGATCGTAGAAGTTCAGAGATAGATTTTTTAAAGGAAAAACCGGAGAAAAACCCATGAGACGAGTAATCATACTCTTTTTGCTGGTAGCTATAGCAGCAGCAGCCGGAATTGTTCGGTCGCACTCAAAAGCAGTGCATAGCATCAGCGAGGTGCGTGCGCTAACTGGCGATTCGGATGGAAAGCGAGAAGCGCGTGAGGAGATCCGAAAGAGATATGAGCTCTCATCCGGCGCACAGGTTGAGGTTTCGGGTATCAACGGCGGTCTCAAGATAGAGACCAGCGACACCAGGACGGCTGAGGTTTACATCGAGAGAATTGGTAAGAGCGCCGAGGAGCTGCAGCGGCGCAAGATTACTATTGAAAGCAGTCCCTCAAATCTCAAAATACGCGGAGAAAAAGGTGATGTGGGGTTCTTGGCGAGCTTTTTTGGTTCCAACCCTTCGGAGCAAGTTACACTCAAGCTGCCGCGACAAATCTCACTTGTTGCTGCCGGAATAAATGGAGCAGTGATCACGGATCAAATCGACGGGTCAGTGACAGTGCACGGGGTTAACGGCAAGGTTGATGTCGGACAGGCCGGCGGTGCAGCCGAATTCCATGGCATCAACGGCAACATCGCCGTCACCCTAAACTCGCTCGACAGAGAGGGAATCAGTATCAACGGCGTGAATGGCAATATAGATATTCGTCTGAACGAAGGAGTGAGTGCGAATCTGGAAGCTCACGGCATGAATGGTGATGTGGTCTCAGATCTGCCCGACTTTGTGCTTGAGAAGGCGAAGCACGGCAGTTATTATGCTCACCTTGGTACTGGTGGAAACTCCATCTCGGCACATGGAATTAACGGTAACATTCGCCTAAGTCGTGCCACGACTGCTTCCACGATGACAGTTTCCCAACAAGCGAAAGGCAAGGGCTAGGTTGGTTAAGTCGACGAAACGTCTCCCGCCACTCCCGCCATCGTTTGCCTGTTCATCGACCACGCGACAATCGCATACGCTCACCGGCCACATACACGTACACAAACGGTTTCCATCAAGGATTCTTCGCAACAATCGCGATCTGATCGTTTATCTCCCTCCAGATTACGAAGCCGATAAGAGAAAGAGGTATCCAATTCTGTATCTGCACGATGGCCAGAATCTTTTCGACGGCACTACATCTTTCACTTATGGCCAGGAGTGGCGGGTTGATGAGACAGCGCAATCTCTGATCGGCGCTGGAAAGATCGAGCCCCTGATTATCGTTGGTATCTATAACGCCGGTGACGAGCGCACGGACGAGTACACGCCGACCCGTGATGCTAAACGCAAGATAGGCGGCAAGGCGGAGCTCTACGGCAGGATGTTAGTAGAGGAGTTGAAACCCTTCATCGATGCAAACTACCGCACACTGAACCATACCAGACACACCGGACTGGGAGGCTCTTCGCTGGGCGGACTGGTTTCGCTCTACCTCGGACTGAAGTATCCCGAAGTGTTTAGTCGGCTTGCTGTGGTTTCGCCCTCGGTTTGGTTCGACGACAAGAAGATCGTGCATTACGTCAACGCCCTCACGAAGCGACCGAAGCTTCGCATCTGGTTAGACACGGGAACTAAAGAGGGAGGCACCGCCCAGGAAGCCCAGGAAACCGTAGCGAATGCCAGATTGTTGCTGGAAACCCTAATCGGGAAGGGGTGGAAATTGGGGAGAGATCTTATCTACTTTGAAAAGGACGACGCCGAGCACAACGAAAACGCCTGGGCCGCGCGCGTTGAGCCAATGCTGAAATTTCTTTTTCCGCGCAGGTAAAACAAAGTCAGTGGTTGGTGGTCGGTTGTCAGTGGTCAGTGGTCAGTGGTCAGTGGTCCGTAGTCAGTGGTCCGTAGTGGTTAATTCTTTTCGGGTCTTTGGGTTTTGGTCTTTGGTCTTTGAGCTTTGAACTAGGCTCGTGATTTGAACTTTAAAAACAGATCAAGACCGAAAACCAAAGACCAAAGACCAAAAACAACAACTGACCACTGACAACTGACCACCGACTACGAACCACGAACTACTTCCCAATCTCTGAAAACTTCACATTCATAATGGGATACTCCTTCCAATCTCGATAATCGTAGTGCCACCACTCGGGCTCGTATACCGCAAAACCCTCAGCCTCCATTGCCCTGCGCAGCATCTCCCGTAATCGCTTTGATTCTGCAGGCGCGCAGTCGTAGTTGATGTGCGCGCGTTCTGTAAACTCATCATACTCGCTGGGCATCTGCGCTCTCTTTCCTGTCTTCAGCTCAAACATAGACAGGTCGACAGCGCAGCCGCGATTATGTCTGGAACCCTTGCTGGGATCGGCGACAAATAGTTTCCGATCTTCCGGCGTCGCATCCCAAAAAATCTTCGTTACCGACCAGGGTCGGTAGCCATCAAAGATCACAAGTCCATATCCCTGTTTGCGTAAATTCTGATTCACTCGAACGAGCGCTTCCGCTGCCGGGCGCTGCAGAAATGCCCGCGCTTCCTTGTAAACGCCGCGGCCCAGAAAGTTGTTCTTTGTGGCATATCGAATGTCGAGCTTGATGGTGGGATCGAGTTTGATTATCTCAACGAGATCGGGTTGGCGAAACGGACCAGGCTCACGCGGCGGGCCCTGCGCGTAAACCAGGTGAGCTAACACAAGGCCCAACAGCAAAAGCCGGGTCAATCTCGGCATGCTTCTAATCATTGTTTCCCCCCAAGCACTGCAACGGCCAACTCCTGATCATTTTCCATTTGTCATTACTACTGTCCCAATGTTACTCGAATAGGGAATGTCGCCGAGATTGAGATGTCGCATGGAGCAGGTCAGTACCACGACGCGGCCGCCGTCCTTGCTCGCAATCACACTTGACGCAGTTGATGAGGTCAGTACCACCACGCGGTAGCGGGTGGGTCCTTGACGCGGCGCAGCTTGAGTGATGAGTAGCAAGGACCCACCCGCTACCGCGTGGTGGTACTGACTTCATGACCCGCAGCGAGCCGGATTGCCGACGTCCAGTAGCTCGCAAACTGAAGTTCAAAACTCAAGCGGCTTTCGCGTCGTAAGCGTTGGTGCATTCCAGTTGCGCAACTTCTCATTCCACTGCGGTATGGTACCGCTGATGAACTTATTCATTTCCTCCATGCGCGTGCGAAACTCCGCCCGAAACTCCTCGAAGTATTGCCGTTGATAAGGGGTGGGAGCAGCATTCGTTCCCTCCAGTGCAAAGAAAAGACCGCCCACCCGATCGGCAACCTGCGATGAGCCGCCGAGCCCCAGTCCTTCGGTACGCCGCGCCATCCGATCCTGAAGCGTTTCGACCTGCTTCACATAGTCCTCCAACGCTTTTATCAACTCCTTGTCCGGTTCTTTGTTGAGGGTCTTCACCGTGGTTTGCGTATGCTTGAGCTGGTCCTTGATGCTATCGAGATAACGTAGTGCCGTATTGGCCGCTGACTGCATGTCTCGCAATCTCAGGTCGAGATCAAGCTGAACTTGCAAATCGGCCGGCGATACATTGATCGTCGGATCGAGTCGGACCTCAACCCGCTCTGCAAACGTCTTTGATCCGATTGTCACCTTTACTGTGTAAGTTCCAGGTAGCACCTGGGGACCGCGCGGTGGTCCGGTGAATGCTGTCTCCTCTTCACTCGGCGGACGCCGTATTTCCGCCCCACCGAATCGAAGGTTCCACGTCACACGATTCAGGCCCTTCTCCTTCGCAGGCTTGTCAATTTCCTGTACCAGTTTTCCCGTCTGGTCGAGGATTTGAACGCTGAAGGTCGTCTTATCGTCAGGCTTATCTTTCAGGTAATAGGAAATCAGCGCGCCATAGGGCGGGTTAGGTCCGGTAAAGACCTTGTCGCCGATACCGTAGCGAGTGAAGCGTGTTGAAAAGCGAAGGGCCGGACGGACGGGGAACAAATGCGCGTCACCATTAAGAATCTGCGGCGTCATTTGTTGCAACGGGGTAGCATCGTCAAGAATCCAGAGGCTGCGGCCATGCGTAGCGAGTATCAGATCGTTCTCACGCGGGTGAATTACGATGTCGTGTACCGCAACATGGGGCAGGTTTTTAAGTTTAAGTGGTACCCAGTCAGTTCCACCAGAGTATGAAACAAAAAGTCCAATTTCTGTGCCGGCGTAAAGCAAGCTGGAATTTTTCGGATCCTCTCGCACCACGTGAATGTAGGCCGTTGCCGGCAGATTGCCGGAAATGTTCTGCCAGGTCTTGCCGCCATCCGACGTTTTGAAGACATAAGGACGAAAATCGTCGAGCGTGTGGCGGTCGAAAGCAACATAGGCCACCTGGGCACTGATGCGCGAAGGCTCGATGTGCGACACAGCGGAATTGGTGCCGAGACCTGAAACATTCTGAACCAAATTTGCCCAGTTCTTGCCACCGTCATTGCTAAGTTGGAGATTACCATCGTCGGTGCCGGCCCAAAGCTGCCCTCGCTGCACCGGCGATTCAGCCAGGCTGATAATGGTTGTGTAATATTCAGCGGTAGAGTTCTCAATGGCTATGGGACCACCGGCATCTTTCTGTTTCTCAGGATCGTTAGTCGTAAGATCCGGACTAATCTGTTGCCATATCTTGCCGAAGTCATCAGACTTAAAAATTACGTTGCCACCCAAATACACCGTCTGCTTGTCATGAGGTGAAGCGATGATCGGTGCATTCCAGTTGAAGCGATACTTTCCGCCGCTGGCCGGGCCGCCGCCGCTGCCTCGCCCCCATGGATTGATGGACTGCTGTTCACGCGTGCGAAGGTCTGTATGAAGAATATTCCCCCCTTGCGATTCCGAGAGGTAACGCTCAGGATCGTCGGGGTGATTGATTACATAGAATCCGTCGCCAAAACTGATCATGCGCCAGTCGTCGTTCAGGATTCCAGCGGGCTCGCGCGTACGACTGGGTCCAGTCCAGACCCCGTTGTCCTGAAGTCCACCCATCACATAGTAAAAGGGAAGTCGGTTATCTGCATGGATCTGGTAGAACTGTCCCAGGGGAATGTTGTTTACTACTTCCCACGATTCGCCACCATCGTGGGAAACCGCAATGCCGCCATCCTGTCCTTGCCAGATTCGTTTCGGATTCTTCGGATCGAGCCAGAGCGCGTGGTAGTCGATGTGAGTTTTGCCGGTTATTGAGCGAAAACTCTTTCCGCCGTCGATCGAAACATACAGAGTAGAGGCCACGGCATAAACGTGGTTCTCGTTTAACGGATCTACTCTTACCTTCGTGTAATAGAAACCACGCGAAACGATGCGCGTATCCTGAGATACCTGCTTGAAAGTTTCACCCCGATCGTCCGAGCGATAAAGCGTGCCTTCTTTCGCTTCAACGATTGCGTAGACGACGTTTGGATTGCTGGGCGCCACGCGCACGCCAATTCGTCCAATTAACTTGGGCAAGCCATTGGTTAACTTCTTCCAGGTTCGTCCGCCATCGATCGACTTGAATACGCCGCCTTTCTCACTGCCGCTGCGAAAAGTCCAGGCCTTCCGCTCAAAACTCCACATACCCGCGTAGAGAATGTTTGGATTGGTGGGATCGATCTCGAGGTCCGAAACTCCGTGTTCATTGTCAACAAAAAGCGTCCGGGCCCAGGTCTTCCCTCCATCGGTGGTCATAAATACGCCGCGTTCGTCATTCGCACCGAACGTGTGGCCCAGGGCACCCACGTACACGACGTCCGGGTTCTGCGGATGAATGACGATGGCGGCGATGTGTTGACTATCTCTCAGACCCATGTGCTGCCAGGTCATTCCGCCGTCAGTCGATTTGTAAACGCCATCGCCATACGAAACGCTGTTGCGCGGGTTTGCTTCGCCTGTACCGACCCAGACCACGTCCGGATTGCTGGGCGCAAGCGCGATGTCGCCAATGGAGATTGTGCCCTGGCGTTCGAAGATTGGTTTCCAGGTGATACCGCCATTGGTTGTTTTCCAAAGTCCCCCCGATGCGGATGCCACGTAGACGATATTGGGATCGCCAGGAACTCCTTCGACGTCCGCCGTGCGCCCGCCCATGTTGGCCGGTCCGATGCTGCGCCACTCAAGCCGCTCGAAGGCGCTCGCGATCGGCGATTTACTTTGTTCTTCATTCGACGGGACCTGTTCCAGCCGATCTCCCGGGGCTGTGGGCGTGGAGTTTTGCTGCGCCGAACCAAGTCTGCCAGTAACTAAGACCAGCGCTAACAGGCAAAGAATGACAAGGGGATTCCTCGTGGGCATTAGGAGACTCTCCTGAAAATGAAGATGGTAAGACTATTGGAACGGGAGGACAGTTTACCACGGGCAGCGATGGGGAGACGTCGGAGAGCCGGAGAAGGGGAGAAAGGGAGATTGGGAGATTGGGAGAAAGGGAATTGTCCGTCTATCTACGTCCCCGCGTCTCCTTTCGCCGCTTCGCCCTTCGCCCCATCTCCATTTCGCCCCATCGTCCCTATCACACCGTCGGCGCAATCAGCGCCTTCAGGACGTGGCCTGACGACACATCCGCAAGGGCGTCGTTAGCGTGAGCAAGATCGTAGTGAGCGAGTTTCATCTCTATCCATGGAGCCGAGCGATGCGAGTCGGAGATGATTTGCGCCCCGCGGTAGAAGTGAGAAAAGTCGGAACCCCAGCAACCGCGGACCTCGAGATGTTTTTTGTTGAGATCAAGATGCGCATTAAATGCAGCTTCGAAAGGTAATGGCCCGTGATCGGTGTACTGGCCGACGATTACCACGTGACCGGCGTCGCGTGTAAAGCGCATGGCCTGAACTACAGCAAGAGGGTTGCCGGTGGCCTCAATCGTCACATCTGCCCCGCGACCACCAGTCTCTTGCTTTACCCAGTCCAGTCTTTGCGATTCCTCGAATGCTCCAATATTAAGCACTGCTGCAGCGCCGGCTCGCAAAGCCGCTTGCAGACGCTTCTCAGGGGCCCCAATGCAAAGGACCCGCAGTGCGCCCCGCATCAACGCCAAAATGATCGCATTGAGGCCAACGGGGCCGGAACCGAGGACGAGCACTGTGTCTCCTAGATTGACATCCCCGCGTTCAACGGCGTGCAGCGCGGTTGGCAATGCGCAGCCGCCTGCCATGAAATGTTCGGGATTCGCATCGACGTGAATACATCGGGTCCCGGGCTTTAGATAGATCTGCTGCGCCCAACCGCCGCAAAGCCCATCGGCGAGACCATACGTGATGCCATAGACCTTGCGCTGAGGGCAGCGCGTTGTGGCTTTTGCGACGAGGCAATACCAGCAGGCGTTGCAGGTGCGATGTACATCGAGAAAAGTGACCCGATCGCCTTCGCGGAAAAGGCGGCCTTCAGCGTCAGCCAACTCTCCGCGAATCTTACTCAATCGGCCGACTGATACGTGTCCTGGAATCAAAGGGTAGGGAATATCCTGCAACCGACCCTGTTGTAAATAAACATCGGTGCCGCAGACTTCGGAAAGCTCCACGTCGAACAGGGCAGAGTTTAATTCGAGTTCGGGAGTGGGAACTTCGCGAAGCTCGACAGGCGCGTTTGGTGCTGGGATGATGGCGACAATCGGCATGGTCAGGAGCCAGCGTATGCTATCGATGTCGGTGCATCGGATGTTTGGTTCGGTTCAAAGCCCACTCGGGCCTTTCCATCCATAGAAGCAGTTAAGATAACGCTCCGAGCAGTCACGCACAAACTACGAGCAAGAGCATAGTTCTTCAGGCGATGGGAGAAGGGGAGATGGGGCGAAGGGGAGATGGGGAAAAGGAAATGGGAGAATGGGAACGTACCCGCGTCTCCCTTTCGCCGTTTCTCCCTTTCGCCCCTTCTCCCATCGCCATCCCCTAATCTCCTCCGGATCTGGGAGTGGTTCTTGTATCGCAGCGCAGCCAATGGTAGGCTGCCCACCTTACGAGACACGAGAATTCAGTTGATGATTCGTCTAATTACGAATTATTGCGATAATCAATATCAGCAAAACGGAGACCAAAACCTTGCCTCAAAGCCGACATCGAAAATCTACTAAGGCCAAGAAACGCCCCAGGGGCAGTTCTCCAGCGACAGCCGCGCCGCCACCACTGGGAAGCAAAAACCGCGGCTTACGAATCCTCGCGATACTGGTTGTTGCCGTCCTGGCGATGTTAGCAGTCGCTTATGCGCTTTCACGCCGTGGTGCTCACTCAGGTAATGAAATAACTACCGCCTCCGGTCTTAAATACGTCGATCTCGTGGAGGGCACGGGCCCAAGCCCGCAAGTCGGACAGACAATCTCCGTTAATTACGTCGGCACTCTGGAAAATGGGACGAAGTTCGATAGTTCTTATGATAGTAAAACTCCGTATGAGTTTCGCGTTGGCAAGGGCGAGGTGATAAAGGGGTGGGACGAAGGTTTGATGTCCATGAAAGTCGGCGGTAAACGTAAACTGATCGTTCCTTCCGCGCTGGGTTATGGCCCCAGAGGCTCGCCGCCAAAGATTCCCGGCAACTCAACATTGCTTTTCGAGGTTGAGCTTTTAAGCATAAAATAAATCAGCGAAACAGACCTTGCGTGTACGGATTGCTCTTCACTGGCATTCAACAAGGTGTTGTTCGCTGTTTTGGTTGCAATATCATTGCATTCTTTCGACTCTCCACTTCTACAGGCAATGCCGGCTATAATCGGAAGGACTCTCCTGACTTGTCCCGACAATCTCACTTAGACTGAAACAAGCTCAAGACTTAGGAGGTAGTTATGAAGAATGTGCGCATTCTTTTAGCAACGTTCGTATTCTTGTTAGTAGTCGGACTTGCCACATCGACTTTTGCACAGGGACGCGGCCGTGGCGGGGGCGGCGGCAGGGGCTCCGGCGGCGGTTCCGGACTCGGCAATGCTGGCGGGCCGCCAGCGGGAGTCGGCGTCGACCGTGGAGTCGATAATGCTTCAAAGCGTTCAGGGGGTCGTTCGGATAGCGGTCTAGCAACGGCCTCGGAGAGGTCCGGGGGCCGTTCGGAGCAAGGCCTAGAGCGCGCTCGTGTCGCTCGCAACAACCTACGTCAAGCAGATGAAGATCTGAGAAACCATCCGGGTATCGCACGCGCGCTGCATACAAATGCAAATGATCTAAGAAGTGGGTACCAGGCTGCATTGGCAGGGAACCCGAATTTGAAGTTTGGGCAGTTTGTGGCAGCCACTCGACTGGCGCAAAACCTTGGATCACGCAACAGCGGCATTACGCGGGAGGCTATTCTCGCAGGCCTTGCATCCGGAAGTAGTTTGGGCCGCACTCTGCAGAACTTAGGTCTAAGCGAGCGTGAGGCAAACGAAGCCAGAAAGCGCGCTGAACAAGAAATAAAACGAAACAAATAGTCCGCAGTTCAATGCTATCATCGCTTCGTAAAGACAATCGTGGCCCATAATTCAGTGGGCCACTTTTGTCTGCGTGCGTTAACGGATTGAGGCCGAAGCAATCCGATCGCAGAAGAGAGATATGCGAGGAAACAAGTGTTAAGGTCCGGCAACAAAGACGATCCACGAAGTTACACGAAACAACGCCACATCGGTTAGCGTAAGTTCGGGTGATTTCGTGGATCGGCTTTTAGCTTCAGGCCGGGGCCGCGCTGTTACTCTTCGGTTAATGCGTTGGAGTTGATCGAATGAACCTGATTAACACTCTTGCAATCGCTATGGGCGCCGGTTGGGTATCGGGAATTAATCTTTACGCCGCGGTTGCTACGCTCGGATTGCTCGGCCGGTTCGCTGATTTGCGCTTACCGGGAGAACTCGATGTTCTGACAAGCTGGTGGATCATTGGTATCGCTTCTGCTCTTTACATCGTTGAGTTTTTCGCCGATAAGGTCCCGTACCTCGATAGTGCGTGGGATGCAATTCACACTTTTATCAGGATCCCTGCGGGAGCTGTACTGGCTGCGACAGCATTCGGCGAATTCGACCGCAGCGTGCAAGTGGTCGCCTTCCTGCTGGGCGGTGGCCTCGCTCTTAGCGCCCATGGAACAAAAGCGAGCACGCGTGCTGCGATCAACCTGAGTCCGGAGCCGGTATCAAATATTGTGTTAAGTCTCGCTGAGGACATTATTGCCTTTAGCACTATTCTACTGTCCGTCTTCCTGCCTTTGGTTACCATCATTCTCATCGTTACACTTCTCGCGCTTTCGATCTACATTGCGCCCCGCATAGTCCGGGTGATGAGGGGAACTGTCCTGCGAGTGCGCGGCGTCTTTGGATATGGTTAACCTAGTGGACTCTATCGTTGAAATTACTAGGCGTCCGCTCTCGTTAATGCGCTCTCTCTTATTGACACCAATCTTCCTTCAGATAGGTGACTGGTGTTTGGACATTTTTCGGTCAGGTATCAGCCACCACCGGGTTGTTCTGTGGTCTCACGTTCGCTTCTCATAAGACAGACTCGCCCCCTCAGAAGATGCCACGGCCTTGTGCCGTGGAGTCTCACGTTGGCCGCTACAAAAGAGATGCCACGGCCTCGTGCCGTGGAATCTCACGTTGGCCGCTACAAAAGACGCTCGCCACCTTAGAAGATGCCACGGCCTTCAGGTAGGTGATGACGATGAATGCAAATTCCTTGAACCGTTTCGACGGTTTGCGGCTGGCTTACGCCAGGGAAACCGTTCAAACGGTTTCAGAAGGGTACCGAACGTTTCTTGACTCCCGCCTCAAGCAGCGAGGAGAAATCGCTAGCGAAGCCTTTGTTACAGGCCACTAGATTAATCGGTCTCCCTCAACCGAGACCGAATCACGACGGTAATGACAACCTCGGCTCTGGCGGTTGTGCTGTGCGGCGTCCGCCACCAACAAAGCAACCTCGATGGCATTTCGCAGTCCAATCAATCCATCGGCAAGCTTGGTTGTTCGGTAAAAAGTCTCGATCTCGTTCCACAGGTGACGTAGTTCACGAATGGCCCGCGAAAGCCGCTCACCACTCCGCACCAGACCGACGTAGTGCCACATTATGTTTTGAATTGTCTGCATGTCGCCCTGGATCAAGGCAGGATCCGGATCAGCGAAGAGCCCACTCTCATCCCAGGGAGGCACATCGTTGAAGCCGGGTCGCTTAGGTGAAGTTCTGCCAAGCGTCTCCTCCACGTGCTGTGCTGCGCGGTGGCCCCAAACCAGTCCCTCAAGCAGTGAGGTTGAGGCGAGGCGATTGGCGCCATGCACTCCGGTACAACTTATTTCCCCGACAGCATAAAGGTTTTGGATGCTCGCATGACCCCATTCATCCACGAGTACACCCCCGCAAAAATAATGAGCGGCAGGTACGACAGGTATTGGCTCATGCGTGATGTCGATACCGGCTTTCAAACACTGGCTATAGATATTGGGAAAGCGATCGCGAATCGATGCGGCCGGCATCTGCGATGCAATGTCGAGCAGCACGTAAGCATAGTCGTGCGCCTCCATCTCGTGATGAATTGCGCGCGCGACTATGTCGCGCGGAGCCAGCTCTTTCCACTCAGGTGAATAGTCAGCCATGAATCGTCGCCCATCAGGAGTGAGTAGAATTCCACCTTCGCCCCTAACCGCTTCGCTAATCAATTGGCCCTCCGCTCCCGGTGCTGCCAGGGCCGTTGGGTGAAACTGCACGTACTCGGCGTTTACAATTCTTGCGCCGGCGCGGTGGGCCATGGCCAGGCCGTCACCTCGCGATCCCGGAGGGTTAGTTGTGTTGCGATAGATGCGGCCAAGCCCACCGGTGGCGAGGACCGTGGCCGCGGCCAGATGTCGATGGACAGTCTTCTCCTGGCGATTAAACATGTAAGCGCCATGACAAGCTACGGGACGATAGTTGTCGAGTGGATCGCGAGAGTGATGCGGAAAAGTGATCAGGTCGACGGCGGTGACATTTGATTCAATCGTGATGTTCGGATAGCGGCCCAGCGCCGCAATTAACCCCTTCATTATTGCCTGGCCGGTGGCATCTCCAACATGAAGAATGCGGCGGCGAGAGTGGGCAGCTTCCTTTCCCCAGAGCGGTTGGCCGCTCGAGTCGCTGTCAAACTTTACTCCTGCTGTTTGCTCCAGGACCTCATGAAGGATTCGTGGCCCTTCTTCGGCCAACAACCGCGCCGCCTGGGGGGAACTAACGCCCGCGCCCGCCGCAAGTATGTCGGCGAGCAGGATCTCAGGATCGTCATCCAGTCCACGCCCAATGATTCCACCCTGCGCATAACGCGTGTTTGATTCGTGGGGATCTGATGCGCGGGTGATGAGTGAGATTTGGCGCTGAGGATTGCGGGCCAAACGCAAAGCAGCGGCTGCCCCGGCGATGCCACAGCCAATTATTAAGACTTCAGTCTCTGCCAAAGGATTCCTTCCAACACCGTGAGAGTGATCGATGTATCTTGATCGGCACTCCTAAAGCCCACAACTTCGAACAGAAGAGCTGCCGAACACCGCCTGGGCAGCCAAAGCTCGGACACCTTACGCCTCTTAGCATGCTGGTGAAAGTGGTTGAACAGCAATAGAAGCAGTAAAGCGATCCACGAAAAAACACGAAGTTACTCGAATTCATTCAGGCATTCACTTAGTGCAATTTTCGTGTGGTTTCGTGGATCGTGTTGTTTTTCAGCAGCCTTTTAGCGGTCCTTCCAAAACAAGCCCTTTTTTAGGATTCGTCTTTATAGCATCAACCGATCGCGATCATTCTTTCGACTGCTCGGGCAGCACGTTGGCGAATATCCTCCGGGATCTCAATCACGTACTGCATCTTTTGCAGCGACTCCAGCGTGTCTTCCAGAGTAATCTGATTCATGTGGGGGCATCTGATGCTGCATAAGCGAAGCATCTCCTTATCCGGATTCGCCGCCGCGATGTTTTCACCCATGGAGCACTCGGTCAACAGAAGGTAACGGGGCGCCTTGGTTTGTTCCACATACCTGATCATGGCGTTTGTGCTGCCCGAATAGTCTGAAGCAGCCACTACCTCGGGGCTGCATTCGGGATGGGCCAGAATCACGACGTCGGGAAATTGCTTCCTGATGTTTGTTATGTCCTCAACCGTAAACTTGTCGTGCACCTCGCAGCGGCCCGGCCATCCAATCATTTGATAGTCCAGCTCGCCGTCAGAAACCTTCCGGGGGTCAGTGGTTGGAAAGATGATGTGGCGCCCGGTTTCTCGCGCCACATTCTTCGCCAGGTACTCGTCGGGGATGAAGATCACGGTGTCTGTGCCCAGCGAGTTGACCACCGCCGCGGCGTTGGAAGATGTACAGCAGATATCTGATTCAGCTTTTACGTCGGCGTAGGTATTGACGTAGGTAACTACAGGCACCCCAGGAAAGCGGCGCTTCAATTCGCGAACGTCTTCTCCGGTAATGCTGGCGGCTAAAGAGCAGCCGGCCTTCTCCGAGGGAATGAGTACGGTCTTGGTTGGATTCAGGAGCTTCGCTGTCTCAGCCATGAACTTCACGCCGCAAAAGATAATGATGTCCTTATCGGTCTGGGCGGCCCGTCGCGCCAGGTCGAGCGAATCGCCCACGAAATCAGGGATTGAATAAAAGAGCGCGGGCTCCATGTAGTTATGCCCGAGAATCACGGCGTTCTTTTCCGCTTTCAGTTTATTGATTTCGGCTGCCAGCTCCGATTTCATCCGCAACTCGAAGTCCGGGACCACGTCGGCTAGCATTGTTTTCAGCTGGCGATAAATCTGCTCCGCTGAAGTCTCTTTGGCTAAGGTAGCTATCATGATCGTTAGTTGACTGTTCTCAGTAAAGAGTTTTCTGTCTGATAATTTTTACCGGGTTACGCGCTCATCCGGTCCACTTTAGACTAACATCAAACGCCCTGGCGGAGTGCGTCAGCGCTCCAACGGAGATAAAGTCTACCCCGCTTTCCGCAATCTGCCTGACGGTATCCAATGTTACATTTCCAGATGCTTCCAACCTGGCTTGTCCTGAGTTTAGTTTGACTGCTTCGCGCATCATCTCAACCGTCATGTTATCGAGCAGAATACGCTCCACGCCCAGATTAAGAGCCTCCTGAACGTGCCCCAGCGTGCGCGCTTCCACCTCGATCTCGAGATTGCTTTTCGCTGCGCGAACACGATTCACGGCCTCTGCTATCGAGCCGGCGAAATCAATGTGGTTGTCCTTGATCATAACCATATCAAATAAACCAATTCTGTGGTTGACTCCACCGCCGCGCCGCACAGCAAGCTTGTCAAGAATTCGGAGCCCGGGCGCGGTCTTTCGTGTGTCGAGAATCTTTGCGGCTGTCCCCGAAACTGCATCAACAAATTGGCGCGTTAGCGTGGCTATTCCCGACATGCGTCCAAGAAAATTTAAGGCGGTTCGCTCCCCTGTGAGCAATGCTCGCGCCGCTCCGGAAATGTCGGCCAGCACGGTGCCACTGACAACGCTTTCGCCTTCAGTAACATTTGCCGTAAAGTCGATTTCGCGATCGAGCAAAAGAAACACGTTCTGCGCTATATCAAGCCCGGCAATTACCCCTGCTTCTTTTGCAACAATCTTCCCCCGCAGCGTGGCCCCGGCGGATACAATGCGGTCTGTTGTGACATCACCAGTACCAATGTCTTCGTCGAGTGCACGCCTCAGACAGTCGATTAGTGCCGGTTCAAGCCTGGGAGCAAGTGTAACTTCTGAATTCATCTGTTTAGCTTGGGCTCACTGGCCCAGTAGAAACTTAAAGATAGATCTTAAGGGTCTGAGGCGCAACAGGCGATCAGGGTAAGCGAACGATCCACGAAATCACACTAAGAAGCACTAAAGGCCAGTGCTATGTCGAGTGATTTAGTGGATCGTCCTCGACCTGCTTAGAAAGCTTTCATAACTCATTCTTTCGGCGGTGCATCAAAAGTTTGATTAGTTGAGTGGGTCGGAGTTAATCTGCTTTGCGATTCCCGTATGTCTAGTTGAGGAGACCATAAGCAATGAGCGCGAACACCCTGACCGTCACCGACAATCGCACGGGGAAACAGTATGAGCTTCCCGTTGAAAATGGCACCATCAAAGCGATGGACTTGCGGCAGATAAAGGTTGGGGACGACGACTTTGGTCTAATGACCTACGATCCAGCCTTCATGAACACAGCTTCCTGCAAAAGCCGCATTACTTTCATTGACGGCGATAAGGGCATCCTTGAATATCGCGGTTATCCCATAGACCAGCTTGCCGAAAAAAGCACTTATCTCGAAGTCGCCTACTTGCTGCTCCATGGTGACCTGCCGACCGAAGTGCAGTTGAATGATTGGATTTGGAATATCACGCATCACACCTTCATCAACGAAAACATCAAGACAGTGATCGATGGCTTTCACTACAACGCCCATCCGATGGGAATGTTTGAGGGCACGCTGGGCGCGCTCTCGACGTTCTATCCGGATGCGAAGGACATATTCAACGTCGAATTGCGCTGCAAGCAGATCTATCGTCTGATAGCGAAAGTACCGACCATTGCAGCCTTTGCTTTCCGCCACCGTATCGGCATGCAGTATTCCTATCCCGATAACGACCTCACCTATGAGGGCAATTTCCTCAACATGATGTTTAAGACGACGGAGCTCAAGTATCAGCCCAATCCCGTACTTGAACATGCCTTGACCGTACTCTTCATTCTTCACGCCGATCACGAGCAGAATTGCAGCACCAATACGATGCGCAGCATTGGCAGCGCCCATACGGATCCCTTCTCAGCGCTGGGAGGCGCAGCGGCTGCGCTCTACGGTCCGCTGCACGGTGGCGCGAACGAGATGGTGCTGCGGATGCTCAATGAGATTGGCTCGATAGATAAAGTTCCGGACTACATCAAGCGCGTGAAGGCAGGCGAGTTTCGATTGATGGGCTTTGGTCACCGCGTTTATAAAAACTACGATCCGCGCGCCCGCATAATCAAACAGGTCGCCGATGAAGTCTTCGAGGTGACCGGCAAAGATCCGTTGCTGGATATTGCTCTCGAGCTGGAACGAATTGCCTTGGAGGATGAGTATTTCGTCAAGCGCAAGCTATATCCGAATGTCGACTTCTATTCCGGAATCATTTACCAGGCGATGCGAATTCCCCTGGACATGTTTCCGGTCCTCTTCGCGATCCCGCGTACCTCGGGCTGGTTGGCACAGTGGGTAGAGCTGCTGGAAGACCCGGATCAAAAAATCGCGCGCCCTCGTCAGGTTTATTTAGGGTACAGAACGCGCGATTACGTGCCGATGGAACGACGCGGATTAACAGATGGTAGCGCCGCAGTGGCTTGAAGTTTGTCTGATTAGGCTATGAGCCTCAGTAGCTTCCTCATCCGCGTCATTCTCCTTGTCCTACCCGGCATTGCGAGTAGCTCACTATACCGACACCTTAGGGGCCATAGAACCAGAAAAGACTGGGAAGACTTCCTTGAGATCCTGGTCTTCTCATTCCTCTGCTACACCATTTATGGACTGGTGTGCTATGGCTGGTCCTTGCTTTATCCCGCTGACGATCCACTCGCCGCATTCCGAGCCCTTACCAATGAAAGCGTTCAGATTGATAGACCCGTTGGGCGCGCTATCGTATGGGCGTCAGTGATAGCTGTTCCGGTAGCGTTTCTCGCTTCCTATATTGATGAATACAAGATCATTAATAGACTCGGATGGTTCATTAAGGCGACAAAAAGAATTGGCGATGAGGATATTTGGGATTACTTCAATCGCAGCCCCGACATTGTCTGGATTACCGTCAGAGATCATAAGCTCGATCTCAATTACTACTGTTGGATCGAAGCATTCTCGGATTCCGAGGAAGAAAGAGAGCTACTATTAAGAGAAGTTGAGGTATATAAGAACTCAACCGCGGAGTTTCTTTATGCAACTGACGTGGTTTATCTTTCACGGAAGCACGATGATTTGACGATTGATGCCGATCTCAGTTCTAATGATTCGTCGGTTGAAATCGATCCTCAGGGAGAGTCAGATGGACAGGTTTAAAGCTACGACCACTTCGACGAGACGCGCGATTAGAGAGGGTTCGAATAAGGGCAATCGTAAAGCACCGCCCGAGGGAGCCAAACCGGCGGCGACGCCGAAACCACAGGGCCAGCCAATGCCGATACCAGCAAGCAATAGTGGTTCGTCAGCCTCATCCCCAAAATGCTGAAGATTTCTGACTGCATTTTTGGGTAGTGCTGCGTCTTCGGTCGCTACCCAGCTTATTCACAAACTACGCGAAATGCGTTACCTGTTTCCGCAGGGTGAAATAATACCAAGGTTCCTCAATAGCCGGGCTAGACCTCATAGTGGAGACAAGACGATCCACGAAATTGCACAAACTCCCACTAGATTCGTGTTGGTTCGTGTGATTTCGTGGATCGTGTAATTAATTAGACTGGGCGAATCGTTGGGCAAGACTTGCAACAACTGTTGTCAACTCTGCCGGCTCGACCGGCTTCGGAATGTGCATCTGGTAGCCAGCAGAGAGTATGCGCATCCGGTGTTCGACTCCGGCGTAGGCCGTTAACGCCGCTGCCGGCATTCTTCCCCCGCGATCTGCCGGAAGCTGACGTATTTTGCTGAGCAGCTCATAACCGTCCATCTCCGGCATGCCGATGTCACTCACCAGCACGTCGAATCGGTGCTGGTCCATTTCAGCCAGCGCTTCACCGGCTGACGCCACAGCGACGACTTCGGCGCCGCGCTCCCTCAGTACCGCAGCGACAAGCCCGCACGCGTCCGGTTCATCATCAACGACGAGCACTCGAAGATCGGAGAGCGATGGTTGGCGATCGATCAGAGTGCCGTGCCCAATAACTGGACCCTTTAGCTCCACGTCGCGCAGTTCCTGATTTACGCACATCAATGGCAGTATGACGGTAAAGGTTGTGCCCTCTCCTTTACCGGCGCTCTGAACAGCGACCGTCCCGCCATGCATTTCAACTAACTGGCGCACAATTGAAAGCCCGATTCCAAGCCCACCGTGCCTTCGCGTACTTGACGAGTCAAACTGGCGGAAACGCTCAAAGACATGAGTCAGAAGATCAGGGTCGATGCCTTGCCCCGTATCGCTAATGATGATCTCGACGTGGGACCGAATACGCTCCAGCCGCACTCCGACCCGCCCACCTTTGGGTGTGAACTTGATCGCGTTTGATAGAAGATTCCAGAGAATTTGTTGGACGCGAGCAGGGTCACCGGAGATCGGGCTTGCTCGTGGATCAAGCGCGATCTGGAAATGAATGTTTTTGGCCTCTGCGCCCGGGCGCAAGCAAGCAACAACAGACTCGATCATCGGCGCGAGTTCCACCGACTGCACTTCGAGACGCAATTTGCCCGTAACGATGCGCGAGATATCGAGTAGATCATCAATGAGTCGGCTTTGCGCACGGGCATTGCGCACGATAATCTCCATGGCACGTTTTGAGTCTTGCCCGTCAAGATTGCCCGTCTCGAGCATGTTTGACCAACCGAGAATAGAGGTCAGGGGAGTTCGCAATTCATGTGAAAGTATGGCAAGAAATTCATCCTTGAGGCCGTTGGCCCGATCAGCCTCTGCGCGTGCCGCCTGCGCACTCTCGAAAAGCATCGTATGTTCTGCCTCCTCTCGCTTGCGGTCAGTGATGTCGCGGATATTGCATTGAATAACCTGCTGCGTGTCTTCCTGATATACATTGCTCACAAACTCCACTTCCCGAAGACCTCCGTTTGCGGATTGGAGCGGTAAATCCTCGTAGCGGATATAGCCATCAACCTGCAACTGGCGAAAGACGTTCTGGCTCGCCTCCTTATCACTGAAGAAACCGATTTCCCAAAGCTCCTTCCCAAGAAATTGGTCGCGGGAGTAGCCCAACAGCTCCGTCATAAATGGATTCACGTCTGCGATTCTTAGAGAAGCGGCATCAAGAATGAGGATTCCATCTCGCGCAGCTTCGAAGAGCCGCCGGTAACGAATTTCTGAAGTGAGCAGTGCTGGGTGCGTCTGCCTGGGTTCGGTGACGTTGTTGGTCTGATCGGGCAGGGCGCGGACCGGCTGAATTTCAACTGGGGGCATTCGTTGTTTAGGTAACATGGAGAAAGCGCCGGGTTGTTACGGTTATGAAAGACGAGAGACAGCCAAGTACGAATTCTCAAAAAAGGCCCTTATGAGTAACACACGCAAACTATGAGTAACACAGACAAAAAAGGTCGTCTGTGCGCCATCGCACATAGAGCTGGCCTGGACCGCCTAAGGTCTTAATGATGGCCGTCTAAGGTCTTGGCTTACGTGTTGGGCGTACAACGCCGGATACGAAAGTTGATGGTGGACCGGGCAAGACTCGAAGGCTGCGGACCGGCGGGGCTAGAAGGTTGATGGTATACCCGGAAGGCCCTCGAAAGTTGATGGTGTACCCGCAGGGCTCGAAAGTTGATGGTGCACCCGGCAGGGCTCGAACCTGCGACCTTTTGATTCGAAGTCAAACGCTCTATCCAACTGAGCTACGGGTGCGACGAATTGGTAAATCGTAAATCGAGCTTTGGCCTTCGGTCTTTGGTTTTTTGGCCTTGGCCTTTGGTTTTTGGTCTTGGGTCTTTGTAGTTTGGATTTTAAACTGCTCAAGTACGAAGTTCAAAGTACCAAGTTCAAAGACCAAAAACCAAAGATCAAAGACCAAAGACCACGCAGGGCTACTGACAAATGACAACTGACAAGCAAATCATCTTCCTTGCAACTCCTTGCGGATGAAGCGCACGAGCTCGTTGATCTCTTGTGAACTCATCTTCTCCTTGAATGCCGGCATCTCCTCATCGCCGTCGGTAATCTGTCTGACGAGCCGTTCATCCGCGTGACTGAGCGCATGCCCAGTTTTCAGGCTGGGGACCTTTAGCTTCTTACCCTCAACAGTCACAGTTCCGCCTTCCGCCTTTGCTCCATGGCAGACAACACAATGTTTTGCGAAGTTCTGGCGAGCTGAAGCAAATTCGTCGGGAGTTGCAGTAGCTGCCGATTTAGCTTGCGAGCCAGACGACTGGACCTGATTGCTCGTCGAGGTCCCACTCGTGTTACAGGCAAAAGTGAAAAGTGCAATCGCGGCAATCATTACTATCAAGTGGGCGGACTTCATCCTGATATCTCCGTTGCTGCGCGAATGAGTTGATTTGAAAAAACACGGGAGTATAACACGTCGCAACGAGAGACGCAGGAATGGGCAGTGGTCCTATGGATGCTCGGTTGCAATCGAACTGGATAGCGGGCAGAATGAGACCCGCTTCTAGCATTCCGCAAACTCTACTTAAGGTGAATTCCCAACTTGCTTTCGAGGTGAGACATCCACATGAGTACCGATAACGACCCTGGAAATGTAACACGAAGTTCGCTGCGACTTGCCCCAAATTGTATGGAGGTCGAGGAGCAGAAGGCGAAGCTTCCCCGCCAGTTCGTAAATTTCACCTTCTATCGCGCGCGGCCTGAATGGCGTTTGCTCTCCCGGGAAGACAAGGAACAGGGTAAGGCTGAGTTTCTGGGGACGATTGACGATTTTCGACGCCGGTTGCTGATTCATAGTTATTCAACCGTGGGCCTGCGTACCAATGTTGATTTCATGATCTGGCGCATAGGGTACGAACTCGATCCGCTCCAGGAGATGACGTCGCGATTGAATGCAACGAAGATGGCCAAGTACATCGAACCAGCACAGTCGTTCCTCTCGATGACCAAGCGTTCGATGTATATCGATAAGGACAATCCGGAGCACGCCGAAGATCGCCTGCACATCGTACCCGGCAAATCTGACTACCTCTTCGTTTATCCTTTTGTGAAAACGCGCGAATGGTATTCGCGCACTGCAGACCAGCGCCAGGAAATGATGGATGAGCACATTCGCATCGGCACCAAATATCGCTCAGTCAAACTGCACACCACTTATTCGTTCGGTCTCGACGATCAGGAGTTTGTGGTAGCGTTTGAGACGGATCATCCGGCAGACTTCCTCGATCTGGTCCAGGAACTGCGAGAGACAAAGGCCAGCTCCTACACTTTGCGTGACACGCCGATGTTCACCTGTCGCAGGAGAACTCTGGCGGAGTGTCTGGATGCGCTGGGGTAGGGGATTGGGCGAGTGGGAGATGCGGAGACAC
>WNGE01003885.1_pt1 | contig 33647 bp, 35 predicted proteins | sample 5400651 | NCBI WGS metagenome assembly WNGE01 (sample SAMN13153370, study PRJNA577476) | soil metagenome | isolation source: 60 cm soil or saprolite under grassland replicate 2 | place: USA:California | collected 2016-06-15
CCGCAGGGAGATCGACGAACTGTTGTCGCGCAGCGACTTGACGCAAGCGGATAAAGAAGCTGTCCTCGGCGGCAATGCGCGCCGGTTTTATGGATTGAATGCATCGATATCTGGCTAGTTTCCGTTCAAACGTCCAACGATTCAAGGTTCGGTTCAAACAAGTTATTCGGTTGAAAAATTTCTTGCCATTGCACATGACGATTGGACAGTCCGGATCAGAGCGGCGAACCCAAAAGGGGTCCGAACCCAAAAGAGGTCGAGTCCGCTCTTAGCTCTTTGATGGTCACAGCCGGCGTCGGGAGCAAGTCTTGTATCTTGACAGTTCGGATTTTCGCCTGTCTCACGACGTGGTCAACGTGAGAGCGCGTTCCTGTTGTTTCAGCTAGGATTGAAACCCACCCTTCAACTCCGCGGCAGACCTAGAAACGTCATGGTGTCAAGGCATACGCGAACGTAAAAAAGGATCGCAACGCAAAAATGCTTCGCGTCCCCTTTTCTTGTTCCTCGGGAGCGGCTTTTTCATCGCTCCCCTAGAACCTTGCCTAGCTATTACTCTTAAAACGAGAGATAAAGATACGAAAATGGTTAGCAGTCAGTATTCGGTCCATGTATCGCTGAAACCACTTTTGCTGTTGCTCGCCGGTATATAAATAAATCCGGCTTACAAAAGCTGCAATTGATGTTTACTACACCAGGCGACCTCTGCAAAGCTGAGGGCTGTAAAAAATAGCTATGAAGCCGGAGACTTCGAGTCAGACGCGTAAATTAGCTATTCTGCTGGCCGTAGCCAAGGCGCTCGCAAATCAGCTGCGCCTTGATGATCTCTTGAGTACGATCATCGGCAAAACTGCCGAGGTGCTCGATGCTGAACGTGCCACGCTGTTTCTCTACGACCAAGCGCGCGATGAGTTGTGGAGTAAGACGGCCGACCAGCTCGAGATAGGGGAAATTCGTTTTCGGATCGGCGTGGGTATTGCCGGCGATGTGGCTCGAACGCGGACTGTCGCAAACGTAGCCGATGCTTATGCCGATCCGCGTTTTAACCAGGATTTTGATAAACAAACGGGTTTTCGGACCCGCTCGGTTCTGTGCATGCCTCTAAGCGGTAGTCATCAAGAACTTATCGGCGTCATTCAGGTTCTGAACAAAAAGAGTCGCACAGGATTTGATCAAGAAGACGAATCTCTGCTCGGAGGGCTCAATGCCCATATCTCGGTCGCCCTTGAGCGCGCTCAACTTATCGAAGCCTATATCGAAAAGGACCGAGTTCTGGAAAGTCAAAACAACGCCAAAACCAAAATGATCGATCACCTTTCGCACGAGTTGAAAACACCTCTGGCGGTTATATCCGGCTCTTGCGTATTACTACAAAAATTGGCCTCCACACAGGACCCGCAGCGAACTCACATTATCGCCGAACGACTGCAGCGAGCCATCGGCAGACTGGTAGAGCTCCAGCTGGAGGCTTGTGACATTGCCGCGCAAAGACAATTCACTGAGGAAATCGTGCTGACGGATTGGTTGCGGCGCTGCCAGGACCTGCTCCAGAGCATCGTCGACGAGCAAAACGCGCCGGCTTGGTTGCAGGAACGGCTGTCGCAGAGGATCGCTGAAATATACGCTCAGGATGCCAATCAGAAGCCCGAGACGTTGCTGATGGATGTCTGGATTCCGCAGGCAGTGGAAGCCTTACGCCCCGATTTCAAACATCGTCTAATCGCTTTGGAACAGACACTTGAAGCAGTTCCGGCCGTGTATCTTCCCGAGCGATTGCTCTTCAAAGCTTTTCGCGGCTTGTTGCGCAACGCGATCGAAGCCACGCCCGACGGTGGAACAATTAGCCTCACGTTACGCGAAGTGAGCGGGAACGTGAAGCTCGATATTCGCGACACGGGCGTCGGCATTGACACGGAGCTACAAGAACATCTATTCCATGGTTTCATACATGCGGGCACCACCGATCGTTATTCGTCGGGCCGACCCTACGACTTTGGCGCCGGCGGCAAGGGCCTCGACCTACAACGACTCAAGCTTTTTTCGGAGCGTTATGGTTTCAAGCTTTCTTTCGCCAGTAAGGTTGCCACGGGCAGCGTATTTTCGCTCGAATTTCCGCCCGCCTTGTTGAGGCCGCGTGTTTGTTAGGACGAAACCACGGAGCAGTTATGGCTGAAAAACTTGCGCCAGCGGCGGCCGGTTCGGACGATTTCTTTCGCGCGCTGGACACACAACTTTTGGTACACGAGCTGAAAGGGCCACTCTTATTGATCGAGGCGGCAGCCCGTACCCTGATCGAACAAGCCGGGCGAATGGGACCACTCACCGAGCGGCAAGAAAAAACGGTAAAGCGCATTCTTCGTGGGACCCTGCGAGGCAGGAGACTGGTCAATCAACTGTTGGAAATCGGACGGGCCGAATCGGCGCAGTTTTCGTTGGCCTCTTTTGATGTCGGCGAGGCTGTGCTCAAAACATTGATCGAATCTGTCGAAAGCAGCGATGCCCAACTCGCCGCGCGTCTGAGCGAAGCCACCACAGGCGAGGCTCAGCAGGTAGTGCTTGCGCAAGCTGGAATCACTATAAAAATAGCTCCGGAGATCACCCGGGTGCGAATTTTTCAGGATCCGGTCAAATTCGGTTTGATCGTCGGTAATTTGATCCAGAATGCATTGCATTTTCGCCGACGATCGCTGGAGGTTGTTCTGGACCGAGAAGGTGGTGACCTGATCATTTGTGTGCAGGATGACGGTCCCGGTATTCCACCCGAGCACCATGCGGCTGTTTTTGAGCGTTACAAACAGCTGCCCATCCATGATGGTTTCGAGCGAAAAGGCCATGGCCTGGGATTAGCGGGGGCTCTGATCCTGGCACGTCGGCTCGGCGGCGATATTTCTCTTGACAGCGTACCAGGTCAAGGTGCGACGTTTCGATTTAGAATTCCCGGTGAACAGGGCCAAACCCAATGGAGCTAATTGACTGCCACGGAACATCCGATTGTTGGAATATTGAGATTCAGGCCTATTAGACTTTTTGGCCCGTGAAAGACGAGCCGGATATTGGATGCAGGCCGACGCTTGTAGCGAGTTGCCGGTTGCTGTCAGTCAGTAACGCAATAGCTCACCCGAGGTTGCAAGCCGGGATGAAAAGATTTAAACAAGGCTTCGTTTGTTTGAACCGGTGACGATGGTGCACGGGAGCGATCCCGAACGGGGCTGTTAATTGATCCACTTGCTGGCGTGTTGTGAACGATTCTGCTGAGTTCGTTATGATCGTCGCTCTAAATCCTGGGTGAAGGAGAAAAACAGATGTCGGAAAATACTTCCAGTGCACGCATACAGGGGCTTCGGATCTTGGCCGTGGATGACGAGCCGGACATTTTAGAGACGATTGTCGATGTGCTCGACGGCGCCACGGTCGATTGCGCCAGAAGCTACGAAGAGGCTAAGGAACGATTAAGCCCCGGTGAGTCGAGGACACCGGCAAATTTGAAATACGATCTGGCGATTCTCGATATTATGGGCGTGGACGGTATGGCTTTACTGACCCAAACGGTGAACCAACACATTCCCACCGTGATGCTGACTGCCCATGCGATGAATCCACAAACCCTCAAAGCATCAATTCTCAACGGCGCGTTATCCTATCTGCCGAAAGAAGAGCTCGCCAATCTCGCCGAGCACATCGATGATGTTTTGGATGCGGTCGAGAAGGGACAGTCGACCTGGAAGCGGCTATTCACGAGGTTGGGAAAATTCTTTGAAAAGGGTTTCGGACCTGCCTGGACATCGGACGACCCCGAATTCTGGAAATATTACTATGGACCAATGATGTGAGTCGAAACTCGATCTCCAGGCCGGAATCTTTCGCGATCCGCGAGCATAACCTCCGCCGCGCGTGAATTTTGCAGCGCTTTCCCTACCATTTTTTGTTTCGTGTCGTTGGCGATCTCGTGCGGATTCTCGTCGTGCGCCATCACAGAAGACGTTCCACCGTCGGCATCACGCGCCGACGATATTGCCCAACGCCTAACCGATTCGCCGACAAATATTCACCTTCACGCTTCCGGTCCGGTCCAAGCGGTGTCCGATTTGCCTAAGTCTACTAATTCCTTTGCGACGCTCGGCTTACGTTGGATGGATGGCAAGCAGGAACTCGGCTACCTGGGAAGCGAGATAACCCTGCTGCAATACGGGCTTTATGAGGGTGAGCTCTTCATGGGTGGCGCCAAGAATTGCGAAACCTACTTTTGTCTTTTAGGCGGCAGCCGCTTCGCCGCTTTGATGAGACCTCTTTGAAACTCGTTTGGCTCATGAATGTCGCTTGGTCTGACATGACCCGGTTGAAAACGGGCGGCGAAACGCTCGCTATGCCAGCGCGCGAATGCCGCGACGATTCCCTCGTAGCGCTCTTGCGGAGGCGAAGGCCGGGGCATGGCCTCGGTCAACGCATACCCCAAGTGATTGGCTGACGTCACTCTCTTGCCCATATCAGGGATGCTTCCGTCGGCCTTACGGCAAAACCGGAGCAAAATAGTTTTGATGATCGACGTATGGTCGAATACGGTGGATACGACTTTGCTTTGCGCCACCCACGGCGAGATTAGAATCGCCGGAACGCGCACGCCGTAGCTCCGGAAAGTGGGTTTGTCGTCCTCTGCCGGAGGCGGCGCGACGTGATCGTAGAAGCCGCCATGTTCGTCGTATACGATGACGAGCAGCGTCTTCTGCCACTGCTCCGGGTTGCCGGCCAGCGCGTGATAGACGGCCAGGACAAACTCCTGGCCGTGGCGGATATCGGCGGGAGGATGATCGTCGTTGGCCGCAAACGTGCCGGCGGTGTTGACAAAGATCGGATCGATCCAACAGACGCTCGGCAAGCTCCCCGCGGCCGCCTGCTCGTAGAAATCGTTCAAGTTATAATTGCTGAGGGAGCGGTACTTGCGATCGATCAGATTGAGCGTCGAGCCGAAAAAGTTGTCGGTGTACCAGCCCCACGCGACCTTCTGCTTGTCCAGGTGACGGACGAAGGCCGGCAGATTGTAAATGGGTATGGCTTTGTTGTCTTTGCTGCCGTCGGCACGGCCGGCCGCCGCGTACAATCGATTGGGCCAAGTGGCGCCGGGAACCGAGGAGAACCAGTGGTCGCACAGAGTAAACTCAGCGGCCAGGTAATCGTAGGTGAGAAGGTCTTTTTTGTTGTAGTATCCCATCACGAGATCCCGCTCGGGGTCGCCAGGGTGAGTTGTAACGTAGTTTTTGACGAAACCACCGTTGTTGTTTGCCAACTGCTCGGCCACGCACCGGCCGCTATGGCATGGATCCTGGTTCGATTTGAAAGCGGTGTGATCGAGATGATGGATGAAATAATCTTTCTGTCCGTCGCTGTTATTCAAACCGGGAGTCAGCCCATCGACATCCGGTCGGTTTCCTTCCAACTTCAGATAACCGAGCATATGGTCGAAGGAGCGGTTCTCCATCAACAGGACGACGATATTGTCAATCTTACGCAAATTATCCGCAGCGGGATCGGCGACAACGTCCACAAAACCCGTGCGCAATCGGCGGCTCCCGCCCAAAGCCTTGCTCCGGCGATCCCCCTCCTGTGCCTTCTTCGTTCGCGGCCGGGTTGCTAATCGTTTAGCACCAGTTCGGTCGAAACGTCTTTTCGCTCTTTTCTTTCTTTTTGCCACGGCAGTTACTCCTCGTACGACAGTACCCGCCCATCAATTCGCTAGGCGAGATAAAAAGACTGAACTGCTTGAACCTAGCCGTTGATATGGTTGGCGCGCGGCATCGGGTTTCCTTAGAGATTGCTTTTCGGCGTCAAAAAGCTGCCGCTAAGCTTCTGAACGACGCCTTTTACGCCTACCTTATGTTGTCAAATCAAGATGTTGCCTTGGTCCGACCCGGGGCGGGTCTGGGAATCGATGCGCCGCAGGTGAGCTATATCATGTGAAGTCCAACGCGCATTGTGGATTTATTTTTCGAGGCCGAGTTTTCGAGCGGTTGGTGATTGAGGCATGATGACGACAAACATCCAGCGCACGACGTTATAGAATGATGCTCACGGCTCCGTGCTCCCTCAGCGCTTCCATGTCGAGCACGGCCTTTCTATGCTGGATCTTCAACTCCCCGTCCACTTGCTTTAGTTTGTGCTCATACCAACCGACGTAGGGACTCGATTCTCCCATGCGGAAGCGATAGATGAGGAACGAGGAAGTCACGACAATGGCGTCTTCCGTTACTTTGATTATTATATTGGTGATGAAACGTCTCGTGCGGGACGAAGGATATTCTCTGTGGCCATGGCGGCTCTTGAGTCTTTCCACCCGAGCGCGCAGCCGTACCATGTCATCGTCGATAAACACCAGGTCTTTCTTGGGGTCTCCGTCCGGCAGGTCTGTGGTAGGGACGAGATATCTGCCATCGGAGGTGAAAAGGTCCAACCATTCACCCAGGCGCCATTTATCCAAGAGCGCCGCTTCTTGATAAAGAAAGTCTTCCACCATCTCGCGCACGGCGGCGGCGGTTCGATCATTTTGCTCGCGATGCGCTTCCGGCATGATGCGTCTCTCCTGCTAGCGCGCTAGCGCCGCCGTGTCCCTGACCACGGGGTCGTTTGTCTCGACTTTCCCGAGTCCTGACATGTGGCCGTACCACTGGCGCCAAAACGCGCGCAGCTGAAGCTCATCCTCGGCGATCGCTTCGCGATGCATGCCCCTGGATAGTTCGGACCATTCCACGCCTTCCGCTTTGTACCCGGCTTGACAGGATTCGATCGCTTCGACATCGTCCGGTGTCGCAAATCCTCCTGGACCATGGAAGGTAAGAAAATTGTCCAGCCGGCGCGCCAGCAGTTCGGGTTTTTCTTCCGTGGGAGCGAGCTGCCACGCCGTCACCTCCATAAGATCGGGCGTGATCGGCCAAAAGATGCGCACGGTGATGTCGATGGAGTCGATGATCAGGAGATTGGGATAGACGAGCAGGTTACGGCTTATGTCCGCCATCAAATGAGCCCGCTGCTCGCCGAATTTCCGCACCAGTCTTGCGCGGATCGTGGCGATTTCCTCTTTGTTCTCTTCGCCGAAGAGCGGGCTCCAGCGCGCAATGGGCCGGCCACGCACACCGTCATGTTCCTCTACGGCATGACCGTTGCCGAGGACGCGGGCCGGGCGGCTGAACGCGGTCTGCACCGCGCCGCTCTTTACGCCGAGGCCGGTTACATAGTCGAAGTAGCTCTTGTGAGTCGGTTTGACGTGGTAGCCATCGAGGCTATTCTCGACCAGCAGCTTCCAGTTGGCCTTTATCGAATATCGATTCGATCCGGCAATGATCCTCATGCCATGTTCGGCCTGATCGACGACAAGATCGAGGTACTCGCGCGCGCCCGCCAGATAGCTCACCAGGTCTTCAACGTCGGGATTGAAGCTGACGAAAATAAAGCCGCGGTAATTTTCTACACGCGGCGGCGACTTGAGTCCCATCTCCGCCTTGTTGAAGCTATGGCCGTACCCTGCCTCATCCGGCACGCCTACGAGATCGCCGTGATTGTTGAAGGTCCAGGCATGGTAGAAGCATTGCAGAATATCGGCATGGCCCTGATCATGGCGGCAAATCAGTGCGCCTCTATGCGTGCATGTGTTCAAGAAGACTCGCACCTTGCCATCGCTGCCCCGCACGAAGAAAAGCGGCCTCCCGGCCACGTTTCGCCGTCGGTAGTCGCCCGGGTTCTCTACTTCAGACTCGTGGCACACATACAGCCAGCATTTGTTGAATACCCGTTCCTGCTCCATCTGGAGAATCTCGGGTGATGTCATGGCGGAACGATGGATACGGAATATACCGTCCGCCGGCTTATCTATGATCATACGATTAAGCTCAACCATCGCGTGCCCCTCGTGCGTTACATCGACCACGAACAACTCGAGCTATCAAAGCCGTGAACTGGAATTATGTGAGTTCGGTTCAAAACGTTCAAGCCGTTCACCCTCCCACCTCTTCTCCTCCCCGTGACGAGACTGTGTTGCAATGCACAAACGGACACCATTTGTCATCTCGAGCAAAGCGAGAGATCTTACATTTCAGCCGCATACTAAGAAAGATTTCTCGCCTTCGGCTCGAAATGACAGTTGCGACGGTCACGGCGCAATGAAGGATGCAAGAACCTGCCCCGGACTTGATCCGGGAAAAGCGTTGGAACCTTTGAACCTTGAAACGACTGGAACGGCGAAGCCTAATAATCACTCTATGTCCGCTACGAACAGCTCTTCGGCTCCCACGACGCGTGGCGACAAACCCTGTTCGTAGACATACTGACCGATGGCCTCTAACGCTGCCCGGTTAGGCTCTAGTCCATAGGCCCAGAAATTCTTTCCTAAGACCCGCCACGTCTCCTCGATATGATTGATGAGCCAGGGAAGCGAGAGGCGCAGCGCGTCCGTGTCGTAAAGCCCGTCTATCGCTATATCCCGCGCCTCGCAAAAGGCCCTGTATATGCTCCGGGCCACCCACGGGTGCTCTCGATAGATGTCGTCGCGCACCACCACCGTATGCATGATCGGGAAAATGCCGGTGCGGCGGTAATAATCCTGCTCTACCTCGTAGTAGTTCGGAAACAGGCGCGCTATGCGCGGCGAGCCCCGCTGGAAGATTGACGGAATGTTTATGGCAAGCAAGGCGTCGAGCTCCCGGCTCTCCAGCATTCGCTCCAGTGTCTCGTCCGGCGGCAAAAACTCAATTTTGATTTTTCTCCGGCAACTTCAACGGAATCAGCGGCCGCTGGGTCGGAGTCGTCAACCCGCCGATGAACCACTGCATATCCTCCAGCGTCACGCCGTACTCGTGTTGCAGCATGCCGTTCATGAAGATCGTAGCGGTCGAACCGAGTTGAGTAGTTCCCACCCGTTTCCCCCGGAGATCCCGAGGTGTCCCGATGCCCGCATCGCTCCGTATATAAATACAAGAATGGCGGAAGATCTTCGACAGCGCTACGGGCACCGCTACGAACCGGCAGATGCCGCGCCCTTTGAGGCTTACATAAGAGCCAAGCGACAGCTCAGAAACCTCGAACTCTACGTTCTCCAGCATCCTGGGAAAGATCTCGCGCGGGCGCATGACCTTGATCTCCAGATCGATGCCTTCGGCTTGGACACGGCCGTCGATAAGCGGACGGGTGCGGTCGTAGTCCCAGCACGCGAGGGTAAGTTTGAGTTTAGAACATCGGCGCGACCGGTATCGAAGGAAATCTGAAAGCCCACGATTGTGACGCTAGCGACCTACTTGGTGCGTAGAGATAACACATCGAGAGGGGCTGTCAAGAAACTTGGCCAGGCGAAAATTACAGCGGGTGATACTTGCGAGAGGCGACGAATTCCATTCGATCGAGGCATCTGCGCATCCAGAGGCGCCTAAGTAGACAAACGTGCGCGCTCAACCAGGTTTGTTAGATCCTCGACAGTTTGGACGCCGCTGAGGCTGACTCGCCGGTTTGCGACGAAGGCGGGCACTCCCCTGATTCCAAGCTTTGCCGCCTCTTGCTCATCCCCCACCACACGATCGAGGTACTCATGGGTATCAAGCGCTCGTCCTAGAGTTTTACTGTCGAGACCCAGTTCCGACGCGAGCGCCGTAAGCACCTCTGCACGACCGATGTCCTCTCCACGTTCAAAGAAAGCGCGAAAGACAGCGTCATTGTACTCATTAAACTTGCCCTGCTCGCGTGCCCAATGGGCCGCCTCATGCGCAAGTCGAGAACGCGGTTGTACCGGCGGAAGCTTTATAGGGATGTTTAACCTCCGTGCCAGTGGATAAACCGAGCCGCTCCATACTCTTTGAAGATATTCGCCGCGAGGATCCAGCGTCGGTACGGGCGCAGGGCGCAGTTCGAAAGCTCGCCAGATCACATCGACAGTTGGATCTCTGAGCTGCAGTTCAGCTAAGGCAGGCTCCGCCAGCCAGCAAAAAGGTCACACATAATCGGAGAACACTTCGAGCCGTACCGGTTCCATAAGTTTATTCTAGCTCCAGGAGCGGGCTGAACAAACCATAGACGACGCTCTACAGTTGACACTTTTCCGGTGCGGGGCTATAGCTCGCGTCAGCGAAAAGAGGGTGTTCAAATTTCCTGTACAGATGGGCGCTGCAGCACCGTGGTTGTGTCCGCGTAAATCTCTACGGACGAACAAGCAGATTGTCGACCAACAAGGAGTACCGATATGGTGGCGATTACAACCGACCAGCGACGCACGGATCAGATATCTGCGGAGGAGCGCGAGCTGCGCATCCAGTTGGCCGCCGCGTACCGTCTGGCCGACAAATACGGGATGTCCGAGCTGATCAACACCCACATCTCCCTGCGCGTCCCGGGGCCGACGCCAACGTATCTGCTCAACCCCCACGGCTTGCTCTTCAATCAGATCACCGCGTCAAGCCTGGTGAAGGTCGACTTCGCAGGCAGCGTCGCGGGGCCGAGCGAGTGGCCGGTGAATCGGGCCGGCGTCGCGATCCATGGGTCGATCCTATCGGCGCGCCCGGACATCAACTGCGTGTTCCACACGCACATGCCGTACACAACGGCGGTATCAGCGCTCGAGTGCGGGCTGCTGCCGATGTCGCAGGCCGCCCTCCGGTTCCAGGGGCAGACCGCGTACCACGACTATGGCCGCGCGGCCAGCGATCCAGCCGAATGCTCGCGCCTCGTGAAGGACATGGCCGACAAGTCGGTCATGATCCTCCGCAATCACGGTGGGATCACGACGGGCAAGACCGTGTGCGAAGCGTTCGTCGCCTCCTATTATCTCGAGAAGGCGTGTCAGTTTCAGATCCTGGCGCAGTCGGCAGGTGTGCCGTTGGCCATGCCCGCGGATGAAATCATCGCCGCATCCGGTGGCCGGCCCGCCGGCGATGAGCGCGGCTGGCCCAGCCTCCTCCGCATGCTGGACCGCGAGGATCCCTCCTACCGGGACTGAGCCCGGAGCCGGCGTGCTCGCCTCACGAAAGAATCAGGGCAGCGACTTACGGCCTGCACGCCGCAGTTTTGATTCAATGCGTAATTTTTCGGATGCGAGGCGCGCATGAATCGTGGCCGTGTCAGTAAAACGTGACCCGTAAAATCCGCACGAGACGAACACGTCACACGAACACGAATTCATGCGAGGCGAGCGCAACAAAGCAGGTGAGCCTTTTGGAAAGCGCAACAAGCAATGAGAGAGAAAGGAACAGATCATGAGAATCATGTTTTTGAATAAAGCTCCGAAGGCCGTTTACGACGTCGCAGAGATAGAGAAGCTTTTGAACAGCTATGCTTCTCCCGGCACTCGGGTGGAGGTGAACTTTCCCGATGATTTCGAGGGCTCGCGGGTCGAGCACGTGCTCGGCAGCCAGATGATGCTCAACGGCCTCGATCACATCATGGAAGCCCCCGCCATCATCCGCAAGATCGTCTGGGCCTCGGAAAACGGCTACGATGCGGTGATTCAGAGCAACACCTTTGATCCCGGCGTCGACGGCGCCCGGCTGTGCGTTTCCATCCCCGTCATCGGTCCATTTCGCACGACCATCCACGCGGTGACCAACCTTGTCGATCGGATCGGCATCATCGTGCCGCTCGCGCCGCATATTCCTTACACGTGGCGGTTGTTGCGCACCATGGGTATGGAGAGGTTTGTCACAGGCATCAAAACCCTCGGTGTCTACGGTCCGGACCTCAAGAAACGCCGCCAGGAGATCACCGACAAAACCGCCGGTCTGGTTCGCGCGCTGGTCGACGAAACCGGAGCGCAGGCAGTGCTCCCCTTGGGCGGGGCGCTCATTCCCTACGTGGTAGACCCGGCAGAAGTTCAGAAGATGACGAACGTGCAGGTATTCAACACCAAGGCGATCTCGATCCGCGTTGCCGAGATGTGCGTAGCACTGGGGTTGAGCCACAGTCCGCTCACCTACCCGCGCGGCAAGCTCGCGTATCAGGATTTTGTCTCCAAGCTATAACGCGCTGGCTCTCTCTGCTGTAGTGATGCGTCAATGGGTCTGATCGTGATAATGTGTCGCTAATGCTTGCCAAGAAAAGATACAGGGAGGGAGCCGATGAAGTCGCGTTCCACGTCCGTGATCGTTGCAGCACTCGCCGCCATGCTCTCCGCTAGTCCCGCGCAGGCCGGAGGCCTGAAACAGGTCGCAGAAATATCAATTCCCGGTGATCCGATCACCGACATCGGCATTATGGCCATCGACCAAACGACGGGTCTTGGCTATCTCGCCGACAAGACCAACAAATCCGTTGTTGTCTTCGATACTAAGACCGACAAATTCGTCTCCCGGATACCGGGCTTCGTCGGACGGTTGAAGGATGGCGATGCCTCGGGACCGAATGGTGTTGTGGTCGTCAAGGGCGGCGCCGAAGTATGGGTGAGCGACGGCGACAGCACGATCAAGGTGATCGACACCAAGACCGGTCAGATCACGGGAACGGCCGCCACTGGCGGAACGAAGCGCGCCAACGGGATGGCCTTGGGCGAAGACATCGGCGTCGTCATCGTCGCCAATTCGAACGACGATCCGCCGTTCCTCAGCTTCATCTCGACTGCGCCCGATCACAAAATCCTGGCGAAGATCCCTATTCCGCAATCCGGCGAGAACCTGGAGCGTTCCGCGTATCACGCGCCAAGCCGCATGTTCTACACAGCCATCCCGGTATCACGCGCGGACACCACCAAGGGATTGTTGGCGCAGACCGATCCCAAAAACGGCAAGCTCGTGAAGCTGCACGAACTCGGGTGTCACCCGCATAGTCTCTCCATCGTCTCGGACTCGACCATTTTCCTGGGTTGCAGCAGCGTCCACGGCCCGTCCCCCAAGCCCGGCGGTGACATGGCGATTTTCGATATCGCGGCCGGCAAGGTGGAAACATATCTCACGGGATACGGCGGCAACGGCGGCTCGACGGTGAATCGCAAACTCGGCCAGTACTACCATTCCACCTCAGGTGGAACCTTAATGGTGGTCGACACCAAGACGAAAAAGGGCCTGCAGCAGATACCGACGTCGAATGGCGCGCGCTCGCTCGGGGTGAGTCTCGCCAACAATCGCGTCTATGTGGCCACGACAGCGAAGGAGTTGGCCTGCCGTGGATGCATCGTGGTGTATGCGCCGGAGTAAGGATTTGAGATCTGGCGCACCCATTCAGCACTGTTCAAGCCGTTCCAACCGTTCAACCGCTGGCGCTCAGTTCAAACCGTTGAGAAATTAGTACCGAAGGCAAACCGGAGGTCACATTTTTTGTTGGGTGTTTTCGAGCGAAAAAAATTTTCGGCCTGTCGCTGTTAACGGCAAATAAGCCGAGAATAATCGCTCTGTGAGCTCCGTGCCTCTATATCCGAGTTCACTCTTAAGTATTAGCTTGAACCCTTCGATAAACTCAGGACATGCTTTTGAACCTTTGAACTGTTGAACCGCGGCATCGCGGCTGGGAAATGAGACGCTAAGCTCGGAAAACGCTAGGTTTTGGAACGACCTGAGCTTACGGCGACTTAGCTTGGTCCGATCCCGGCCCTTGCACCAAAACTTTGAACGCACGCAGTGCAATCTAAAACTCGGCGACTGCGGGAATAATTTCCTTCCGCATAAGTTCCAACGGTTTCAGCTCATAATCTCCAGGCATGCTGACGATGAAATGTTGGATGCCTGAGCCGCTGACTTTACGGCAGTACTCGATCGCTTCGCGCGCGCTCATGCCGCCTTGTCGAAGATCGATGACGCCGATTGCGGTTCGCTCGATTTCCTCGAATCGTCGGCCGATCGCCTCGCAATGCCGGCGGAGCACATCGAGTTTCGTGCGCAGTACGGTTACATCTTCGAATGCATAGAGATTACAGGCGTCGGCGTACTTGGCTACAAGCGGCAACGTCCTTTTTTCACCGACGCCGCCGATCATGATCGGCGGATGCGGCTTGGCGATCGGCAGCGGCGAACAAAGCGTTTCCGCCAATCGATAATGCTTCCCCATATACGGCGCACTTTTTCCCGACCACATCTGCAACGCGATCTGGACGGTCTCCTCGAGCCGCTCGAAGCGCTCCTTTAACGGTGGGAACGGCACACCGAGTGCAACGGCTTCGCGTTCGTACCAGCCGGCCCCCACACCGAAATACGCTCGACCGCCCGAAAGCACGTCGAGAGTCGTCATCGTCTTCACCAAAATACCTGGGTACCGGTAGATCACTCCCGTGACCAGCACGCCGAGCTGGATAGAGTTGGTATTGGCGGCCAAAAAATTGAGCGCGCTGTATCCTTCGAGCATCGGCTCGTCAGGCTTGCCGATCATTTCGATCTGGAAGAAATGATCCATGACCCAGAGACTCGAAAACCCGGATTCTTCCGCTGCTCGGCCGATACGCGCCAGACTCGCAGCAATCCGTTCGGCGCCTCCCGGCCAGGTAAAAGACGGTATCTGCAGTCCCATTTTCATACTTAAATACTTCCTCTCGAGGTATCCTCAATTTATCTTAGCAAGTTTGACAACTGACCAAAGGCGGGCGTCGATCATTTTGGCAACGGCGTATCAGCCGGCGCTCGGCAGCGGTTGAAGGGGAACTGGAGAGTCCCGCGCCCTCTGGCTCGCGTAGACCATCTCTTCAAATCCGCCAACAAACCTCTACCGCGTTAGACCGAAAGAAGGACCGATAACCGTCTCTTTCAACACGGTAGAAAGTCTGCATTCTTTGGTCACAGGTCATCTCTAAAGAGAAAGACAAATATGGCGGTCTGCTTCAGGGCGCTCTAGCCGGATATACGAATGTCGGCTATTACAGGGGTGAGACTCGAGCGGAGATCGAAAAAATCAATAAAAAGCACCGGTAGCTTTCGATGACCGTCGGAAAGGCAGAGCTCGCCAATATCGGGCCGAAGGAAGCCCGGAAGCGCCTGCTCATGGGTGTCGCCATGCTCGCCATAGGCGTCGTCCTGGCGATCATTTTCACGCGTGCAGGTGTAAGCCGAGGGTGGTATTCGGTGCTATTTCTGCCGTTCTGGATGGGAACTCTCGCTCTTTTCCAGGCTCGCAAAAAGACCTGAGTCGTTCTCGCCGCGCGCGGCGCGCGCAAGATGAACGGCACCGAAGCGCCGGTCGGAGATGAGGGCGCCGAGAAACAACTGCGCTCCCAGGCACGTTGGATCTATGTCGAATCGGCGATTGCGGCGCTAATACTAACTGTCCTTAGCTTCTTTTTTGCGAGCGTATTGACCGAGGCGGCCCGTTCTTCCAAGGGTTTGAGCCTGGAACAAGCGGCCGATTTCCTGATTAGGCACGGCTACGCTCTGCTGTTCGGGTGGGTGCTGCTCGAACAGATGGGTTTGCCTATCCCGGCTGTTCCTCTGTTGATTGCGGCCGGCGCGCTGGCCGGCGCCGGCAAGATGAATTTGACGTTCGCGGTTGCCTTGGCATTCATCGCGGTTATTTTGGCTGACCTGTTCTGGTACTCTCTAGGCCGTTACCGCGGCGGCGGCATACTGAAGCTACTGTGCCGCATTTCTCTCGAACCCGACTCATGCGTTCGGCGCACGGAGAATCTTTTCGTCCGGCATGGCGTCCATTCCTTGCTCGTTGCCAAATTTGTACCCGGCCTGAATACCGCGGCACCGTCTCTAGCGGGAATCTTTCGCATGCCCGTGCGACGTTTCATGATCTTCGATTCCCTGGGCGGATTCTTCTGGATCGTCACCTTCACGAGCTTGGGCTTGATTTTCAGCGATCGACTTGAGCAGATCGCGGTCCATGCACTGCGCTGGGGCGGTTGGCTGGTCGCAGTCCTGGCCGGAAGTTTGGCAGCTTATGTTTTGTGGAAGTTCTTCCAGCGCCGGCGCTTCCTTCGTCGGCTGCGGATTGCGCGCATCACTCCGAAAGAACTAATGGACAAACTCACGGCAGGAGAAAACATTTCAATCGTGGACTTGCGCCAGCCCATTGATATCGAGGCGTTTCCTCAGATGATCCCAGGTGCGCTTCGTATAGCTATGGAAGAGATCGAAGACCGCCACGGAGACATTCCCCGGGATCGCGACGTCGTCCTCTACTGCTCGTGACCCAACGAAGCGACCAGCGCCCGGGTGGCGCTGCTGCTGCGAGCCAAAGGAATCACCAGGGTCCGCCCGCTCGAAGGCGGGATCGATGCCTGGCTAGCGCACAATTTCCCATTTGTTACCGAAAACCTCGTCAAGAAACCCGTTGTCCTCTGAGAGAAGGACTCCGTTATTGTCCTTTATTACGAAACACGGAAAACCGGTAGCCAAGCTGATCCCCGATTCATACTGACACTGGCAAAGTGATCGGAAGCTTCAAAGGAAACTCAAAATCAAGGCAACATCCTATCTACGGGCTCAAGTGGGATGCTCAATCTTGATACCCATTCTGCTTTACGTCTTAGCCGACCCGGGCCTGCTTTTCTCGGAATCAGTCGCTATCCATAGATCAGGAATCTTAATCCGGCGATTAAAAGCGTCACCTCGATAAGAACGATGAATATTCTCTCGGGCAGCCGATCCAAAATCTTTTTTCCGATCAAAGAGCCGAAAATCATGATCAATCCGAGACCCAACCCCACGGTGACGCTATGGCTCGTCAGGATCGCCGTGCTTCCATAGGCGACCAGTTTGGTGACGTGCATTACGACGGTTGCGAGCGCCTCGGTGCCGATGAGAGCGCCTTTGACAAGCCCATACGCCAGGAAGAAAGGAATCATGATTGGTCCGACACTTCCCAATAGGGCGGAGAGAAAACTAAACACGGCGCCCACGATCGCAAATGCGCGCAGCGGAAGTCGCATCGCGCTGCTTCTGCCCGCGCGGCGGTAGACCACCACACTGATTAGAAAAATTCCCAGGAGACGCGTAAGAAACGGAAGCGGCGCCGATGCAAAGAGGAAACCGCCGACAAGCGCGGCGGGAACGCCGGTCAGAGCGAACCAACCGACGACGGACAGATCGAGCTCTCTTCGATTAAACCATACGCGACTTAAGTTCCCCAACAACTGTGCCACGGTGAGAATTGGAATCGCGTCACGCACACCGAAGGTGGTGACGAGTAGCGGCAACAAGACGGCGGCGCCGCCGAAACCCGCTACTGCTGCCAAGATAGACGCCACAAAAGCGCCGCCCGCAAGTAAAATCAGATTCGCGACATACATAAATGAATCCATACTACGAGCTGCCGACCGGGATCGTTAAACTAATCGCCATTTTAATATTTATTCCGACGCGGCGAAGAGCATTGCATTGATTTGATAACCGCACTTGTTATCTTCGGGTGCGAGGTCGGACCAAGTGGTTCAAGGTTCCGGGTTTAAGGTTCAACGTATAGCCCAAATGTCTGGCAGATCGCTCATCAATGCAGGAGACAGTTCCAATAGTTCCAGCCGTAGTAGGGGAACCGTTCCAGTGGTTCCAGATGTTTTAAACGTTTAAACTACGGGGTCGTCGGATCGCAACTTCACAGGAAATCGTGATAACGCGCTAAAAATTCTGCGTCGTCCGCTGCCGCTGTTTTAACGGCGATAAGTCAAAACAATCCCTCTGTGAGCTCCGTGCCTCTATGGTGAAATCTCTCTCCACAAATCGGTTGTCGGAAGCGACGCGGTTGGAAATTTGAGTTTTGTTGAGAAGCTGAAGAGCGAACTCGGATACAAAGCGGCCCAGCGTAAGCCAATATAACCGGTCGTGCACGCTGTCAACGTTTTGTTGACAAGACTCATGGTCGGGAGTTATGCAGAGGCCACGCAGATAGAAGAAACAAATCATGAAGCAAGCCCACGCAGAGATCTTGCACCAGGCGCTCAAAGAATCAGGTATCAATTTCGTCGCCTACCTGCCGGATGACCAGATTCATGACGCGCAAAAATTAATTACCAAGGATCCGAGCTTCATCACAGTCGGCGCAAGCAGCGAAGCCGAAGCCGTTTCGGCGTGCGCCGGTGCCTGGCTGGGCGGTGCTAAGCCGGCGTTGCTGATCGCTGATTCGGGATTTCTCGTCGCGACCTGGCCCTTGGCTTCGCTTGGCGTTTCCTACGGCATTCCCATGCTGATTTTGATCGCCCACCGCGGCGAAGTTGGCGACCGCGCCAATTGGCGTTTTATCACTTACAAGTTTACTACCGAACCGATCCTTCAAGCACTGCAGATCCCGTATGTCCGCGCCACCAGGCCCGAAGAAACTAAAGAAGTCATCATGGGCGCGAAGCTGTCGACTTTTCTCTGGCAGCATCCAGTGGCGGTGCTGCTGTCCGGCGAAGTGTTGCGCGACTGAGGAGGGGTGATGAAACGATTGGACTGTCTTAGTCTATTGGGGCCGCTCATCAAGGACGACGATCTCGTCGTGACAACTCTCGGATGGGTCGCAGGAGAATGGTTTGCGGTGCGTCACAAGGAGTCGAACCTCTACCAGATCAACATGGGCATGTGCACACCGCTCTGTTTGGGCCTGGCGCTGGTGCTGCCGCATCGCCGCGTGATCGCCATCGAATCCGACGGCAGCGTGCTTTTGAACTTGGGCGCCATGGCCACCCTGGCGAACAAGCGTCCGTCCAATCTCACCGTGATTGTTTTCGATAATCAATGCTACATGGCCACCGGAGGTCTGCCCACGGCCACTGCCGGCGTCACCGACTTGGCCGCCATGGCCAACGGAGCAGGCATCGAGAACTCCTGCTCGGTCAGCGCGCTCAATGAATTCGAGCGTGAGGCGCGCGCCGCGCTACAGCGCAAAGGCCCCAATTACATCGTCGCCAAAGTGGAAGCGGTAGGCAAAAGAATGAGCACTGACATGGACGGCAAGGAAGGCAAATACCGCTTCGTGCGCTACATCGAAAAAACCGAGGGAATTAAAATCATCGGTACGGCGGCAAAATAGTCTTTTGTTACGTGGCTAGAGTGGGGCGTCGATCAGTTCACTCCCGGTCACAGATTCAATCAAGTAACTTGTTCCGAATATCGCTGCAAGTTCTCTAGTGTCTGTGGGGGCTTATGCAGATCGGGAATCCACGCCGAAGCTATCGGGACGTTTGACGTGAGTTGGGCTGCTTTGATAAAGCTCTCACACACAAGCGGGGGTATCGAGGTATCGATCGCGAGTTTGTTCGGTAGGGGGCAAGGCCGGTCCATGGTCGCCAGGTTCAAGAGACCGTTCGCTGCACTAACTGCCCTCGTCGATGTCGAGCAGTACGTGCGGTTCCCGGTGGGAAAAGAGTTAAGCAAGTGTTTAACTGACGCAGGAAATTAAATAAAATTGGTTATTGATCATCCGAACTACCGGGCTGAGGCAAAGCTCCACCGGAAACCAGGCGGTCCCTTGCGGAAGATCTCGAGGCGTAGGACGTCCCATGGAGAAAAGCACCGGCAGAAAGACCAGGCAGCTTGAAGTTGTGTGGCACGAGGTTGCCCGCGACAACTCGCATCCCACGGCCGATCAGATCTACCGAAGGGTGCGCAGGCATATCCCCAACATCAGTCTCGGTACGGTCTATCGTAATCTGCAGAAACTGGTGGCTGAAGGGAAACTCGAGGTGCTGACCCTGGGTCGGACGCAGCACTTCGATCCGCTGTTGGACTCGCACCAGCACTTCATTTGCCAGACCTGTGGACGGGTGTATGACATCTTAGTCGGTAAGGACGAAGAGATCCTGCCCGCCGCCCTGCGCCAGGGTGGTTTCACCGTGACCTCCCATCGGTTGGCATTCTTTGGCGAGTGCAAGTCCTGTTCCGGCTAAAAGAAGGGCCAGCGGCCATGGTGGCTGGCCTGATAGAGTAATCGGAGGGGAACGAAATGGGAGCCGTTTACCTTCCCTTGGAATCCCAGAGACGGCTGATTGGGTTATCCCGTATGGCTCTGGAGGAGGTTGTTTATGGAGCGAAGAGCCAGTTGGGTCGGGTGGAAGACCCCTGTCTATTGAGGAGCGCCGCGGCTTCGTTCCGTAGCCGCGTCAGATTCGAGCTTGAGGTAATCACGCCGTCCCAAAACCTGTGCAGGTCCATCGGTCGTTCAGCTTCCTTTACCCGGACACAGATTTCATTCCCGCCCCTGTCACGCTGGGGCTAGTCAACGGTGAATAACTGCGCTGTGTGTAAGGGCTGGTGGATGGATGTCGCCAACAAGATGGAAGAGCCACGCCAGCGCGATTGCCCTTCGCTCAGGGTCGTTCTGGTTCTCTACCACGCTTTCATTCATGCGGCTAGCCACGACGCCGCTTTGTGAAGAAGAATGAGTCGCAATAGGTATTGACTTACTTTACTGTCGATTGTATGCGTCAATTCTGTTCATAGAATGTTTAGCGTTTAGCCTATGCGCGAGTGCCGTGCCGCTGGACCTCGATGCGGCCCCGGGCGGCGCAAATCAGCGGTAAGATAGGACCTCGCTATCTGTCAATAGTTGCAGGGAACACAGTTAGAAAGGAGAAGGATCGACATGTCTAAAAGCGAAAGCGAAAGCCCAGTAATCCCCTCGCCGACTCCCAAGCGGACTCGGCCCAGGACGAACAAGGACTGGTGGCCGAATCAGCTCGACCTCTCAGTTCTCCAGGCGCACTATCCCGTCGCCGATCCGATGGGCAAGGATTTCAACTACGCGGAGGAGTTCAAGAAGCTTGACGTGGATGCCCTGAAGAAGGACATCGAGCAGGTGATGACGACGTCGCAGGACTGGTGGCCGGCCGACTACGGCCACTATGGGCCGCTCTTCATCCGGATGGCGTGGCATGCCGCGGGCACGTACCGCATTGCCGACGGCCGGGGCGGTGGCGGCAGCGGCATGCAGCGCTTTGCTCCCCTCAACAGTTGGCCCGACAACGCGAACCTCGACAAGGCGCGCCGGTTGCTCTGGCCGATCAAGCAAAAGTACGGCAACAAGATCTCCTGGGCCGATCTGATCATATTCGCGGGCAACTGTGCTTATGAGTCGATGGGCTTCAAGACGTTCGGCTTCGGCTTTGGGCGGGAGGACCGCTGGGAACCCGACGAAATCTTCTGGGGCCCTGAGGACACGTGGCTTGGAGACGAGCGCCATGCCGGCGACGAGAAGATCAGGGGGCCTATGGGCGCCGATCACATGGGCCTGATCTACGTGAACCCGCAGGGGCCGGGCGGCAACCCCGATCCTGCCCTTTCAGCAAAGTTCATTCGAGAGACGTTCCGCCGCATGGCGATGAATGACGAGGAGACGCTTGCGCTCATCGTCGGCGGCCACACGGTCGGCAAGGCCCATGGTGCTGCCCCGGATGCCCAGTACGTCGGTCCCGAACCGGAGGGCGCCAGCCTCGAGGAGCAAGGCCTCGGCTGGAGGCAGAAGTTCGGCAGCGGAAAGGGCTCCGACACGATCACCAGCGGGCTTGAGGGCGCCTGGACCAATAATCCGACGAAGTGGGACACCGGATACCTCGAGAACCTGCATAAGTACGACTGGCAGCTGACGACGAGCCCCGCCGGTGCGAAGCAGTGGGCTCCCAAGAATCCCGAGGCCCAGGGCACCGTGCCGGATGCTCATGATGCGTCGAAGCGGCACGCCCCCATGATGCTCACGACGGACCTGGCGTTGAAGGTGGATCCTATCTACGCGCCGATCGCGAAGCGCTTTCACGAGCATCCGGACCAGCTTGCAGAAGCGTTCGCCAAGGCGTGGTACAAGCTGTTGCACCGCGACATGGGACCCGTCTCGCGCTACCTCGGCCCGTGGGTTCCGGCGGCGCAGCTGTGGCAGGACCCCGTCCCTGCAGTCGATCATCAACTGATCGGGGAGCAGGACATCGCTGCCCTCAAGGGCAAGATCCTCGCATCGGGATTGTCTATCTCCCAGCTGGTCTCCACCGCTTGGGCGTCGGCGGCGAGCTTCCGCGGCACCGACAAGCGTGGCGGCGCCAACGGGGCACGCATCCGCCTCGCGCCACAGAAGGACTGGAAAGTGAACAACCCGGCCGAACTGTCAAAGGTGCTGCAGACACTCGAGAAGATCCAGCAGGACTTCAACCGCTCACAGTCCGGCGGAAAGAAGGTCTCGCTCGCCGACCTGATCGTCCTGGGCGGGTGCGCGGCTGTCGAGCAAGCGGCGAAGAACGCCGGGGTCAACATCACGGTCCCGTTCGCGCCGGGGCGCACGGACGCTTCGCAGGAGCAAACCGACGTGGAGTCGTTCGCTGTGCTCGAACCGACCTTCGACGGGTTCCGCAACTACGTCCAAGCCGGAGAGGAGCTGTCGCCGGAGACGCTGCTGGTGGAACGGGCGTTCATGCTGAATTTGACCGCTCCAGAGATGACGGTTCTCGTCGGCGGCATGCGCGCCCTGAATGCTAACTCCGGCGGGTCCAAACACGGTGTCTTCACCAAGCGGCCTGGGACGTTGACCAATGACTTCTTCGTGAACCTGCTCGACATGGGCACAGAGTGGAAGGCATCCGGTTCGGATAAGAACGTGTACGAGGGTCGCGATCGCGCCACCGGAGCGGTGAAGTGGACCGGCACCGACGTCGACCTCGTCTTCGGCTACAACTCCCAGCTCCGAGCGCTCGCCGAGGTTTACGCGCAAGAGGACTCGAAGCAGAAGTTCGTGCGTGACTTCGTGGCTGCGTGGGACAAGGTTATGAACAACGATCGCTTCGACCTTGGGCGGAACGGCGCGGGGGCGCGAGGGGCCAGGGCCGGCGCTTAGGTTCGTTACCAATACCGTTGCAGCAAGCGCGGGCTACCTCTGCGGTTCGCCCGCGCTTGCCTGTTGACGGGAGTGTGTGCCGGCCGTCCGAGATCTCCCCTCCCAGAGACCGGTGAGACCCCGTTTCCATCCAGCTATCGCGCTTGTCTTTTCAGTCAACCGCTATGCCACAATGAAGTCCCCATACCACGGTTCTGCTCGTTTCCGATCGGGGGTTTCTAGGGCAATCGTTGCTCCCAAGAGGCACACATACCGGTCTGCCGATGCCCTTGCGCCTCAGTCCGAACGGCCTTCTCCAGCTTTTGCGATCATCGCTCCGGGACGGGCAATATTCCCTTATCTGACGCCCTGATGTCGGCCCTTTGCCATGTTCTCACGCAAATCGCCGTCGTTCTGGCCTTTGCGCTGAGCTTGTCTCTACTCTACCCAGAGATTTGATTCTCTCTATACGGAAATAAGTATATTCATATAAATGCTTGATCAGCCCAGCCGGTGGTATGGGTAGGATCATCGAGACGGGATCTGGCTTTTCCGAAGCGGGTCCGCTCGGATATCGGTCAGGCTCTTTACACCGCCCAGATGGGCGAAACTGATCCTGCGGCGAAGCCTCTAAAAGGGTTTGGTGGCGCGAGTGTGATGGAGATAATCGACCGTCACGATACCAACACCTATCGCGCCGTGTACACCGTGCAATTTGCCGACGTGATTTATGTGCTGCACGCTTTCCAAAAGAAATCCAAGCGCGGCATTGCCACGCCGCAAAAAGAAATCGATCTCATTTGCCGCAGGCTTGCAGAAGCTCAGCGGCTTCATCGACAAAGGAGCAATTGACCATGCCGACTAAGAAAAAGAACCGAGTGACCTTCGAAAAAAGCAGCGGCAACGTGTTCGCCGACATCGGTTTCGCCAATCCGGAACGCGAGCAGCTCAAGGCCCATCTCACACTGCAGATCTATCGCATCATCAAGAGGCGCGGCCTCACACAGGCCGAAGCCGGCGCAATCCTGGGCATCAAGCAGCCTCACGTTTCGTTGCTGATGCGTAACCGTTCGGGCAATTTTTCAGTTGAACGACTGATGGACTTCTTGATTGCGCTCGGCCATGACGTGGAGATTACCGTGCGGCCAACTCGCAAACACCATGGTCAAGTTTCGGTTGTTCTACCTTAAACCACAACCCAACCGGTGCGGTGAAGTTTTGATTGAAATCACCGATAAAGATTTCGCCTTGTACGTTTCCTCGTTTTCGGAATTCCGAAAACATGGAAGTTGGTTCGAATAGAGACCTTTATAGATCATTTCACCGCCCCGGACGCGTTTAAAGTTTCGCGCCCAAGGTTGCAACCGAGTCGCTAACCGCGTCCTGCTCTTTCCGATACGTCGGACCGGCGCTGTCCGATCGGAAAAAACATCGCAAAATCGATCTGATCATGGAACCATGTGGATCATCGATTTCTGATATTCAAGGCATGGCGTATGCAGCTCACGGTCCATCAACTGCGCAAACGCGTCGCCTGAAGTATGAATCTAATGGCATTCTTTGATGAAGGAGCGAATGGGCGCTCTGCGAGGATTGTCGAGCGATGAAATCTGACGAAGAAAATTTTGAATGGTCCTTTTCCGTGTCCTAGTGGAAAATCCTGCTTTACTTCAGTATCCTGGAAGAACTCTGGAGGCCCTGATGCGTAAGCACACTTTTTCAACAGCAGAAGATTTAGTGTCGATTCGGGTCCCGAAGAAACTCGCCGGGAAAAAGCTGGTGCTTGTCGATGCTGCCGAGTATGCGGCTCTAAAGCGCCGTCTCGCCGAGGTGAGCGACGCTTTGGAGAAAATATCGCGCGGCGACGCTGCGTATCGGCAAGGCCGAACCAAAACTGTCTCCTCTCTAACTGAGCTGGGTCGGTAGCCGGATGCCCCGGCCGATATCGACTATTCACCTCACACCCGATTTCGAGAAGGCATTTCTCCGATTGCCCAAGCCTTGCTGCCCGCAAGGATCTGTGGTTTCGCAAGGATGCTTTCGATCCGCGCCTGCGGACTCACAAACTGAAAGGCGAGCTTTCGGCTTATTGGGCTTATTCTGTCAACAGAGAATATCGCGTTCTATTTCGATTTCTCGGCCCGAGCGAAGCGCTCTATTACGACATCGACACGCATGAAATTTATCGCTAAGCGTCAACCAGCTCTGTCGCATTTATAGTATTGCACGATCTGAGTCTCGGTCATTCTTGGGCTTACCGGGTTTCTGTCATTTGCGCATTTGCGCAATTGAGCAAACGAGACGAAGCAGTCGCACGGCCGGGTTAATGGGTGAATGACGCAGAAACTGAAGCCAAAGTGAAAACGCCACCGCGCAACGCCGAGTGCATCAACCACCACCAAAAATGTCGCAGCGCAACGTCTTGAAATGTCCATTATCTATTCTCCATTATTTCATCGCGACTGCGCTCGGTGAAATCCACACCTTAGCCTGCGGCGGACCTAGAAAGGTAACAGGGTTGACGAAAACGCAAATGTAAAAAGGAGCTTGGTCGAAGAGATGCGGAAAGCGAGTTAGTAAAGTTAGGCAAGTCTGACACCACTATCTCGCGGATAACGATCTGCACTACGGCCGAAAATTCTGCGCGCGGACAACGCCGGCCTTTTCGAGTGCGCCGATTTCGTTCTCGCTATAGCCAATGCTTTGCAGCACTTCGACGCTGTGTTCGCCCAGCACGGGCGCAAAGCGGCGAAAGGTCGGCGGCGTGTCAGACAAACGGAATGGCGATGCCAGTTGGCGTACCTTTCCTTCCAGCGGGTGATCCAGCTCCAGCACCATACCGCGCTCCTTGGCGTACGGGCCTTCGAGCACTTCGTCGAACTCGAGCATAGGCACCACTGAAATTTCTTTAGGTATAATCGCGAGCCAATCGTCGCGTGTCTTGGTCAGCATGTGCGCTTTCACTTTGCGAATCATTTCCTCGTTACCTGCTGGAACTCTGTCGCGCATTTCCGGCAACCCGACGGCGTCGCAGAACGGCGCCCAGAAATGCGCCTGCGCAAATGCCGCGCTGCTCAAGTATTTGCCGTCTTTGCATCGCAGGTTGCCGATGCTTGGGAAGCCGCGCTTGCGCACTTTCTTATTGCGGAAGTAGTCGGGCACCTGGGCATTCACGAACGCCGTGCCGCCTTCCACAAGAGCAATGTCGACCTGCTGTCCGCGCCCGGTTTGTTCACGAGCAAAAAGCGCCGATTGAATCGCGATCACGGCCAACGCCGCCGAATAGCTGTCCACCGGCTGGCAGAGCATATCCGCCGGCTCACCGTCGTGCCCTGTCATGAGCGCGCTCACCCCGGACATCCCTTGCGCATTGCGCTCGTTGCCGGGCCATTCCGTAAAACTGTTGCCGAAGCCGTAGCCGCTAATCGTCGCGTAGATCAAGCGCGGGTTGATCTTGCTCAACCTCTCGTAGTCCGCGCCCAGCCGCTTGTAAACGCCGAGACGAAACGAACCGAAAAAAACATCCGCGTCTTTGACCAGCCGATGAAAGATCGCCTGGCCTTCCGGCCTCTGCAGATTGATGGCAACGCTCCGCTTGTTCCGGTGCGTATGATCCCAAGCATTCGCCCGCACCTCTTTATCGCGCGCCTCCCGATTAGCAGTGAAATTTTCTCTCGACCGGCGCGCCGCCTGCTGATCGCGGTAGGCACTCCGATCAGCGACGTCTTCAATCTTCAGCACATCCATCCCAAGGTCGGCCAGCATCCACGTCGCCATCGGCCCCGGCACTAACCGGGTCAGATCGAGCATGCGAAAACGTTCTAAAGGCAGCGTCATGTCATTGTCTCCTTTTCTTTCATGCATGGGTACCACAACACACCGTCCCGATGCACGAGAAACTGCCGGCGCACAGATTGGTTAGATAGTGAGCGAGTCGAGTAGACTTAGGCAAGTCTGACACCAGCCTCCCCATGACACCCAAAGGAGTAGCGTCACACAGCAGCTACAATCAGTTCTCGCAATGAGCGGCTGCGCGCCTGGGTCGGACCAAACTATGTCGAGCGCCTCTAGGCTTGAGCTACCACCCTTCGGCGTCAGCCGCGAGTTTCTCCGCGCTCAGCGCGGCGTTGTCAAACGATTTTTAAGAGGCTATATCGAAGGCATCAAGATCTTTAACACGATAGGGCATTGTCCATCGAAATCTTGGGCCGCTATATCAACGCCAACGACCGCGAAGTATTGGCCAAAACCTATGCCTTTTACCTTGAGACATGGGAGAGCGCACCGACGGTCAGACGCGAAGGCATTCAGCAAGCGTTAGACAATATCCTCGAAGGCAAGACCCTAAGTTGAATCTCGATAGCCTGATCGACATCTCGCTGATCCAAGAATTGGACAAGGAAGATTTTCTAAAAGCGCTCTACCCCGAAGGGCTCAAGCGTTAAAGCGGCTTATCCGCGGCTGCCGCACTATTTGACAGTGCGCCGCCCCGAACGTTACTTGAATCTGCAGCGCATCCACAAGGAGAAGGGCATGCTCAAAACCATCGGCCTGATCGAGGGTCACTATGAATGTCGTTCGCTGGACGAAACCCTGCCGGTGTTCACCGACCTGCTGGCCATGCAGATCGTCGAGCGCAAAGCGGGCCAAGCGACGATCAAACATCCCAACACCGCCTGGCGCATGATCGTCCACGAAGACGGCCCGGACGCGCCGGAGAAAACCTTCGACAACCACTACGGCTTTCGCGTTGCCACGCACACGGAAGTCGAAGTCGCGTGGAAATATGTCGAAGCGCACAAAGACAAGTATGGCCTCAGCAAGATTACCAAACCGCAGAGCGCGCACTTCGCCTACTCGATTTATTTTCACGAGCCCGGCGGCAATCATTTGGAGATCGAGTATTACAATCCCGGCGGCGCGCTGCACGGGCGCGCGCATACGGCGGGCCATTGGGACAACCCTTTAAACAGCGAGCGATTTGCTGGTCGCGGTTACGTGCCGCAGGCTTTTACCCATGGCACGCTTCAGTGCGACGACATCGAGCGCAGCCGGCGTTTTTACGTCGAAGTGCTCGGGCTGGAAATCGCCGCCGGTTTCAACACCGCCCAATACATCAAACATCCAGCGGCGCCGTGGTATCTCGTCGTCCTGCAACGCAGCCCGCGTCAATACTTGGCGCCGGTTAATCGCTTCACCCTGCAACTCGGTTCGGCAGCGGAAGTCGAACAAGCGCACCGCGAGTTTGTGTCGCATAAGAACTCACTGGGCCTAAACGAAATCACCGACATACACCGCGCCGACGGCACAGTTAATTTCATCTTCAGCGATCCCGACAAAAATTGGTGGGAACTCACCGCCAACGGCTAATCCCATGATGAAACTTGCACAGCTGACCTGTTGTCTTTTGTTTGTCTGCGTCGCCGCCGGCGCTCAAGCCCAAGCGCCGTTTTACGAAGGAAAAAATATCCTGTTAGTCAGCGGCACCGACGCCGGCGGCGCCGGCGATCTGCGCACGCGAGCGCTCCTCGCACCGCTGAAGAAACATATTCCCGGCCGTCCCAACATCGTCGTGCAATACATGCCCGGCGCCGGCGGCCGCAGAGCGGCCAATTATCTTTACAAGTCGGTGAAACCCGACGGCTTGACCATGGGCGCCATGATTACCGGCATGATTCAGGGCACGCTATTCGGCGAGATTGACGTGCTCTACGACATCGACAAGTTCATCTATCTCGGTTCCCACGCGCGCTACGCGCCCTACGGTTTCATCAGCCGCAAAGGCGCCGGCTTCACGACCAAGGAAAAACTCGCTGCCGCCACTGGAATACGCATCGGCGCTCCCTCCGTCGGTCACAGCTTGTACACCATGGCGCGGCTGTTCGCTTACATGTTCGACCTAAAAGAGCCGCGCTTCGTCACCGGCTACACGCCGCGGGAAATCGACTTCGCCCTGGAGCGCAACGAGATCGATGCCCGAGTGAGCATCCTAGAAAGCTTGCTGACGCGTAATGCCCATTGGCTCGACAAAGATATGGTCGACATAAACGCCACAATGGACATCCCCAAAGATATCAGTTACAGCCATCCGCGGCTGGCGAAACTTCTCGAGATCGAAGCCCTGGCTAAATCTAATCAGGAACGCCGCTTGATCGCCCTGTTTCGCGGAGCGCGCGGGACCGGCCAGCCGTTTGTCCTCCCTCCCGGCACACCGCCTGACCGAGTAAAGATTTTGCGAGAAGCCATGCGCAATGCCTTCGCCGATCCCGATTACGTCAAGAGCTACGAGAAACTCACCTCCGAGCCGGCCATGCCGATCACCCCCGATGAGTTCGAAAAACAGCTGCGCGAAATCCCCCGTGAACCGGAAATTATCGATCTATTCAAAAAGTTATCCGGCTCGGGGCCGTTACCAAAGCGCTAGCCGGTGGAAAGTCTTCCAGACTTCGAGGCAGCCGCAGTAATAGTAAGGGCGCACGAGGAGTGATTGCGATAGATAAGCAGGCAGGCGGCAAGAAATCTTCGAACGTAGGTTACTGGGGTCATTGGGTAAAATCTTAATTATGACGAAGGGGAACCCTCTACCGCAGAGAGTGACTAGCAGGGACCCTGTTGATTTTGGTTGGTAACGCGAAGGACTTATTCGATACCGTGCAGTTGGAAGAGAAGCAGAACAACAAGCCGCACGGAAGAGACTTTATCGGCAGATCGTCGAAGAATATCCTGACTCGCCTCAGCGAATCAGGCGAAGACTCGTTTGACCGAGTTGGAGAAAGTGCGAGTTAAATATTCATCAAAGAGCCTGGTCCCCTGCTCTCCCTGGCGACGCGCGCAACGATATGGTCACGCACAGCGGCGCGGGTTTCTGGTCGTCGCCTCTCGTCTCGCAGCCTGGTCAATAAAGCTCGGTCTTTAGGCGCTCGGCATATTTCTCGTTATAATCCCTGGCGTAGGCAGCATCCTTGCCATCGCGAGCGGCAGCGAAGTCGCCGTGGCTGGGCGCGCTGCCCGGCCGCGCCGTCGCATCCCACAGCTTCGCCCGCACGAAGGCTTTGGGACAGTGATTGAAGGCTTCCTCGACAGCGACGACCACGACCACGCGCGGCAACTTGCCGCGCACGTCGAATCGCTTCAGCAACTCCGGGTCCGTGCTGATCGTCGCACTGCCAGTCACGCGATAGGTCTCGTTCGATCCCGGGACCATGAAAATGATACCGACCTTCGGGTTGACGAGCAGGTTCTTCATCCCGTCGATGCGGTTGTTGCCTGGCCGGTCGGGGATCAGCAGTGTGCGGTCGTCGAGCAGCTGCACGAAGCCCGGCGTATCGCCCTTGGGCGAACAGTCGATGCTGGTCCCGTTCGATGTGGCGAGCACCAGGAACGGCGATGCCGCAATGAAGGCGCGCCCGACCTCGGTGATGTGATCGGTTTCCTTGGTGGCGATGTGGGGCAACGGCTTGGCATAAATCTTCGCGAGATCGTCCAGCGAAGTAACGGTGTAGGCATCGTTCCGGTCTATCGTATCCATGTCATATTCCTCTTTTGGTCGCTGACGGGTGGCAGTAGTCTTCGTTGGATTTGTTCAATATCCATTAGCTAACCGAGTCTTGTCAACATTGGAATTTGCGGCATAGGCCGACCGTGGAACAAGGTCGGCTTGTTTCGGTCAGACCAGCGCAAAGTTCCCACAGGGTTGAACTGCGTGTCACGGGGTCGGACCACGCTATGTCTAGGCAGTGAGAAAATGACGGTTAGCTCTCGGCATCGTTTTCCTCAGAGGCAGCTTTTCGGCCCAAAACTGGACGTCTAAGCGCTTAAACGATGCCGTTTTATGCTACCTTACATTGTTAAATCAAGAAGTTGCTGTGGTCCGACCCCGGACCCGGCTTTGGACATTGTTAAATCAAGAAGTTGCTGTGGTCCGACCCCGGACCCGGCTTTGGACAGAAGGCCTGACGAGTAACGAGAGATCGGTCGCGTTATCTTTATTTAGAAGCGTTAGCGCTCAGCCCGCCGCGCCCGACACCCTTTGTGTTGGCTACGCTCCGGAGCCGCGGTATATGGAGCGGCGGCTCCAGGAGATCAAAAAAAATGGTTTGGATGTGTGTCGAATTTGGGGGCAGCCAAACGACTAAGGTGCAGGACCAAAATAAAAACCAAGGAGAAGACCTATGCAATTCATGATGCTGATGATCCCCAATGTTTACAGAGGCAATAAGAAGTTGGACCCCGGCTTTGTGCCCGACCCAAAGAAAGTTGAAGAGATGGCCCGCTATAATGGGGAATTGGGCAAGGCCGTCAAAATCCTCTCGCTGAACGGCCTTCATCCACTCAACACCGGCGCGCGTGTTTCGTTCGGCAAAGGGAAGCCGACGGTGACCGATGGGCCGTTCATCGAGTCGAAAGAAGTGCTGGGCGGTTATTGGATGGTGGAGGCCAACTCAAAAGAAGAGCTCGTGCAATGGGCGCAGCGGTGCCCCGCCGACGAAGGCGACGTGATTGAGATCCGGCAGATTTTTGACGAGGCGGACTTCGCCATCAAGAAATAGGTGGCGGCCAAAGGGGACTAAAGCCGCACCGAGCAATCGCGGGTCAAATCAACCGGCTGACCCGGCTGCTCGACCAGAGTTGATCATCCCCATGCGACAAGGGGCTTGTAGGGTCAATTTGAGTTAGCCCAGTTTGACGGACACCTTAGATAAGGGACAAATAACCTTGAGGAGGTGTTCGATGACCAAGCGCAAGAAGTTCACATCGGAGTTTAAGCGAGAAGCGGTGCGGCTGATGGAGAGTTCGGAGAAGCCATCATCGGTGGTAGCGCGGGAGTTGGGCGTGCGGCGCAATCAGCTCTACAAGTGGAAGGAGCAGTTGGGCAAACGAGGAGCGAAGGCATTTGGTGGGCCGGGAAGACGCAGTGAGGCGGGCGATGAGGTCGCGCGGCTTAAGCGAGAGTTGGAGCAGGTCAAAGAGGAGCGTGACATTCTAAAAAAGGCGGCAGCGTACTTTGCCAAGGAGCTCGGGTGAAGTACGCGTTCATGAGAGCCCATCAAGATCAATTTAAAGTAATCCGGATGTGTAGAGCTCTTCGACCCAGTCCCGCGCTGGGATGATCGGCGCAGAGAATAAGCTTAACCAGCGCTTCGAGGTTGGGGCGGTGGATCGGGCCTGGGTCGGGGATATCACGTTCATTGCCACAGGGAGTGGATGGCTGTATTTAGCCGTGCTCTTAGATTTGTATTCCAGACGAGTGGTGGGCTGGGCGATGAGTGAACGGATCGATCAGCAGTTGGTCTTGGACGCTTTGGTCATGGCGTTGGGGCAATGCCGTCCGCAAGCTGGACTATCCATCATACCGATCAGGGGCGGCAGTACTCGAGTACGGCCTATGTCGAGATGCTGAAAAGGCACGGCATGGTGCAGAGCATGAGTCGGAGGGGAAATTGTTACGACAATGCGGTGGCCGAGAGCTTCTTCAGCTCACTGAAGAACGAATTGGTTAATCACTGCTCTTTCAAGACTCGGGATGAAGCCGGAGTGCCGTCTTCGAGTACATCGAAGTCTTTTACAATCGCCAGCGACGACATCAGTCGATAAGGCACACAGTGTCAACCGAGGAACGCCCGACGATCAAGCACGTTGGGTTTTTCGCACCGCGGCTCAGCTTGGTTTGAGCGCAAGCCTAAACAGCACGGGGACGCCCGAGAAAAGAAGTGGAAATTTAGACCGCCCCTTTTCTCGGCCCGTGAGCCGCGGCCACGAAGCGACCGATCATTTCGCCAGCCACGAGCGTTGCACGCCTACGGCGTCTCGCCGAAATCGGCATTCGCGACCATCCTAAGGAGCGCTCGCAGCGCCGTCGCCTGGTCCTCGCCGAACGCTGCTGAGAAATGCGCCTGTGCCTCAAGCCACGATGTACGCGCGATGGAGATGCGCTTGCGGCCGAGGGCAGTCAGCCTAACGCGTCGAGCCCGCCGATCGTGCTTATCACTGTCGACTCGGACAAGACCATCCCGCTCCAATGGCTTCAGCGTATGACTGAGCGCGGTCCGGTCCATCAGAAGCGCCTGCGCAAGGGCGCCCAACGTAGGAGGTGCATCCTCCGGCGCGTCCGCTATCTCAGCAAGGATCGAGTATTGGCCAATGGTCAATCCGCTGCGGGCGACATAGCGGTCGTAGAGCAAGCTTACGCGCCTTGCCGCCTTGCGTAGCGCGGCGCAGTTGCAGGCCATGAAATCCGCCGAGCCAGCCATCTTGGACACGTTCTTCCTTACGCTGTCAATATAGCTGTATATGCACTAAATAACAAGTCAGATTTTGGGCACGGGTCCAGTATATCACCTCATATGTAACGTGTTGACTCTGCTAGTGACCCAGTATATAAAGATGCATATACACTTAAATGGAGGTGTACATGAAACTCGTTGGCACCTATGTCTCACCCTACGTGCGGCGCGTGGCCGCGGCGCTGATTTCGCGGGCGATTGCCTACGATCACGAGGATCTCAACGGCTACGCCAATTCGGGTCGCGCGCGCGAGTTGAATCCCGTCGGCAAGGTGCCGGTGCTGTTGCTCGACGACGGTGAACGTCTCGTGGATAGCGCCGCGATCCTGGATCATCTCAATGAGCTCGCAGGCTCCGGGCGACCGCTCGTGCCGCCGTCTGGACCAGCCCGGCGCGCTGCGCTCCGGCTTGCAGCCATTTCAACGACGATTTGCGAGCAGGTTACTGCGCGCTATTTCGAGCGGCAGCGCCCCCCTGGCTGCGTGCAGCCCGAGCTGCTTGAGCGCTATCACCTGCAGATCGTCGGTGGGCTAGCAGCCTTGGATGCGGCCTCAGGCTCGGATGGCCCGATCACCATTGGGCGGCTGGATATCGCCACGATCAGCGCGGTCGTCGCGTTCGAGTACGCGCCGAGGTGGTATCCCGAACTCGACTCTGTGTCAGTCGCACCCGCGCTCGCTCGTGTCGCTACGGCGCTGGCCCACGAACCGGCGTTCG
>WNGE01002796.1_pt1 | contig 33646 bp, 34 predicted proteins | sample 5400651 | NCBI WGS metagenome assembly WNGE01 (sample SAMN13153370, study PRJNA577476) | soil metagenome | isolation source: 60 cm soil or saprolite under grassland replicate 2 | place: USA:California | collected 2016-06-15
GCCTGCTCCAGGCCCAGTTCACCTTCTGACCACGAGGACGTGACCCCATGAAGCGCATGACACTCCTCGCCCTCGCTCTCGCCGCGGCCCCGGCCGCGGCGCAGGTGCAGATCAACGGGGCGGGCGCGACGTTTCCCAACATCATTTACTCGGACTGGATCCTCACGTATGGCCAGACCCACGCCGACGTGAAGCTGAATTACCAGTCGATCGGCTCCGGCGGGGGGATCCGCCAGTTCTCGGACGGCACCGTCGACTTCGGCGGCACCGACGCCCCGATGACCGATTCCGCGATCGCGGCGATCCAGGGCAACGTGCTGCACATCCCCACGGTGCTCGGCGCCATCGTCGTGACGTACAACGTGCCGGGCGTCACGCAGCAGCTCAAGTTCACGCCCGACGTGATCGCCGGCATCTTCCTCGGCACGATCACCAAGTGGAACGACGCCCGCCTCGCCAGCATCAATCCGGGCGTCACCCTCCCGGCGACGGATATCGTCGTGGTGCACCGCTCCGACGGCTCCGGTACCAGCTACGGCTTCACCGACTACCTCTCGAAGGTGAGCGCGGACTGGGCCCAGAAGGTGGGCAAGGGCGCGTCGGTCAACTGGCCCGTCGGTCTCGGCGGTAAGGGGAACGAGGGCGTGGCATCAACCGTGGCCCAGACCCCCGGCGCCGTCGGGTACGTGGAGCTCGGCTACGCCACGGCCAACAAGATGGCGTTCGGCCAGGTGCAGAATAGCGCCGGGAGGTTCGTCGCCCCGACGCTCGAGGCGGTGACGGCCGCCCTCGCCGGCGCGCTGGCGAAGATGGGCCCGTCGACGGACTTCCGGATCTCGATCACCAACCCCGACGGCGCCAACGCCTACCCCATCGCGACCATGACGTGGCTGCTGCTCCACAAGAGCTACGCCGACGTCACCAAGGCGAAGGCGCTCGTCCAGTTCGTGTGGTGGGCGGAGACCGAGGGTCAGACGAAGGCCCCCGCCCTGGGCTACGCGCCGCTGCCGGTGCAGCTCCGTCCCTGGATTCAGACGCGGCTGCGGTCGATCACCGCCGGCGGTCGCGTGGCCTGGAGCGGCCCCGCCGCGCGCTGATTCCCTCGTGGCGCTCCCCCTCCCCGGCTTTCGCAACCGCGGCGACCGGGCTTACCACATTACGTTGACGGGGCTAGCCGCCCTGCTGCCGCTGCTGCTCGTCGTCGTGGCCGCGGAGCTGACGGTGCGGGCCTGGCCCGCGATCCAGCGGTTCGGATTCTCGTTCCTGTGGACGGGTCGCTGGGATCCGGTGGCCGAGGTGTACGGCGCCGGTCCGCTGATCTTCGGCACGCTGGTCTCCTCTCTTGTGGCCCTGCTGCTCGCCGTCCCTCTGGCGCTCGGCGTGGCCATTTTTCTCACGGAGTTCGCGCCGAAATGGATGCGCCAGCCCGTCGGCTTTCTCGTCGAGCTGCTCGCGGCGGTGCCGAGCGTGGTGTACGGGGTGTGGGGGATCTTCGTGCTGATCCCGTTCCTGCGCGGGCACGTCGTGCCGCCGCTCAAAGCCGCGCTGGGATGGTCGCCGTTCTTCTCCGGCCTCTTCTACGGCAACTCGATGCTGGCCGGCGGCATCATCCTGGCGATCATGATCGTGCCGTACATCGCCGCCGTCTCCCGCGAGGTGCTGCTCGCCGTTCCCGGCAGCCAACGTGAAGCCGCCCTCGGGCTCGGAGCGACGCGCTGGGAGGCGGTGTGGTCGGCCGTGCTGCCCTACGGCCGGGCGGGGATCGTCGGCGCAGTGATGCTCGGCCTGGGCCGCGCCCTGGGCGAGACGATGGCCGTGACGATGGTGATCGGGAATCGCCACGACGTCAGCGCCTCGCTGCTGCAGCCGGGCTACACGATGGCCGCAGCCCTGGCCAACGAATTCAGTGAGGCCACGACGGGCATGTACCTCGCCGCCCTGTTCGAGGTGGGGCTCGTGCTGTTCGTCATCACGGTGACGGTGAACGCCCTGGCCCGCCTGCTCGTCTGGCGCGTGGCCCGGGGCGGCTCCGCCGGGAGCCGCGCGTTGTGACCGCCCGGGCAATGCGCCGCCGCGCGGTGAGCGGCGTGATGACCGGACTTGTGGCCGTCCTGTGCGCGGCGGCCGTCCTGCCGCTGCTGCTCATCTTCGCGGACCTCATCCACAAGGGCGCGACGGCGATCGACTGGAACTTCTTCGTGCGCACGCCGGTCCCCATCGGCCAGACCGGGGGTGGCGTCGCGCACGCGATCGTGGGCTCGGCGATCATCGTGGGGACCGCGTGCCTCATCGGGCTCCCCATCGGCATCGGCGCGGGCATCTACCTCGCCGAGTACGGCACCGGCCGGTTGGCGTGGCTGGTGCGGTTCGTCGCCGACGTGCTCAACGGCACCCCGTCGATCGTGATCGGAATCCTCGCCTGGACGTGGTTCGTGCGGCCGGTGGGCCACTTCTCAGCCCTCGCTGGCAGCGTGGCGCTCGCCATGCTGATGGTGCCGATGGTGGCCCGCACGACCGAAGAAATGGTACGCCTGGTTCCGCACTCGCTCCGCGAAGCGGCCCTGGCGCTCGGCTACCCGCGGTGGCGCACGTCGCTGCGCGTCGTCGTGCGCACCGCCGTGGCCGGGATCGTCACCGGCGCGCTCGTGGCCGTGGCGCGCATCGCCGGGGAAACCGCGCCGCTGCTCTTCACCACGCTGGGCAACCTGAACTTCAGCCTCTCGCTCGGGCACCCGATGCAGGCGCTCCCGCTGCAGATCTTCCTCTACGCCACCGGCCCGTTCGACGAGTGGCACCGCCTGGCGTGGGCGTCGGCGCTGGTCCTCATGGCGCTGGTGCTGCTGCTCGCGACGACGGCCCGCTGGGCCACCCGGCAACGCTATGGCGCCCGCTGACGCCCCCGTCCGCCTCGCCACGCAGCGCCTGACGGCGCTGTTCGGCCGCACCGTGGCGGTCCGGGAGGTCTCGCTGCTGTTCCCGGCCAACACAGTCACGGCGATCATCGGCCCGTCGGGGTGCGGCAAGAGCACGTTTCTGCGTTGCCTCAACCGCATGCACGAGCTCAGCGAGGGCGGCTGGGTCACCGGCAGCGTGCTGCTGGACACCGTCGACATCTACGGCGGGGGCGTGGACCCGGTCGCGGTGCGGCGGCGCATCGGCATGGTGTTCCAGCGCCCGACGCCGTTCCCGACCATGTCGATCCACGACAACGTCGCGGCGGGCCTGCGCGTGAACGGGCGCCTCCCCGCGGTGTCGGTGACCGCCGCCGTCGAGCGCGCCCTGCGCCAGGCCGCGCTGTGGGACGAGGTCCAGGATCGCCTCCACAGCAGCGCGCTGGCGCTCTCGGGCGGCCAGCAGCAGCGCTTGTGCATCGCGCGCGCGCTGGCGCCCCAGCCCGAGGTGCTCCTGCTCGACGAGCCGACGGGGTCGCTCGATCCCGCGGGGACGCAGCACATCGAGGAGCTGTGCCGCGACCTGAAGCGCCGCTACACGATCGTGATCGTGACGCACAACCTGCAGCAGGCCGCGCGCGTGTCCGACTACACGGCGTTCTTCTATCTGGGCAAGCTGATCGAAGTCGGGCGGACCGCGGAGCTGTTCACCAAGCCGGCGCAGGAAGAGACCGAGGCTTATCTCACCGGACGGTTCGGATGACCCTCGGAATGAGCGAGCGCCTCAACCGTCCGACGGTTCGACAGTCCGACCGTCCGACTCCCGTCATCGACGTCCGGGCGTACAATTTCTGGTACGGGCCGAGCCAGGCGCTGTTCGACATCACGCTGCAGATTCCGCGGCGCGCGGTCACCGCCTTGATCGGCCCGTCGGGCTGTGGGAAGACCACGTTTCTGCGCTCGAACAACCGGCTCAACGACCTCATTCCCGCGACTCGTCACACGGGCGACATTCTTCTCGAAGGCGTGTCCGTGTTTTCGCCGGGAATGGACGTCGTCTCGCTGCGCCGGCAGGTCGGCATGGTGTTCCAACGGCCCAATCCGTTTCCCAAGACGATCTTCGACAACGTCGCCTACGGCCCACGCATGAACGGCCTGGCGCGCGAGCGGGACGTCCCCGAGCGGGTGGAGCGCGCCCTGCGCCAGGCGGCGCTGTGGAACGAGGTCAAGGACCGGCTGCGGGAACCGGGGGGGGGCACCAGTCTGTCGGGCGGGCAGCAGCAGCGGCTGTGCATCGCGCGGGCGCTGGCGAACGAGCCCGAGGTGCTGCTCATGGACGAGCCCACCTCGGCGCTGGACCCGATCGCCACTGAGCGCATCGAGGAGCTGGTCGTCGATCTCAAGCGCCGCTACACCATCGTCATCGTCACGCACAATATGCAGCAGGCCGCGCGCATCGCCGATTTCACCGGCTTCTTCTATCTCGGCCGCCTGGTCGAGTTCGGCGACACCGCGCAGGTCTTCACCCGGCCCCGGGACGAACGCACCGAGGCCTACATCACGGGACGGTTCGGATGAGCGCAGCGCCCCCCCATCGGCACTTTCACGACGAGCTCTCGGACCTCAAGGCCAAGCTGCTCACCATGTCGGGCGAGGTCCAGGAAGCCCTGGCCACGGCCGTCGCATCGCTCCTGGAGCGCGACCCCGCGAAGGCCGCCCGGGTCATCGCCGGCGACGGCCCCGTCAACGAGCTGGAGCTCGAGATCGAGGAAGCCGTCGTCCAGCTGCTCGCCACCCAGCAGCCGATGGCCCGCGACCTGCGGCTGCTCATGGCGGCACTGAAGATCTCCAACGACCTGGAGCGCGTGGGCGATCACGCGGTGAACATCGCGCAATCGGTCGAGCGGCTCGTGGCCTTCCGGCCGATCACGCCCGAGCCGGAACTGCTCGAGATGGCCCGCCAGGCGCGTACGATGCTCGGCGACGCCCTGGAAGCGTTCGTGCGCGGGGACGCCGCTGCGGGACGCGCCATCTGCCAGCGCGACGATCAGGTGGACGCCCTGCACCGCTCCGTGTTCCGCATCCTGCTGACGCACATGGCCGACGATCCGCACATGATCGGCGCCGCGCTCGAGCTGCTGCTGGTGAGCCGCAACCTCGAGCGCGTCGCGGATCTCGCCACCAACATCGCCGAGGACGTCGTGTTCCTGGTCGAGGGCAAGTCGATCAAGCACCACGCGGAGGACAGGGCGGCAGAAGGCGGGAGAGGACGGTAGAGGACGGTAGAGGACTATGACAACGGTGCTGTTCCTGTGCGTCGCGAACTCGGCGCGCAGTCAGATGGCCGAGGGGCTCGCGCGCGCGATGGCACCGGCTGGGTATCGGTTCTTGAGCGCGGGCTCCGAGCCGGGGCAGCTGAACCCGCTCGCCGTCGAAGCCCTGCGCGAGGAAGGCATCGACATCTCACACCAACACGCGAAGGGCCTCGAGGCGATTCCCCTGGACGAAGTCGACGTGATCGTGACGTTGTGCGCCGAAGAGGTCTGTCCCGTCGTCCCCGGCAACGTGCGGCGGCTGCGCTGGCCGCTGGCGGATCCGACGGGACCCGCGGCTTTCCGGGCCGCGCGAGACCGTCTCCGCGTCCTGCTCCCCCCGCTCTGGGGGGACACCACTTAGCGGGTCTGGTAGTAGACGGGCAGCGTGGGCCGGCGCATCAGGTACTCCTCCCGCGCGAACGCCCGGATCAGCAGCAGGCCGGCGGCGAATCCGCCGATGTGCGCGAAAAACGCGACGCCGCCCGATTCCAGCCCCGCCATCTGCGGGAGACCCCCCAGGAACTGCAGCAGGATCCAGTAGCCGAGCATGACGTACGCCGGCAGCGCCACCGTCGTCGCGAAGAACCCGAGAAATATCAGGGTGTGCACCCGCACCCGCGGGTATAGAAGAATGTAGGCGCCCATCACGCCGCTGATCGCGCCCGACGCCCCAACCATCGGCACCGTCGAGTGCGGCTGCACCAGCATCTGCAGTGCCGCCGCGCACACCCCGCACAGCAGGTAGAACACGACGAAGCGCCCGTGACCCATCGCGTCTTCAATGTTGTTCCCGAACACCCACAGGAACCACATGTTGCCGAGGAGGTGGAACCAGCCGCCGTGCATGAACATCGAGGTGAGGATGGTCCAGTAGTGCGGCTGGTTGGTGATCACGCACTCGAGGTGCTCCCCCAGCGGCGTCACCGTGCCCGGGGGCGCGGTGCGCAGCAACGCGCCGGGCGTGAGCCCCAGCTCGCACACCGACTTCGCCAGGGCCTGCTCGCTCCCCATCCCCTGGAGCAGCACCCACGCCAGCACATTGGCCGCGATGATGCCGAGCGTGACGACGGGGGTGAGATAGGTCGGGTTCTCGTCCTTGTACGGGAACATGGGGCCGGAATCTAACGGCGTCCCTGGACCTCGCCTGGGGCTGTCCGCTCTGCCATATTGACACTTTCCCCGGGCACGCGCCTTGCCTCTGCGACGAGCAACGCAGTGTAGGCATCTCACCCCGGATAGGAGCAGCTGTCATGGCTCAGAAGATCATCGGCATCGACCTCGGCACCACGAACTCGGTCGTGGCGGTCATGGAGGGCGGCGACCCGGTTGTGATCCCGAATGCCGAGGGCGGGCGGACGACGCCGTCCGTCGTGGCGTTCACCAAGGACGGCGAGCGCCTGGTCGGGCAGGTGGCCAAGCGGCAGGCGGTGACCAACCCCCAGAACACCGTCTTCTCCATCAAGCGGTTCATGGGGCGGCGGATGGGGGAGGTGCAGGAGGAGATCAAGCGGGTTCCTTACAAGGTGCTCGAGGGGCCGAACGGCCTGGCGTCGGTCGAGATCCAGGGCAAGCGCTACACGCCCCCGGAGCTCTCGGCGATGATCCTCCAGAAGATGAAGCAGACCGCCGAGGACTATCTCGGCCACAAGGTCGAGAAGGCGGTCATTACCGTGCCCGCCTACTTCAACGACTCGCAGCGGCAGGCGACGAAGGACGCCGGCAAGATCGCCGGTCTCGACGTCGTGCGGATCATCAACGAGCCCACCGCGTCGGCGCTGGCGTACGGGCTGGACAAGAAGAAAGAAGAGAAGATCGCCGTCTACGACCTGGGCGGCGGCACCTACGATATCTCGGTGCTGGAGCTCGCCGAGGGCGTGTTCGAGGTGAAGGCGACGAACGGCGACACGCACCTGGGCGGTGACGACTTCGATCAGCGCATCATCGAATGGCTGGTCGCGGAGTTCAAGCGGGAACAGGGCATCGATCTGTCCAAGGATCCGATGGCGTTGCAGCGGCTGAAGGAAGGCGCCGAAAAGGCGAAGATGGAGCTCTCCACGGTGATGCAGACGGAGATCAACCTCCCGTTCATCACGGCGGACCAGTCGGGCCCCAAGCACCTGAACATGACGCTGACGCGGGCCAAGCTGGAGCAGCTCGTCGACGACCTGGTGCGGCGCACCATCCCGCCGATGGAGCAGGCGCTGAAGGACGCGGGCCTCTCTCCCAAGGACATCGACGAGGTGATCCTGGTCGGCGGGCAGACCCGCATGCCCAAGGTGCAGGAGATCGTGAAGACGTTCTTCGGGAAGGAGCCCCACAAGGGCGTCAACCCGGACGAGGTCGTGGCGATCGGCGCGGCGATCCAGGGCGGCGTGCTGGGCGGCGAGGTGAAGGACGTCCTGTTGCTCGACGTGACGCCGCTGTCGCTCGGCATCGAGACGCTGGGCGGGGTGACGACGGTGCTGATCCCGCGCAACACGACGATCCCGACCAAGAAATCGGAGGTCTTTTCGACGGCCGAGGACTCGCAGACGACGGTCGAGATCCACGTGCTGCAGGGCGAGCGCCAGATGGCGACGGATAACCGCACCATCGGCAAGTTCCAGCTGACCGGCATTCCGCCGGCTCCGCGGGGCGTGCCCCAGATCGAAGTGACGTTCGACATCGACGCGAACGGCATCCTGCACGTGTCGGCGAAGGACAAGGCCACCGGGAAGGAGCAGAAGATCCGCATCGAGGCCTCGTCCGGGCTCGACGACAAGCAGATCGACCGCATGGTCAAGGAGGCCGAAGCCAAGGCCGCCGAGGACCGCGGGCGTCGCGAGCAGATCGAGCGGCGCAACCGGCTCGATGCCCTGGTGTATGAAGTCGAGAAGAACGCCAAGGAGTGGGCCGACAAGCTCGAAGCGTCGGCGAAGACGCGCCTCGACGGGGCGGTCGAGGGCGCCAAGCAGTCGTTGCGCAGCGGCAACCCCGAAGACATCGCCAAGGCGCTCGAGGAGCTGCAGCAGGCCTATTCGGCCGCTGGAGCGTCGATGTACGCGGCGGCCCGCGGCGCCACCGGCGGCGGGACCGAAGGACAGCCGGCCGGGGGCACGGGGGACGCGGCCCAGCCCAAGCAGGAAAACGTGGTCGAAGCCGACTACGAGATCGTGGACGACGACAAGAACAAGAAATAACCCCCTTTCGCGGAGATACGGCAGTGTCGGTGCGTACGAGGGATTGGCTCAAGTTCATTGCGCTGGTGGGATTCGCATTCGTGCTGGGGCTGACGTTCGCCTCGGCACTGGACCTCCAAGGACACGGCAACGCGGCGCAGGCGTCGCTGCTGCAGCAGCCCGGGACGCGGCCGCTCATCCCGGCGGCCAAGCCCGCGGTCGACCTCGGCCAGGCGTTCGTGGCCGTGGCGGAGCACGTCAAGCCCGCCGTGGTGTTCATCCAGTCCCAGCACCAGGAGCGCGTGGATACACGCCGCCTCCCACCGGGCTTCGACGATTTCTTCCCGCAATTCCGGGGTCGCCCGCGCGTCGAGCAGGGCACCGGCTCCGGGTTCATCGTGTCCCCGGACGGCTACCTCCTGACCAACAACCACGTGGTCGAAGGGGCGGACAAGGTCACGGTGCGACTGCTCGACAAGCGGGTATTCCAGGCCAAGGTGGTGGGCACCGATCCCCAGACCGACATCGCGGTGCTCAAGATCGACGCGCAGAACCTGCCCACGGTCGCCTTCGGGAACTCCGACTCGACGCAGATCGGAGAATGGGCGCTGGCGATCGGGAACCCCCTCGGTGAAGCGTTCGCGTTCACCGTGACCGCGGGCATCATCAGCGCGAAGGGCCGGCTGCTCAACGGGCTGTACCAGGGCGGCTATCAGATCCAGGACTTCATCCAGACCGACGCCGCCATCAACCCCGGCAACTCGGGCGGCCCGCTGGTCAACGTGCGCGGCGAAGTCGTCGGTATCAACGCGGCGATCGCCAGCGAAACGGGCTACAACGCCGGCTACGGGTTCGCGATCCCCATCAACCTCGCCCGCACCGTCATGCAGCAGCTGGTCGCGAGCGGCCGCGTGGAGCGCGCGGTGATCGGCGTCATGATTCAGGAAGTGCGCCCCGAGGACGCCCAGGCGGTGGGCGAGCGGGACATCCGCGGCGTCGTGGTCCAGGATTTCTCGACCGATGACTCCCCCGCCAAGAAGGCGGGCATCCAGCAGGGCGACGTCATCACCGAAGTCGACGGCCGGCCGATCGAATACGGCGCGCAGCTGCAGCAGATCGTCGGCTTCAAGAAGCCCGGCGAAACGGTCTCCGTGACCGTGCTCCGGGAGGGCGGGATCAAGAAGAACTTCACCGTCCGGCTCGCGGCCGCGCCGTCGACTCCCGACAGCGAGCAGTTGTCATCGGCCCAGGGCCGCAGCCGCGGCACCACCGGCACCATCTCCCGGCGCAGCGGCACACTCGGTGTCACGGTGGAGGAGCTGACACAGGAAGACGTGCGGGACCCGAGCCTGCGCCCGGTGCTCCTCAACGGCGGCGGCCTGCTCGTCACCGACGTCTCGCCCGACGGACCGGCTTACAACCGGCTGTTTCCACAGGGCTCGCCGCTGGGGCCGGACATCATCCTCAAGGTCAACGGCACGCCCGTGCGGACGCGCGAGGATTTCCGCACGGCGCTGCGGACCGTGCATTCCGGGGACATCGCCACGCTGATCGTGTTCACGCCCGGCAATCAGAACCAATCCGGGCAACAGAAGGTCGTGCGGTTGCTGATGCCCTGACGCCGTGAGCTTCTGCCTCGAACGCCCCCCTGGACCTCAAGCGCCCCCCTGAACATCGGGGGGCGCTTTCGGTCTGACCCTCCCCCCTCCCCTACGCCCGGCGCGTCTCGGCGATCATCAGCACGCCCGCGATGGCGCACCAGGCGACGACCAGCGCCTGGCCGTAGTAGAGGTACACGGCGGTTTCCGGGAACACGACCGCCACGGCCATGCAGGCCCCGCCTCCGCCGATCGCGCCCCAGCCGAGCCAGCGTGGCCAGGCGCGGCCGTTGATCACCGTCCAGCCGTACAGGTACAACGCCAGCCCCAACGCGAACGTCGCCAGCCGCTCGGCCGCGAGGCCGAAGGGGTGCAGCATGTCATAGAGGAACACGGCACGCGTCGCGGTGAGCCCGGGCTCGCCGATCAGGTAGGCGCGGGCCAGCTGCGTTCCGGCGCCCGCCATGAACAGGATGTTGATCGCCCACACCGCGAACGCGAACCCGGCGAGCATCACGCCCGCCCGCGCCTGGTTCGCCGACGGCGTGTCACTGTGCCGGAGGGCCACGCCCACCAGTCCCGCGTACAGCAGCGGCAGCCCGAATCCCAGGGCCCAGTGAATCGTGCGCCAGGCGGCGGTGCGCGCGATCGCGCCGAGCTGCGAGGCACCGTCGCCGGTCAGGACCGGGTGGCAGAGCCCGGCGATACCAATGAGCAGCGCCCCCGCGACCATGCACAGGCCGTAGAAGGGCGAGCGACGAAACACGAGCATGGCGGTCTCCCGGGAATCCGGAATGGCGCTAATATAGGGGCCATGCAACTGAACCGGATCCTGCGCGAAGGCTTCATCGCCGGCTGCATCGGCGCCGCGGCCGTCGCGATCTGGTTCCTCGTCGTGGACACCCTGAACGGCCGTCCCTTCTTCACGCCGGCGATGCTGGGCTCGGCGGTCTTCTGGGGCGTCCACGACCCGGCGCGCGTGATCATCCAGTACTCGAACATCATCGGCTACACGATGATCCACGTGAGCGCGTTCGTGGTGGTGGGCTGCATCGCCGCCGCCCTGGCGGCGGAAGTGGAAGAGGCGCCCTCGACGCTGTTCCTGGTGATCGTGGGCTTCTGCTTCTTCGAGTTCGGCTTCTACGTCCTGGTGGCGATCCTCGCCCAGCCGCTGCTCGGCGCCCTCGCCTGGTGGAACGTGGCGATCGGCAACGCCATCGCCGCCTTCGGCATGGGCTACTATCTGTGGCGGGAGCACCCCAAGATCGGCGAGGAGCTCAGGAAGCACCCCCTAGGGGAGACGCAGGAGGGAGAGTAGCGTCCTCCCGCGTGTCCCGGGCCGCCCACCGGAACCATACCACCGTCATCGCCAGCCAGAAGATCAATCCGCCCGGCACCCACATGATAAGCCCCCCGATCTGCTGGTCGGCGAGGGGGGAGAGCCCCCACACGCGCGGGGCGGTCTCGTAGAACGGATAGAGCACGCCGTCGGCGAGGGTGATCAGGGCGCCGACCACCGACATCGGGATCCCCAACAGGAAGAGGTAGATGAGCTGGACGGGCTGCGGCGCCCGCAGCGCCGGCAGCGGCGACAGCACGGGCCACCACATCACGACCGCCGTGGCGAGAAACACCAGGTGCTGGACGATGTGGAGGTCGTGGTGCACCAGCGCGGCGTTGTATGCCCGCGGGAAGTGCCAGGCGACGATCGGCACGGTGAAGATCGCCCCGGCCACGAGCGGGCGCGTCGCCCAGACGGCGGTCCGCCGCACCCACGCGGGGCGAAGCATCCGCTCCACGACGGACGGCGGCGTTCCGTACAGCAGCAGCGGGGGGAACAACAGCATGAGGGCCAGGTGCTGCACCATGTGGGCGCTGAATAGATAGCCGTCGGAGAGATTGTGCAGCGGGCCGTTCAAGCACACGAACAGCACGGCGAGCGCGGCGGCAAACGCGGCGACCTTTCGCCGCGGCGCTGTGAGCCCTCCCAAATACACATAGAGCCCGCCCAGCAGGGCGAGCCCGATGAGGACGCTCGGATGGAGGTCCCAGCGCCGCCAGGCGTCGGGCGGGGGCGTCATTTCTTCAACGCGAACGCCCCGAACAGGAACATGAGCCCCATCGTCATGACCAGCGCCAGGAGCAGCGGCCCGCCGAACAGGAACGTGAAGAACCGGCTGTCCATCTTGAGGTGCATGTAGAACATCACCACGAGCGTGAACTTCAGCGCGGAGAGGAACAGCAGCGTGGGCACGAGGACCGGGTGGAACGCCGGAACATAGAAGACTCCGACCTCGATGACGGTGAGGATCACGAGCACAGCCGCGACCCGCAGGTAGACTCCCGCGGTGGGGTGGGCGTGCTCGCCGGCGTGCGATTCGGGCATCGGGCGCTCCGCGCTCACTGAATGAGGTACACGACGGTGAAGATCACGATCCACACCACGTCCACGAAGTGCCAGTACAGCCCGCAGATCTCGACCGTCAGCGCGTTCCCTTTGCCGAGCTTGCCGCGGAGCGCCCGCGACCAGAGGGTGAGCAGCCACATGACGCCGACGGTGACGTGCGCGCCGTGCGTGCCGGTGAGCACGAAGAAGGTCGCGCCGAAGAGATTGCGCTGCAGGGTGAGCCCTTCATGGACGAAGGACGTGAACTCGTACACCTGGCCGGCGAGGAAGAAGGTGCCGAGCAGGGCCGTCAGGAACAGCCACACTTTCGCCCACCTGAGGTCGCCGCGCTGCACCGCCGCCAGGGCCAGCACCATCATCAGGCTGGACATCAGCAAATCAAACGTGCTGATCGACGTGAAGGGGATGTTGAGAATGTCGTGCGGGTACGGCCCCACGACGCTCCGCCCCTTGTAGATCAGGTACGTCGAGATCAGCGACGCGAACAGCAGGCACTCGGACCCGATGAAGGCCCAGAACGCCATCTTGCGGTTGTCGAGCCCGAGGCTGGTTCTCTCCATCAAGCCTCAAAGGGCTCGAAAGCCCAGCGGTAGATGCCGACGATCAGAATCGCGGCGCCGAGGAACGCGACCCAGAGGGTGTGCGTCAGGGGCGCGAGGGCCAGGACCGGCAGCCCGGCGGCGGCGACGAGTGGCCACCACGAGCCCGCCGGGGCGTGAGGCGTGCCGAGCTCGGCGCCCTCGGGGATCGCCTTGAGCTGCGTCATCGACCAGCGCGGCAAACGGCTTGCGACTGTGGGAATGACGTCGAAGTTGTGCGGCGGCGGCGGCGAGGGGATGGTCCACTCGAGCGTGGCGCCGCCCCACGGATCGTTGCCGGCGACCTTGCCGCGGGTGCGGGTGCGCCAGACGTTGACCAGGAAGACGGTGATTGAAACACCGATCAGGAACGCGCCGACCGTGGACACGAGGTTGAGCTTGGCGACGCCGAGCTCCGGCGCGTAGGTGTAGATGCGGCGCGGCATGCCCAGCAGCCCGATGAAGTGCATCGGGAAGAACGCGAGGTTCATGCCGACGAACATCAGCCAGAAGTGCAGCTTGCCGAGGCCCTCGCCGAGGAGCCGGCCGGTCATTTTCGGCCACCAGTAGTACATCCCCGCGAACAGTCCGAAGACCGTCCCGCCGAAGAGCACATAATGGATGTGCGCGACGACGAAGTACGTGTCGGTCTGCTGCAGGTCGGCGGGGGGCGAGGCGTGCATCACGCCCGAGAGCCCGCCGATCGTGAACAAGGCGATGAACCCGACGGCGAAGTGCAGCGCGCTCGTCGCGCGGATCTGGCCGCCCCAGAGGGTCGCGAGCCAATTGAAGATCTTCACCCCCGTCGGCACCGCGATGAGCATGGTAGTGGCGGAGAAGACGGAATCCGCGATGGGCCCCAGGCCCACCGAAAACATGTGGTGACTCCACACGCCCCAGCCCATGAAGCCGATCAGCACGCCGGAGTACACGACGACGGTGTAGCCGAACAAGGGCTTCCGCGCGAAGGTGGGCAGCACCTCGGAGATGATGCCCATCGCGGGGAGGATGAGGATGTAGACCTCGGGGTGGCCGAAGATCCAGAACAGATGCTGCCATAGCACGGGGTCGCCGCCGGCGGACGGCAGGTAGAAGTGCGTGCCGAAGAAGCGGTCGAACATCAGCAGCACCAGGGCGACGGTGATGACCGGGAACGCCGTGATGATGAGGAACGACGTGACGAGGGTCATCCAGCTGAACACCGGCAGGCGCATCATCTTCATCCCCGGCGCCCGAAGGTTCAGGATCGTCACGATGAAATTGAAGCCCGCCGCCAGCGAAGCGACGCCGAGGATCTGCAGCCCCAGCAGCCAGAAATCGATGTTCGGCCCCGGGGAGAACTCGCGCGAGGTGAGGTTGGCGTAGCCGAACCAGCCGGCGTCGGGCGCCGGGTGATTGGGCAACAGCCAGCTGGCGTTGAGGAACAGGCCGCCGAGCAGGAACACCCAGTAGCTGAAGGCGTTGAGGCGCGGGAACGCCACGTCGCGCGCGCCGATCTGCAGCGGCACGATGTAATTGAAGAACGCGGCCGACAACGGCATGAGGGCGAGGAACACCATCGTCGTGCCGTGCATCGTGAACAGCTGGTTGAACGTCTCCGCCGACACGACGGTGTTGCCGGGCCGCGCGAGCTGCGCCCGGATGATCAGCGCTTCGACGCCCCCGATCAGGAAAAACGCGAACGCGGTCCAGAAATACAGCAGGCCGATCCGCTTGTGGTCGGTGGTGGTCAGCCAGCTCCGCAGCCCCTTGGTGGCGGTCATTTAAGGCTCTGCACGTAGGCGACCAGCGCGCTCAGGTCCGCGGGGGCCACGGGGAGCTTGGGCATCTTGGCGCCCGGCTTCACTCCCGGCGGATCCCCGATCCATCGCGCCAGGTCCTCCGCGGTGTTCGCCAGCACGCCCGCCGCGATCGTGGTGCGGCTGCCCACGTGCGTGAGATTCGGGCCGATCGTGCCCGCCGACACGCCCGTCACGGTGTGGCAGGCGATGCAGCCGTAGCGGCGAAAGGCGTCCCGTCCCCTATCCTCGACGCTCCCCTTCGCCGCCAGCCGTCCCATCCCGCCCTGCCCGGCGAGCCAGGCGCGGAACGCGGAATCCGACTCCACCTCGACGCGGAGCCGCATGTTGGCGTGGGAGGCGCCGCAGAATTCGGCGCACTGGCCGAGGAAGGTGCCGACAGATTCGGCCGTGAAGGTGATGCGATTCACGTGCCCGGGGATCAGGTCCCGCTTCCCGCCCAGGCCGGGCGCCCAGAAGCTATGGATGACGTCGGCCGTCGTGATTTCGAGCGCCACCGGTTTGCCGACCGGCACGTGCAGCTCGTTCGCGGTGACGATCCCCGCGTCAGGGTAGCGGTACTCCCACCACCACTGGTGCCCGATCACGTCGATCCGGAGTGCGTTCGCGGCGGGCGGGGCCTGGGTGGTAAAGATGGTGCGCATCGTGGGCACGGCGATGAAGACGAGGATCAGCGCCGGCGCGATGGTCCACGCGATTTCGAGCACGGTGTGGCCATGGGTCGGCTTGGGGGTGGCGGCCCCGGCGCGCTGCCGGTAGCGCAGCAGGATGAAGAGCAGCAGGCTCTCCACCACGACGAAGACGAGCACCGCCCACCAGAAAATGCCGCGGAACAGGCCGTCGAGCGCGCGGGCATAATCAGATTCGGGGTGGAGCGCGCTTTGCGGGAACGGCCCACCGCACCCGGCCAGGACCAGCGGCAGGAGCATCAACCAGCGACGGCGTCGGGATGGCGGCACGGCGTCGGGCGTCCTCGATGGGAGCAAGCGACCGGAAGGTAGACCGCTCCCGTTGCTCCGTCAACGAACCGAGTGCTGTATCTTCCGAGCTCATGGCGGATCTCCTCCCCGGCCTCGCGGCCGCGCTCGGCGGCGCGTACCGCTTCGAGAAGGAGCTCGGCGGCGGCGGCATGAGCCGCGTGTACCTCGCCGAGGAGCTCGGTCTGGGGCGGCGCGTGGTGATCAAGGTGCTGCCGCCCGAGCTCGGCGCCGGCGTGAACGTCGACCGGTTCCGCCGTGAGACGCAGCTCGCCGCCTCGCTGCAGCACCCGCACATCGTCCCGCTGCTCACCGCCGGTGCGGCCGGCGACCTCCTCTACTACACAATGCCGTTCGTGGAGGGCGAGTCGCTGCGCGCCCGCCTCGCCCGCGAGACGGAGCTGCCGGTGCGGGATGCCGTGCGCATCCTCCGCGAGGTGGCCGACGCGCTCGCCTACGCCCACGGCCGCGGCGTGGTGCACCGCGACATCAAGCCGGACAACGTGCTGCTGTCGGGGGGCCACGCCCTGGTGGCGGATTTCGGCATCGCCAAGGCGTTGAGCCAGGCCGCCGGCTCGAGCGGGCTGACGTCGGTGGGGATCGCGATCGGGACGCCGACGTATATGGCCCCCGAGCAGGCGGCGGGCGACCCCAACGTGGACCATCGCGCCGATCTGTATTCGCTCGGGGCAATGGCCTACGAGATGCTCGGGGGGCGGCCGCCGTGCTCCGGGATGAGCCCGCAGCAGGTGCTCGCGGCGCACGTGGCCGAGCCGGTCGAAGACATCACCAAACACCGGTCGAGCCTGCCGGCGGATCTTGCCGAGCTCGTGATGTGGTGCCTCGAGAAGAACCCGGCCGACCGGCCGCAGACCGCCACGGAGGTCCTGCAGGCGCTGGACGCGATCGCGACGCCCACCGGCGGCTCGCGACCGGCGCGGTTTGGGCGCCGGCGCACGGTCGCCGCCTGGCTCCGCTCGCCCGCCGGGCATCGCTTCACCGTCACCGCGCTGGTGGCAGCGGGCGCGGCATTCAGCTGGGCGTTGCTCCGCGGGCGCACGCCATCCGCGCTCGATCCCGATCGCGTCGCCGTCGCGCCGTTCGAGGTGCTCGACCCGGCACTGACGTTGTGGCGGGAGGGACTCGTCGACGTGCTATCGCGCAGCCTCGACGGCGCGGGGCCCCTGCGCACCGTATCCCCGACGCTCGTCGTCAAGCGCTGGAGCGGGCACGCCGATGCGACGTCCGCGCAGGCGCTGGGACAGGAGACTGGGGCGCGCACGGTCGTTTACGGCCAGCTGCTCGGCGCCGGGCCGGACTCGGTGCGGCTCACCGCGACGGTGCTCGACGCCGGCTCCGGCAACGCCGTCGGCGGCGGTGACATCGAGCTGCGCGGCCCGTCGGCGCGCATCGACCGCCTCGCGGATTCGCTGACCGTGGCGGTGTTGCGCACCCTGGGCCGCACCCGCGCCATCGGGCTGGTCCGCGGCGCGGGGCTCGGCTCGACGTCGCTGCCGGCGCTCAAGGCGTTCCTCCAGGGCGAGCAATTCCTACGGCGCTCCCAGTACGACTCCGCGCTCGTGTACAACCAGCGGGCGATCGCGCTCGACAGCACGTTCACCCTCGCGTTGAGCCACGCGTGCATGGCGGCCGGGTGGCAACACTCGGGCGGCGATTCGCTCACGCGCATTTATGCGCTCGCCGCCGGCCGGCTGAACCACGGGCTGGCGCCGCGCGAGAGCCTGCTGGTCCTCGCCGACTCGCTCACGGCCGTCGTGTACAACGGGCCGCAATGGGTCGGCTCCACGTGGTGGGCGTACGGGAAACGGCTGCTGGCGACGCTCGACGAGGCGGTGCGCCGCTACCCGGGCGATCCGGAGCTGTGGTACACGCTGGGCGACGCGCGCTTCCACGCCGGCGTGACCGCGGGGATCGGGCGCCGGGAGGCGCTGGAGGCGTTCGACCGCGCGATCGCGCTCGACTCGTCGTTCTCGCCCGCGTACATCCACACGGTCGGCTTGGCGTTGCAGCTGCGCGGCCCGGCGGACGCGCGGCGTTACACGGCGGGGTTCCTGCGGGCGAGCAGCGAGGGTCGCTTCGCCGCGCCCTACCGGCTGCTCGAGCGCCTGCTCGACCCGCGTACCGCGAACGATGCGGTGACGGGCCGGATGCTCGACTCGCTCGCCCCCAGCCTGCCGGTCCTCGGGGGCGTGCTCGACCGCTACCCCGACTCGGCGGAGACGATGATCCGGATGGTCCGCGCCTACGCGGCTGAGCGGCTGCCGCGGGCGCGATCGGCGGCGGAGTCGCTGCCAGCGAGGCTGCAGGGTGCATTGGCCGCTGCCTATCGGGGCCACCTCACGGATGCCGTTCGGACGATCGGGACGGGATTCCCGCCGCTCTATGGCGAGCTCGCCCTGCTCGGCGCGGTGCCGCGCGACAGCGCGGAGGCGGTGTTCCGCGGATGGGCACAGTCCCCCAGCCAGGGGATCGCCGCGACGGTCGCGTGGGCGGGCGCGCATCGTGATACCGCCATGTTGCGGCAAGTCGATCGAAACCTGGAAGCCATGGTTGGGCACCTGCCCCCCAGCGCGCCACCGATCGCCAAGGACGCCATCGGGTACATGGTGTTGTCGTCCCGGGCCTACCTGGCATTGGCCCGGGGTGACAGCGCCGCCGCGCTGCGCCAGTTCCTCGCGCTTCCCGACAGCGCCTGCTTCACCGCGTGCCCGCTGGACAACATCGTGCGGGCCCAGCTGCTGGAAGCCCGGGGCCGATCGCAGGACGCGATCACCTGGCTCGACAAGCGCGTGGACGGCGCCTGGTTTCCGGCCATGCCGTCCGAGATCCTGGCGATGCTGCTGCGCGGCCGGCTGAACGAGAAGCTCGGCCACCGCGACGAGGCGATCGCCGCGTATGCGTACGTGGCGACCGCGTGGGCGCACGGCGACGACGTGCTCAAACCGTACACCGACGAAGCGCGCGCCGGGCTGGCCCGGCTCGGCGGAGAGCGGAGACGTTGATGGCGGAGAAAAAGCGGAAGAAGAAGAAAGAGGCGGCGGCGGAGTCGCGGGGGCTCGCCGCGAAGCAGGTGGGCGCGCTGGAGCCGCCGCCGGCGGTGCAGAGAGTCAGGGACACGATCACCGAGGACGGTGGCACCGTGCTGGCCGTGTACCGCGATCCGCTGGGCGGGAACTGGCAGATTCTCGCGGCGCTGCCGCTCGACAAGGTCGAGCCGACGCCGTACCAGCGCGATCTCTCCGAGACCCACGTGCAGCGGCTGGCGCAGGCGATCGACAAGCTCGACCGGTTCCTCGATCCCGTGATCGCCGTGCGCGCGACCGACGGCAAGTACTGGACCCCGAACGGCTACCACCGCTTGGGGGCGTTACGGCTGCTCGGCGCCAAGTCGATCACCGCCCTTGTCGTGCCGGAAGAAAAGGTCGCCCACAAGATCCTCGCGCTGAACACGGAGAAGGCCCACAACGTCCGCGAGCGCGCGTTGGAGGTCACGCGGCTCGAGCAGGGCCTCGCCGAGCTCGACGACCGGCCGGAGAAGGAGTTCGCCCTCGAGTTCGAGGAGCCCGCGCTGCTCACCCTGGGCCTGTGCTACCAGCAGAACGGGCGGTTCTCCGGGGGCGCCTACCAGCCGATCCTGAAACGGATCGACGAGTTCCTCGGCGTGAAGCTCTCCAAAGCCCTCGTGGTGCGGCGGGAGCGGGCGCAGCAGCTGTTGACGCTGGACGAGGCCGTGAACGCCGCCGTGGCGGCGCTCAAGGCCCACGGCTTCCAGAGCCCCTACCTCAAGGCGTTCGTGGTCGGGCGGATCAACTACCTGCGATTCAAGAAGGGGAAGGCGGAATTCGACGAGACGATCGCCAAGCTCATCGCCGCGGCGCAGAAGTTCGACGCGGCGAAGGTCAAACCGGGCCAGATTACGGCGAGCGGCGGCCCGCCGGAGGAATAGGGCTCAGAAGTCCAGGCTCTTCAGGTACTCGTAGCTCGCGGTGATGCTCGCGATCGCGTCCCCCGGCGTGTCGTGTTCCACGATGTAATGCCGAATGCCGGCCTGCTGGGAACGCGCGAAGATGCGCTTCCAGTCGATGTTCCCCTTTCCCACGTCGCGCATGACGGAGTCTGGCGGGATGCCGGGCCGGGGCTTCGTCGCCATGTCTTTGACGTGCACGAGGGGGAAGCGTCCGGGGTACTTGGCGAAATACGAAAGCGGCTCGGCGCCGCCGAAGGTGATCCAGAAGAGGTCCATCTCGAAGTCCACGACGGCGCGATCGGTGTTCTCGAGCAGCAGGTCGAACGGCAGCCGCCCCTCAACGGGTTTGAACTCCATGTCGTGGTTGTGGTAGGCGAAGCGCACTCCGGCCCGTTGGCACGCCGCTCCCGTCGAGTTGAACTGCTCGGCGATGCGCTTCCAGTCGTCGACCGTCTTGCGACGCTCCGCGGGAATCCACGCCACGACCGCCCATTGGTGGCCGATCGTGTGGCAGGCGTCGAGCACCGCATCCCAGCCCTGTCCGATTGACTCGTACGGCATGTGCCCCGCGGGCGCGGTGAGACCGTGCCGATCGATCATGGCGCGGATCTCGGCGGGCGAGTGGTTGAAGTACCCGGCGAACTCGACCTCGCGATACCCGACGGCGGCGACCTTGGCGAGGGTGCCGTCGACATCGTCCTTCATGAGGTTGCGGACGGTGTAGAGCTCGAGGCCGACCTTCTCAATGCGGATTGCGGATTGCGCATTGCGGATTGAAAGACGCGGGCTCACGACGAGCGCGGCGGTCAGCGAGCCTACGAAAGTGCGTCGGTCCATGGTCAGAGCTCCCGCCGCTTCATGGCGTCGGCGGCGAAGTGACACGCCCGCGCCGTCAGCGCCATGTAGGTGATGGACGGATTCACGCACGATGACGAGGCCATGCAGGCGCCGTCGGTTACGAACAGGTTGAGGGCGTCCCACACCTGGTTGTTGCCGTTCAGCACCGACGTTTTGGGGTCGCGCCCCATGCGCGCGGTGCCCATTTCATGGATCGTGAGCCCCGGCGCATTGTCCTGGACGAACGGCCGGATGTCGGTCGCCCCCGCGGCCGAGAGCATCTCGGCCGCGGCCACCGACATATCCTTGAGCAGCGCGCGCTCGTTGTCACTCCACGTACAGTGGATCTTGAGCGCCGGAATTCCCCAGGCGTCGTTCTTGGTCGCGTCCAGCTCGATAAAGTTCTCCGGCCGCGGCAGGCATTCGCCGAAGCCGTAGAAGTTGAAGTTCCACGGGCCGAGCTCCTTCAATTGCCGGGGGATGCGTCCTTCACGTTCCGGAAGCGCGGCATGTAGATGCCATTAGGACGATTGCCGTAGGACGTGCGGTCCTGGTATCCCGGAATGGTCCCGTCCGCGCCGCCGCCCATGCAGTGGTCCATCAGGTTCTTACCGAGCTGCCCGCTGGCGTTGCCGAGGCCGGCCGGAAACTCCGGGCTCGTCGAATGCAGCAGGATGCGCGCGGATTCCAGCGCCGAGGCGCAGAGAAACACGATGCGCGCACGGAACTCGATCAGGTGCTTGGTCTGCGCGTCCACGACGCGCACGCCCGCCGCGCGCTTTTTGCGGGGGTCGTAGATGACGCTGTGCACGACGCTGTAGGGCCGCAGCGTGAGCTTGCCCGTCGCCTGCGCGGCCGGCAGTGTCGCGTTGATGCTCGAGAAATACGACCGTGTGACGCAGCCGCGGTGACAGGGGCCGCAATAGTGACAGGCGGCGCGCCCGTTGTGAGGCTGCGTGAGGACGGCGCAGCGGCCGATCGTAACCACGCGGTCGCGCCCCCAGTATTTCGCGACGGCGTCGCGCACGTGGGTCTCAGCGCACGTCAGGCCCATCGGGGGCAGGAATTGCCCGTCCGGCAGCTGGGGCAGGCCCTCGGCCTGGCCGCTGATCCCGACGAACCGCTCGACGTGATCGTACCACGGCGCGATATCGGCGTAGCGGATCGGCCAATCGACGCCGAAACCGTCCTTGGCGTTCGCCTCGAAATCCAGATCGCTCCAGCGGTACGTCTGGCGACCCCACATGATCGAGCGCCCGCCCACTTGGCGGCCGCGGATCCACAGGAACGGCTTGCCGTCCTCGGTCGTGTACGGATTATCGAGGTCGTCCACGAAAAACTTGTTCGCCATCTCGTCACACGCGTAGCAGTTGCGCTGCACCGGCTGGCGCGCGAGCATGCCCTTGCGGTCGCGGTTGCCGCGGAACTTCATCTGCCAGACGGGGACGTGCTCGACGGAGTCGGTGTCCGGGTTCACCGGCCGGCCCGCCTCGAGCACCAGCGTCTCCAGCCCCGCCTCGCACAGCTCCTTCGCGGCCCAGCCGCCGGAGATCCCCGAGCCGACCACGATGGCGTCGTAGGTCTTGGCCACGGCTCAGTCCTCCCCGCCGCGGGTCGCCGCGTCCAGCAGGCGACAGGGGTCGAACATCCCGGGGATGATGCGATCGTGCAGTTCCTGCTCGAAGCCGATCTGCGACGTGTAGTAGCCGACGAGCGTCAGCCACTTGAGCATGCGGAAGAAGTTCTTGCCGGTGCTCTGGCGCGATTCCTTGAGCCGAGCGAGCTCGTCGTCCAGCACCGTAAGCACCGCGGTCTGCTGGGGGGGAGTGGCGTCGGTGAAGGGCTTGCCGGTGGCGGCTGTGCTGCGCGCGTCCACGTCGGCGAGCCCATCGAGGAAGCGCTGGCGGTCGGCCGGGTCGTACCAGTCGGCGAGCATCACGTCGATGAACTGGTCGACGCGCGCCGCCTTCGCGCCGGGGGTGTCGGTCTCGGGAAGGATCAGGTCGGTGAGGGTGGTGACGAGCGCCTGCTGGTCCGCATCGAGGACACGGAAGCCGGGCTCGGCGCGCCACCGGGCGTGTACTTCACGACCGAGGGCGTAGAGGTCTCGTGAGACGAGGGGCACCGCCGTGGCGGCGCCGAGGACGCGCAGCGCTTCCCGCCGCTCCATCGCCGGCCTCGAGAATGAGTGGAGACTGAAATCGAGCGCGTGGCGCGTAAAACGCAAGGCGCTCGCCGCTCGCGCAGCCGCCGCGCCGCTAGCGGTCCCCCGTCGCCATCGCCATCTCCGCGGTCACGCGGGCCTTCTGCCGGTACGCGAGGTTCGCCATGTGGGCGGCGACGGCCGTCCGATAGCCCACCTCCACCGGCGCATTCGGCGTCTTCCGCGCACGGACGCAGTCAAAAAAGTTCGCCATATGATCCTGGTCCGCCGACTCGCCCACCACCGCAGCGCCGTCGGGGCGGTTGACCTTCTCCGGATCGTAACGTACCCCCGACGTCAGGCGGCCGGTCACCATGTCGGTCGAGCCGCTCACGCGCTCCACGGTGCCGTGCGAGCCGAGGATGCGCTCGCCGAGCCCGTAGCGGCTATTGCTGAACGTGGACTGCCAGCTCACGACCAGGTCGCCCGGGAAATCGAGGGTGACGGCGATGGTGTCGGGCACCTCGCGGCCGTCCTTCTCCGAGAACACGCCGCCCGACATGTACGCGGCGACGGGGACCGGCAGGTCGAGCACGCCCATGATCCAGGAGAGCTGGTGGACCATGTTCTCGGTGATGTTGCCGCCGGAATACTCCCAGAACAGCCGCCAGTTGATGAACCGGAACGCGTCGAACGGGCGGGCGGGGCGGCCGTTCAGGAACAGGTCCCATTGAACGTTGTCCGCGGTGCAGTCGGGCGGCACCGGCCGCACCCACTGGCCGTGCCCGCGCGGCGTATTGCGGCTCATCCACGACTGGACCGCCGTGACTTTCCCGACGAGGCCATCCGCGACCCATTTGCGGGCGTCGGCGAACGCGCCGGTGCTGACGTGCTGCAGGCCGATCTGGACCACGCGGTCGGACCGCTTCGCGGCGGCGAGGCACGCCTCAGCCTCCGGGATCGACCACGTCATGGTCTTTTCGGAGTAGAGGTCCTTGCCCGCGGCGATCGTGTCGAGGAAGTGGCGCGCGTGGCAGTGCAGCGGGCTCGCCACGAGGACCGCGTCAACGTCCTTGAGCTCGAGCAGCCGGCGGTGGTCGCGGAACGCGCGGGCGGCGGGCGCGACGCGGTGCACCTCGTCGTGCCGCCGCGTGTAGACGTCGGCGAGGGCGACGAGCTCGACGTTGGGGAGCTTCAGTGCCTGCGACAGCAGTTCCTGGCCGCGCGCGCCGCCGCCGATAATACCCAGCCGCAGGCGGTCGTTGGCGCCGAGCACCCGCGCCGTCGGCGACAACGCCCAGAGGGCGGCCCCAGCCGCGCCGCTGCGGGCGAGAAACTGGCGGCGTCCGATGGTCTTCTTCCTTCTCTGCGTCATGACCCTCTCCTTTCACTCCACGCGGCCGAGCAGCTCCTTGAACCCGGCCATGCTTTGGCGCGTCGATTCCTCGGCGGTGCCGGCGCCGCGCCAGTGGGTCTCGAGCGACAACACACCGCGATAACCGTCCCGCTTCAGCGCGCGCAGCTGGCCGGCCCAGTCGATGATGCCGTTCCCCATCGCGGCCCACTCGGTGCCGCCGTCGGCTTTGCGCACGATGTCCTTGCAGTGCATGTGGGCGATGCGGTCCTTCGGCAACTTGGCGTAGCCGTCGGGATACGGTGTTTCACCGCGGGCGGCGGCGTTTCCGGGATCCCAGTTGATCTTGAGCGACTGCTCGCGCACCACCGCCAGCAAGCGCGCAGCTTCCGCGCCGGTGGCCGTGTTGCACGCGGCCTCGTTTTCGAGATTCAGTGTCACGCCGCGCGGGCCCACCTTGCGCGCCGCCTGGCGGAGGCGGTCATCGATCGCTTCCCGGTACGGCGTCTGGTCGTCGAGGCGCCAGAAGTCGAAGATGCGCACGTACGGCGTCTCGAACAGATGCGCCAGCTCGACCGCGCGGTCCAACAACTCGTCCTGCTGGGCGTAGGTGAAGTCCGCCGCAAACTGCGGGCCGCTGGGCGCGAACGGCGAGGGCGGGGCGCCGGGCCAGCTCACCTTGAAGATCGGCGACGCCAGCTCGGACACCTTGAGATGGAGGCGCTGCAGGATGCCACGCGCCTCCGCGACGTCGTTCGCGTCCCACTGCATGAGGTTCTTGCCGTGCGCGGCGCGCAGCTCGACGTAGCCGAGGCCGAACTCGCGCGCGGCGATCTCGCAGGCGTGTCCCAGGTCCGGGGAGATTTCGTCGGTGAGCACCGACAGGGGGAACGGGGACGCCGCCTGGAACGCCGCGAGGCGCTCGCGCGGCAGCACGGCGCCCAGGGCCGCGGCCCCGAGCCCGGCGACGAACTCACGGCGTGTCGAGCTTGCGGGTCGTGGGCAGATACGCCCGCTCGTAGGGATAGCGCGCCGCCAGCCCTTCATCAATATCGACGCCGAGCCCGGGGGCGTCGCCCGGATGCATCACCCCCGCCTCGAAGCGGTACGCATGCGGGAAGACGCGATCGGTCTCCGCCGTGTGCGTCATGTACTCCTGGATGCCGAAGTTGTGGACGCTCAAGTCGAAGTGCAGCGCCGCCGCCATGCAGACCGGGCTTAGATCCGTGGCGCCGTGACAGCCGGTACGCACGTGATACAGCTCGGCGAGGGCGGCGATCTTGCGCAGGTGGCTGATCCCGCCTGAGTGGACGACGGCGGTACGGATATAGTCGATGAGCTGCTCCTCGATGAGACGGTTGCAGTCGTACACGGTGTTGAACACCTCCCCCACCGCCAGCGGGGTCGTCGTGTGCTGCCGGATCAGCCGGAACGATTCCTGCAGCTCGGCGGGCACGGGATCCTCAAGCCAGAAGAGGTGATAGGGCTCGAGCCCCTTTCCCAAGCGCGCCGCTTCGATCGGCGTCAAGCGGTGATGCACGTCGTGCAGCAGATGCAGCTCGTCGCCAAACTCGGCGCGCAGGCGCGCGAACAGTCCCGGCGCGAAGTTCAGGTAGCGCTCGCTGCTCCAGGGGTGCTGCGGCGGCATCCCCTTCTCGGCCGGCTCGTAATAGCTATCGCCGCGGCCGACGCCATATGCCTGCGTCAGCCCCGGAATGCCGGACTGCGCCCGCACGGCGGTGTACCCCAACTTCACGTACCGGGCCACGGCCGCCACCGTCTCCTCGATGGTCGCGCCGTTGGCGTGGCCGTAGACCAGCACGGCGTCGCGCGAGGCGCCGCCGAGCAGCTGATAGACGGGAGTGTTCAGCGTCTTGCCGCGGATGTCCCACAGTGCCGTGTCCACGGCCCCGATCGCTGCCATGGTGATGGGCCCGCGCCGCCAGTACGCGCCTTTATAGAGGTATTGCCACGTGTCCTCGATGCGCCGCGCGTCGCGACCGATCAGCAGCGGGACGACGTGGTCGGTGAGGTAGCTCGCCACCGCGAGCTCGCGGCCGTTCACCGTCGCGTCCCCGAGACCGGAGACGCCGTCCTCGGTCACGAGCTTCAAGGTGACGAAGTTCCGTCCCGGACTGCAGATGATGACGCGCGCGTCCGTGATCTTCATGGCGCTCCCCCGACCGGCGGATGGTGGACCCAGGTGTGCCGGGGATCTTCGTGGACGACCAGGCGCCGCGCCTCCCCGGCCAGCGCCCAGAGGTAATACAACCGGTACCCGGGCGCGGCGGCGACCGGGTGGTACCCGGAGGGAATCAGCACCGCGTCGCCGTCGCGTACCACGTGCGCGACGGACTCGCCGCCCCCCCCGCCCCCCCCGCCCTCCCCGCCCTCCCCGGTCGCGTACAACGCCTGCACGCCGAATCCGTGCGGCGGGTCGAGGCGGAAGTAATAGAGCTCTTCGAGTCTCGGTTCGCCGTCGGTGCCGTCGTGCTTGTGCGGCGGATAGCTGCTCCAGTGTCCGGGCGGGTTGAGCGTTTCGCCGACCATCAGCCGCTGCGCGCAAGTGTCGTCCACGAAAAGATCGTGCACGTCGCGGCGGAAGTTCTCGCGGCCGCGGGCCTGGATGCGGATCGCGTCGGGCCCGATCAGCGCGGGACGGCCTCCCGCGGTCGCCGGCGTCGAGACCAGGATGGCCTCGAGCGGCGACTGGGCCGCCACGGTCACCGGGACGCCGGGCGGGAGATACAGAGCGGTCGCCCGTTCCGCAAACACGCCGCGGCGCGCCACCGACCACCGCTCCGCGCCCGCCTCCCAGACCGCCGTGCCCTCGAGCAGCACCAGCACCGTCTCTTCCTCGCGGCTGTGGTAGGCGGCGGACTCCCCGGAGGCGAGCCGCAGTCGCGAGGTCGTGAGCTCCCGCGCGCCGCCCTCGCCCTGGCCGCGCCACTGCAGGAGCTGCAGCCCGGGAGCTCGTGGGATCCGATAGAGGGTGTGCTCGAACATCGGCTATGACGCGCGCTCGAGGACGACCGGCTGGAGCGTCGGCGCCAGCGCGTGGACGAGCAGCAGCGCGAACAGGTAGGTGAGGCTCGCGGCGACGAACACCGGCACGTAGCTCCCGGTGAGCTGCAGCAGGTAGCCCGTGGCCGTCGCGACCACCATGCCGCCCACCGCGCCGGCCATGCCGCCGATCCCCACCACCGATCCCACCGCGCGCCGCGGGAACATGTCGGAGGCCAGGGTGAACATGTTCGCGGACCATCCCTGATGCGCCGCGGCGGCGAGCCCGACGAGCCCCACGGCGCCCCACAGATTGGTGACCTGCGAGGCGAAGGCGATGGGCGTCACGGCGATCGCGCACACGAGCAGCGTGGTCTTGCGCGCCGCGTTGACGCTCCAGCCACGGCGCAGCAGCGCGGAGGAGAGCCACCCGCCGGCGATGCTGCCCGCGTCGGAGAGCAGGTACACGGTCACCAGCGGCAGCCCCATCCGGGCGAGCGTGAGTCCGTGGTGCTCGTTGAGAAACTTCGGCAGCCAGTACAGATAGAACCACCACACCGGATCGGTGAGCAGCTTTCCGACGGCGACCGCCCACGTCTGCCGGTGCGGCAACAGCTGTGCCCAGCGGATCTCCCCTCCAGACTCCGCGGGATCTCGGTGGATGTACGCCAACTCGGCCGGCGACACGCGCGGGTGCGACGCCGGGGGATGATAGACCCGAAGCCAGAGGATGAGCCACCCGAGCCCCAGCGCGCCGGTCGCCACGAACGCCCACCGCCAGCCGAACGCGAGTGCGAGCGGCGGCACCACGAGCGGAGCGACAATCGCGCCGATGTTGGTGCCCGAGTTGAGGAGGCCGGTCGCGAACGCCCGGTCGCGTTTGGGGAACCACTCGGCGACGGTCTTGATCGCGACGGGGAAGTTGCCCGACTCGCCGAGCCCCAGCGCGAAGCGCGCCACCCCGAAGCCGAGCGCGCTGCGCGCGAGGGCGTGGGCCATCGCCGCGACGCTCCAGAACGCGACGGCGACGGCGTAGCCGAGCCGCGAGCCGAAGCGATCCATGAGGCGGCCCACGAACAGCAAGCCCAGGGCGTAGGCCGCCTGAAAGGCCGTGACGATGTAGCCGTACTGGACTTCGCTCCAGCCCAGGGAGCGCTGCAAGTCGGGCGCCAGGATGCCGAGGACTTGCCGATCCACGTAATTGATGGTGGTCGCGGCGAACAGCAGGGCGCAGACGACCCAGCGGACGCGGCCCGCCGGAGCGGCGCCGTTCACGCGTTCACGCCGCTAGCCAGGAAGCCGCCATCAACGGCGAGCACGTGCCCGGTCACGTAGCTCGCCGCGTCCGATGCCAGAAACACCGCCGCCCCGGCCAGCTCCTCGAGCCGCCCCCAGCGCCGCATCGGGGTGCGCAGCAGCAGCTCCCGGCCGCGCTCCGTGCCTTCGAGCAGGGAGGCGTTGAGGGCGGTCGGAAACACGCCCGGCGCGATGGCGTTGACGCAGACGCCGTCGCGCGCCCACTCGATCGCGAGCGACTTGGTGAGCGCCGCCACCGCCGCCTTGCTGGCGTTGTAGGCCGCCACTTGGTAGAGCGCCACGAACGACGCCAGCGACGCGATGTTGATGATGCGCCCGAAGCGCCGCTCGACCATGTGCCGGCCGAAGATGCGGCAAGTCCGCAGCGTTCCCGTCAGGTTCGTCTCGAGGATCGCGTGCCAGTCGGCCTCGGCCAGGTCGAGTGTCGGCGCGCGCGCCGTGCGACCCGCCGAATTGACGAGGATGTCCACCTTGCCGAACGCGGCGACCGTGGCCCGGAGCAGGGCGTGGAGCGACGGCTCATCGCTCACGTCGGCGGGCACGCGCAGGGCGCGCCGGCCCAGCGCTTCGATCTCGGTCGCCACCTCGGCGACCTGCTGGGAGCGTCGCCCGGTCGCGACCACATCCGCTCCGGCTGCCGCCAACCCGTGCGCCAACGCCCGGCCGATCCCCGACGTGCCTCCGATGACCACGGCGACCTTGCCCGCGAGGTCCAGTCCCGGATGGGGCATCTACGCTCCACCCCCCGGCTCCGTCTCCTGCTCCTGCTCCCGCTCGGCGCGAACCAGGTGCTCGTCCATCAGCAGCCGGGCCCGGGCGCTGTCGCGGCCGCGGATCGCCTGATAAATCTGGTGGTGCATATCCGCGGTGGCCTTGAGGTGGCGGGCGCGCTGCGCGGTGCGCCGGCGCTGCTCGTAGAACAGCGCCGAGACCATCTCCACCAGGGTGGCGAGGATCGGGTTGCCCGACGCCGCCGCGACCGCGCGGTGGAAGCGGATGTCGTGGACGAGGAAGGCCTGGGGAGCGTCCACCGACGCGAACATCCCCGTCACCGCGTCGGCGATGGCGGCGAGCCCGTCGCCGGTGGCCCGCGCGGCGGCCAGCTCGGCGACCCCGACCTCGAGGGTGCGGCGGGCCTCGAACATCTCCGCCCGCGTGAAGCCGTGCAGCGCCGCGAGCAGGCTGAGCGGCTCGCTGTCGAGCGTCGGCGGCCCGGCGGCCACGAACGTCCCCGCCCCGTGGCGGGTCACGAGCAGCCCCTTGGCGGCGAGCGAGCGCAGCCCCGCGCGCACGCTGGGGCGGCTGACGCCGATGCGGCGCGCCAGCTCGCGCTCGGGCGGCAGCTGCTGGCCGGGACGCAGCTTCCCCCGCCGCAAGAGCCCGCGCACGTGGGTGATCACCAGCGCGGTCGGGGGCTCGCTGCGGGAGCGGGTAGAGGTCATACCAATGTCGCGTGAGGTACCTATTCGAGCTACTATGGCGTGCTCAATGTGTCAAGAGTGGTCAGACCACTGATGGACCTCGTCACGTTCGGGGAAGCGATGGTGCGGCTGTCGCCGCCCGCGGGCGAGCGGCTGGACGACGCCCGGCGGCTCGACGTCCACGTGGGCGGCAGCGAGCTGAACGTGGCGGTCGGCGCGGCCCGGCTGGGGCTCCGCACCCGCTGGGTCTCGCGACTGCCCGAGACGCCCCTGGGGCGGCTGATCGCCCGCCGCGCGGGTGAGGCGGGCGTCGATCTCTCGCACGTCCTGTGGGCGGAAGGCGAGCGCGTGGGGCTGTATTTCGTCGACGCCGCGGCGGTGCGCTACGATCGCGCCGACTCGGCGATGAGCCGCATCGCGCCCGGCGCCGTTGATTGGCCGCGCGCGTTGGACGGCGCGCACTGGTTTCATCTGAGTGGCATCACGCCCGCGCTCTCCGCCAGCGTCGCCGCCGCGTCCGCTGAGGCGCTCGCGGCCGCCAAACGGGCGGGGCTCACCGTCAGCTACGACCTCAACTACCGCCCGCAACTCTGGAGCCCCGAGCGGGCGCGTGAGGTCCAGGAGCCGCTCTTGGGGCAGGTGGACGTCCTGATCACCAACCAGGAAGACCCGCGCGCCTTGTTCGACATCGCGGGCCGGGAAGAACCGGTGGCGCGCGCGCTGCAGGAACGGTTCGGCTGCCGCGCGGTCGTCGTCACGCTGCGCGAGCCGGCCGGCTCGGGACGCCGGACCCGCAGCGCCATCGCGTTCGTCGGCGGCACGATGCATCGGGGGCCGCGCAGCGCGGCGGACATCGTCGACCCCATCGGCGCGGGTGACGCGTTCAGCGCGGGACTCATCGCGGCCCTGTTCCGCGCCGACGACTGGGATGCCGCAGTCCGCTGGGGCGTGGCGCTGTCGGCGCTCAAGTACGGCGTGGCCGGCGATTTCAGTACTGCGGGGCAGGCCGATCTCGACCGGGCGCTGAAACGCCTCGAGGAGGGGTGAGGCTCAGGGCAGCTCGAACAGCCAGAGATTCGCCGGCCACCCGAACGGCGACCAGTCGCGCTCGATTTCTACAACGAAGCGGCGCGTTCCCGCCACGGCGCTGAGCCGTCGGACCGGCGTCGTCGATGTCAGACTGCCCGCGACCGCGCCGGTGACGGGGTCGAGCCACTCGATCGTCGTGTCGCCGACGACCGCGACCGGCGTGCCCGCGACTGCGGCGAGGTCTCTGACCGAATCCGTGAACACGCCGACGGTCGTGCTCACGTCCATGCCGGCCGCGAGATGCAGCAGGCGCGCGGGATCGCCTGTCTTCACGATCCACGTGCCACCGTCCGGCGCCCGCGCCCACGCGATGCCCGAGTCTCCGCCCGGGACCAGCGCGACCAGGCCGGTCCGCAGATCGAGCTCCAGCAGCGCGAGGGGCACAAAGGTCGTGTCGGTGTACCGCTCCTGGCCACCGCCCTTGACCTTGAAGAAGAACTCATACGCGCCCAGGAACCGGATGCGGTCCCCGTCGAGCCATTCGGGCTTGAGGATCCCGGTCACCGTTCCCGCCGTCGCGGCGTAGTCGACGTACCACGCAAAGCGGGTGGTATCGTCGGGGTGGGCAGTCGGCGCGACGACAAGCCGGGTGCGGTAAAACCCCAGCACGCTCACCAACGAGCCCTGCTGCCAGGAGTACGCCACCCAGTGCCCGTCGGGTGAGAGCGCCGGCTCGGTCCAGGTGTCGAGGAAGGTGTCCGCCAGGGTGGTGGGCAGCCTCGGGCAGTACTCGCCACGCAGCGTCCCACCGTCCACCGGGAGCAAGGCCAGGCAGCGCTCGCGGGTCGCGAGCGCGGGCGCCTCCAGCCGGCTGAACACAATCAAGCCACCGGTGACCGACGCGTTGCGGTCGTCGCCCGCGCTGAAGGTGAGGCGCCGGGGCAGTCCCCCGCCCCACGGGCCCTGCGTGCCGGGCACAAACGTGAACGGACTGGAGTGCTCGCAGGCAGCGATCAGCAGGAGCAGGCTCGACAGCGCGGCGCGCATCGGCTCATCCTACCCCGGCCGACCCGCAGAGTTAGATTCTCTTCGGCTCGCGGCCGTGGCGGAACTGGTAGACGCGCGGGACTTAGGATCCCGTGGGACATCCCGTGGGGGTTCGATTCCCTCCGGCCGCATCGCATGACCGCCACCTGGCACACACTCCTCGACGTCGCGCTCCGCACCAGCGTCGTCTATCTCGCCCTGCTCGTCGGCATTCGTCTCACCGGCACCCGCCAGTTGGGCCAGATGTCCGCGTTCGATCTCGTGCTGCTGCTGATCATCGCCAACGCGGTCCAGAACGCCATGGTCGGGCCGGACACGAGCCTCGCCGGCGGGCTGGTCGCGGCCGGAGTGCTACTGGTGTGGCATACCGTGATTCAGCGGGTGCGGCTGCAGAGCAAAGGGTTCAACCGTCTGCTCGCCGGCGAAGGCATCATGCTGATCCACCGGGGCGAGGTACTGGCCGAGCACGTTCGCCGGGCCGGCATCACCAAAGGCGACCTGCTGCAGGCGCTGCGCGAGCACGGCGTCGCCACGGTCGCCGACGTGCGGCTCGCCGTCCTCGAGCCGGACGGCTCGATCAGCGTGCTCCGTAACGACGACATGAGGCCCGGCGACCGCCCCCACCACCGCATCCGCGCGATCCGCCGCACCGCGCAGGGCTGAAATCCCGACCGCGTGAGCGGGCTTGACAGCCCGTCCGCGATGTAACCGATTACATCCCCCAGCGCCCTGATGGTTACGATCAAGGATGTCGCCCGCGTGGCGGGGGTGTCGGTCGCCACCGTCTCCCGGGCGCACAACAAGAGCCGCCTCGTCACGGAGGCGACGGGCCGCCGCGTCCGGGCGGTCGCCGAGCGCCTCGGCTATTCCCCGCACGCCGCCGCGCGCAGCCTCAGCACCCGCCGCACCAGCACCATCGGCGTGCTGCTCCCCGATCTCTACGGCGAGTTCTACTCCGAGCTGATCCGCGGCATCGACCAGACCGCCCAGCGCCACGGCTTCCACCTGCTGCTCGCCAGCTCCCACAACGAGAAGGACGCCATCACCGCCGCGCTGCAGTCGATGCGCGGCCGGGTTGACGGACTGGTCGTGATGTCCCCCGCGCCGGGTGCGCACCTCGCCGTGCGGGACCTGCCAGCGAGCTTCCCCGTGCTGCTGCTGAACAGCGCTGCGACCGGGGCGGCGTTCGACGCCATCACCATCGCGAACGCCCGCGGCGCCGCCGACATGGTCGAGCACCTGGTGGCGCTCGGGCATCGTCGGCTCGCGATGATCCTCGGCCCGGACAAGAACTCCGACGCCGCCGAGCGGCAGCGCGGCTTTCGCGCGGCGGTCGAGGCGGCGGGGGTGCCGCGCGACGACGTGTGGGAGGTGCCCGGGGATTTCACCGACACCTCCGGGTTCGAGGCCGGCGTCGCGCTGCTCCAGCGGTCGCGGCGGCCGAGGGCGGTGTTCGCCGCCAACGACGCCATGGCGATCGGCGCGCTGTCGGCGCTCCGCGAGGCCGGGGTGGCGGTGCCAGCGGAGGTCGCGGTTGCCGGCTTCGACGACATCCCGATGGCACGGTACACGCATCCGCCGCTCTCGACGGTGCGGGTGGACATCGCGGCGTTGGGGGCGCGGGCGGCGGCACGGCTGCTCGAGGCGGTGGGCAACCACCGCCAGCATCACAAGCGGCGGGAGAGGCTGCCCGTTGCGCTGGTGATCCGGGAATCCTGCGGCGGGCGCGCGGCACACGGCCCGCGATTCATTACCACTCAGGAGGGGGAATCATGAGACGTCAG
>WNGE01003120.1_pt1 | contig 33646 bp, 27 predicted proteins | sample 5400651 | NCBI WGS metagenome assembly WNGE01 (sample SAMN13153370, study PRJNA577476) | soil metagenome | isolation source: 60 cm soil or saprolite under grassland replicate 2 | place: USA:California | collected 2016-06-15
GATGCCGACGGCTCAAACCTCCGGCGAGTCACGGAGTGGAAGGGGTTCGACTCCTTCCCGGTGTGGGCTCCGAACGGCAAGTGGATCGCGTTCGCCAGCGATCGGGACGCCACACGGGATCAGCAGCTGCGCAACAGCGGCGGGAAGGTTCCGCTCAGCGGCGTCTCGATCTACGTGATGCGGCCCGATGGGTCGGGGGTGGTTCGAGTGCTGGACGGCGGCACCGTGGCCGTGCTGCCGTCCTCCTGGACCCCGTAGCGAGCGGAACCGATCTTCCCTGGCCGCGGAATGGGTGCGTCCAGGAACTCCGTGACCATCGACAGCAGCAACTCGGTTCGTTGCATGACCGTGATGTGCGTGCTGCCGGGCAGCACCGCGAGGCGGGAGGGCGGCAGGCCCACGAAATCACCCAGCACGCCGCCGCCGAGGAGGCGGAACATCTCCACCGTGTGCTCGGGGCGAACGATGTCCGCATCTCCGATGACCAGCAGGGCCGGTGCCTGGATCGATCGAACCTCCTCGGCCGTCAGCCCCTTCCACGAGAGGTCGAGCTCCTTCATCTTCTCGACCAGCGCCGTCCAGCCGTCCGGATCCGGCGCGTTCCTGACATAGGCCTCGTGGAACGGGGACCCCACCAGGTCCTCGGGTTTCATGTGCGCCATCCCCGCGAGCAACTCCGGGTAGTAGCCATCCGGCGAGTAGGCGACCCCTCCGACGAAGACCAGCTTCCGCACGAGCTCCGGGTGGCGGATGGCGACGTGGACGGCGATCCCGCCCCCCATGCTGTAGCCGAGGAAGTCCGCGTTCTCCACCTCGAGCTTCCGGAGGAGGCCGGAGGTGCCCTCGGTCATCGCGTCGAAGGAAAGGGGACGGTCGACATCGGCCGTGTGGCCGTGCGCCTGTTGTTCGATCCCGATGACCGTGTGGGATCCGGCCAGCGTCGGCAGGAGCGCTCCGAAGTCGAGGCCGATCATCGAGAGCCCCCCGTGAAGGAGCACGAGCGGCGGGCCGCTTCCGTGGGTCTCGTAATACATGTTGACGCCGTTCACCTGCGCGTAGGCCATGGCGCTACCTTATCGAGCCTCGCTCAGGGAGCGCGTGTCGGCCGCCTGGAGCTCGAAGCCGAGACGCGAGAAAAGGGTCGCCGCCTTCTCCAGCAGCCCCGGGTCGTCGCGAACCACGCCGAGCGCTCGCAGGGCGAACGCCTCGAGGGCGGACCGAGACTCCAGGAACCGAGGGGCGGCCCGTTCCACCCGTTCTCGATCGCGGAGTGTCGCCAGCGCGTCGAAGTACGACGTGACCGCCCCGGGATACCACCACAGGGTGCCGCGCCCGATCTTCGGCTCCACGGCCAGGCCCCCGACCCGGTCGAGGTCGCCCCTGGCCAGGGCCAGGCGGATCCTGGGGGCCGCCAGGATGGCCTCGAAGCCTTCGGTCTCCAACGCCTCGGCTTCGCGCTCCAGGATGCGGGACCGCTCGTCCTCCCCGAGGGCCGCGCACGCGGCCGCGCAGAGGAGCAGGCTCCGGCTGTTCCGGATGCACGGGGTGGCCAGGTTGTCGGCCACCGCGGCTCGGGTTCTCGGGATCAAGGCCCGGATGGCCTCCCAATCTCCCGCGATCTCCTCGAACTCGAGGGCCAGGGCCACGCCGTGCATCCGATGGTGGGGCGACAGCCGCTCGCTGGCCTGGTCGTATTCGGCGATGAGCCGGCGGGTGTCATCGGGCCGCCCGCACAGCGTGAACAACGTGGTCGACGCCTCGCGTAGCTGGCCCTTGACGTTCGGGTCGGAGATGTCGGCCTCCAGCGCGTAGGCTTGGAGGGCGACGTCCAACGCTTCGGCATACCGTCCTTCGGCGAACTCCTGGAGCCAGGCCGCGATCGACGCCTGGATCCGGAGCCAGGGATCGCCCAGGGTCCGGGTCAGCTCGTTCAGCTCCTCGACGGCCCACGATGGGCGTCCCGGGCTCCAGAAACACAGGGCGATCAGGGCGTGGGCCCGGGCTCGGGTCCCCGGTTCGGCCAGCTCCAGCGCCCGGTCGATCCATCCCTGCACCATCTCGATGTCCGGCACGTGCGCCCACATCCCCGACCGGCTGGCGGTCTCCACCGAGAGCTCCGCGTAGAGCTCGCCGAGCAGCCGTCGATCCGTGCACAGATCGATGGCGTGCTGCATGGCGTTCCACATGCCCATCCCGTCGTAGCGAAGGGCGTTCGCCAGGCCGATGGAGCGCCACAGCTGTACCGCGTCCGATCGTTCGGGATGGAGCTCCACCGCCTGCTCGAACAGCGCGATGGCGTCGTCGAGTTCGTACCGGCTCATGGCGAGGTCACCGGCACGCCGAAGCCACCAGATCGCTCGCCGCGACAGGGCGTTCAAACGTTTCTGGTCGGCGCCCCAGGCCAGGTCGACGACGTCGGGACTCACCGCCGCCGAGTAGTGAAGGGCCAGCATCGGCGCCATCTCGTCGCGGCCTCCGATCCGCGCCTCGATCCACTCGGCGAAGGCGGCGTGCAGCAGGGCGCGCTTCGCCTTCGGCAGGCTCTGGTACGCCACCTCCCGGGTGATGGCGTGCTTGAAGGCGAATTCGCGCTCGCCCTCCAGCGAGGAGCCGCCGCGACGCCGGATGAAGTCGCGGTCCTCCAACACGCGCAGGTCGGGCTGTTCCTCGATGAGGTCGTACAGCGGGCCGGTCCAGAAGATTCGCCCGACCACGGCCGCGGCCTGGAGGGCGGCCTTCTCCGCGGGCTCCAGGAGGTCCAGCCTGGCGGCCACCACCGCCTGGACCGTGTCGGGGATGCGCAGGTCGCCCGGGAGGCCCCCCATCCGCCAGGAACCGTCGCTCCGTTCGATCACTCCCTGGTCGATCAGGCTCCCCAGCATCTCCTCGATGAACAGCGGGTTGCCCTCGCCCCGCTCGACGATGAGGTCGCGGGCGGCCTCCGGCAGGGTCCCGCCGAGCAACGATTCGAGCATCCCGGCCGCGGCGTCGGAGGGAAGCGGCTCGAGCCAGACCGTCTCCGCGTCGTACCGGCCGGCCCCCCAGCCCGCGCGGACGTCGACGAAGTCGGGTCGCGCGGTGGCCACGAGCAGGAGCGGCCCGGCCACGCCGCGGACCAGTTGCTCGATGAGATCCAGCAGCGGCGGCTCGGCCCAGTGGAGGTCCTCGATCTGAACGACGGCCGGCCGGTCGGCGACGATGGAATCGAGGAAGGCGATCCACCCTTCGTGGAGGCGGTCGCGAGCGGCCATCGGGTGGAGGTCGCCGGCCGTGTCCAGCCCGAGGGTGAGGCCGAGGATCCGGCGATCGCCCAGCCGGCGATCGACCTCGGCGAGGGAGTCGGACTCCATGATCCCCAACTGCTCCCGCAGGATCTCCCCGAGCGGCCAGTACGTGATGGCCCGGCCGTAGGCGAGGCATCGACCCGTGTGCCGGGTCGGCTCGGGGTGCTCGTCCGGCAGACGGTCCCACAGCTCCCGGATCAGCCGGGACTTGCCCACGCCGGCGTCGCCGATGATGGTGACGAGCCTCGGCCGATCCCTGGCGACCGCTCCGCGGTAGGCGCCCAGCAACCGTTCGAGCTCCTCACCGCGTCCGACGAAGGCTCGATGCATGCCGTGGACGCCCCGCGGGCGCATCAGCGAGAGCGCACGGACCAGCCGGCGGCACCGGACGCCCCCCGCCTTGCCCTTGGCCTCCACGGTGATGGGCTCGTCGAACTCGAACGCACCCCGCGCCGCCGCCACCGTTCGCTCGCCGACCAGCACGTCGCCGGGAGCGGCGGCCTGCTCGAGGCGGGCGGCCACGTTCACCGGGTCGCCGCTCACGAAGGAGCTTCCTTCGCGAGCCGGCCCCGCCACGACCTCGCCGGTGTTCACCCCGATGCGGAGCTGCAGCCTCCCGGCGAAGAGCGCCTCGAGCCGCCGGTGCATCGACAACGCCGTGTGCAGGGCGCGCTCCGCGTGATCCTCGTACGCGGCCGGAGCCCCGAACGCGGCCATGACCGCATCGCCGGCGAACTTCTCCACGGTCCCGCCCGCGGCCGCGACCTCCGCGGCCATGGCCTCGTAGAACCGGTCCAGGATGGCCCGGGTGCGTTCGGGATCCTCCGAATCGGCCAGCGCGGTGGAACCGACGAGGTCGGCGAACAGGACCGTGGCGACCTTCCGCTCCTCCACGGCCCCAAGTTTGACTCACCCGGGCAAGGCGACGGCGCCCGGCAGCCCCTGGGATCGGCTCCCTACGGGACCAGCCGGTAGAAGCGCCAGTATTCGGTTTCGATGGGGAGGACCTCGACGCTGGCGAAGCCGGCCTCGAGGGCGTAGGCGCGAAGGGTGTCCGGGCGCATGACAGCGCCGGTGGCGGCCGTTCCCGGATCCCCCATGGCGTCGGGGAGGCAGCTCACCACGCTCCACCCGTAGTTGTAGCGCTCCCGGTCGCCGGCCGGCACCGTGAACCGATCGGCCACCAGCTCATCGGCCACCAGCGCCCACCCGTTCACGTCCAGCAGCGACCGCGCGGCCCGGAGCGCCTCGACGGGGCGGCTCATGTCGTGCACCGCCTCGAAGATGGTGACCAGGTCGTAGCGACCGGAGAACCCCGGGTCGGCGGCGTCGGCCGCGCGGAACCTCACCCGCTCCGCCACGCCGGCCTCGGCGGCGTTCCTGGTGGCCTGCGCCACGGCGGCGGCATCCAGGTCGAACCCGTCCACCCGCACCTTCGGATATTCGAGGGCCATGGCCACGCTCGACCACCCCGTCCCGCAGGCCACGTCCGCGACCCGCGCGGGCGGTTCGGCCACGAGCCGGCGATGCACCTCCGGGATCGAGGGAAGCCACCGCCTGCCCAGCAGGTTGACGAACCTCGGACGGTTGAAGTCGGCGCGGCCCTCGGGCTCCCACGGGAGCGGCGGGATCCCTCCGCCGGTTCGGAACGCCTCCACCAGCTCGGGGAGGCGACGGCCGGCCCGGACGATGTCGATCGCCTTGTGCGCCGAGAACGACAGGCTGTCCCGGTCCACCAGCACCTCGAGATGATCCGCGGGCATCGAGTACCGGCGGTCCGAGGCATCCGCCGATGGGTCCTCGACGTCAACGAATCCAGCCACTGCCTGATGCTCCAGCCACTCTCGCACGTAGCGCTCCGCGGTCCCGGTCCTCGCGGCGAGCTCCGCCGAGGTGGCGGGACCGCCCTCCGCCAGCGCCCCGTACAACCCGAGCCGCTCGCCCAGATAGACGACGTACAGATCCAATGCTGCCATCTCCGAGCGCCGCAGCCGCTCGACGAGCGGGGGCGACGCTTCGAGGCCCTCGTCGAACATCTCGATGGAGGAGCCTACTCCGAAGGTCGCAGCGGCTCAGGCCCGGGTTAGGCCGGTCGCACCTGGGTATTTCTCTCCAGCGTTTCAAGGAGAGCCACAGGTCCGGCCGACAATCTTCGTATGAAGGCCTGGACTCACGGGGGTGGCCGGGCCGAGTGACGGACGAAGCGAGTCCCTCGATCGAACGCGCCAGCGGCGCGGACCTCGGCCGGTTCTTCGACCTGTCCACCGATCTCCTGTGCGTGGTCGGCCTGGACGGCTACGTGAAGGCGCTCAACCCGGCCTGGGAACGCACGCTCGGATACCCGATCGGCGAGTTGATCTCGCAGCCGTTCGCGGAATTCCTCCACCCCGACGACGTGGCGCGGGTGCTGGCCGAGCTGAAGAGGGTGACCGAGGGAGAGCAGACCAGCGGCCTCGAGTGCCGCATACGGTGCCGGGACGGCTCCTACCGGTCCGTGTGGTGGTCGCCGCGGTTGACGGTGGAGAACGGCCTGCTGTACGCGGTGGGCCGCGACATCACCGACCAGAGGATGCAGCAGGAGTCGCTGCGCCAGAGCGAGGCGAGCTTCGAGCTGCTGGCCGAGGCGGTGGAGCGGCATCCGATCACCATCCGCGAGCAGGCCCACCTGCTGGAGGCGGCCCACGACGCCATGTTCGTCCGGGACCTCGAGGGGAGGGTTCTGTTCTGGAACCGCGCGGCAGAGGAGCTGTACGGCTGGACCCGGGTGGAAGCCCTGGGCCGGGACCTGCATTCGCTGCTGGAGACGGAGTTCCCCCAGCCGTTCGAATCGATCAAGCTGGAGCTGATCGAGCTGGGGCGGTGGGAGGGCCAGGTGTCCCACCGGCGATGGGACGGCTCCCGGATCGTGGTGGACAGCCGGTGGGTGCTCCACCGGGAGGACGAATCCGCCGAGCCGGTCGTGCTCGAGATCAACACCGACGTCACCCAGCGCCGGCGGGTCGAGGCCGACCTCCGCGAGAGCGAGGCCCGGTTCCGAGCCGTGTTCGAGTCCGCGGCCGTCGGGATGGCCCTGCTGGACATGAGCGGGCGCCTGGTCGAGGCGAACGCCGCCCTCGAACAGCTCCTCGGGTACGGAACGGACGAGCTGCTCGGCCAGCCCCTGGTCGACTTCGTTCACCCCGGCTCGGAGCAGGACGAGCGGGAGCGGTTCGAACGGATGGTCGCGGGGGAGCGATCCGGCTACCGGCTCGAGCAGCGGTACCTCCGCAAGGACGGGACGGCGATCCCGGTTCGGGTCACGGTCTCGCTGGTTCGGGACCATGCCGGGCAGCCCGAGTTCGTGGCTCGGATGGTGGAGGACATGAGCCTGGCGCTGGTCGATGAGCTCACCGGGCTGGGCAACCGGCGGGCCTTCTTCGCCTACGGCCAGCAGCAGCTGAAGGTGGCCGAGCGCGAACATCGATCGCCCGCTGTGGTGTTCGTCGACGTGGACGGGACGAAGTCCATCAACGACACGTTCGGCCATGCCGAGGGCGACCGGGCGCTGGTCGACGTGGCGCAGGTGCTCACCCGAACCTTCCGGGCCTCGGACTTCGCCGCCCGGCTCGGGGGGGACGAGTTCTGCGTCCTCATGTTCCAGGGCGACGATCCGCAGCGGGCGGTCGAGCGGCTCCACAGAGAGCTGCGGAAGTGGAACCGGCAGGTCCGACGGCCGTACCGCCTGGCCGTCAGCGCGGGCGCGGCCCAGTTCGACTGGGAGGCGCCGAAGCCGATCGAGGAGCTGATCGGCGAGGCCGACCGGGCCATGTATCTGGCGAAGCGCAAGTCGTCGTTCTGATCGACCCGGACAGGCTCAGCCGGTGGGGGGGATTCGCCGCACAGGTCGAGGGAAACAATCTGGCCAGTCGCTCCCCTGTTCGTGCGGTCGGAGGTGGTGACGCATGGCGGTCGTGCTCTCGTACCTGGCCCCGGTGGCCCGATTGAACGGCGGGACGGCCTCGCTGCTCTGGATCATCGCGGTGATCCTGGTGATCGCGGGGATCGTCACGCTGATCCGAGGTGGCTTCCTGGCTGGGATCCTGCTGATCATCATCGGCTTCGCCGTCGGGCCGGGCGGGTGGAGCATCTTCCACTAGCCCACAGGCAGGGCTCCTCCCGGCCGCTCAGGGGCCCTGGGTCTCAGGTAGCAGGGGCAGCGCCCGGACCAGGCCGCCGATCGCCCGGCCCTCCAGGATCCGGCGAACCGCCGGGATGGCTTGGGGCGGAGCCACCGCGGAGGCCATGACGGCCGGTTCGCCGTCCCGTCCCACCACCGGGGTGAGCCACGCGTCGATCGCCCCGGCCTCGCCGAGCTCGTCCAGCAAGGCCGGCACCGCCTGGGGCCCGGCCTCGCCGAGCCGGGTCTCGAGCAGGACGCCCTCGACCCCCGGCCCGCCCCGCGCCCCGGCCCGTTCCTCCTCTCCGACCACCATGCGGACCACGTTCGGGAAATCCAGGCGGGTGTGGCCGGCGCCGTATCCGACCAGCTCTGCTCGCATCATCGGCATGTCGCCGTAGCCCTCGGCCACCGCGGCCAGGATGGCCGCCCCCACAGGGGTGACCAGCTCGACCGGGATCCCGCGGGAGTACGTCGGCGCCCCCTTCAACAGCTCCATCACCACAGGAGAGGGGATGGGCGACATCCCATGCTCGGTTCGGGCCATGCCCAGGCCGGTGGGGATGGGCGAGGCGAAGATGCGGTCGACGTGGAGCTGATGGAGGGCCAGGGCCGTCCCGATCATCGACACCAGCACATCGGGTTCGCCGGCGTCGTGGAACGTCACCAGATCGGCCTCCCGGGCGTGGACCCGGCCGTCGGCCTCGGCCAGCAGCCGGAAGGCGCGGAGCGAGATCCGGCGGGCCTGGGGCGGGAGCTCGGCCTGGTCGAGCATCGCCCGGATGCTCGCGTACGTCCAGATCACGCCCTCCGTTCGGGACCGGACGTGCACCCTGGCGGCCGATATGCCGAGCACCTCGACGTCCTCCCGCTCCAGCTCGAAGCCCGCGGTGGGAAGCGACGACAGCGCCTCGGAGATCTCGCCGAGGTCAGCTCCGCCATGGACGGCGGCACTCAGCGCCATGGCCCCGGAGATGCCGGAGAAGCAGTCGAAATAGGCCAGCCGCATCAGCGCGCGACGCTCACCGCTGGGAGGCCGAACGCCTTTCGGGGCCAGCCGAGAACAGGGGGAAAGCCGTTCGTCCCGGGTCCCGGCTCCATGAGGGCCGCATTGTATACTTCGGGCCACAACCCGACCAGGCCGGCTCCAACCATGGCGGTCATGACGCTCTCCAACTCGACGCTTTCGATCCTCGCCATCGTCGCGGTGGTCCTGTCGTGCGCGGCCCTGGCACTGGTGGTGCTGCGGGGCAGGGATTGGCGGCTCCGGTCGGGTTCGTCCGTCTCGTCCGATGCCCGGATCGAGGTGCAGGTCGAGGCCCACGGCCGGGTCATCGAGCGGCTGGAGAACGCGATGCGCCAGCTGGCCGGGGGGGAGAAGCGGCTGGCCGAGCTGTTCCAGGGGGCCGTCCAGCATGTGGGGGTGGTGCGGTTCGACGCGTTCGAGGACATGGGGGGCAGGCTCTCCTTCTCCGCCGCCCTGCTCGACGCCCGAGGCGACGGCGTTGTGATCACTTCGATCAACGGGCGGCAGGACACGCGGTGCTACGCGAAGGCGGTCCGGAACGGGACCAGCATCCACAACCTGTCCGACGAGGAGGAACAGGCCATCCGGGACGCTCTGAGCGGCGACCGGCAGACGGTGGAGGCGCGCTGATGTTCAGACGTGGAGAGGGCGACGAACGGCACGAGCAGGGTCCGATCCAGCCGACGGAGGTCAGGATGAAGGAGCAGGGGAGCGGGGGACCGGAAGTCACCGTGGTGGGGAAGGGGGCGCGGATCGAGGGCAACCTCGTGTCGGCGGGCTCACTCCGCATCGACGGACAGGTGAAGGGCAAGATCACCGCCGAGGGCGACGTCTCCCTGTCGGCCCAGAGCGACGTAGACGCCGAGATCCGGGCGGCCAACGTCATCGTGGCCGGGAAGTTCAAGGGCAACATCATGGCCACGAACCGGACCGAGCTCTCCAGGGGTGGGTCGGTCGACGGCAACGTCAACACCAAGGTACTGGTGGTGGCGGAAGGCGCGACCTTCACCGGACAGTCGATCATGGACGGCCGGTCGGCCGCCGCGAGCTCGCCTTCAACCTCGACCGAGGCACCGGCCACGGCGGGGACCGGGGACGGCGCGTCCACCTCGGCCACTCCCGAGTCCGAGCGGGCCCGCACCCGCTGAGGCCGAGGCTCGGGACCCCACCCCTGCGGCCTCGTGAGATGCCCGTGCTGGATCTGAAGGCCATCCGTGAGGACCCCGAGCCGTACCGCAAGGCGCTGGCCCGCCGGGGCGCCGCCGAGGATCTCGATCAGGCGCTCCAGCTCGACGAGGAGCGGCGGAAGCTGACCGTCCGGGTCGAGGCCATCAGGGCCGAGCAGAACCGCGGGTCGAAGCTGATCCGGGAGGCCGGGCCCGAGGAGCGACAGCGGCTGATCGAGAGCCTGCGTGCCGTCTCCGACAGCCTGAAGGGATTGGAGCCCGGCCTCGTCAGGGTCGAACAGGAGCTCGGCGAGCTCGCCGCGCGGTTGCCGAACGTGCCCGATCCCTCGGCGCCGGACGGCCTCACCGACGAGGACAACGAGGTCGTCCGGGTGGTGGGCGACCTTCCCGAGCTCGGGTTCGAGCCGAAGGACCACCTCGCCCTAGGCGAGGCCCTGGGCATCGTCGACACCGACCGGGGGGCGCGAACGTCGGGCTCCCGGTTCGCGTACCTGCTCGGGTCCGCGGCCAGGATCCAGTTCGCCCTGGTGCAGTACGGGCTCGACTTTGCCGAGGCCCGAGGGTTCGTGCCGGTCGTGCCGCCCGTGCTGGTCCGGGAGGAGGCCATGTTCGGCACCGGCTTCCTCCCCACCGACGAGGCCCAGATCTACGTGACTCGCGAGGACAACCTTTATCTCGTGGGGACCTCGGAGGTCTCGCTCGCCTCACTGCACGCGGGGGAGCTTCTCGAGCAGGGCGACCTGCCGAGGCGGTACCTCGGCTACTCGACGTGCTTTCGAAGGGAGGCCGGCACCTACGGCAAGGACACCCGAGGCATCTTCCGCCTCCACCAGTTCGACAAACTCGAGATGTTCAGCTTCGTCCTTCCGGAGCGGTCGGGGGAAGAGCACGAACGATTGCTCGCATACGAGGAGGAATTCGTGCGCTCCCTGGGCATCCCGTACCGGGTGGTCAACGTGTGCACGGGCGAGCTGGGAGCGTCCGCGGCGAAGAAGTTCGACATCGAAGCGTGGCTTCCGGGCCAGGGCCGATATCGCGAGATCACCTCGACCTCCAACACCACCGACTACCAGGCCCGGCGTCTCGAGTGCCGGGTCCGTCTGCCCGAGGGGAACCGGCCGGTCCACACCCTCAACGGGACGCTCACCGCCATCGGCCGGACGCTGATCGCGTTGCTGGAGAACGGCCAACGGGAAGACGGATCGGTGGAGCTTCCCCATGCGCTCAGACCCTACCTGCCGGAGCGCGAGTGGACGCTCGGCCTGTCCGGCTGACCCGATTCAGGCCGCGAACCCGCTCCAGCTTCCCTGGGAGCCCCCGGTGCGATGGCCGTTCCGCGGCAACGCTTCGGCCGGCGACGAAGCCGGCAGGTCGAACTCGCACCACACGGTGACCCGGTCGTTGCCGATGATCCCCCAGCGGTCCGCCAGGTTGCTCACCAGGTGGAGGCCCCAGCCCGACTCCTGGCCGACCTCCGGTTCGACGATCACCGGCTCGAACATGGGCCCCGGTTGCACCACGGCCACCCTCAAGCCGCCCATGGACAGGCGGAGTTCGAGTCTGATGTCCGAACCGGGCGGGGCATGCATCACCGCGTTCGTGACCAGCTCGCTAACCACGACCTGGGATCGATCCGCGACATCCGGCGGCAGCTCGTCCCCCAAGCCGTCGAGGGCGCGTCTGGCCCTTCCGGGTGAGATCGGGTCCTTGGGGAGTGTGAGGGTGAGTTCGACCATACGTCCCTGAATTGGTGTCGGGCGCCCGCGCTCTCCTTTGGTCATTCCCATTCCTGGCCGATCGAGTCCTGTTCTGGACATGAGCAGGGCATGATCTGGTCGGGGCGGGAGCGCCCGGGCATGGCCGGGCCCGCGACGGGTATCAACCGGGTGAGCTCATGCCCAGGCGCATCGTTCTCCTCGCGGTGCTCGCAGTGGTGGCGGGAGCTTGTCCGGGAGCTCCCCCGCCGATCCATCCCCCTCGGTCCTCAGGATCGGTTCGAACCTCGCCGGCACGGCCCCTCACGCCGATCCAGGAACCGGTGCCGACTCCTCCGCCCACCATCGGATCCGGCGACCCGCCGATCCAACGCGCCTCGAAGTTGGGCCGGTACATGGAGGCCCGGTGGCCGCGGGTCCACCTCCGGCCCGACGCCGACGCGCTGGGCACGATCGCCGCCTTCGGCATCTCGATCGACTACGACCGGTACGGCGGGGACGAGGGCGCGTGGGAGCGGAGCGTCCAGATGGTGTCGGGCGACCTCCGGGAGGCGTCGGTCGAATTGCTCCACCTGAGCGTGAAGTACTTCCCGAACCTGAAGTACGCCACGGTGTGGGACGACCAGCGGCTGATGTTCTTCTGGTCGAAGCGGCAGATCAACGAGATGGGACCGGCGTGGACCTACCGGGACTTCCAGTCCTACCAGGCGCTCACGCGGATCGCCGAGGTTCAGCCGCCGCTGCTCGAGTACGCGAGGGAGCACGACATGATCACGCCGTCGACCCCCCAGTAGCCGGGCGTGCGGCGCGCGGCGGAGCGCGGCCCGGATAGACTCGACCGCGGGGGGATAGCCGAGCGGACGAAGGCGGCGGTCTTGAAAACCGCTGGGGGCTGCAGAGTCCCTCCAGGGTTCGAATCCCTGTCCCCCCGCTCTAACCGACGCGCACGGCCAAGGCACTCGGGGACGACCTTCGGGTGGACTCTGCCTGAAGCGTGAGCGACCGGCAAGGGTACGGAACTTTCGTCCTGATTCTTCGACGTGGACTTGCCGATTCTGGCTCTTCTGCGGACAATGTCGGTTCCGCGGACAGTTTCGGCGACGCTTGGCACGGTGGATTCGTCGCTCCGGCCTTGCCCAGTCCAGGGGCTGCCGCCCGCGAACACAGGGGGTCTTGTGCACCTGACACGACGTTCGATGCTCGCTCTTTCCCTGCTCGTCTCCGCGACCGTGGCCGGGGTGGCCGCGGCTCCTCCGGCGAGCCTGGCCGGCCGGCCAACCGGGAGGCGCTTCCTCGCTTGGGAGGAGTCCCAGGCCATGTGGGGCGCCGGAGCCGCGGGTGGGCGAGCGGCGGAAGGCCGCGCCCGTTCGGCCCCGAGCGACCCGAACGGAGTCCACAACAACTTCATCCTTCTCGTGGGACAACAACGGCTCACCGACCCGAACGCGGAGTCGTCGACCACGACCAACGCCGACATCGCGATGGACCTCGGGAACACCGCCCACCTCGTGGGCACGTACCAGGAGGGGCAATTCGACGACGGCGGCGCGCTCGATGCCGACTTCACGACGTCCATGGACGATGGGAAGACCTGGACGAATGGGAACCTCGGCGGTCTCACCAAGGCAACGGGGGGGGCCTACGCGCGGGCGGGGAATCCCCGGGTCGCCTTCGGGCTGAACGGAGCGGTCTACATCGTGAGCCAGGTCGTCGATCCCGCGACGTGCGGGAGCGGGCTTGGGCTGAACCGCTCCTTCGACAGCGGGCAGACTTGGGGCACCGCCCATTTCATCGACCAGCAGACCTCCTGCGGCGTGCTCGACGACATGCCGGGGATCGCCGTCGACACCTATACCGGAAGCCCATTCTTCGGACGCATCTACGTGGCCTGGGACGAGATCGCCGGGTCCGGCCAGCCGCTCGAGCTGATCTCCTCGGACAACGGCGGAGTGACCTGGACCGCTCCGGTTCAGGTAACCCCGGGCGGGGTGACGGCAATCGCACCGACCCCGATGGTGCAGCCCAACGGGAATCTGACGATCTACTACTCCCAGCCCTCCGCAGGACTCGAGACCGTCCAGACATCTTCGAATGGGGGGGCGAGCTTCGCCGCTCCCGTCGTGGTCCACGACTTCGTCTCGACGGAGATGCCGGGCATGTTCACCGGCAACACTCTGGGCATCGGGGACGCGGCGGTCGACCCAACCACGGGAACGCTCTTCGTGCTGTGGGCGGATACCCGGTACGACAAGTGGCACCTGAACGGAATCATGATGGAGACGTCCACCGACGGCGGACAGACCTGGAGGGGTCCGTCCCTCCTATCGGGGGCCACCGACAACCCGATCGATCGCGCCACGCCGGGCGTTGGGGCGTACGGCGGATTCGTGGCGGCCACGTGGTTCCACCGGTATGACGATCCGACGGGCGGCATCCATCTGAACCGTGGGTTCACCTTCTCCGCCGACGCCGGCGCCACGTGGTCGAAGGTCCGCATGATCGGGTGCCACAAGCGGAACCTGTCGATCGACGTCCCGGACGCGGCCACCCTGGGAGGTCAAGCATTCCTGGGCGTTTACCAGAGCGTGCTCACGACGCCGGCCGAGGGGCATCCGCTCTGGACGGTCTCCTCGCCGCCCAAGACGGACCCATCCGCTCTGGACGGTCTCCTCGCCGCCCAAGACGGACCCGCATCTTCAGGGAACGTGGACCGCGACGATGGAGTACGTCTTCGCCGGGAGGGCAACGGCGGCGAGATCCGGCGCCGGCTGCTGAGGCTCGGGGGATCGCGCCTCGATGGGTGCCTGTACGGGTGAGCCCCGGCGAAGGGTTGAGGGCGATTCTTGCCCCGGCCTCGCAACGTCGACGCATCGCCCACAACGCTATGAGGGCGGCCGGCCATCATCTGCATCTCGAGCGCGGCAGGTGCATCCTCATGCACCCTCAAGGGGAGCACCGTGCGCCGCGGCAATCTCGCCCCGTCGGCATCACTCCGTTCCTTGACTTGTCCGGCGGCGAGGGTGGAGATTGTCGTCGAAGCCTGAAGGTATCCGGGCTACCCCCTGCCTTCGCATGAGTTCGGCCCATTTGCGAGAGGGGAGAGATTGAGGTGTCGGGATGAGGAAGCCTCGTTTCGGCGGCCCCGGGATCGCGTTGGCCTTCCTGGTGCTGGGGGCGCCGCTCGCCCCGGTCGCAACGGCTGCCGGGGCATCACCGGCTCCGGAAGCTGCGCTGTGGGTGGCGCGGTATGACGGTCCGACATCCACTATCGACCAGGCGAATTCTGTCGCGGCGAGCCCGGACGGCACCAGGGTGTTCGTCACGGGCTCCAGCGCCGGCGATGAAACAGGCTACGACATTGCCACCTTGGCTTACGACCCCGCGACCGGCTCAGAGCTCTGGCTGAGCCGCTACGACGAGACGCAGGACGACCAGGCTGTGTCGGTCGCGGTGAGCCCCGACGGGACGAAGGTCTTCGTCACCGGCTTCAGCAACTACTCGATCGCAACGAGCTACGACTACGCGACCATGGCCTACGACGCGGGGACGGGAGCCCAGCTGTGGACGGCGACCTACGACGACCCGGACAGCCTGGACGACCAGGCCACCGCCCTTGCGGTGAGCCCGGACGGCTCGAAGGTCTTCGTCACCGGCCACAGTGGCGCCTCCGGTCACGGCGAGGACTACGCCACGGTGGCCTACGCCGCGACCAACGGGTCGCAGCTGTGGGTGACCCGATACGACGCGCCCGCACAGGCCAGCTACGACTACGCCACCGCTCTCGCTTCGAGCCCCGACAGCTCGAAGGTGTTCGTGACCGGCTACAGCGCGGGCACCACCCTCACCGACTACGTCACCTTGGCCTACGACTCGACGACCGGGGTCCTGGTGTGGCATAGGCGCTACGACGGGCCGGGAAGGCGCGACGACTACCCATACTCGATGGCCGTGAGCCCCGATGCCTCGAAGCTTTTCGTGACCGGTGCGAGCTGGGGTGGTCGGACGGACCAGGACTACGGTACCGTCGCGTACGATGCCTCGACCGGCGCCACTCTGTGGGTGATGCGCTTCAACGGTTCGGGCAACGGCTTCGACTACGGGAAATCGGTGGTCGTCAGCCCCGATGGCTCGAGGGTCTATGTGACCGGCTACAGCTGGGCCGTCCCGAGCGAATTCGACTACACCACCTTGGCGTACGACGCGGCCACCGGCGTCCTTGTCTGGGGGCGCCGCTACCAGGGGTTGGGCGGCGGCGACGACTACGCAGTCGCGGTCGCCGTCACCCCCGACGGCCGGTACGTCTACGCCACCGGGTACGCCGACAACGGGGCCAGCGGCTACGACTACGCGTCCGCGGGCTACGACGCCTCCACCGGAGGATCGCTCGGAGCGAGGGTCTACAACGGGCCGGCCAATAGGTCCGACTACGCCTTCGCCATGGCCGTGAGCTCCACCGTCGTGTTCATCACAGGGGAGAGCGATGGAGGACCAACCGCCCACTACGACTACGCCACCGCGGCCTATCAGATCTGATCCGCTCGGGCTCCGAGGCTGAACCCCAGGGCAAGCCACGCGGGGTACGTTGCCAGGATGGCCGCCGAGACCGCATGGGTCTTCGCCGTCGGCCGTTCGTGATCGAACCCGAACACACCCGAGTTCAGCATCCAGTCCCGGCCGGACTCGGCTCGGCACATCTCCCAGATCCACCGGGTCCACTCGAGGTTCAGGTAGAGGGAGACGGATGTGCCCCAGAAGATGGCCATCGTGGCCGCGGCGAGCATCCGCCGCGCCCTCGTCCGGTGCCACGGGTCGAGCCTCCGGGTCAGCCGGGCGCCGAGCCAGCCGGAGCCGACCAGCATCGGCGGGTCGAGGAGGAAGCTGTCGAACGGGATCACCGGATCGCCATCACCAGTCCGCCAGCATATGGTGGGCCGCCCTGGTGGCGAACGCCATGATCGTGACCTGTGGGTTGACGCCCAGCGAGGTGGGAAACACGCTGGCGTCGGCCACCACCAGCCGCTCCGCGCCGAGGACCCGCCCGGCATGGTCGACCACCCCTAGAGGATCGGCTCCCATCCGGGCCGTTCCCATCGGGTGGTAGGCGGTGAGCCGCAGGGCCGACGGCCGCCAGTATCGCTCCAGGCAGGCCTGCGCCTCCGCCACTGACCGGAGGGGACCGGCCCCCCAGATCATCGGGTGGACCTCGGTCGCGCCCGCGGCGAACAGGACCCTCGCGGCCAGCAACATCCCCTCTACCACCCGGCGCGCGTCGACCCGGTTCAGATCGTAGGTCATGAGCGGGGTTCGGCCCGGACCCATCGAGCGGACCCGGCCGCTCGAGGTGTCGGACACGAGCAACCCGAGGACCGCCATGTTCGGCAGCCTCGCCAGCATCGCGGCGCGCTCGGCGCCCGAGAGCCCGAAGCCCAGCTCCGCGTAGCCGAGCGGCGGCGGCGGGAAGGTCGCCTCCAGGAGCACTCCTCGATCCGCCAGCGCGTCGATCAAGTAGCTCTGCATGACCCCGCGCCATCCGCGGACCTCCTCGTCGAAGATCCCGACCACCGCGGACGCGGGATGTAGCCGGAGGTTCCGGCCCACGGCGCGGTGCCGGATCCCGCTCCGGCGGAGAAGCCCCGGGGTCAGGGGGGCGCCGGCGGCCACGATGACACCGCGCCTGGCGCGCAGCCGGAACGTCCCCGCCGGGCGCCCGCCGGCGTCGAGCAGGGTCCCTTCAACTCCGATCGCCCGCCGCCCCCGGAACACGACCCGGCGGGCGAGACACCGGGCGAAGATCTCGGCCCCTGCCGCCACCGCCATCGGGAGGTAGTTGAGGTGGACGCCACGCTTGCCGTCCACGGGGCACCCCGCCACGCAGATACCGGAGCCCAGGCATCCGTCTCCGTTGCGCAGCAGCGGGCGCCCCGTGATGCCGAGCGCCGCCGAGCCCCGGTGGGCGATCAGCCCGTTGTTGCCCATCACCGCCCACGGCACGGGGGCCACCCCGATGACCTTCTCGACCTCCTCATAGAAAGGAAGCAGGTCCTCGGGACGGAGCTCGACCCCGAATCGCGTGGCCCATCCGTCGATCACGGGGTTCGGGGTTCGAAAGCACGTCCCGGAGTTCCCCACCGTGCTCCCGCCCACCGCTCGGCCGATCGGCACCACCACCGGCGGGCGTCCCACCGTCACCGTGGCCCCGCCAGACCGGTACAGCAGGCGCATCCGCTCGATCTCGGGCCCGGCGAAGTCCTCGCGGGTGTGGGCGGTGCCCTCCTCCACCAGGGCCACCGACCAGCCGGCTTCGGCCAGCGTCCGGGCCACCGGCGCCCCGCCGGCCCCCGAACCCACCACCACGACGTCGAACGCCGCTTCGAACCCCGGCCGGAGCTCGGGGTGGGCCCGAACCGGGAGGCGTCGTGGGGCCGGCAGCGGGGGCGTCAGGGGCATCAGCTGCCCGGGGGCGAAGCCCAGGGCGGCCTGCACGTCGGGTGCGCCGGCGTAGGCCAGGAGCGTCAGCGCCTCCACCGGCATCAGCGACTGGCCCATCCCAAAGGGCAGGCGATGGATCCGCGAAAGGATCTCCTCCCGGCCGTCCCGGTCGAGCCGCGAGAACGGCTGGCCCCGCACCACCCTCGGGACGTGCTCCAGCAGGGCCAGCTCCGCGGCGAGGCCCCGGCGTAGCCCAGCCGGCATCCCGCCCAACAGGCCCTCGGCTCGAGCCCCGGCCCCCACGTCCAGCGCTCCGGGGACCCCGTGGCCCGGCGGGACCAGCGCGTCCGCCAGGGCCTCCAGTGTTGACGGGCGCCGCCCCCGGCGTCTCCCCCGTCCAGCTTCCACGCCGCCTCCCCTTCGAGGCCATCCAGACTCGCGGGCCCACCTTATCCAGCTCAGGGGAGCCCAGGGAGCCCCCTGACTAGTCAGGTTTGACTAGCCTCGCTACCGGGCAGTAACGTGAGGATTCGCTGGTCCCCGCGGGGTCCGGACCGGCCGTGTGATGGCCCGGCTGGGGGGAATGATTCCTCCGCTCGCCCCGCCCGGAGCGAGTTCGGTCGGCGGACTGAGAGGGAATCCGTGGCGCACACACAAACGCTGGAGAGGCCGGAGACCGATCGGGAAACCCCGGAGCCGGAGATCTCGATCCGCAATCTCACGAAGCGGTTCGGAGCGCAGACCGTCCTGGAGGACATCACCTGCGACATCCCGAAGGGGAAGATCACGCTGATGCTGGGCCCATCGGGCACCGGCAAGAGCGTGTTCCTCAAGAACATCATGGGCCTGCTGAAGCCCGAGGAGGGCGAGATCTGGATCGGGGACAAGAACGTCCCGGCCCTCCCCCACCGGGAGCTGTATGAGGTCCGGCGGAAGTTCGGCGTGCTGTTCCAGGACGGCGCGCTGTTCGGCTCGATGTCCGTGTACGACAACACCGCCTTCCCCCTCCGGGAGCACACCAAGAAGGGCGAGAAGGAGATCAGGGACATCGTCATGGAGAAGCTCGGGATGGTAGGCCTGGTCGGCGCGGAGTCCAAGCTCCCCGGCGAGATCTCGGGCGGGATGAAGAAGCGAGCTGGCCTGGCCCGGGCCCTGGTGCTGGACCCGGAGATCATCATGTTCGACGAGCCCGACTCGGGCCTCGACCCCGTTCGGACCGCATTCCTGAACGAGCTGATCCTGGACCTCAACAAGAAGCTCGGGTCGACGATGCTGGTCGTCACCCACGACATCGCCACGGCCCGAAGGGTGGCGGACTACATCGGGATGCTCTACCTCCGGGGCCTGGTGAAGTTCGGCACCAAGGAGGAGATGTTCGACTCCGACATGCCCGTGGTCCGCCAGTTCCTGGCCGGGGCCACGGATGGCCCGATCGGCATGTCCGAGGAGGCAGACCAGGGCCGGCACCCCCAGGTCAAGTCGAGCTACGGCATGACGGCCGAGGAGACCGAGTCGATGGAGCGCGAAGCGGGCGCGCCCGACGACCGGGAGTCTGCCGGGAACGAGAAGGCCTCGGGTGGGGACGACGGGGAGCGGAAGCGGGTCCGGGGAAACGGCAGCCGCATATGGCACAGGGAGGGGCGCAGGGCGGAAGCCCCCCGGAACGCGAACGGCGAAGCCGAAGAAGCCGAAGAGGTCCCCCTCGACGAGATGCTCGAGGAGGGGGAGGGCTAGGCGATGGCCACCCGCCTGTCGGCGCCGCGGAAGACCCTCGGCTTCCTGGACGAGGCGGGCAGGATGTACTCGGTCGGCCTGGAGGCCCTGCACACGGCGTTCCGCCGGCCGTGGCCGTTCGAGGAGTTCGTCAACCAGATGTGGTTCCTGATCAAGGTCACCACGGTCCCGGTGATCCTGATCTCGATCCCGTTCGGAATGGTCATCTCCTTGCACGTCGGCTCGTTCGTGCGCCAGCTCGGGGCCCAGGCCCACATGGGCGCGGCCATGGTGCTCGCCGTGGTCCGGGAGGAGGCGCCCGTCGCCACCGCGCTGCTGATCGCCGGGGCCGGCGGGTCGGCCATGTGCGCGGACCTCGGGTCCAGGCGGATCCGTGACGAGATCGACGCCCTCGAGGTGCTCGGCATCGACCCCGTCCACCGGCTGATCATGCCGAGGGTCATCGCCGCGTCCATCGTGGCCGTCCTGCTCGACGCCATCGTGTCGGTGGCCGGGATCGCCGGCGGCTGGTTCTTCGCCGTGGTGGTGCAGCACGGCACGACTTCCTCGTACTTCGCCAGCTTCAACGAGCTGTCCCAGCTACCCGACCTGTTCATGGCCCTGACCAAGGCCGCCGTGTTCGGCTTCGTGGGCGGCACCGTGGCCTGCTACAAGGGCTTCTTCGCCAAGGGCGGGCCGAAGGGCGTGGGCGACGCGGTGAACCAGGCCGTGGTCATCACGTTCCTGCTGCTGTTCTTCCTCAACTTCATCATGACCGCGCTCTACTTCAACTTCGTGCCGCAGAAGCTCTAGGAGCGAACGTGGCGACCACCGAGATCCCCGCCGCCGAAGCGCCCCGTCCCAACGCGATGGTTCGGGGCCTGGGCGGGGTGTCGAAGCCCTTCGAGGGCCTGCTGCACCAGCTCCGGTTCGACCTCGAGGCGATCCGAGCGCTGCCCCGGGCCCTGCACTACCGGAAGCAGATCCTGTCGATCACCTCCGACATCACCATCGGCGTCGGGGCGCTGGTGGTCGGGGCCGGGACCTTCTTCGTCATCTTCGCCATGGCGTTCTTCACCGGCACCCAGGTCGGCCTGGAGGGGTTCCAGGGGCTGTCCCAGATCGGAGCCCAGGCCTTCACCGGGTTGGTGTCGAGCTGGGCCAACACCCGTGAGATCACCCCGCTGGTGGCGGGGGTGGCCCTGGCCGCCCAGGTCGGCACGTCGTTCACCGCCGAGCTGGGGGCCGCCCGGATCTCCGAGGAGATCGACGCGCTCGAGGTGATGGCCGTCCCGTCCCTCACCTATATGGTGGCCACCAGGATCTGGGCGGCCATCATCACGATCATCCCGCTCTATCTGGCCGCGCTGTTCTCCTCCTACATCGCCACCGAGGCCATCGTGACCCGGTTCTTCTCGCTGTCGACGGGGACGTACGCACACTACTTCCACCTGTTCCTGCCCCCCATCGACATCCTCTACAGCCTGATCAAGGCGGTGGTGTTCGCCATCGTGGTGACGCTGATCCACTGCTACTACGGCTACAACGCCACCGGAGGGCCGGCAGGCGTGGGCGTCGCCTCCGGGCGGGCCATCCGGCTTTCGATCGTCACGGTGGTGGTGCTGAACCTGTTCCTCTCGCTGCTCTTCTGGGGCGGCGGCGACACCGTGAGGCTCGCATGATCACCCGCGAACGGCCCGCCGTCGCCACCGCGCCACCCCCCCGGCGGCCCCCGGCACCGCGACCGAGGTTCCGGTGGATACCGCTGGTGGTCGGCCCGCTGATCCTGGCCCTGGTGGGCGCCGGGATGTTCCTGGGCCTCAAGGCCGCCTACGGCGGGTTCGGCCACTACTACGACGTCAGCGTGACGCTGCCCCGGACCGGCGAGCAGCTCACCACGGGCTCCGACGTGCGGATGCACGGGGTGATCGTGGGGAAGGTGACGCGGGTTCAGCTGGTGGACCGTCAGGCCCGGCTGACCCTGCAGATCGACAGGCAGTACCAGGTGCCGTCCTCGGCGGAGGCGGACATCACGCTGACCACGCTGCTCGGCGCGAAGTTCGTCGACCTGCGGTTCGCCCGGTACGGGCCCCCGTTCCTGAAGAACGGCGACCGCATCAGGACCGGGCACGTGGGGCCCGAGCTCGAGGACGCCCTCGACGACGGCGTTTCGGTGCTCCAGGCCATCGATCCGTCGGACCTGTCCACCGTGGTCGGCCAGCTGACCACCGCGGCCCGGGGGCACGGGGACGACGTGGCCCGGGGGCTCACCGCGAACGCGCAGCTCTCCACCCTCTTCGTCAGGACGCTCGATCCACAGTTGAAGGCGCTGCACGACTTCGACGTCATCTTCGGGGCCCTGCGGAACTCGGGCGTGGACCTGAACAACCTGGCCGCGGCCATCAACCAGGGCGTGCCCGTCTACGCGTCGAAGTCCGCCCAGGCGAACCTGGACAAGGCCCTGCGCGCCGTCCAGCCCTTCGCCAACAACCTGGGGGACCTGCTGATCCTCAACCGGTCCGACTGGGACCGGATGATCGACTCGGGCGACACCGTGCTCCAGGCAATCGCGGACCGACCTCAGGGCCTGAGCGACCTGGTCCACGGGCTCTGGCAGTACGTGTACAAGCTGTCGCCTCCGCCCTGCGCGGCCGCGTGCGGGCTGACCGACGGCAGCGGCGCCGCGGGGTTCACCAACTTCATGGGCGGCGACACCCGGCGGCAGATGGTGCTGATGATCTGCGCCGCGCTGCCGTTGCAAGCGAGAGCCGAGATCCCGACGTGCAGGGGCGGGCTCTGATGCGGGTCATGCGGGTCCCCGGGCGCACCCTGGCGAAGGTCGCCGGGTTCACCCTGCTGTCCGGCGTGCTCACGGTGGGGCTCGGGGTGAAGATCGGCAACATCCGGCTGTTCAGCCACACCTACACCGTCCAGGCGCAGTTCACCGACGCCAGCGGGGTGTTCAAGGGCGACGCGGTGAAGCTGGCCGGCGTGGACGTGGGCCGGGTGGCCGGGGCGAAGATCGACCACGGGCTCGGCGTGGTGACGTTCAGCGTCGACGACTCCGTGGACCTGACCAGCCACAGCACCGTCGGCATCCGGTGGCGGAACGTCCTGGGCCAGCGGTTCCTCTATGTCTTCCCCGGGGACGGGGGCGGCCGCGAGCTCCACGGCGGCGACGTGATCCCGGTCTCCAGGACCCAGGACGCCGGGGACCTGAACGCCTTTCTCAACAAGCTCGGCCCGATCCTCCAGGCCATCGACCCGGACAAGGCCAACGCGTTCCTCGATTCGCTGAACGAGGCGCTGGGCGGCAACGAGGGAGCGGTCCGAGGGCTGATCGGAGACGCCGCAACCCTGACCGGACGGCTGGGGGGCATGGACCAACAGATCAAGACGCTGATCAGCTCCTCCGACACTGTGATGTCCACCTACGCCGACCAGAACCAGTCCATCTCGCAGATCCTCGACGACCTCAACTCGGTGGGGGGCCGGCTTCAGGGGATGACGGGCGCCATCGACAAGTTCATCACCGACTTCGCCGACGTGCAGCAACAGCTGGACAAGCTCCTCACCGAGAACAGCTCGAACATCGACGCCGACCTCCAGTCCCTGGATTCCGTGTCGGGGACGCTGGCGAAGAACCGATCGAGCCTGGCCACGACCCTGTGCTCGCTGCCGGCCGGGCTCGCCCCGTACTTCCAGACCTCGAGCTGGGGCGAATGGTTCAACGTCCGGATCACCGAGTTCGAGATCAAGGACCAGAACGGCCGAACGATCACCAGCCAGCGGGAGCTGCCGGGGAGCCGTTCGTCGAAGAACCCCAGCCCGCTGTACAGCTGCCCGGGGAGCCCGCCCATCGGGACGGGCGGACAGGGTGCGGCCCAGCAGGGCGGGGCCTCGGGGACCGCCGGCGGGCAGGCCGCCGGGAGCGGGACCGGCGGCGGCACCGGCAGCGGGAGCACACCCGGTGGGGGATCCCAGGCCGGCTTCCAGGGCCTCCAGTCCTTCGTCGACTCCATCCTGGGGGGGAGGTCCCGTGGCTAGGCTCCGGGACGCGCTCCAGAAGTCCTTCCTCGAGCGCAACCAGCGCCTGATCGGGCTCATCGGGATCCTCGCCCTCCTGGCCGGATCGGCCTTCGCGCTGCTGCTCTCCGGCGGCGTCTTCGCCCGGACCTACCACGTGACGGCCTACTTCAGCGACGCCGCGGGCATCACGCCGGGTGACCACGTGACCGTGGCCGGGCTGGACGCCGGGACGGTGAAGGGGGTCCGGGTGGAGAAGGGGCTGGTGGCGATGGATCTCGGGGTGAGCCGCGGGGTCGACCTGCCCGCGGACTCCAGCGCCGACATCGTGGTCCAGACGCTGTTGGGCAAGCGTTCGGTGGACCTGGTGGCCGGGCGCTCGAAATCGACGCTCCACGACGGCAGCGTGATCCCGGTCCAGCGAACCACGACCCCCGTCGACATCACGGAGCTGAACGACATCTCCGTTCGCCTGATGAACCGCTCCGACGCCGGCGCGCTCAACGACCTCCTGAGCGAGGTCACGAAGGTGACCCAGGGCGACCGTGACCAGGTCACGCAGCTCATCGACGGTCTGGACAAGGTGGTGACCGCGGTGGACGCTCGCCGGAGCCAGCTGGCCGACCTGATCGACGCGCTGAACACGCTGTCGGGCACCCTGGCCGACAAGGACCAGACCATCGTCTCCCTGATCGACCGGTTGAACGCGGTGCTGGGCAACCTGGCCGCTCGCCAGCAGGACCTCCAAACGCTCCTGGTGTCGACCGACTCCGCCTCCCACGACACCGCGGACCTGGTCGAGCGGAACCGGGCCACGCTGGACTCGACCCTGAGCTCGCTCCACACGGTCCTCAACGTCCTGGCCGACCACCAGCTCGACCTGGCGGCGACCGTCGACTACCTGCAACAGTCGGTGCAGGGGTACTCGAGCGTCGGCTACTCGTGCACCGGCTCTCGGACGTACAGCGGGTGCTCCGGGAGCGAGTACCCGAACAAGTGGGCGAACATCTTCGTCCAGTCGCTCGGCCCGGCCGGGGTCGACGCGCTGCTCGGCCAGTGCGGCGTGATCGACCACGTCATCGACGAGATCCTGGGGACCGACTGCCGGGACGAGGTCAAGCTCCCGAAGGGCGCCGGGGCCCCTGGGATGCCCGTCGGAGGGACCGGCGGAGGTTCGCGCGGCCAGGGCGGTGGGCTGCCGCTGCCGCTGCCCCTCCCCACCCCGCCCGGGTTGGGGGGAACGGGAGGCCAGTCGCTGCCGGGCAGCGTGGGCGACCTGTTCGACACGACGCTCCAGGGTCTGGGGGGAGGCCGGCATTGAAGCCGCTGGCCCGGCTCTCCGTGATCGCACTGGCCGCGGGCGTGGTCCTGTCCGGATGCTCGTTCGGCGGCGGGGGCGGGAGCGGCACGTACCACGCGGTGTTCTCGCGGGCGGTCCAGCTCTTCCCCGCCGGGAAGGTCCGGGTCCTCGGCGTGGACGTTGGCCACATCGTCTCGGTCGAGAACGGGCGGGACGGGGTCGACGTCACCATCAAGATCGACCGCCCGGACGTGAAGCTCCCCTTCGACGTGAAGGCGGCCATCGTCCCGGCGTCGCTGCTGGGCGAGCGCTACGTCCAGCTCTTCCCCGCGTACCGGACCGGCCCGGCCCTGCCCAACGGGGGCACCATCCCGGAGAACCGGACGGCCGTTCCGGTGGAGCCCGACGAGGTCCTCCGGTCCCTCCAGGACTACCTGGGCGCGCTCGACCCCAACACCGTCACGAAGTTCGTGGAGAACGCGGCCACGATCTTGAACGGAAACGGGGAGGAGCTGAACAGCCTCATCGCGCACGGGGCCGACGTCATGGCCACCCTCTCCTCGAAGCGCGAGGACCTGGCCAGCCTCATCACCGAGCTGAACGATCTGACCCAGACGCTGGCCACGCGCCAGCGGTCCATCGGGCAGCTGATCCAGACCTACGACACCGTGGCCTCGACGCTGAACGACAATCGCAGCGCGCTCGAGGGGACCATCACCGGGCTGAACGAGGCCGCGGCCCAGCTGGCCGAGCTCCTCACGGACCACCAGGCCACGCTGGTCAAGGACATCCAATCGCTCACCCGCACCGGGCGGACCTTGGACAAGAACGTGAATCAGCTCACCGGGACCGGCCACTACGCGACGCTGCTGTTCTCGGCGGCGAGCCGGGCGGTCGACTTCGACCACAACTGGCTTCGCCTGGGGAACCAGGGCCAGGAGCTCGGCGCGCTGATCCTGCTCCGGCTGGAGGAGCGGCTCCAGATGCTCTGCCTGCAGTCCGGGAGCGCGAAGTGCGTCTCGTCCAGCTACTGGTCGACCCACGTCCCGCAACTGTTCTGCTTCAGCGGGAAGTGCGGCGGGGCCAAGCGATCCGGGTCCGGGTCCAGCTCGACCTCGGCCGCCGGCGCGCTGGCGAAGGCCATCGAGGGCCTTCCGAAGGTTCGGGCCGCCATCGTCCGCAGCTCGCCCCAGGCCGGAGGGAGCTCGTCCGCCTCCGATGGGGGCGGTGCCTCGGTCCAGGACCTCGTCGACATGTTGCTGGCCCAGACCATCGGCGATCCCTATGGGCTGGGAGGGCTGGCGCCATGAGGAAGGTGGCCATGGCGATGGCGCTGTTGACGGCGGCGGCTCTGGCCCTGACGGCCTGCTCCGGGTCGCACGACATCTCGGTCAAGGCGAGATTCGACGACATCGGCGACCTGGCCACCGGCGCCCCGGTGATGATGTCGGACATCCAGGTCGGCAAGGTCACCTCGATCGGGCTGAAGGGCTACCAGGCCGAGGTGACCATGGCCATCGAGTCATCGGCCAGGGTCCCGAAGGATGTCACGGCGCGGGTCCGTCGGACCAGCCTCCTCGGCGAGCGGGTGATCGACCTCGTGCCCGAGTCGGGTATCCCGATGAACGCCCCGGTCCTGGCCGACGGCGACGTCATCAGCCGGACGGTCACCCGTCCCGACCTGGAGGACCTGGTCCGTGAGGGCACCCAGGTCCTCGAACCGATCACGGCCAGCGAGGTGGCCACGCTGGTGAACGAGGGGGCGAAGGGGTTCGGGGGGAAGGGCCAGGATCTGCGGACCCTGCTCGACAACTTCCACGGGATCGTGCACGCGTACGCCGGCGAGACCGGGACCATCGCATCCCTGATCGACTCCATGAACCAGCTCAACACCACCCTGGCCTCCGATGCCCAGGCCCAGGCGTTGTCGGTGCAGAACACGCAGCGCGCCCTCGACATGCTGAACGAGGAAGGGGCCCAGCTGGAGGGAGCCATCAAGAGCCTGGCCCGCCTGGCCGGCGGAGCCCGCGGCATCCTCGACGCGCACATCACCCAGATGAGCCGGTTCTTCTCCCAGATGCGCGTGATCCTCGGGGTCCTCCAGGACCAGGAGAACGACATCACCGGGTTCCTCCACTACGCGCCGTTCCACAACCGCAACACCCAGATGGTGGAGTACCTCCAGTTCGATCAGGTGCTCCAGCAATTCGTGATCTGCGGGGCCAACGAGGACCAGAGCGACCCCGCCCGGACCTGCCAACCGAGCCAATGATCACCCGACGAACCCTCGTGAACATCGTGGCCTTCCTGGCGATATCGGCCTTCCTCGTCCTGACCGGCGTGAACCGGTTCATCCTCACCGCGAGCGGCGGGCGCTCCTTCACCGTCGACTTCACCGACGCCACCGGCGTGGCGCCCCGCAACGACGTGACCATGCGTGGGGTGCCTGTGGGGATCGTCCGCACGGTGCGGCTCACCCAGACCGGCCTGGCGGAGGTGACGGTCCAGCTGGACCCGGGCCAAACGGTGCCGTCGGGGTCGAAGGCCGCGCTCACCCGGCGAAGCTCCATCGGCGACATCGTCCTGGAGATCACGCCGGGGACCGGGCCGCCCATGTCCGACGGGGCGCGCATCCCCGCGCGCGACACCAGCACACCGCCGGACCCGGAGAAGACGATCCAGGTGCTGGCCCAGGTGCTGCATGCGGTCCCCTCGAGCGACCTCACCACGTTGGTCCATCAGCTGGCCGTGGCCCTCCAGGGCCGGGGCAAGGACCTGGCCTCGCTGTCGGAGAGCACCGCCGACCTCCCCCAGGCCCTGCTCCAGGTCCAGCAGCAGCTGCACGACCTGATCGTCACCGGGCCCAAGGTCACGAGCGTGTTCGCCGACAACGCGAACACGCTCGCAGACGACATTTCCCAGACCGCCGCGCTGGCCGACATCCTGCGCGACCGGCGGCACGACCTGGTGTCGCTGTCGAAGAACGGGGCCTCCTTCGCCAACGTGGCGAACGACATCATCTCGGCCGACAAGGCCAACCTGGCGTGCCTGATCTCCGACCTGGGCAACGTGAACGCCAACATCGCCCAGGACCCCAACCTCTCGGCGCTGGAGCAGACGCTGGCCCTGAACCACTACTTCTTTGACGGCGTGTGGACCGCGGTCCAGACCGGCAAGGACGGGATGACGTGGTTCCGGGTCCACCTCCTTCCGCTCCAGCAGCCGCCGGGCCAGGCGTACAACCCACAGCGGCCGCCGCCGGACGTGTTCGGCGCCGACTCGTGCCAGTCGATCTACGGCAAGGGTGTCGGTCCGGGGAGCCAGCCGGGTCCGCTGTACCTCGCCCCCGGTTCCGACTACCACCACGGCCGATGAAAAGCGCTAGCGTTCGCGCCGTGGACGAGCCGAACGAGCCCGAGTCGAACGCGCCGGGCGAGTCTCCCCAGCCGGACCTCGAAGAGACCGAGCCGACCGAGGAGGTCGGGGGCAGCGTCCTGCCGTGGGCGCTGTTCGTCCTGGCCCTGGCCGCGGCGCTCACCTTCGCCTGGCTGTGGCACCAGGCGGGGGGGACCGACCGGCAGCGCGACCAGGTCCAGAGCGTGTCCACGCAGTTCCTGACCGCCCTCACCAACTTCAAGGCCGCGACCATCGACGCGGACGTGGCGAGGATCAAGAGCTACGCCGTGGGGGACTTCCGCTCTCAGGTGGACCAGGTGTTCGGGGCCGGCTTCTTCGACCGGGCGAAGCAGGCCGAGGTGGTGAGCACCGGAAAGGTCCAGTCGGTGTTCGTCGAAGCGATCTCGGGGGCCAACGCCACGGTGTTCGGCGTGGTCGACGAGACGTTCCGCAACGCCTCCTCGTCCCAGCCCCAGTTACAGGTGGTCCGGTTCGACATCACGCTGATCAAGACCGCCGACGGCTGGAAGGTGGAGAACGTACAGCTGTTCCAATCGGCCCCAGCCTCGCCCCTCGGGCAGTAGCCCGTTCCCAAGTCCCGAGGGTTTGCGTACATATCTTTCATCTGGTATGTATGTATCGTGAGGCGCACGACGATTGAGATCGATGAAGAACTCCTCGCCCGGGCCAAACGAGCACTTGGACAACGGACCACCCGGGCCACGGTTGAGGAGGCCTTGCGGCGAGCCGCAGCTCACGCCGAGACGGAGCGCACGGAGCGCGTTGCTAGGCAGCTCCGGTATCTGAAGGAGGCCTCCTCTCGGATGGACACGAAGGTCCTCCGCTCGGAGGAGATGTGGCGGTAGCCGGCTGGATCGTCGACAAGAGCGCGATCGCGCGAGCCGGGGATCCCATCGTTGGTGGCCGGTTGGCCGAGCTGGCCGGCGACCTCTTCGTCTGCCCTGTCGGTGAGCTCGAACAGCTCTATTCGGCCCGATCGTCACGCGAGTACGACGCGCTGAAGGAGTCGATCCGCGTGACCTTCGTGACGGTGCCGGCCCCCTCCGACATCCTCGACCGGGCACTGGCTCTGCAACAGGACCTGGCCCATCACCACGGGATGTGGCATCGAACGCCGATCCCGGACCTACTGATCGCGGAGACCGCGGTGCATCACGGGCTCGGCATCGTCCACGTCGACCGCGACTTCGAACGGATCGCCGAGGTGCGCCCCCTCACCGTCCGGCGCCTGGCCTAGCGCTCAGGTCCGAATGGCTCCGCCACAGGGACGCAGGCCATCTCGGCGCCGCCTCGAATCGGACTCGCCCCCAATGAAGTGGCACAATTCGGCGGTGAACGGACCGGAGGATCGGGGCGACGGGGGCGCGGCGGAGTTGCTCGCCCGGCACCGGGAGGTCCTGCCGAACTGGCTGGCGCTCTACTACGACGAGCCCATCGAGCTCGTTCGAGGCGAGGGCAGCCGGGTGTGGGACGGGGCGGGGCGCGAGTACCTCGACTTCTTCGGCGGGATCGTCACCACCATCTCCGGGCACGTGGTGCCGAAGCTGGTCCAGGTCCTGACCGAGCAGGCCGGGAAGATCGCCCACTCGTCGACGCTGTACCTGATCCGGCCCATGGTGGAGCTGGCCGAGCGGCTGACCGGCCTGAGCCCCGTCGAGCCGCTCCCGGTGAAGGCGTTCTTCGTCGGCTCGGGCACCGAGGCCATCGAGGCGGCCCTGCTGTTCGCCACCACGTGGCGGCGATCGAACGAGATCATCGCCCTCCGCAACTCGTACCACGGCCGGTCGTTCGGGGCGATCGGCGTCACCGGGAACAAGGGATGGTCGGCCACGTCGTTCTCCCCGCTCAACGTGTCGTACGCCCTGGCCCCGTACTGCTACCGCTGCCCCCTCGGGCTGGCCTATCCCGACTGCGGGGTGGCCTGCGCGGAGGACCTCCGCAACGTCATCGAGACCACCACCACCGGCGAGCCGGCGGCCATGATCGCCGAGCCGATCCAGGGAGTCGGCGGGTTCGTGACGCCTCCGCCCGAATACTTCGGGATCGTGAAGTCCATCCTCGACGAGTTCGGCATCCCATTCATCGCCGACGAGGTGCAGACGGGGTTCGGCCGCACCGGCGAGGCGTTCTGGGGGATCGAATCCTATGGGGTCCACCCCGACGCCATCGTGTGCGCCAAGGGCCTGGGGAACGGGATGGCCATCGGCGCGGTGGTGAGCCGGGCCGACATGATGGAGTCGCTGCGGGCGAATTCGATCTCGACCTTCGGCGGCAATCCGATTGCCTCGGCCTACGCGCTGGCCAACCTCGACCACATCGAGGAGAACCGCCTCCAGGAGAACGCCTACAAGATCGGGAACACCCTGTACCGGGGACTCAAGGACCTCGAGGACCGCTACGACGTGGTGGGGGAGGTTCGGGGCAAGGGGCTGATGGTGGGGGTCGAGCTCGTGGCCGACGGCGAGTCGAAGACGCCCGCCCCCGGCACGGCGAACCGGGTGATGGAGAGCTGCAAGGAACACGGGATGCTGATCGGGCGGGGCGGCCTGTACGGCAACGTCCTTCGGCTGTCGCCGCCGTTGGCGATCACCGAGGAGGACGCCCAGCGGGCCATCGAGACGCTCGATATCGCGTTCCGCGAGGCCCAGGGGCCCTGAGCGCGAAGGACTCCGGCTCTACGATCCGAAGGATGCCGTCATGACCACCGGACCACGATCGGCCGTTCGCCGCTTGTTCGTCTCGAGGGTGATCTCGCTGACGGGCGGGGCCGCGGCGTTCCTGGCGCTGAACTTCTACATCTACCGGCGGACCGGCTCCACCGCGTGGCTGGCGGCCGCGCTGGTGCTGACGTTCGGGGCCTCCGGGCTGGCCTCGCCGTTCGCCGGGGCGCTGGGCGATCGGTTCGACCGCCGGAGGGTGATGATCGCCTCGGACCTGCTGGGGGCGGCGGCGTTCCTGGCCATGTCCCTGGTCCGCTCGCCGGGGCCGCTGCTCGGCCTGGCCTTCCTGTCTGCGCTGGCCGAGGCGCCGTTCTTCTCGGCGTCGGCGGCGGCCATCCCGAACCTGGTGTCCGACGACGACCTGGCCTGGGCCAACGGCATGGTCGCGGTGGGGCGGAACGCCGGCATCGTCCTGGGCCCGATCCTGGGGGGCTTGTTGTTCTCGGCCGTCGGGGCGGGCGCGGTGTTCGCCATGAACGGGGCGACGTTCGTGGTGTCGGCGGCCCTGGTGGCCTCGGTGCACGGCCGGTTCAGCGGCGCGCGGGACGGAAACGGCGAGGGAGAGGGAGAGTTCACCGGCCTCCGGGCAGGGTTCCGCTACCTGTGGACGGACCGGGTCCTTCGGACCGTCACGTTCGCCTGGCTGGTCCTGGTGCTGGGGTTGGGCATGACCATGGTCGCCGACGTCCCGCTGGTGGGGCTGTTCGGGGCCGGGTCGTTCGGATACGGGATCCTGATCGCGTTCTGGGGGGCCGGGTCGATCGTGGGGTCGTTGGCGGGCCGGAGGCTCCGAGCCCGAACCGAGCCGGCCGCCCTGATCGGAGGGTCGGCGGTGGTCGCCGCGACCTGCATCGCGGTGGGCGTCTCCCCGTGGTTCGGCCTCGTGCTCGGGGCGATCCTGGCGATGGGCGTCGGAGACGGGTTCTCCCTGGTGGCGAACCAGGGAATCATGCAGCGGCGGACGCCGGACGCGGTTCGAAGCCGGGTCTCGGGCGCCATGGACACGTTCGTTCACGGTGGCCTGGCCCTGTCCTACGTGGTGGGCGGGCCGGCGGTAGCCGCCTTCGGGCCGCGGGCCGTGTACGTGCTCGGCGGGGTGGCCGCGCTCATCGGGGTGGTCATCGCCGGTGTCGGCCTGCGGCCTGCCCGGATGGACTGGGGCGCGAAGGCCTCGCCGCCGGCGGCCCACGAGGCCTCCGAGCTCCTGATCCCGTGACGGCCGGGTCTCGCGCCCCGCGGTGGGGCGGGCTATCGTTGCCCCCGTGAGCGTGGAGACGGTGGGGACCTTCGTCGGCGGGCGCTTGGTCGAGGCCCGTGGCGGCGACGTCCAGGTCGATCCGATCTTCGACCCCGCCACCGGCGAGACCATCGCCCTGCTGCCCCATTCCTCGTCCGAGGAGATCGACCGGGCCATCCGGGCCGCGCGCGAAGCGTTCCCCGCATGGGCCAACACCCCCGTTCCGGACCGGGCCCAGGTCATGTTCCGCTTCAAGCAGTCCCTGGAGGACCACTTCGACGAATTGGCCCTGCTGGTGACCCGTGAGAACGGGAAGACGCTCCCCGAGTCCCGCGGGGAGGTGCGGCGGGCCATCGAGGTGGTCGAGCTGGCGTGCGGCGCGCCCACTCTGACGATGGGCCAGAACCTGGACCAGATCGCCGACGGGATCGACGAGGAGCTGGTCCGGTTCCCGGTGGGGGTGGTGGCGGGGATCACCCCGTTCAACTTCCCGCACATGGTCCCGCTGTGGATGGTCCCGCTGGCCGTGGTGTGCGGGAACACCTTCGTGCTCAAGCCCTCCCAGCGAACGCCGCTGTCGGCCATGCGGATCGCCGAGCTGCTGGCGGAGTGCGGCCTCCCCGACGGGGTGCTCAACGTGGTCCACGGAGCCAAGGAGGCGGTGGACTCGCTGCTCACCCATCCCGAGGTCGACGCGGTCTCCTTCGTCGGCTCGGCCGCGGTTGCCGGCTACGTGTACGCCACGGGTGCGGCGAACGCGAAGCGGGTCCAGGCCCTGGGCGGGGCGAAGAATCACCTCCTGGTGATGGACGACGCGGACCTGGAGAAGACCGTCACCGCGCTGATCTCCTCGGCCTTCGGCAACGCCGGCCAGCGGTGCCTGGCCGGGAGCGTGGCCATCGGCGTGGGGACGGTGGGCGACGCCCTGGTCGAGGAGCTGGCGGGCCAGGCCGGGCGACTGAAGCTCGGCCCCGGCACCGAGCCCGAGACCGACATGGGCCCCGTGATCCGGGACGAACGCCGCAAGGAGCTAATCGGCTACATCGAACAGGGCGAGGAGGTCGGGGCCGCCCTGGCCCTCGACGGCCGGGGGGCCGGCCCCTCCGACGGCTTCTTCCTCGGGCCCACCATCTTCGACCGGGTGACGCCGGACATGGCGCTGTGGACCGACGAGCTGTTCGGCCCGATCCTGTCGGTGGTGCGAGCGGCCGACATCGACGAGGCCTTGGCCACCCTGAACGCCAGCACGTACGGGAACGCCGCGTCGATCTTCACCACCAGCGGTGGGCACGCCCGGGAGTTCAAGCGCAGGGCCGAGGCGGGGATGCTCGGGGTGAACATCGGAGTGGCGGCGCCGATGGCCTTCTTCCCCTTCGTCGGGTGGAAGAACAGCTTCTTCGGCGACCTCCACGCCACCGGGCAGGACGGGGTCCGG